>Ga0187770_10000926_pt1 | contig 14996 bp, 11 predicted proteins | sample 0116_SJ02_MP02_2_FD_133154 | JGI IMG/M metagenome (GOLD analysis project Ga0187770, IMG submission 133154) | Tropical peat soil microbial communities from peatlands in Department of Meta, Colombia - 0116_SJ02_MP02_20_MG | ecosystem: Environmental > Terrestrial > Soil > Wetlands > Peat | place...
AGGCAATAAAGCCGGAAGCGGTGAAGATCATCCATTAGGAGAAGAACCATGAAAATCAGAACGCAATTCATCATAACCATGCTCCTGTTCGGTATTATTCTCGCCATTGTTGCGGCGTCGGCTGTAATCGTGAATGAGCTGATAAAAAAAGCCAGCGAGCAGGAGAGGATTGCCAGCAGTATTGCCCAGGGGGCAAGCGAGTTAAGCTACCTATCGAATGATTATCTGATTTACCGCGAAAACCAGCAACTCAAGCGATGGCAATTGAGGTTTGCGTTGCTTTCCAGCCAGGTGGCCAGCCTCAACGTGGACAAGCCGGAGCAGCAGGTTCTTGTCCGCAATATAAAGGCAAATGAGCAGCGATTGAAACAGGTATTTGAAAGTGTAGCATCGGCTGTGAGAGGGGCGTCTCCGAGTCGGAGCACGGCTCTTGACCTGGCATTTCTCCAAGTCTCGTGGAGCCGAATGGCAGTTCAAAGTCAGGGGCTGGTCTCTGATGCTTCACGTTTATCACAGCTATTACATCAACAGATGGACCAGATCACTGAAACAAGAACCGTGCTAATGTATGTCATGGTGGGTCTGTTCGGTGCATTTCTTTTGGCGAGCTATATGTTGACCTACGATCGCATACTGAAATCGATAGCAGGGCTTCAGGCAGGGGCTGCTGTCATTGGTTCCGGCAACCTCGATTTCAAGATTGAAGAGAAGAAGAACGACGAAATCGGGGATTTGTCACATGCCTTCAACCGGATGACCTCCAGTTTGAAAGAAGTGACTGCTTCCAAAGAAGACCTTGAGAGGGAGATTGGGGAACGCAAGAAAGCAGAAGGGGAACTGCGTCGGCAGCGGGAGTGGTTACGCGTAACACTCAGCAGTATCGGCGATGCTGTGATCGCTACCGACACAAAAGGCCAGGTCACCTTTCTCAATCCTGTCGCCGTAACGCTCACCGGCTGGCAATCTGAAGAGACCCTGGGTCAGCCGATTCAGAGCGTTTTCCGAATCATCAACGAAAAAACCCACCAACCTGCCGAGGACCTCGTGGCGCGAGTTTTGAGTGAGAAACGGGTAGTCGCTTTAGCCAACGATACAGCGCTGGTCGCCAAAGATGGCCGCGAAGTCCCAATTGAGGACAGCGCTGCGCCAATCCTTGACGCCGCCGGCAACGTAATCGGTGCGGTCCTCGTTTTCCATGACGTCAGCGCGAGGCGGCATGCACAGGCGGCGCTGCACGAGGCCCACGAGCGGGCAGTCTGGCTGGCGCGGTTTCCTGAGCAGAATCCTAATCCTGTAATCCGAGCCTCTGCGGATGGGACAGTTCTCTACTGCAACCCGGTAACCTTAAAGCTTAGGGGGTGGAAGTGCGAGGTCGGCGAGGTTCTGCAAAATGAATTCATGCCGTTGGTCGGCCGGGCAATGACCGAAGGAAACGAAGTGCAGGAGGACGTACAACTGGACGGAAGGACGTACATTGTCTGGGTCTCACCGTTCCCCGGAGAAGGCTATGCCAATATTTACGGTCGTGACATTACGGAGCGCAAGCGGGCCGAGCAAGCGCTCCGCCAGAGCGAGCAGCGGTTGAGCCGAGCCCAGGAGATTGCTCACCTAGGCAGTTGGGAGCTGGATCTCGTAAGCAATCGCCTGACGTGGTCGGACGAGGTATACCGGATCTTCGGGCTTCAACCGCAGGAGTTTGGCGCGACCTACGAGGCCTTTCTCGAGGCCGTGCACCCCGACGATCGCGCCGCGGTGGATGCTGCCTATTCCGGCTCGCTTCGTGAGGGAAGAGACACCTACGAGACAGAGCACAGGGTGGTCAGGAAATCAACGGGTGAGATCCGCTTCGTTCATGAGAGATGCCAACACATCCGAGATGCATCGGGGCGAATCATCCGCTCCATCGGAATGGTGCACGACATCACCGAGCGCAAGCGGATGGAGGAGGAACTCAGACAATCCGAGGAAAAATCCCGGCTTCTCATAAAATACGCGCCAAGCATGTTCTATGAGATTGATTTTCATCGACCTGGGTTCAAAAGCGTAGATGATGCAATGTGTGATTTTCTTGGATACACGAGGGAAGAGCTTCTTGCAATGAACCCGTTCGACCTCCTGGACGATGAGGGAAAGGCTCTCTTTCGGGAGAGAATCAGGCAAAGATTTACCGGGGAAGAAATTAGTGATTCCGTTGAATACAAATCGAAAACGAAAGACGGACGGGAAGTTCACGGCGTGTTGAACATAAGCTTCACGTACAAAGATGGAAAACCTGAAGGGGCAGTAGTCGTTGCTCACGACATCACCGAGCGCAAGCGGGCTGAGGAGGCGCTGCGACAGCGGACTTTGGAACTCCAGCACTTGACCGAGACGCTTGATCAGCAGGTTCGGGAACGAACCGAGGAACTGGAGGTAGCCAACGAAGAGTTGACGAACCAAGTCGATGAATGCCTAAGGATAGAGACTGATTTGAGGAAGTCGCAAACTTCCCTTCGGCAACTCTCTATCGAGCTTCTCAACGTTCAGGAGAAAGAAAGAAAGGCGGTTGCTGGCGAAATCCATGACAGCATTGGATCATCCCTGGCTGCGATCAAATTCAAGGTGGAAGCTGCACTCACAGAAGTTGCTGATAAGAGCTCTGAGACCGCATCTGCCTTGAAAAGTCTTGGACCCGTCATTCAGACAGCGATTGACGAGGCCCGAAGAATCCAGATGAATTTAAGGCCTTCCATGCTCGACGACCTCGGACTCTTGGCAACCGTAAAGTGGTTGTGCCGTCAATTTGAATCAACTTATTCAGGTATCCACATTAGACAGAATATCAAGATCGAAGAGCACGAAGTGCCTGACTCCTTGAGAACCGTTATGTTCAGGGTTGTGCAGGAAGGTTTGAACAATGTCGCGAAACACAGCAAGGCCAAATTGGTCATATTAGTTGTGCAAAAAGCCGGCCGTGTGATAAGATTGTTTATCAAGGATTACGGTGAGGGATTTGACCTATCGAGGGCGCAATTTCAGAATGACACTGCTCATGGGTTTGGACTCAGAAGCATGAGGGAGCGGACAGAGCTTTCGGGCGGTACTTTCGAGATTGAATCCACTCAGGGGAAAGGAACGACCGTTCGTGCGTCGTGGCCGATCTGATTGATGGTTGTTGATTGATGATTGAACGACAAATCAGATTGATGATTTATGATTGACGGTTGATGATTGGCGATTGACGATTGCTGATTGGTGATTGTTGATTGATGATTGAGTTTTGGCTCTCCAATCATCGATCATCAATCAACAATCATCAATCCATAGTTTGGAGGGGGGAATATGTCAAGAGTATTGATCGTTGAGGACAATCGTATCTTTCGGGAGGTATTCAAACAGAGGCTTTGTGACCATTTTCCATCCATCGTTATTGAAGAAGCAGCAAATGGCAACGAGGTTTTGGAGAAAATTAATAAGAATCGTCCTGATCTTATCTTTATGGATATCCGTTTGCCAGAGGTCAATGGGCTGGTACTCACCAAAAAGATAAAAAAGGAGTTCCCGGGTGTCAACATCGCTATTCTGACAGATTATGATCTGCCAGAATACCGACAAGCGGCTGCTCAATATGGGGCTGATCGCTTTTTTGTCAAGGATTCATTCAAATGGGATGAGGTTGAGGTACTTGTGAAGTCGATTCTGCCAGGTACGCCTTAGAATTTATTTCCGTGCGTGCCACCCCCACCCTCTCCCCAACGAGACTGTATCGCAATTCATGGAGACCTAATTCCATTGTAGCAGGGAACAGGCGAAACCCACCCTCCCTCGCCATTACGACACAGTCTCAACAGGAAGAAGGGAAGGGCAATGGGGTCAAAATATGAACAGGGTCTAAATATTTTTCAAGCCTTGAAGTCAAATCGGTTAGTATTCTCAGCATCCCAATTTTTGCCAGCCTTTCGCAACCACGTGAAAAGTTTTAACTAATTGTTCTTCTATTGTTTCCTTTCCATTCAAATCATATTGAAAAGATTTGGCATTCAATTTGCTAAGTCCCAAAGGGGACCTCCGATATTGCATGGGCCGATATGGCTAAGACGCGACGAGAAAGGAAGTTATATTGGAGAAAGAATATTTGAGTATTCTTATCTTTGGTCAGGAGACTTTCGAAGCCCGACATCTGACGATACAAAAGGGGACTCTTAAGATTGCCTTCTACCTTCTCACGTTTCTCCTCCTCTCCATCACATTCTTTTTTTGCGATTACATCCAGATTAAGAAGAAAGTCTTTGAGCTGAATCGATTGGATCAGGAGACACAGGTTTACAGGTCTCACATTCGATTCTTTTCTGGCAGGATTGAAGACTTGGAAAAAGAACTCTCAAAATTGAAAGATTTCGACAGGAAGATCCGCGTCATCGCCAATCTCGAAGAAAAGGCCCATTTCATCGGCATAGGCGGATCTCTCCGCTCCGGTGCACGGGAAGATTTGAAAAGAAAGAAAGACGGAGTGGAATGGTGATTTGAGGGATTCTTATTCTATGAAAATCGGGTTGCTGATCCTCTCTGTGCTCAACCTCCTGCTATTTTGGCTGCCATCAGCCAAGGGAGAATCAAGGGAAACCCCCATTCTCCTCTATCATCGCTTCGGGCCTGTAGTGGCCGATCATATGACGGTAACCACTCCGGTCTTTGAGTCTCACCTCAAATATCTTAGGGATCATGGCTATGTTGTGGTCAGACTCAGACAACTTGTGGATTACTACCTCGGGAAGAGGGAAGCACTGCCTTCCCGCTCTTTAGTGATTACCGTCGACGACGGCCACAAATCGGTCTATACAGATTTTTTCCCTTTGATAAAAAGATATCGTATTCCGGTGACGCTCTTTCTATATCCTTCGGCCCTATCCAACGCATCCTATGCGATGACATGGGATCAACTCCGAGAAATGAAAGAGACAGGACTGGTCGAATTCCAGTCTCACACCTTTTGGCATCCCAACTTCAAGAATGAGAAAAAGAGGTTGAACCCTGCTGAATACGAAAATTTTGTAGAGATGCAGTTAAGAAAATCGAAAGAGAGACTGGAGAGGGAGCTTCATGTCAAAGTGGATATGTTGGCCTGGCCCTTTGGGATCTATGACGAGGAACTTGTCAACAAGGCGATTGGGGCAGGGTACACGGCTGCATTTTCTATGGATCGTCGCCACACTCGTGTTTTCGATAACCTCATGACCCTCCCCCGTTATCTGATAAGCAATGGAGACCATCTCTCCCGCTATTTAGCGTCCCCATCGATAACGGTGGAAGCCCCTCGTGGTGAGGGGGAGCGAAAATGGGTGAGATGAAAATGAGACCTAACCGAGAGGAGAAGCGACTGCGGGTTTCAAGGCGACGAGCCTTTGGAGCCCATCGGTTTCAAGGCGGGGGAGGATCCAGCAAATCCTTCTTGAGGACCGCAATCATCTTATTAATGGTGACTTCCTTTTTGTTGATGCCGGGCCATGCGGCGGGATTTTCGACCGGGAAGGTCGTAGACCTTTTCACTAAAAGACCTGTTGAGGGAGCGCTCGTACTGTTGAACAATGATATTGAACGAACAAACGAAGATGGCATATTTCATGTCAAGACCACTGGAGACAAGGTGGGGATAAGGGCTCATGGGTACGCAAGAACCAAACAGGTGATCACCCTTCCTCTAAGCACCTCCCCTCAAGAGGTAAAGCTGGTACCCTTCAACCCTAAAGCCCTTTACCTCTCCTTTTATGGGATTGGAGATAGAGCCTTGCGAGAATCTGCGCTCAGGCTTATAGAAGAGACCGAGCTCAACGCCGTGGTTATAGACGTGAAGGGGGATAGGGGGATGATCCCTTATAAAAGTTTAATTCCCCTTGCCTCAGAGGTCGGAGCTCAACAAATCACCACCGTGAGAGATATGGGTGGTTTGATGAGATCTTTGAAAGAGAAGGGCCTCTATACGATTGCAAGGATCGTCGTCTTTAAAGACAACCCTCTTGCCCTGAAGAGGCCTGATTTGGCAGTGAAGACTCAGAACGGACAGACATGGCACGATCGGGAAAATCTTGCGTGGGTGGATCCATTCAAAAAGGAGGTGTGGGATTACAATATTAATATCGCCATCGAGGCCGCTCGGGTCGGTTTTGATGAGATACAATTCGACTACGTCCGGTTCCCTGACGCATCTGGCCTTCGATTCTCCATGCCGAGCACAGAGGAGAACAGGGTGAAAACGGTCGCAGGATTCCTCAAGGAGGCAAAGGAAAGGCTGATGCCTTACAATGTATTTGTTTCTGCAGATATTTTTGGTTATGTCTGCTGGAATCTGAACGATACTGAAATTGGGCAAAGACTTGAAGACCTTGTACCCCATGTTGACTATTTGTGCCCCATGCTCTACCCTTCAGGGTTTCAATATGGCATACCGGGCTATAGAATTCCTGTTGCACACCCTTACGAAATCGTTTATCTTTCCCTTAAGCGGGCCCAGGAGCGTACAGGCCTTCCATCCGTTCGCTTCAGACCGTGGCTGCAGGCATTCAGAGATTATGCCTTTGACCGGAGGTACTTTAAAGGCAGGCCATTACAGGATCAGATCAACGCAGTCAAGGGATTTGGTTCTCAAGGCTGGATGCTCTGGAACCCGCAGAACAGTTATTTCGAGGAAGGACTAAAAAAAATAGCCCCTCTCGGAATAAGGTACGCTTCTCCTCTCCAAGACCTAACGAGACGATAATAAAGAATCACAGAATAAAACTTAATGTTACAATAAAATACCAAACAGACCCGGCGGGAACACTGCAAGAGCCTTGTAGCGGGTTTTATTTGAATGGAATGGGCAACAAAGAACTTCACAAAAAGTGGGAGCCAGCAAAGTCAATATACGCCGGTGCTTTCCGTCCAAAATGTTCCGCTACGAGGCTTCTTCAATGCCCCCGGCGAATCTGAGGGAAGGTAACACTTTAGTTCTTTGAAAAAGGACCAACGTGAACTGTAGTGAAGGGCTTTATGCCCGTTCACAAAATAGGAACAAATTCAACTTCCAGGTCCAATACACGGCCACAAGGGCCTGCACTACATCTATTTTTTTCAAATGGCTAAACTGTTACAAGGAAAGAAGACCGTGAAGCGAATCGCAAGGGCTTTCCTCACGTTAATATTTTGCCTTCTGATCGAACAGATTGCAGTGATCCATCCCATGGCCCGGGACAAGATGGATTCTATCCCGGGTCTGAAGAAAGAACAACTCGCACCGATTGCCGAGATGACGAAGAAAGCGATTCGTGCGGGCAAGATTCCTGGAGCTGTGATTCTCATCGGGAATGGGGAAAAGGTCATTTACCGCCGAGCGTTCGGTCATCGAGCGTTGGTTCCACGTAAGCTTCCCATGAGAGTCGATACGATCTTTGATATCGCTTCCCTCACGAAAGTGATTGCCACCACTCCAGCCGTGATGCAATTGGTGGAAGAAGGCAAGCTGCGACTTGAGGACCCTGTCTCCAAATACTGGCCGGAGTTCAAAACGGGCGGCAAGGAGGCTATCACGGTGCAGGACCTGCTCACGCACTATTCCGGGCTCAGACCCGGACTGGATCTGAAGCCGAAGTGGTCAGGCTATGAGACAGCCATGGACATGATTGCTGCAGAGAAACCTGTCCTTCCTTCGGGAACACGGTTCATCTACAGCGACATCAATTTTCAAATCCTGGGGGAGCTCGCCCGCCGTATTTCCGGCCAACCTCTCGACGTTTACTGTTCCGAACATATCTTCAAGCCGTTGGGGATGAAAGACACGCGTTTTAATCCTTCCCCTGCGCTTCGCCAACGCATCGCACCTACCCAGTATGAGCACAAGCATAGTCGAAATATGCTCTGGGGAGAAGTTCACGACCCCATCTCTCGCAACATGATGGGCGTGGCGGGGCACGCTGGGCTTTTCTCCACTGCAGATGACCTTTCCCTCTTCGCACAGATGCTTCTGAACGGCGGCAGCACCCAGGGTGTGCACATTCTGAGCCCTCTCTTGGTTGAAAAGATGACGACTCCCCAAACACCTCCTGATAAAATGGTGTGGAGAGGACTCGGCTGGGACATCGATTCACCCTTTGCCTCCAATCGAAGTGAGCTGCCTGCGGTGGGTTCTTTTGGTCACACGGGCTTCACCGGAACTTCCATTTGGATTGATCCTGTTTCTAAAACTTACGTCATCATCCTGACGAACCAGGTTCATCCGGATGGCAGGGGCGATGTGAAACCCCTGCGGTCGCAGGTCAAGACAGTCGTTGCCACTTCACTCGGGGAGGTTTCTGTCGAACAGATCCTATCCAGCCAGCCCTCCCTCTCAGCCTATTACGACGTGATGAAGAGTGATCAAACGGGGGAGGCCCAGAGCAGCCATGTACAAACAGGAATCGATGTTCTCAGGGCTGAAAGATTTGTGCCGCTCGCCGGCTTGCGCCTCGGGCTGATCACCAACCATTCAGGCATTGACTCGACGGGAGAGCGGACTCTGGACATCCTACACAAAGCATCGAGTTTGAAGCTCGCAGCTCTTTTCAGTCCGGAGCATGGCCTTTTCAGCGACAGGGACGGGGACGTTCCTTCGTCAAAGGAGTCCTTCACAGGCCTGCCTGTTTACAGTTTGTATGGGAAAGTCAGAAGTCCCACGGACAAAATGCTGAAAGGTTTGGACGGACTCGTTTTTGACATCCAGGATGCAGGCGTACGTTTTTACACTTACATCACCACGATGGGCTACGCAATGGAAGCGGCGGCGAGAAAAGGAATTCCATTTTACGTCATCGACCGGCCCAATCCCATCACGGCATCGTCCGTCCAGGGACCTATCCTGGAGAGAGACCTGAGATCATTTACGGGCTATTTTCCGCTGCCCGTCCGACATGGAATGACGGTTGGTGAATTGGCCGGAATGTTTAATACGGAGAGAAAGATGGGTGTCAAATTGCGGGTCATCAAGATGCGCGGCTATCAACGCCATGTCTGGTACGACGAGACCGGCTTATCGTGGGTGAGACCCTCACCCAACCTTCGGACTCTGACAGGGGCTGCACTTTATCCGGGTGTGGCGATGGTGGAGGGCTCAAACGTTAGTGTGGGCCGGGGGACGGACGCGCCCTTCGAGCTTTTCGGTGCCCCCTGGATCGATGGGGAAAGGCTCGCTGTCTATTTGAACGAACGCAGGATTCAGGGCGTCGGCTTTATGCCGGTCGACTTCACGCCGGAAAACAATCCTTTTAAGAATGAGGTGTGTCACGGCGTCCGGGTTGTCCTGGTTGATCGGCAAGCACTCGATTCCCCTGCCCTGGGAGTCGAAATCGCCAGCGCACTCCATCGACTCTATTCCAAAGATTTTCAGCTTCACAAAACATTGGGACTCATTGGGTCCCGTGAGGTATTACAAGCCATCAATGATGGCGAAGACCCTCAGACCATTGTGCAGCGATGGCAAAGGCCCCTTGAGCAGTTCTGCAAGGTTCGTTCAAAATATCTGCTCTACTGACCTACCTCCCCGGTGGAAAGCGACGCCGCCATGAAAGCCTAAGTTTCTTCCCTCATTCAAAAAGGATTTTGTAAGCGTTCGAATAGAGGATCGCCTCTATGGTTTTATCACGGAGGGGCAGAGATTTTATGGCCTCCACATTCTTTGCTATACCCCCCGGCATGGTTGGCCAATCCGATCCAAAAATGACTTTCTCCCCATTCTTCTCAAGCTCGGGGAAATAGCTGAGAAGGTTCTGGGGCGGCAGCCCAGTCACATCCATGTATATATTCTTGTGTAGGCGAGACAGAGAAAAACATTCATCGTACCAGAAGCCTCTTCCGCTGTGGGCCATGATGATTTTTAAATCAGGGAAGTCGACCGCCACATCATCGAGATGAAGAGGATCACAATATTTTAGCTTTGTCCCTTTGAAGATGGAAGTGCCGATATGATAAATTACCGGGATTCTCAGTTCCTGAGCTTTGGCGTAAAGAGGGTAGAGCCTTGCTTCATTGGGATAATAGAACTGGTATGACGGGTGGAGTTTGAGTCCCTTTACACCGCACTCCTTGACATAGAATTCAAGTTTTGCCGCTGGATCAGGATGAGCATTTGGGTTCAGGGATGTGAAAGGGAAAAGCATCTCTTGTCCCCGGCAGTACTCCACCACTTTCTCCGTTGGAACGGCACCACTTGTCGCCGGAGCCCATTCTGCAAGAACCACCGCATACTTCACTCCTTGGCTCTTCAGATGCGCGATGAATAACTCGGGACGATCGCTGAAATCATCTATCTTTGCGAAAAACTCAGGATTGATCGATTCCAGAAAATTGAGCCACGTTGGATTGAGCATCTCCCTGCTGACGTAGTGGGTGTGAAAATCGATAACGTCCATTTTGGATACCCCTGAGTACAAAAATTTATGCGACACAGAAATGATAGGAGAAAGGAGCTCCGGTGTCAAGAAAATTGAGTTTTGACGAACTTTCAACTTGACAACGATCCTTCTGGATAATAAGATGGCCAACGAAATCACAACCCTTCTCAGTTAGGAGGATGCATTTGTGGATGTTGTGATCTATGGAATAGTAAACGGGATGACATTTGCCCTATGGGCAGTGGGATTTTCCTTCATTTATGGGATCAGTCGATTACCTAACTTTGCTCACGGTGCGCTCTACGTGGTCACCGGATTCATTACGTGGACTTTTGTTAACACCGCGGGATTGCCCTTCTGGCTGAGTGCCATTATTTCACTGATCATTGTATCCCTGGTGGGAGTGGCGATATATCAATTCATCATGATCCGAGTCAGAGGCATGCCCATTTCAGAAATTATCGTGTCCTTCGGTATCGCCCTCGCCATCTTAGAAGGGTTGCGGCTTCAAGGCATTGGAGGCTTTAAAGGCTTCATTGGCCCTGGCTATGTTCTGCCAAGATTCATCGACGGTGTGGTGGACACCCCCTGGGTTACCATAGACCTCCAGCGCGTTCTCATCATTGCGATGGGTTTGATCATTCTGGGGTTCATGTGGCTCTTCACCCACTATCATAAGATGGGCTTGGCACTCAGGGCCATGGCCCAACATGAGCGGGCTGCTCTGATGCTCGGGATCAATTCCGATCGAATGGCGAACATCGCTTTGGGCATCGGTTCGGCCCTGGCAGGCCTGGCCGCCTTAACGGTCATGCCTTTGGGCAATGTCAACTGCGAGTCAGGGTATGATGTCCTGACGAAGGCGATTGCGGTATGCGTCATCGGTGGCTTGGGCAGTTGGATGGGGACTATACTCGCCGCTCTCACCCTGGGCATGGCCACCACCATCATGTCAGCAATCGGTGGGACTATGTGGAATAATGTACTCGTCTTTGGGCTCATCATACTTATTCTGATCGTTAGGCCATCGGGTCTATTCGGTCAACAAAAGGAACTGGAGGAAAGAGTTTAGATAAGAGTTCCAAATGGCTTAAAGTAATTCGAACGAATTAAATCATTTAACGTAGTGTAGCCCTTTATGGGCGAAAGAAGGTCGGGCACAAGGCCCTTCACTACAAATTATTTTTTGCGTTTGCATTAATTTGAATTTGCAATTTATTCGGGGCATCAGATTGGAATTTGGCAATTGAACCTGTATTAACCTTAGCGTGCAATAAGGCACTAAGACAGACACGGCGGGGACACTGTAAGAGCCTTGTACCTGCCTGCGCGTAGCCGCTTCGGCGAAGGCAGGGCGGAACCTTTTGAATATCAAGCACTACTGTCCACCAACATTGCTGGAGTTTAGTGTTGGTGAAATGTTATATGACCCATTCCAATAAAACCCGCATTACAAGGGTCTGGAAGTGTTCCCGGCGGGTCTGTTTAATGCAACTGTAACGTTAACGTCCTGGGGATAAATTGTGGATACTCAAGAACGGCGCAAAGAGAGACTGGACCGCGGGATAAAGGCAAGGACAGATGGGCTGTATGCCATCCAATCCTGGCGCGAGGTAAGCTACCTGATGGCGCCAAGAGCAGGATTGATCATCGGCCTGCTCCTCTTGCCGTTGGTTTTGCCCGGTCTTTACTGGCAGAGGGTCTTGGCCTTGGCAGGAGTCTATGCCTTGCTCGCCATTTCCTTTGACTTCTTGGCTGAGCGGGTGGGTCTGGTTTGCATCGGCGGTGCTTTTATGATCGGTGTTGGAGGCTACATCTCCGGGGCGCTGAACTATTACTTCAAGCTGCCGGTCGCCCTGACCATTCCAATCGGGACTTTTGGCGGAGCCCTTCTCTGCACACTGCTTTGGCTCCCCTGCTTGCCCCTGCGAGGGATCTATTTTGCCGTCGTGACATTCATGTTTCCTTTCTTGAGTACCAGTATCATCGTGGCGGGAAATCTTTTTGAAGGGACAGAAGGATTAAGCCCTATCGCGGGCTTCCCGAACACATGGATTGCTTCATACCTGATGATGGTCTTGGTCCTCGTTTCGATCTTCGGCCTCAGGAGACTGTGCGGAGAGGATATCGGGATTGTGTTTGCAGGGGTGAAAGATAATGATCAAGCCGTGTTTGCTTCCGGGATCAATGTCACCCGAGTAAAGATATACGCCCTGTACATCGCCAGCGCCATCGGATGTTTTGGCGGGGCTTTTGTCGCCCACTTCTCCGGGTTTGTCGGTGTGTCGCTCTTTGCTGTTGACTTTTCGATCATGCCTATCGCTGCGTGCATCATGGGAGGGCCGGGGACACTGGCAGGACCTGCCCTGGGGGCTTTTATCCTTGCGCCCTTATCCGAGGTGCTCCGTGGATTCGGACAGATGCGGGTCGTGCTCTACTGCGTGGTGCTCGTGGGGTTTATCTTGTTCAAGCCGGAAGGGTTGCTGAACTGGGCAGCCCGCAAATATCACCAGTTTGAACACTGGGTGAAGGTGTAGGATCGATGGGAGAGGGAAAGAAAGAAGCCCTGATTCGAGTCAGAAATGTGAGTAAGACCTTCGGCGGAGTGAAGGCATTAAACGATGTAAGCTTCGATTTACTCGAAGGGGAAGTCATGGGGGTGATCGGACCTAACGGGTCTGGTAAGACCACCCTGGTCAACACGATCACGGGCTTTCAGAAGCCGGATTCCGGTGAGGTCTTTTTTAAGGACATTCAACTCACCGGATTGCCGACCTGGAAAATTGCCGACCTCGGGGTGACGAGAACTTTCCAGATCGTCAGGCCCTATCTCAGCCTGAGGGCATTTAAGAATCTGATCGTTCCCCTCTGGTCATCGAGGGCGCGGCGGTTTGCAGGGAGTCGTGGAGGGGATCGGGACGCTGTGGCGATCGATCTCCTTGAGGAGGTGGGGTTTGAGCGAGATGCCTTCGTGCCTTACAAGCTTGCCTCAGCACTGCCTCTGGGTTACCTGAAGCGGCTGGAACTTGCACGGTGTCTTGCGCTGAGGCCCGAGGTCATTATCTGCGATGAGGTCTTTTCTGGTTTGAGCATGAGCGAAATAGCGAGCATGGTTCCCTTGATCGAAGGCCTTCGCATCAAGGGAGCCACGATCATCATGGTCGAGCACCGGCTGAGAGAACTCTTCAGAGTGGCGGATAAAGTGTTGGTCCTTGATTTTGGCGAAAAGATCGCGGAAGGCGAACCCGAAGAGGTGATGCAAAACGAAAGGGTGAAGCGGGCGTACCTCGGGGAGGATGTAGGACAGTGAGTGCCATTCTCGAGATCATCGATCTGATGCTGTTCTATGAAAATGCCATTGCTGTTAACAACGTTAACATCTCAGTGGACGAAGGGCGAATCGTCGGGGTCTTCGGATCGAACAGCGCCGGCAAGTCTTCCCTCATGCTTTGCATTTCGGGGATCATCTTGGATGTGAGGAAAAAGGAGGAGATGAAAGGGGGAGAGCGGATCACTCTTTCTGGAGAGATCAAATTTAAGGGGGAAGACATTCTAAAGATCGAGCCCAGTGAGAGAGCGAAGAAGGGCATCATCCTCTGCCCGGAGAGACGCCTTATTTTCCCTGAAAGCAGCACCCTTGAAAATTTGAGGATGGGTGGATACTTAGCGACCCGAACGCAAGCAAAAAAAACTTTGGAATATGTACTCAGCATGTTTCCGGAATTGGAAAAATTGAAGAAGAGGGCAGGGGGGTTTCTCAGCGGCGGGGAGCAGCAGATGCTCGCTATCGGGAGGGCCTTGATGGCCCAACCCAAGTTGCTTCTCTTGGATGAACCCCTCCTCGGTTTGGCTCCGAGTATCGAGATCAGGCTTGCTCGAGCGGTCAGAACGATCAATCAGGAGACCGGGATCACCATTGTCGTCTCCGAACAGTATGCCAGACCGCTCCTCCCCATTATAGATTTCGGCTATGTCCTCGAGAATGGTGGGTTGGTTGCCCAGGGAACGGGCAGCGAGCTTTTGGAAAACCCGGATGTCAAAGAAGCCTACTTCGGAATGTAAACCTCCACCGACCCCTCCGCCCTCGGAGGGGGAGGGCAAGGGTGAGGGGGAACTCCACCTTGGGCGAAATCTGACCCAATCATAGAAATAAGGTAACAGTTTAGCTCTTTGAAAAAGGACCAACATGACCTGTAGTGAAGGGCTTTATGCCCGTTCGCAAAATGGGAACAAATTCAACTTTCAGGTCCAATGCACGGCCACAAGGGCCTACACTACATCTATTTTTTCAAAAGGCTAAATTGTTACGAAACAAAAGGATCACCCAATAAAATGAATCCCTTCTAAACATTTAGTTCTTTTTTTTGCAACTATCACGTAGGCTTCGGGTTCAGATTTCTCCATCTTAAACCTTCCAACCTATTTTGTCTCTTGACAGCCAAGTTTTTCCCTAATATCTGCGATCTTTTGTGAGATGTTATCACTCTACTCCGTTAGACTTATCTTCTACAGTTGCTGCAGGGTAGCATTTTCTAAGTGTGTGTTAACACTGAAATTGTTCTTTGAAAATTCCATAAGTTGGCAAAAATGTGGTGCCACAGATTATGCTAAATTATATTG
>Ga0187770_10000928_pt1 | contig 14995 bp, 14 predicted proteins | sample 0116_SJ02_MP02_2_FD_133154 | JGI IMG/M metagenome (GOLD analysis project Ga0187770, IMG submission 133154) | Tropical peat soil microbial communities from peatlands in Department of Meta, Colombia - 0116_SJ02_MP02_20_MG | ecosystem: Environmental > Terrestrial > Soil > Wetlands > Peat | place...
ATCCTCGCGACCATCATCTACATCGCCTCGAACCTGATGGGCGAGCCGCGCAGCCAGGACCGCATCGCCGCGGTGGCGAACGTCACACCCGTGACGATCCGCAACCACTACAAGGAGCTCCTCGACCTCCTGGGGCTGCCGAAGAACCTCACGAACCCGCAGGCGCGCGGCACCCTCCCGAGCGAGGCGGGCGAGAAAGTCGCGATCGATGCGGCCGCGGCGGGCCACTAGGCGTCCTCCCGACCGACCCGGCGCCCCCGGGCCGCTCCAGGGTCACCGGTCGAGCTCCTACCAAAAGGAGATAGGCCGTCGGGAAGCTGCGCGGCCGTGGCATCCTCGGCGCCGCTCAGCTTCTCCTCGTACCGCACCTATCTGGAGTGCCCCCTCAAGTGGAAGTTTCTCTACATCGACCGGCTGCCCGAGGTGCCCCGCGGCTACTTCACGTTCGGGCGCGTGGTCCATTCCGTCCTCGAGGAGCTGATCCGACCGTACGTCGTACCGGCTCCCCGACGTCCGCGGCCGGGTGAAGCGCAGCGGACACTGGACGACTGGGAGCGCAGCGGAAGGGCCCCGCGGGCGCCGCCGGCCTTGACACGGGAGGAACTTCTCGCGCTCTACGACCGGGCATGGCTCAGCGATGGCTACGTCTCCCCCGAGGAGGAGGAGAGATACCGTTCCCTGGGGCGGGACCTCCTCCTGCGTTACTACCAACGGCTCGTCCACGACCCGCCACATCCGGTCGCGGTCGAGGAGCACCTCGAAGCCCATTGGGACGGGATCCCGATCCACGGGTACATCGACCGGATCGACCGCACGTCCTCCGGCGGGCTCGAGGTCGTCGACTACAAGACGTCGCGGGAGCTCTCCGGCGAGGAGGCGCAGGGCTCCGACCAGCTCTCGATCTACCAGGTCCTGGTCGCGAACAACTACGCCGAGCCCGTCGAACGGCTCACGCTCTACCACCTCCGGTCGCTCACCCCCCACCGGACCGCTCCGCGCACTCCGGAGACGTTGGAACGGCTCCATCAGCGGATGGGCAGCGTGGCGGATGGGATTCGGTCCGAAGCGTACGATCCGACCCCGGGCCGTCACTGTACTCGATGTGACTTCCAGTCGCGATGCCCCGAGTTTCGGGTGGTGCCCCCGCCAGACGACGCCCGCCTGAAGGAGCTCGTCGACCGATTCCAGACGTTGCGGCGGGACGAAGAGCGTCTCGAGCAGGACCTTCGACGCACGGCGGAGGAGCTCCACCGGGCGGCGGAGGAGCTGGGCGTCCACCGAATCCCCGGAAGCCGCTCCGTGGCGATTCGCCGCCGGGAGGAGGCCTGGCAGTACTCGCTGGACGCCGTGAAGCCGCTGCTGGACGCCGCCGGGCTTGCCGAGCGCGTCGGCCACGGCACCCCGGAGGAGCTCCGCCGACTCCTTCGGGATCCGACCGTTCCCGCCGAGCTGCGGCGACGCCTCGCGGAAAGCGGCTCCCGCCGGGTGAAGTGGTTCTGGGAGCTCGAGGACAGCGCCGGCGCCGGCTGAATCTGACCCTCGCCTCGCAAAGGCTATGACGGCCGCCCGATAGTCCCCCGTATGGGGACTACCCTCTCAACGGAGGACCGCCTCTCCTGCCTTCGCGGCCGTACTCCCGCCATCGCGACCCTCTGTTCGCATTCGTCGCTCCAGATCTTTCACGGAGCCCGAATCGAGGGCTTGCCAGCGATCGGCCTCTCGGTCGGCTCGCCGCCGAAGTTCTACGACGCCTTTCCCCTCGCCCGACCGGACCGGTTTCTCTCGGTACCGCGGGTCCAGGATCTCCCGAGCCTCGTCGAACCGCTGCGCGCGGCCGGCGCGGTCATCGTGCCACACGGTTCGTTCGTCGAGTACCTAGGGCCCGAGCGGTTCGCGACCCTCGACGTCCCGGTGTTCGGGAACCGGGCCGTTCTCGCCTGGGAGTCGGACCGGCGCAAGGAGCGCGAATGGCTTGAGTCAGCGGACGTGCCGATGCCGAAGCGGATCGACCACGAGTCGGACGTCGAGGGTCCGTCCATCGTGAAGTACTATGGCGCGAAGGGCGGCAAGGGATTCTTCCTCGCGAAGAACCGCGAGGCCCTGGAGGAGTTCCACCCGACCGGTCCGTACGTGATCCAGGAGTACGTCCTCGGGACGCGGTACTACATGCACTTCTTCTACTCGCCGATCACCGACGGCGGCTACCGCTGCGGGTCCGGTTCGCTCGAGCTCCTCGGCATGGATCGGAGAGACGAGGCGAACATCGACGAGCTCTACAAGCTCGGCGCTCAGGAGGAGCTCCAGAAGGCGGGGATCCGCCCCACGTTCGTGGTCACGGGCAACGTCCCGGTGATCCTCCGGGAGTCGCTCCTCCCGAAGGCGTTCGAAGTGGCGGCCCGCATCGTCGAGCGGTCGATCGACCTGTTCGGCGGGATGGTCGGGCCGTTCTGCGTCGAGGGGATCATGACGGAGGAGCTCGAGTTCAAGGTCTTCGAGGTGTCGACCCGCATCGTGGCGGGCACGAACCTCTTCATCTCCGGGAGCCCGTACTCCGACCTCATCGAGCCCCAGCTCTCGACCGGCCGGCGGATCGCTCGCGAAGTGAAGCGAGCCCAGGCGCTCGGCCGCCTCAACGAGGTCCTGAGCTGAGCGGCGCGCCGCCCCGTTAAGAACGGAGGTCCATTCCCTCGCCCTTCCATGGCATCAGCGATCCACGCACAGGACCTCACCAAGGTCTACCCCCACGCCCCGGCTGGCGCCATGGCGCTCTCCCAGTTCAACCTGGACGTCCCGACCGGCGGCGTCTACGGCCTGATCGGCCGGAACGGCGCCGGCAAGACGACGTTCGTCCGCATCGCCGCGACCCAGCTCGAACCCACCTCCGGGACGATCACCGTCCTCGGGGAGGATGCGCGGTCGAACGAGCGGAAGATCCGGGCCCAGATCGCCTGCGTCCCTCAGGAGTCGCGACCGCTCTACTTCCTTCGCGCGGAGGAGGTCATCTACCTCTACCTCAAGATGCGCGGCCTCGAGCCGCGCGAAGCCCGGCGGCGAACCGAAGCCGTGCTCGAGGAGCTCTCGCTCCGAGAGGTTCGCCGGCGGCTCGTCTCCCGGCTCTCGGGGGGACTCCGGCGGCGAATCCTCTGCGCCATGGTGCTCGCGTCGGACGCCGACATCCTGTTCCTCGACGAACCGACCACCGGCCTCGACCCGATCGCGCGGCGCGAGGTGTGGAAGGCGATCCGACGGGCGAGCCGGGAGCACCGGACGATCGTCCTCACCACGCACTACCTCGATGAGGCGGAGGCGCTCTCGGGTCGGCTGGCGCTCATCGAGCGCGGTCGTCTCGTCCTCGAAGGAACTCCCGCCGACCTCCGTGACCGCGTGCGCTTTCCCTACCGGGTGTCGGTCGAGGGGCGGTTCACCCACGGCGAGCTCGAGTCGTACGGACGGGTGTCGGACATCGAAGGAGGGTTCCTCGTGTTCACGCGCGAGGCGGAGGCGCGGGAGCTCGCGCGGCAGGCCCTCGCCCGAGGGGCGCGGCTGTCGATGGGTCCGGTGAGCCTCGAGGACATCTTCCTCGAGGTCGTCGGTCGGTCGATCGAGGAGGACGGAGAGAAGCCCGACGAGGAGGAGGACCTCGTCCCGAACCGATGAGCGAACGCCACCGCCTTCGCTCGCTCCTCACGCTGGTCGAGCTGAACGGCGTGATCCCGATCCGCACGCAGCCGCTCTACCTGTTGAACCTGCTCGCGTCGCCGCTCTCCTTCCTGTTCTTCATCACGGTCATCTCGCACGGCGCCCTCCTCGCCTACGGGGTCACCGGCGGGATGGTCCTCACGATGCTCTCGGTGGGCACCGGACTTCAGTCCGACTTGACCCACTACCGGCACGACCTCAAGTTCCAGGATATCGTGGTCGCCTCGCCGGTCGAGGCGCCGGTCTACGTCGCGGGGATGGCCTTGAGCGAGCTCGTCTACTCCCTCCCCGGGCTCGGCGTGTTCGCCGTCATCTTCGTCCTGGACGGGCTCGCGACCCCGCTGAGCGGTCTCGTCATCACCGGCGTGATGCTGCTCGTCTGGGCGTTCGCGACCGCGCTTGCCTTCACCCTCGCGACCTACTTCGAAGACGTCCGCGAGACGTTCCTGTTTAGTCCGCTCATCTCGCTGCTCCTCACGGTCCTTCCCCCGGTCTACTATCCGCTCGCGGCGCTCCCCGGATGGGCCCGCATCGTCGCGCAGTTCTCTCCGACCACCTACGCGGCGAGCTTGGCGCAGGGCGCGACCGGCCTCCAGCCGCTCTCGGTCGGACGCGCAGAACTCGACTGGGCCGTCCTGGTCGGTTTTACCGTCGCGCTCTTCGTGGTCGCGGCCCTCAAAGCGCGATGGAAGGAGCCCTGAGACGGCGTCGCGCGATTGGTAAGACGTCACCGGGGCGCGCGACGCGCGAGTCCTTATGTACCGGAGTCAGCGTCACGACCGCCCGATGCTTTCGTTTGCTGACAGTCGAGGGTTCGACGCTCCGGACGACCGGTGGTCGCGCTGTCTCTACTGCGGCAAGGAACTCGTCCTCCTCCCGAACGACCGGCGGGGCGGTCGCTGCTACGACTGTCTCGTGCTGTCGGTGGCGCCGCCGAGCCTCTGCCCCAACTGCGGCGCGACCATCCCCGGGGAGGACCGCGGTTCCGGCTGCTCGAACTGCCGGTGGTTCCCGCTGCGCGACTAGGGTCGGCCCGACACTTCCGCTAAGCTTATGGACCGTAGCCGGTCCTCGTACCTCGGGCGTGCCGAGGTGGCTCAGTCCGGTACGGCGCGAGTCTGGAAAGCTCGTGGCGGAATACGCCTCGGGAGTTCAAACGCCGAGGACGGTCGTCCCATCCCGGCGGAGAGTCTCCCCCTCGGCGCTCCCCCCCGGCCGGTAGGAGCGCCCCGATGACCGTGCCCCCGCGCGCGGCGACGCCGGCGCTTCTCCAGGTCGACGCGATCCTCGCGCGCCTCAAGGGTCGCGCTGCCCTCCAGGAGGTGTGCCGCTTCCTCCGCGGCTCGTTCCGCCCGTACCACTGGGTCGGCGTTTACCGGAAGGATGGCACGACCCTCGTCCTCGAAGCGTGGGACGGTCCCCAGGCGACGGAGCACACGCGAATTCCGATCGAGCGCGGCGTCTGCGGGAGGGCGGCGCGAGAGAACCGGACGGTCATCGTCGACGACGTGCGGAACGACTCGGAGTACCTGGCCTGCTTCCTCGAGACCCGGTCAGAGATCGTCGTCCCAATCCGTGAGGGAGCGACGGTGCTCGGCGAGGTCGACATCGACGGGACAACGGTCGGCGCCTACGACGCGTCCGACCAGCGCTTCCTCGAGGAAGTGGCCGACCGTCTCATCGGCCCCGTGAAGGACGCGGCCACCGAGGGCCCGCCACTTTCCTGAGGCGTCGGTCGATCGTCGCGAGCGCGTCCGCGAGGGCGCCGGCCGCGTCGAACGGCGGGAACACCCTCCGAGCCGGGGGCGCCGAGACTCGGTGGAGGTCCTCGACGATGTGACCGAGCGCTCGGGTGACCTCGTCCACGATCGGAAGGTCGGCGGTCCGACTGGTCCGAGAGAGGGGGTTGAGGTCGACCGAGATGACCCGTTTGCCGAGGGCGCGGAGCGCTTGGGTCCGGTCCCCGTCCTCGAGCGGGACCAGGCAGACGTCCGCGGCGAAGATCCCGTCACGGTCCACGAGCGCCCGGTCCGAGGGAAGTCCCGGGATGCGGGCGGTCGGATGTACGCCGAGGACACGGGTCACCCCTCCACGGCGCAGGGTCGACGCCACTTGCACCGCCCGCTTAGGGGTGCGGTGGAACAGGTTCACTTCCACCCCGAGCGAGGGAAGCGCTCGCTCGAGCCGTGCGACCTCCCGTGCCGCGAGCGCGGCGACGTTGCCGTTGATGCTCACGACCGGCCGGTCCGCTCGGCGGAGCCACACCGCCGCGACCCGCTCCGCGCGGCGGGCGCTCGGCGAGGTCCGTTCTCCGAGCAGGTAGTCGAACGCCTCTCCACGGCCCTGCGCGATGAGACCCTCGGGCACCACCAGCCCGTCCCGCGCGGCCTCGGCGAGGCCCGCGCGTACGCGCAGGCTCTCGTAGCGGGGGTGACGCCGGGAAAGTCGCATGGGACGCCGCGCGGCCTAGGCGCTTCCGGACGGGGCGACGGGGGCCCGGTTCCCGTTGGATTCGCCGGCCGGGCCGAGGCGGCTCTCGAGAGATGCGATTCGTTCCTCGAGCGGCTCGAGGGCCTCCTCGATCGCCTTCGTGAGGGCGAGCTTGAGGCTCTCCTCGAGCGCGACCAGGTCCCGACCGAGGTCGATCATCCGCCGGGCGTTCTCGTTCAAGAGGAGACGACTCTGGGTCGTCACTCGGTAGGTGTCGGAGAGGTCCTTCGTCAGCTGGTGGGATGACTGGGCGAACGTCTCGACCGATTCCCCGATCGGCTTCCACTTGGCTTCGAGGGACTTGAACACCTCGCCCGAGATCCGCTCTCCCGCCCGGTCGGCGGCGGCGGCGACCTCCTTCGAGATCCGCTCGGCGACCTGACCCTCAAGGCCGTCAAACCGAGATTTGAGCTCCTGTCCGAGCCCCGTGCCCGAGGCCTCCACCCGCTGGACCCGGTCCTCGATCGCCTGCAGGCGGGCGATGAGGTTCGAGTAGGCGGTCCCGACCAGCGTGTCGAGGTGCGCCTGGGCCAGTTCATCGGCCCTCAGCAGGAGATGGAGGACCCAGTGCTCCCGCCCCTTCGCCTCGGCGAGAGGTCCCCGGTCGATGCGGTCCCGGCTGTCGCGGTCATCGACCAGGCTCTGGAGCTCCTTCAGGACTTCGACCCGGAGTCCGGCAACCGGGCCAGAGCTCGACGGCGGGCGACCGGCCATCGGTGGCGCATGGGGGTCCCGATGCTAAATACGTTGGCGGCGGCCCGCTAAACGAGCCCGCACCTCGAGTTCCCGAGACGTTACTGCGCGTTAGGGTCCTCGAGCGGGCCCGGCTCGCCGACCGGGCCGTCCGCGAGCCGGGTCCTTGTTTTCTGAAGTACTCCGACCCACCGTCCGGTCGAGGTGAGCCGGGTGGACGAATGTTATTTATCATTCCTGAATAGACGTTCTCAGCGACGAACGACCCTGCGGACCGGGTACCGTGGTGGTGTCGTTCGGGCTGTTGGAGAAACGAAAGATGCCGCGACCACCGAAGAGCAAGGCCAAGCGACGCGTGGGTCTCGCCGTGTATCTCGAACCCGCCATCCTCCGTAACTTGAAGCGAGCGGCCGAACGGGACCGGCGCTCGACCTCCACCCAGGCGGCGCTCTATATCGAGGAAGGGCTCGGCCTGAGGAAGCCGGTCGGTCGGTAGGTCTCGGCGCGCCCCGCCCCGTTCGAGGGGGCCCGGGCCGCCGACTAGAGCGGGCCGAGTCCCAGCAGTTCCCGCGCGATGAGCAGCCGCCGGATCTCCGAGGTGCCGGCGCCGATCTCGAGCAGCTTTGCGTCCCGCGCGAGCCGTTCGAGCGGCAGGTCGCGCATGTAACCGTACCCGCCGTGGATCTGCACCGCCTCGAACGCCACGCGGGTCGAAGCCTCGGACGAGTAGGTGAGTGCGGCCGCGCTCGCGCGGCGGCTCCGGGGGTCGTCGGTGACGTCCTGGAGGGCCGCGTAGGTGAGGAGCCGGGAGGCGCGCAGCAGGGTGTACATTTCCGCGAGCTTCGCCTGGATCAGCTGGAACTCGCCGATGCGCCGTCCGAACTGCTGACGCTCGAGAGCGTAGCGCACCGAGCGCTCGAGGCACTCCTCCATGATACCGAGCGGGATCGCCGACAGGACCGCGCGCTCGACGTTGAGCCCGCTCATCATGATGCGCACCCCGTGGTTCTCCTCCCCCAAGCGCTGTCCGACCGGAACCCGGGCGTCCTGGAACGAGAGCTCCCCCGTGGGCGACCCGCGCATCCCCATCTTGTCGAGCTTCTTCGTGACGGAGAAGCCGGGCGTGTCCCGGCGGACGATGAACGCCGAGATCCCGCGCGACCCACGGTCGGGGGCGGTCTTCGCGTAGACGAGGAGCGTGTCGGCGACCGGCCCGTTGGTGATGAACTGCTTCGAGCCGTTCAGGAGGTAGTGGTCGCCGTGCCGCTCGGCCCGGGTGCGCAGGGAGACCGCGTCCGACCCCGCATCCGGCTCGGTGAGCGCGAGGGCGCCCACGGCGTCACCTGACGCGATCGCCGGGAGGAACTCGCGTTGCTGGTCCGGCGTTGCGTGCCGCGCGACGTTGTCGGCGAAGAGGTTCGAGTGGGCGCCGACGGTCAGGGCCAGCGCCGGGCTCACGCGGGCGATCTCCTCGAGGATGATCGCCTGCGCGAGGTAGGAAAGCCCGAGGCCCCCCACCGCCGGCGGGAGGGTCGGGGCGAGGAACCCAGACTCCCCCAGTCGCTGGAAGACGTCCCGCGGGAAGTAGTCCTCCCGGTCCATTCGGTCGGCGACGGGGGCGATCTCCTTCCGGACGAACGCCCGTGTCCCCTCGCGTAGCGCCTGCTCCTCATCCGAGAGTTTGAGGTCCATCGAGCGGCCCACGGCCCGGAAGGAATAACCGTTGTCGGCCGCCGCCGTTACTTCGCCCGAGCCGCTCGCCCCTTGACCGTGAGCCCGATACGGTGGCGCCAAGCGGGACGGGGGCGGGGCCAGTCGGACCGGTAGTGCGCCCCGCGGCTCTCGGTGCGGGTGAACGCGGCCTTCGCGATGAACAGCGCGGTGAGGGCGGCGTTCGCCGCCGTGCCGGGCAGCTCCGCGGGGTCGGAGGGCTCGACGACACGGAGGATCCGTTCGAACTGGTCGAGCGCGTCCCGAAGCCCCTCGGCTGAGCGGACGATGCCGACCTCCTCCCACAAGATGTCCGGGACGTGCTCGGCCACTTTGAGCGCCCCCGCACGTCCCGCGCCGGGGGGCGGGGAGACCTTGACCACGAGGGGAGGAGCCGCCGGTGCACGGGCCACGGGGTGGAGGAGCTGACGGGCGACGTGCTCGCCAAAGACCAGCCCTTCAAGCAGCGAGTTGCTGGCGAGGCGATTCGCTCCGTGCACACCGGTGGAGGCGACCTCCCCGCACGCGTAGAGGTGCCGGAGGGTCGTGCGACCTTCCAGGTCCGTCGTGACGCCGCCGACCATGTAGTGGGCAACCGCCGTCACCGGGATGGGGTCGCGGGACGGGTCGAGCCCGTAGGTCGCAAGGAAGTTGGTGATCGACGGGAACCGAGCATAGAGTCGGTCGCGGGGAATCGCCGTGGCGTCTAGGTAGACGCACGGGTGGCCCGAGCGTTGGATCTCCCGGTCGATCGCCCGGGCAACGACATCCCGGGGGGCGAGCTCCGCGTCGCGGTGCTGGCCGATCATGAACCGTTCCCCGGCCTCGTTGCGGAGCACCGCCCCCTCGCCGCGCATCGCCTCGGTGATGAGGTAGCGCGGAGCGCCTTCCCGGTAGAATGCCGTGGGGTGGAACTGGACGAACTCCATGTCCGTGAGGAGCGCTCCCGCGCGGAACGCGATCGCGACCCCTTCGCCGGTGGCGATCGCCGGGTTCGAACTCTGTCGGTAGAGGGATCCGGCTCCGCCGGTCGCGAGGATCACCGGCCGCTCGTCCATCACCTCGCGCTGGGTCCCATCCGGTCGGGAAAGGACCGCGACCACGCCTTCCCGTCCTCCCGGGCGGAGCGCCCGGAGCGCCGTCGCCTCGCGGGCGTCGATCCCTTCCTGGAGCACCCGTCGCTTGAGCGCCTCCTCGATGGAGAGGCCGGTCGCGTCTCCTCCCGCGTGGAGGATGCGCGCGGTGGAATGCGCCCCCTCCCGGCCGAGCGCGATCTGCCCCTCGACGGTGTCGAACGGAACGCCGAACCGCACGAGGTCGGCGATCCGTGCCGGCGCGTCCGTCGTGAGCTGGCGAGCCGCGGCCCGGTCGACCAGGCCGGCCCCGGCGCGGATCGTGTCCTCCAAGTGGCGCGCGGTCGAGTCCTCGGGTCCGATGGCGGCGGCGATGCCTCCCTGGGCGTAGCGGGTGTTCGACTCCTCGAGCCTCGCCTTCGTGATGATGATCGGGCGCACTCCCATCTCGCGAAGCCGCAGCGCGACGTAGAGCCCCGCGATGCCGCTCCCGATGATGAGCGGACGACGGGCGGCAGCCGTCACGAAGCCCGGACGGAGGGGGGACGGTATATCGACTTCTCTCGCCCGGCGGCCTCATCTCTGTGTCGGCCCTCGGGAGCTCGTGGCGACCTCCTCCGCGCCGGCCCCCGACATCGAGTGGAGGTCGAGCGTCCGGGTCACCGAGGACCACGAGCTCGCGCGCGAGGTCACGGAGCGCTTCGCCCACGGAAGCGGCCTCAGGGCGGTTCCGGTAACGGATCTGGTCGACCCGCGGAAGGCGTTCTGGCGGCGTCTCGGTCCTCCGGTCGAGTTCGCCCCCGAACGGCGCGCGGCGGTGGAAGTGGGCCGTGCCGTCCACCAGCTGGTCGGCCGCGCGCTCGCCAACGAAGGCCCTCTCGAGGTCCGGGTTCGTCGAGAGGGGGTCGTGGGGCGGATCGACCTTCTCGCCGACCTCCCGACCGAGGTGAAGAGCGGCTCCTCGACGGTCGACCCGGCCGAGCTGCGCGAACTCCGGCCCGACCACGTGGAGCAGCTCGCGATGTACTGCGCCCTCCTCGACCGACGTGCGGGCCGGTTACTGCAGTTTCTCACCCCCGGGGGTGTCGTCGAGGCGGTGCGAGCGGTCGACGTTTCGTTCGGGGACCTTTCTCCGGTGAGAGCGGAAATGAACGCCCGCGCTCGGGGGTTGCGGGAGGCTCTCGTCAGCGGGGCCCCGACCGGCCTCTCTCGTTGCCGGTGGTTCTCGCGCGGGTGCGAGTTCCGCGGGGCGTCCGTGTGCGATTGCCGCGGGGACGAACCAGAAGCCGGCGACGCGATGCTCGGGGGCGTCGAGTCGATCTTGGCCCGACCGGACGTGGAGCAACGTGTCCGAAGCTCCCTGGCCCACACGCCGGGGCCCGCCGCTCCCCCTTCCGTCGAAAGGTTCCGGGACCTGATCTACCCTCGAAGAGCGTGGTTCGAGCGGTCCTCGCCCGCCGCGCCCCTCCCCCCGCCGACTCCATCGCCCGAATCGGCGACTCCGGACGTCTACGGCCGACTGGTCGAGGCGATCGAGAGCGGTCCGGTGGGGGAGGTCTGCCAGCTTCCCGTTCTAACGGACGAGCCCGCGGAGGAGGTCACCGCGTTCCGGGGCGAACCCTACCTGGTCCGTACTTCCCGGGCGTGGGAGCGACTCCTCCCGTCGGCGATGGTCGACCGCTATCCGCAGTACGCCCTCGACCTGGGCTTCCGTTGTGCCGCCACCGGCTCGTATCGTGGGCGGGTGGTCACCGCGTACGAGCGCGCGGAGAGGGACGAGGACCGAATCTCCGTGTATGAGCTCCGCTTCGCGACCCTGACTCCGTTCTCCCGGCTGTTCCGGACCCGGACGGAGGCCCTTCGGAGAGCCCTCCGTCAGGGGGACTCCATGTCGCTCCCGCCGTGTCCCGAGTGGATGTACGCGGACTGCCCCTACCGGGGCGCTTGCGGGTGCGGCGTCGACGAGGGCCGTTCCCAACGGTAGATCATGGCGGTCGCGGTGCGACGGAAGCCGAGCTCGTCGTAGAGGTGGCGCGCCGGTCCGTTCGATACGGTGACCCAGAGGCGGACCCGCTCGTAGCCCAGGGCCCAGAGGGCCCGGAGCCCCCATCGCAGGAGGTACCGTCCGTACCCCCGTCCTCGCCGCTCGGGGTCGACCATGAAATCGAGGAAGACCGCGCGACGCGGCGACTGCTCGGAGGATAGGATCGCCCCGATGAGTCGGGTCGGGTGCGGCTCGATGAGCGCGGTGGAGGCTTCGTCCAGGAATCGCCCCATGCCGCCGCCCAGCAGCGTCTCGAGCACCCGTCGGTAGTCGGCGACCTCGTGGCCGATGAGGAGCTCGTCGGTCGACCCTTGAAAGGCGCGAACGTCGAGGTGGGCGAGCGCGTCCAAGGTCACGTCCCGGATCGCGACGTGGAGCATGTCCGGGGCGGGGCGCGCAGGCGGCTCCGCGTCGGCCGGCCCGAGCGCCCGCTCCATCGCCTCCCGCTCGATCACGAAGGAACCCGGTCGTTGAGCGAGGGTCGAGAGGAGGGAGTGATCGTCGTCCGTCGTGAGACCCGTGAACCCCAGGTCGACCGAGCGGATGTCGGGGGCCAGCTGGTCGATGAGGGTCTCGGCCAGCTTGGTGGCCCGCGCGAGCGCTCCCGGCCCGCCTCCGACGTGGACGTGGCCAAACGCCGCGCCGGCCCGGGTGCTGAAGAACGCGAGTCCGTCCGCCTCCGGAGAGGGGTAGCACCAACCGGCCTGGGCACCGGAGTGGAGCCCCTGGGCCGTCTCCTCCACCCAGTCACCGGTAGGGGATTCTTCCCGGAGGACGAGCTCCCGGCGGACCATCTGGACGAGCTCGAGCAACCGCTCGAGGGGGACCTCCCGCGCGGGGCGAGGATGCTCCACGGTCGTCCGTCCGTCTAGGTCGGGACCTCTCGTCGCAGGATCTGAGCGATGTCCGGCGCGACCGACGCCTTCTCGGCCGGGTTGCCGAGCGTGTCGGTCGAGTAGACCTCGTCCGTCACCGCCTTGATCCGCTCGAAGGCGTCCCTGAGGAAGAGCCCGTGGGTGCAGGCGGCGCTGACCGCGCCGACCCCGTGCTTCGACAGCAGCTTCGCTGCCTCCACGATCGTGCCGCCGGTCGTGATGATGTCGTCGATCAGCACGACGTGCTTCCCCTCGAGGGGCGCGGGCGCGTTCGGGGGGAACGAGAGCTCGACGTGTTCGCTGTCGATGCGCTTCTTCTCGAGGGCGAACCAGGGCTTGTCGAGCAACTGGGCCATTCGTCGGACCCGCTCGATGCCGCCCTTGTCCGGGGACACGAGGAGGTCGACCGGCCGCTCACGCAGGAGGCGCGCGATCGCCGGTATCCCACTCGCCTCGAAGGCGGGTTTCGTGAAGTGGGAGAGGGTCTGGGCGGAGTGAAGGTCGACGGTGATGACCGCGTCGGCGTCCAGCTCCACGTGCCGGCAGAGCGCCCGGGCGCTCACCGGTTCGCCGGGAAAGAATCGGCGGTCCTGTCGGGCGTAGCCGAAGTACGGGACGACCACGAAGAACCGCCGTACCCCCGACTCCCGGATCGCGTCCTCGAGCAGGAGGAGCTCGAGGAGGTCCTCGTCCGTCCGGGTCGACTGCACGAGCACGACGTCCTCGCCCTCGAGCCGGCCGCCGACCCGGACGTACATCTCGCCGTCCGAGAAGCGTTTCTTGAACGGGAGGCCGAACGGCGCGTTGCCGAGCTCTCGCGAGATGCGTTCGGCGAGGGCCGTGGACGCGGTTCCTCCGATGACATGCATACACTCGACCCCGAAGGGCGGACGGGGCCCGGGGCTTTAGGTTTGCCGCGAGAACATGCGAAGGCGAACGGGAGGAGGAGGCAACTCGACCTCGGTTCCACCCCCAGCCGGCGGTCTACAGTTCGTCGTCGTCCTCGCGCCGGCGAGACTTCGCGTCCCGTCGGACATGGGGTCGTGGCCGCCCCCGGCGCCCCTCCGTCCGCGTCGCGGCCGACCGGGCGCGACGCCTCGATGGAGGTTCGTCCGGCTCCTCTTCTTCTGCCTCGTCGGCGCGCTTCCAGGGCCGTAGTGACTCGAGCCAGCGCCGGCGCCGGTGGCGTTCTGCCACCTCCTCGTCCTCCTCCTCTTCGGCCTCGGCCTCTTCTTCCTGGCGCCGGAGTTCGGTCTCGACCCCCTCGGCCCGGAGGAGGTAATGGAGACCGAGGGCGGCTAGGATGACCCCGGCGAGGGTGATTCCGATGTACTCCCACGACTCCAGCGGGACCTCGCTCGCCGACCCCGTGAGGAGGAGCTTGAACGCGCCGAACCACGGGAGCATCCCGCGGGCGACCCCGAGGATCCAGGAGGAGGCAACGAGCTGGCTGGTCCCCGGCTGGTCCGGGTCCGCCGTGCAGTTGATCGAGCACCCGACCGGGGAAGTGTTGTTGTCCCCGAGGGTCAGGAAGCCGGTGTGCTCCCCGAGGAACGGAACCGAGTCGCTCTCCGCGCTCACGTCGATCGAAAGCGTCGAGGACCTCCAGCCGACGTGGAAGAGGTCAAGGGTCCCCGTGATTCGGTCGACGTTGCATCCGTCGGGGTTGGTGGTGCCGGGCGTCGCGTAGGCCTCCCCGGGTCCCGGCATTCCGTCGCAGGGGAGGCCGGAAAGGCTCGGTGCACTGTACGAGCTCGTGCTCGCGTTCCAGACGAGGAGGATGATGGCCCGATGGATGATCGGGGTACTGCCTCCGCCGTTCGGGTGGTAGAGCAGGACGTCCCCGTACTCGCCGTAGGTCGAGTACCCCGTCTCGATACCGGGGAAGTAGGGGGTGATCTGACCGGTCGGAATCCGCTGAGCGAGTACGAGGTCGCCGGTGTTGATCAGCCCGACGATGTCGTGCGACCCGTGCTGCATGCTGTTCGATTCCACGACGTAGACCGGGGGCCAGTTCTGCGTGTAGGCGAACAGTGCCACCAGGAGCACGACGATGACCGCGAGCGCGACCAGAGGCTCGAACCAGAGGGAGTCGCGAGCCCGCCAGTAGATCGGCCGTCGGTCGCCCCCAGCGGTCGACAAACGATCGGGCGACGGCTCCTCCGCGCCCTCGTCCGCGTCCGAGCGTTTCCACCGCCGGAGTGGTGCCGGCCGCCCTCGTCCCTCGCGGTCTCGGCTCGGACGCGTGCGACGCGGCGTCCGACGCGGAGGAGCTTCCTCCTCCTCTTCCTCGTCCAGGTCGACGTCGTCGTCCTCGTCGTCGTCCGGACGGGACCCCCCACGCCGGGTCATCCTCCTTCCCTTCGTCGGCCCGTGTTTAACGGTTCGTGTCGAGCCGCAAGATTCGGCCG
>Ga0187770_10000931_pt1 | contig 14987 bp, 13 predicted proteins | sample 0116_SJ02_MP02_2_FD_133154 | JGI IMG/M metagenome (GOLD analysis project Ga0187770, IMG submission 133154) | Tropical peat soil microbial communities from peatlands in Department of Meta, Colombia - 0116_SJ02_MP02_20_MG | ecosystem: Environmental > Terrestrial > Soil > Wetlands > Peat | place...
AACTCCTGAGGATATCCTCTCACCCAATCCTCATCAGGGCTCGGGAAATTCCATCCTGCTTTGGTCTCCAGCTTTTCAGCAATATATTCGTCTCCAAAGATATGAGGTTCTGGGGCATAAACCTCCAGGACATTATGGGGATTGATGTTGACATTGACGACCGCATTCGAAAGATAGACATTCAGGGTATTTCTGACCCCTCCCAGAACGGTGTCCGAGGCAAAGACGGTAGCGTTCGAATGGTCCTCGAAATTGATCACCATTACGCCCCAGTCCTCTACATCTTTCCATTCGGAGACGACATATTTTTTCTCTTCCTTGACAAAGGAGTCTATTTTCGTATGTTGTCCAACCTCTGCCATCACAGATCTCGCACGAATGGGTTTTCCATATTTCAACATCCCTTCGTAATGTTTCAGATGGAGAACGCCTCCTACTGGATGAGCTCCTAACCGCATGAGCGCTCCTCCGCCAGAGGTTTTCCACTTCCTTGAATACTTCGCATGGGAGCCGGAGTGGCTTTCCTCCGCCCGGATATCCAGAATCGTCCCTCCACTCACCTTGACCAAGCTCTTGAGCTTGGCGAAAGGAGGGGCATAGATCCAATTCTCAGCATACATGAATTTGACCTTACTCTTCTTCACGGCTTTGATAACCCGATCACATCCACTGAGTGCCTCCTTGAGCATCAACTTTTTACTCACCGCCGATCCAACGTCCTCTTCCTCTCCGTTCTTTCCAAAATATCCTGTGAGGGGCTTTTCGCAGATGATATGTTTCCCTGCCCCTGCGGCTTCCACTGAAAACTCTTCATGCAAGTCGATTGGAATGCAGAGATCGACCGCATGGATGTCTTTTCGCTCAAGGATGCGTCGATAGTCATCGTAATAATCCTTGATTTCGAACTTCTTTGCAAAAGCAGCAGCGTGTTCTTTATTCTTAGAAGCCACGGCAATGATATCGACTTTGGTGCCTCTCAGTTTCGAGTAGTTATTGAGGTGAATTTGGGCTGCAAACTGTGAACCGATCATTCCGATTCTCACTCTCTCCATTGTTCACTCCTTCCCAGAAAATCATTGGCCCTTTGCTTGCGATGAGCCATAAGCCATCCGCAATTACATTTGGGCGACCAACTCGTAGACTTGGACAGTGCTGTTGGTGTAGAGCGCCTTGATTTTGGGTGAGAGGGCCTTATGATCTTCTGAGTCCCTCCATGCAGCAGCAGTCTCAAGGGTTTGAAAACGGATCACCATCTGATAGACGGCTTCCTTTTCGTGTTCTTTGAGAAGCGTCACCGAGACAAATCCACGCTGTTTCGACATGGCAAGACCATACTCCCTTTTGAAGAGATTTTCAAACTCCCTCTCCTTCCCAGGAATGACATTGAAAGTAACATGCCTCTCGATCATAATCAAAGTCTCCCTTCTGGATTTCTGATTTCGGATTGCGGATTTTCGAATTTAATCTCCAAGCTCTGTACGGAACCCAGATCTACCTGCCCGTCCGGCACTCGGGCGCTCGCTACGAACCTGTAATGTATAACAAGCAAGTCTCCATTCTTTATTCATCTCTTTACCAAAATCGCTGGTCGAGTGAAAGAAATACCTTCCACCGTCATAGAAAGGGTTGGGTAAAGAATTGGCCGCGTGATCATCTCCGGTCCTTTTGAGGTGGCGAGGATCGTATCCTCGGATTTCGTCCCGGTAATCGATGGGTTCCAAGTGAAGCCTTGGTTTTCCTGGATGAGATCAGGCGTTTTAAAATTGACCCTGTAATCCCTTCCCGCGTAGCCGATGGAGCCTCCTTGGTGATGAAGTTTCCATTCGTCCGGATACCCTTTTTCCCTGTAGGCATCGATTCCCTTTTGAAGGATCTCTCTTGCAAGAACTCCTGGTCGAGTATGAGCCATCATGGTGCAGTCTATAAGAACATTAGCTTCATATTTCTTTTTCAATTCCCGAGGCAGCCTCCCAAAGTGCACAAAACGAGTTAAGGAAACGATGAGTCCCCATTTTCTCGCGTTGACAGAGATCATCAGGTATTTTTCAATTTTCCTTTCGGTGGGAATAGGATGGCGGAATTTGGAGACCCGATCATCTGCCGCGGCCATCAACATGATGGGATCGATTCGGTCTTTCCAGATTTCTTTACAGAGCCTGGCCACGACCTCTGACTCTTTTTCCCCCTTCTTCGTCTTCATCATCGTTTTTTCCAATGCGGACGAAACCCTCTCACCCAGCCATCGATATCTTTCAATTTCTTCCCGTGTTAACGAATATCGGAGTCGTGCAATATCTTCCGCTAACAATGTGGCACCGGGAAATGGGACATCACATCCCCCCGCCCCATCTCCGATCAGCTCTTTCACAATGGCGGCTTCCTCATCCTTATGCCAGGGAAAGATTTTAACGATGAATCCCTGTTTCTCCAAACCTTCCTCATCGATCATGCGCGGGGCTTCGATGTTGTTCGATATACAGAATTTATCGTTTTCGGTAATGAGGAGGGCAGTGGCCCCCATCTCCGTGATGATTCCGACGAGATTGAGGCCACCTCCTGTCATCCAAGAGAAGTTGGCCTGGCGTTTAAGAAGGAGGCCCTTAAGGCCTTTCGATCGAAGAAATTCTCGAACCCTTCTTTCTTTTTCTTTGATTTCGTCTGTGATTGACATTGGTTCTCCTTGATCAGTTTCTCGTTTCAATCAGATGCTGAAATTAATTCACCATGACACTGAGAATCTTTTATGTTTTCTGTCATCCCGAATTCATTTCGGGATCTCGACTTTGGTTTTTGAAAACACCCCTCCCTTTGGAAAATGAAAATCATTGTTCATCGTTCTTCAATTAGTCCATCAACGCACCGCCATTCACATCGAGAATCTCTCCTGTGATGAAGGATGCCTCATCAGAAACCAGAAATAGGACTGCTTCTGCCACGTCCTCCGGTTTTCCGAGGCGGCCCAAAGGGATGGAGGCGATGATCTCTTTTCGTTTCTCCTCCGACCATTGGGCGCTCATTTCGGTTTCAATGGCATGGGGCGACACAGCGTTGACATTAATTCCATATGGAGCCAGTTGCCTTGCCAAAGTTTTTGTCAGCGCATCCATACCGGCCTTTGATGGTCCATATCCTGGGGCCGAAGTGATATCTCCCATCTTGCCGGCGATCGAAGAGACGTTCACAATTTTCCCGTAGCCCTGTTGTTTCATCATTTCAACGACAGCCTTGCAACAGTTGAAAGTTCCCTTTAGATTGACCTCGATGACCTGATCCCAATCCTCTTCTGTCACGGTTTCGATCGTTCCTCTTCTAATGATCCCGGCATTGTTAAGGAGGATGTCAACATGGCCAAATGTCTCTTGGACTTGGCTCACCATCTCGTTCACTTCAGAACTTTTCGTAATATCGCAGAGGATGCTGATGGCCTTCCCTCTCTTTCTTTCAATTTCCTTTTTCAGGATCTCCAATCGAACCTGGTCTATATCTACAAGAGCAACCTTTAGGCCTTCCCTCACAAAGGTCAATGCAATGGCCTTTCCAATTCCTCTTGCAGCCCCTGTGACAATCGCCACTCGATCTCTTAGTTTCATTCTTTCAGCCTCTCATTCCGAATCCCCAAATCTCCATTCCGCAATCTACGTTCACTCCTTCACTGCCCCAGCGGTTAGACCTTGTACCAATAGCCTCTGCAATAATAAATAAAGGATGATGGCTGGCATTCCACCCATCAGAGCCCCTGCCATGAGCATGGGCCAGATAATCTGGAACTCGCCCACCGTTCTTGCAATTCCCAATGTGACAGTGACCATCGACTCTGTGCTCGTGAGGCAGATGACCCAGAGGAGATCTCCCCAGGCCAAGAGAAATGCAAAGATGATGGTAGCAACCATTCCCGGTGCAGAGATCGGCAGGACCACTCTGAAAAAGACTCCCAACCGAGAACATCCATCTACCAGTGCGGCTTGATCTAGCGCATCAGGGACTCGATCAATAAAGCCTTTCATCATCCAGGTGGAGAAGGGAAGGCAGATGGTCAGGAACGCGATGACGAGTCCGGTGCGGGTATCGTAGAGGCCAAATTTGCTAAGAATCTTGAAATATGGACCCACAAGTAAAACCCCTGGAAGCATCTGAGTAGCAAGAAAGAAACCAATTAAAAATTTTCTTCCGTAAAAAATATATCGAGAAAATCCATATCCAGCCAACGCCCCGAAAAAAGTGGAAAGGACCGCAGTGGCCAGTGAGATAATGGTGCTGTTCAAAAAATAGATGGCGAAGTGTTTCTTTGTCCACATGCTGACATAGGCGCTAAGAGTAGCTTTGATGGGAATCCAGGTGGGGGGAACGCGAAAGGCCTCAGCCTCGGTCTTTAGCGAAGTGGAGAGCATCCAGATAAAGGGTAAAAGGGCATAAATAGAGACGAGAATGAGAAATCCGTATCCCTCCATACCAGAGAAGAATTGTCTCTCGGAGCCCTTGACCACTTCTACTCCTCCTGGCTGATCATCCAGATATAGGGAAGGCTCACTATCAACAAGGCCGCGGTCATGACCACCGCCACAGCAGAGGCATACTCAAATCGGAAGAATTGAAAATATTGCTTATAGACATAGGTTGAGAGGACTTCAGTGATATTACCCGGCCCTCCCTGAGTCATGGCCTGAATGAGGCCAAAACGTCTCACTTCCCAGACGATATCGAGGGCCAGAGCGACGACAAGCATCTTTTTCAAGCTGGGCAGGGTGATTCGGGAAAAGAGTTGCCACCGAGACGCGCCGTCAATCGCAGCCGCCTCATAAAGCACTCTGGGAATCGACTGAAGCCCGGCCAGCAGAATGAGCATCACAAACGGAAATCCCCTCCAGAGGTTGACGAAAACAACACTGGGGAGGGCTAATTTTGGATTGGAAAGCCACTGGACATGGGTAGATATCAATCCGATCTTGATCAATAAATCGTTAAAGGCCCCGTAAACAGGATCAAACATCCATCTCCAGATGATTCCTGCTACAACATCAGGGACAACCCAAGGAAGCAAAGCAATTAAACGGAAGACAGGTTTGGCGAAGATCTCCCTATTGAGGACCAGAGCAACCCCCAATCCTAATAGCAGATGACTCACCACGCTCAGGATGACGAAGAAAACCGTGTTGCCAAATACTTGACGAAAAACTGCATCATTAAAAAGGATCGAATAGTTATTTAAGGTATAAGAGGACCCTCCACCTTCAGGGTAGATACTGTAGAGAATGCTTTGAAAGGCAGGAAAACCCAAGACCAAAACGAGGAGAATCGTCCCGGGAAGAACAAAGAAAGTCCACGTATGACGGTCTTTGATTTTGAAAAGCTTCATTGTCGCTAAAGGAATAAGTTCCAAATCCCCAGACTCCCCCCTTTGCCAAGGGGGGCGAGGGGGGATTTTTGTTAGGTCATGGACTTATTTCTTTCTTGCAAGGATACCGTTGATCCGGTCATGGGCATCGGCCAAGGCCTTCTCAGGAGTCTTCATCTCGGTAAAGGCCTCCTGGACCGCTGTGGTGAAGGCCTCCATAATCTCAGGCCATTGAGGAATCTGAGGAACGACCTTTCCGTAAGGGAGCTGGGAAGCAATGACGCTGGCGAACTTGTCGTTGCGGATCTCAGGTGCCTCCTCACTCACATCCTTTCTCGAAGAGGTGACACCATCCTTGACGAACCAATTGAGTTCCATCTCTTTCGAAGTGATGAACTTCATGAGGTCCCATGCCTCTTTTGGATGTTTGGTATTGGGGTTCATCACCCACGAAGACAACCAGATAGTGGTTACCTTCTTCTTTTTGTAAGGAAGGGGAGCGGCCGACAACACATCAAATGCCTTCAGCTCAGGGTTAATGGAATTGATAATCGGAGCCGACCAACCTGATCCGATCTCCATGGCAGTCTTTCGGTGGGCCACTTGCGTTCTCACATCTTGAGCATTCATGGTGGGCACACCCGGGGGCATCACTTTATATTTGGTGTAAAGCTCAATGAAATATTTGAAAGCCTCCTTCGCATCGGGTGTATCCAGGGCAGACTTCTTATTATCGGGAGTGAGGTAATCCCCACCGAATGACCAGAGGAATGGACTGAAACGTAATTCAAATCCAGGATCCTTTGCCCCAAGAACAGCAACTCCCCACCTTTCAGGTGGTTTGGTCAACTTTTTGTTGCATTCGAGGAATTCATCCCATGTTTTTGGTGGTTTTTTCGGATCGAGCCCAGCCTCTTTAAATAATTCTGTGTTGTAAATCAAAACCATTGACATATAGTCGCCTGGCATGGCATGGACTTTCCCTTTATATTTCATCATATTAATACAAAGGGGATACCAGGGTTCAAGAAATTTTGCCCCTCCTTCCTTTTCAATGAAAGGAGTTAGGTCCTTGGCAAATCCCTTGTCAAAGAACATCGGAAGAGAAAAAGCATGAAGATGGAAGATATCCGGGCCCTTTCCTGCAGCCGTCTCTACGGTATACTTGGTCTCTTTGTCCTTATAAGAAACGGGTTCCAATGCGACCTTAATGTTGGGGTTGCGTTGTTCGAACAGGACCATGGCGTCCGCAAGAGTCTTGTCCCAAGGAGCCTCCGCCAGGTGCCAGTCCGAAAAACGCAGGGTCACTTTTTCTTGGGCATTCACAGAAGTTGAGAATCCAATGAGGACCGCTAAACCTAAAACTACTAAAATACTCGTTTTGAAGAATCTCATCTTTCATTCCCCCCTTTTCTATTAATGTTCAAATTGTGAGGGTCCTAATTCCGCAATCCGCAATTCGCAATCCGAAATCCGAAGTTTATAGAATCACCTTCTCTCACGAAAACCCAATTTTTGAGAAATCTTAAAAGCTGTCTCCATCACCTCCCTCCTCAAAGATTCTTGAATCACCTTCTTGGTGATCCGAAAGGCCGGACCAGAAATGCTCACCGCTGCCACAGCCCTGCCCGCTTCATTATAAATAGGTGCCGCCACGCACCGAATCCCTTTCTCGTTCTCTTCGTCGTCGAGAGCGTACCCTTGTGTTCGTACTAAGTTCAGGTGCTCTTTCAATTGGGCGGGATGGGTAATCGTATTCTCGGTTCTCTTGGGAAGGCCTTTCTCCTTGATAAAGTTGTCCAACGCCTCCTCCGAGATATCCGCTAGCAAAACCTTTCCAACTGCACAACTGTGGGCTGGATTCCGGAGGCCCACCCGAGAGGCCATCCTCAGACCGCTCGTGTTTTGATCCGTTTCCACCTTGTCGATATAGACGATCTCATCCCGGTCGAGGATGACCATGTGAACCGTCTCTTTTGTCCTCTCGGCAAGGTCCCTCAAGAAAGGTTCCGCCTCCCTTCGGAGATCGAGTTGACTGAGGAGGAGGTTGCCCAAGTCCACTAATTTAAACCCTAAAAAATAGTTCCTTGTTTTCGAATCCTGACGGACATATCCAAAATACGATAGAGAAGAGAGGAGGCGATGGGTTGTTCCCTTGGGGAGTTTGACTCTGAGGGACAAATCCTTGATGCTCACGCCTTGGGGACTTTGTCCCAAGATCTCGAGCATGGAGGAGACTCTCTCAATCGTTTGAACAAGATTATAGGGCTTTGAGGACTGGTTCTTCACCATCTAGGTATTCCATAATACGGAACGATGTTCCTTATTATAAGGCTACTGAAAATTCTGTCAAGGTTTTTCTCACCCTCCTTTTAGGGGATAAAGGGCTTGCCAAAATAGGGTTCACGGAGATATGGGATTTTCAAAAAGGAAACTTTGGGGCAAGATGTATGAAACCGGCTGGTCTTTCAGCCTGCCCGGGAGCGGGTAAAACGACACAGCTTCATTAATTTGCCAACGTCCTGCAGCGATTCTAACCCATGAATCATCTCAACGAGTTGATCCATTCTTTTTTTTGGTAAAAGAGGCTCTACGAGATCTCTAAATTTCTCCTCGATTTCATCAAAGGTCAGCGGATTTCTCGGGTCTCCTTTCGGAAAAGAGACGTCACGGGAAAATTCCGTCCCATTTTTCAACCTCACCTTTACATTTGCCTCCGTCTCTTTCAGGGCCGGATTCGCCCTGGCCTTGATCTTTCCCATCAAATCCTTAACCAAAGGATCTTGAACCCCTTCATCAGTAAATAGGCTATTCTTTCCCTGGCCATGGAGCATCGCTACCGCTGCGCAAAAATAGAGACTGAATTTTCCCTCCAGGCCATCCTTTGGGGATGGATTATCTGTGACGCTCAGACAGAGCGGAGCGACTTCAAGATGCACCTCTTCGATCAGGTGGGGATAGATTGGATATTGATTTTTGATCCAGATCAATCCATCCATCAGAGGATGGGTAAGGAGACAGGCAGCATAAGGCTTAAAACAATCCTTCAAAACCTGCCAATCCTTCCCGAGTCCTTCCACCGTTTGAATGGATTCCCCCTCACGGAAAAACATATCAAGAAAGCTTGGTTTCCCATCCAAGACATCTTCCGGTGCCGTAAAACCCCTTTGGCTTAGAGATGCAGAAAGGATCCCGTCCATGGCCGCCTTGCCTGCGTGAAAAGGCTTCCCCATGGTTCCGAAAACCCTCCTCAACCCCCCTGCCTGAGTCGCTGCCAAACCGAAGGCTGTAGCGAGTTGTCTTTCATTCAAACGCAGCAACCTCCCTGCGCCAGCGGCAGCCCCGAAGCGTCCCAAGATGGATGTGGCGTGCCACCCCGATTCGTAATAAGATTTTCCGAGAATCAGTCCGATCCGTGTGCTCACCTCGAAACCGGCAATAAAGGCAGCGATCCACTCCGATCCACTCTGCCTTCTCCATTCCGCAACGGATAAGACGGCGGGGATAAGGGGGGCACTCGGGTGGCTTCGGCTGCCACTGTGGGCATCATCATAATCCAAGGCATGAGACATGGTCCCGTTGATCAGAGCCGCATTCAAAACATTCGTCTTCACCCCATAACCCAAGAGGGACGCCTGCCCTTTTCCTCCCATTTCTTTCATCAAATCGATCATGATTTTAACAGAAGGATCTTTCATCCCCCCGAAGGCCACACCGATCCAATCGAGAAGACACTTTTTGCCTGCTTCGATGACCTCCGTGGGGAAGTCCTCCATCCGGGAATCCGCCACGAATTGAGCCAACCTTTCTGTGATGTTCTTATTCTCCATCGCGCTTCCTCTCCTTCAAAACCTCTCCCCCATGACTTCAGGGGCTTACGTCTGAGAAGGTGTGAAAAAATCGCGGACATGGTTCAAACGGAAAGGACGGGTGGATTGGAGAAGCTTTAGAGCGCAACCTTTGTAAATTGAAGCACTGTGCCGTAAGCTCGCTTAAACACATATCTTTATTCCCGTAGCGGGTCACCCTTAACCTCAACGAGCGCATTCTAAAGCTTTGGAAATCCACTTGTCCTTTCGGGACAAAAACTGAAGAAACCAATTTTTTCACACCATCTGACTCATCTGCGGATACGATATCTCTACCTGACAAAAACAAGGGACAAAGAGGGGACATAAGTAATAATAAAAAGCATAACGATCAGAATAATGGTGAAAGGAATAATGCTTCTGAAAATCTCATGCGTCGGCGCCTCGGCAATTCCGCTGATGATGAATAGGTTGATTCCAACAGGAGGCGTGCAGATGGCAATCTGCATGTTGATCATGAAAATGATCGCAAAGTGAATTTTATCTATACCCAGGGTCCCCAAAATAGGAGCAATCAAAGGAACGATCATAAAAATGAGAGGGGGGGGGTCAATCGGAATGCCCAAAATTAGCAGTATGATATTGATGGCAAGCAAGAAGAGCCAAGGAGACAGGTTTTGTGAAATAATGTATTGAGTGAGCTTCTGTGGGGTCTGATCATAGGTTAAGAAAAAACTCATGACCAGCGACCCCGCAATGATGAGAAAGATCATGCCCGAAAATCTGACCGTCTTCAGGACGATCTCTTTAAAAAGAACCCAATTGAGGCTCTTATAAATGAAAACACTAATGAACAATGCATAAACGGATGCGATCCCTGCGGTTTCCGTCGGAGTCGTAATGCCCGAATAGATCGTCCCCATCACGATGACAAGGACCCCCAAAATGGGTGATGCCGTGACAAAGCTTCTGGCTCGTTCTCCCCAGGTTGCCTTGGCCTTACGGCCGTACCCCTTCTTCTTACAATACCAAACCGAATAAATGATCAAGGCCAATGCAATCATCACGGAAGGGAGTAAGCCTCCGATGAAAAGCTTTTCAACCGATTCTTCTGCGAGAAATCCATACAGGATTAATGGAATGCTGGGAGGGACAATGAGTCCTATGGTAGCCCCCGCTGCCAGAAGGGCTGTCACAAATTTCCTTTCATATCCTGCCTCCATCATAGGTTTAATGAGTAGAAGACCGATGGCTGAGGCATCCGCAGCGCTCGATCCTGTGATCCCTGCAAAGAAGACAGCAGCCATAATCGCCGCAATGGCTAAACCACCCGTCAAATGCCCGATCAGGTTATCTAAAAACCGAACAAGATATTTTGCCATTCCCGTCTGAGAGCAAAGGTTCCCCGTAAAAATAAACAGGGGAATGGAAATCAGGCTGAAGTTCTGAACATTCTGGATGAATATGTTGGCAATGGTCATCGGTTCGGGGAGGGTGAAGAAGATAGCCACGACAGCCGGCAAAAACATGAAGAGATAAACAGGGGCACCAGAGAGCAGGAGAACAACAAAAAGAAGAAGCATCAATAGGAGCATTCTACTCTGACCTTTCCCTGATCAAAGAAAGAAATTTAAAAAAACTCTTAACAGACATCATTGCCATTCCTACGGGTAGGATACTCTGCACCCAAAACAAAGGAACTCGGAGGGGGGTCGGTGATAAGACATGAAAATCATAGGATCGAAGTGAGAGTTTGACCCCATAATAAGTTAGGGTGACGCTCAGCAAAACGATGCAGAAGGAGTTGAAGATCTCTACATAATTCTTGATCCTTCTGGGCAGAAGGTTAATAAAAAAATCAACTCGGATATGGTCACCATATTTCTCTGTATAGCTCGTAGCCAGACAGACCAGATAGACTAATGCGTATTCGGTAAACTCCATGGTCCATATCGTGGGGTGACCTGAATACCTCGCCAAGGACTCGAAGAAAGTCATAAAGATCATGAAACAGAGGAGGCCTCCTCCCAGCAGTCCAAATCCGTCAACCATGCGATTGATGATGCGATCAATGGATCGAAACATCGGCATCCCTCTTTTTTGATCCTCTGCGGGATCCTATTTCCCCCTGCGGTGGACGTGAGCCTCAGCCCTAAAGCTATTTGTTCGCCCTAATCCATTGCAGGATTTCATCCCCTTCCTTACCGTACCGCTTGGCAAAATCTTCCCAAACAGGTTTGACAGCCTCAAGGAAGAGGTCCCTCTCCTCATTGCTAAGATAATGGACCATCATCCCTTTTTCTTTACACTTGTTGATATATTCCAGCTCCTGCTCCTCGCTCAATTTCTCGATCTTTCCCTCTGCCTCCTTCCCGACTTCTTGGATGACCTCTTTGATCTCGTCAGGAAGAGACTGCCAAAACCTCATGTTCATGATGGTCGGGAAGAGGGAAAAGAAGAGATTAAGTTTCGCAGCATATTTGGTGATCTCATAGTACTTGCGGGAATAGACACTGTTGAACCCAGTAATTAAACCATCCGTCGCTCCCTTGGAAAGAGCCATATAGACTTCCGTTGCAGTGATGAAAACAGGAGAAGCCCCCAGCGCCTTAAACGTCTCCGCCGTCATCTTTCCGCCCACAATTCTTATCTTCAATCCCTTGAGATCCTCTGGCCTTCTCACCAATTTTTTTGTCGTAAACAGATCCACCATGCCATAGTCGCCCCACCACATGTGTTTAATTCCGACTTGGCTCATCTTTTCCATCAGCAATTTCCCGGGTTTTCCATATTTGATCTTCTTCATATGTTCTTGCGTCGGAGACAAAAATGGCAGACTGATCAGTTCTGCTATGGGAACATAAGATTCCAGCATATTGATGGGACAAAACCCCATTTGGATGGCTCCGTCTCTGACGGCCGGAATAATTTCTGTATCCTTGTAGAGCATCGATGCGGGATAGACATCAACCCTCACCCTGCCCTTGGTCCTCTCAGGCAGTTGCTTGGCGAAATAGTCAGCTCCTACAGACACGTGGTCCGTGATGGGCAGTTGGTGAGCAAATTTAATAATGATAGGGGCCTCCGCTCCTAAGGTAGGTTGGATGTTGAAACTGAATATCACAGGAATAGCGAGAATAAGAAATTCCAATGCCTTTTTCATCCTCTTCTCCTTTCTCTTAAGTGAGTGCTTTCAATGCGCCGCAGGGCGTAAGTTGACCTCGATTTCGTCCGGGCTGATCATACCCGTGATGCTCCATGACCCCACCTTCATTCTTGCACCATTGTCATTGCTTAACAAGTATAGAGGAAACGGGGAGGCCCCTGTCAAGTAAATAATTGGAGACTTCTGAAAAAGTCCGGAAACCTCTGATTGCACTGATTGTGAACCGATGGCACAGATTAGAATGCGCGGAAACTGAAGAAAAATCTGGTGATGAAGGGCTTGCTAAAATGAGGCTCACGAAGATATACTATTTTCAAGAAAGAAACTTTGGGCTGAGATCTATGAAACCGGGAGGAAGAATATCATGCCTGAGAAAAGAACAAAAGGAAGTGTTAAAGAGTTTGATTTCCTTGTAGAAGAAGCGAAAAGGCTCGGTGCCCTGGAAGCAAAGGTTGTTCCCTCGGATAAGATTGTCGTCGAAGATCGCGTCCTGCTCAAATGTAAAACGGGGTGTGACTCATACGGACATAAATTTATCTGTCCACCATTCACACCTACTCCCGACGAATTCAGAAAGATATTGAAGGAGTATAGAAAAGTCCTGATCGTTAAATTTCCGACGGAGGCCCAAGCCGGAGAGGATGTTGGCAGAAGCCTTCAAAGAAATCAACGCTCGCCTCAAACGCCTGCTGGTCTTAGAGAACGGACGAATAAATTCTGGGAGATGTGGAGTGGCGACAAGAGACGCATCCTTTTGGCCATGCTCCAATTGGAAAAGGATGCATTCAACCGAGGCTACACGCTGGCTTTATCATTGACAGCAGGATCCTGTACCCTCTGTGCAAAATGCAATATGGAAGCCACTTGCTCCCATCCCACCATGGCACGATATCCCGAGCACGCCTTGGGAGTGAATGTGAAGAAGACCCTCAAAAATGTGGGCTTGTCAATCAAATTTCCTTTTGTGAGCCATCCGGAAGGCATTGGAATGTTGCTCATCGATTAGCCTGCAGACAAATCAAAAGGATTTAGACCAGAGAAGAGTCAGGGTGCTCCCGGGCTTTCCATTCCGGAGAAACCCAGTATCCCAGGCATATTCGATATAAAGTTGAGACTTCCAGAGAAAACCGCTCGTCAGGGCTATCGATGCCGTCTGTCCATTGTCGCTCTTGAACCCTATCTGATTCAACCGGATGACGGTTGACCGGTCTGCCCAAATAAAGGTGCCGCGCATCTGGAGATAGAGGAACGGAAGGAGTTCGCGCCGATATTCCAGGTTGACCATCAGATATTCGGATACAATAGTTTCCGGGTGAAAGGCCCCTGGATAGTTCGGGCGACAGAGGTCATCTGTTTCTTCTGCAAAAGGGCCACCGTCGAGCCGGAAGGCATTGTGGCGGTCGGCGCTCTTCTTATCGATCATGCCTCCATGGAGGCTCGCAAGAACCCGATTTTTTTCCGACAGGCCGGGGATTCCAAAAGCCCCCAGGACGTATCCCGATAGGGTAAGATAGTCTTGGGAGTCATCTTTTTTAAATCTTACCAAGGGGTTGCCGTAATCGACCCAGTTTTCACGGTGAACAAAGTCCAGATCGAATCCGGCCGCCGTCCCCGCGTGGGGGAGTTCCATCAGGTTCCGGCGAATCCCATCGTAGCGTCCGCGCAGCTTTACACCATAGAGCACGGTATCCGGCGGCAGCTTTACATTTTGACCGGTGTCGCTCGTCTTTTTCGAATACAGATATCCCACCCTCCCAAGGAGCTGAAGCTTCAGATCGTTATCGACCCGGTAAGGAAAAACGGGATAGCGAAGTCCTGCGCCGAGAAAACCAGAGAGGGTCCCCCATTTCACCGAACTTGCTTTCACTTCCTCATTGTGCAGGAACCCCGTCTCGCTAAAAGGGTCAGTATAGTTTTCGAAGCGGCCAAGCAAATCGAACTTCCCGAAACTCTTCGCAACCTCTACCTCATTGTCGATTCCACTTGCCACGATACGAAGGCGTGTCCTTTCCCACGTGCGTTTTATATACAGGGCAAACATCGGGATGACGGTCGTATCTGTAATGTCCGGGGCGTAAACAGTTCCTCCTAACTCCAGGGAGTTCACGTTGCCGCGGTCCCGAGCAGGGATATCAATGCTCCTTCCCATAAACTCTAAATGGAGCGGCTCCCCGGCAAGAGGGGTATGATATTTCTCATCGGTTTTTTCTGCTGCCGGACGGTCCGGCTCTGAACGAATAATTTCGGTATGCTCTTGTTCGGCAAGGCCGAGATTGGGGTCAGACCACAAAGCGAGGGTCGATGTAACCAGCAAGAGAGCAAGGATCGGAAGATGATTAATTTCGGTGGACATTTTTCTGACCGTGCTTATCATCTTTCGACTTTTCTTTTTCTTCAAAACTTAATCTGGCATTCCTTTTCTAAATATACCAAAAATTTAAGGGGGTCTCTATTCTTTTTGGGAGTTGGTCTAAGTCGGTTCGCAGTTCAGGCCGGCAGGGGCATTATCGCTTTAAGAAAGCGATCCTTTCGAGAGGTGAAACCCTGCAGATACGGATAGAACAAAAGGGGCGGGGAGGCAACAAATAACCGAGCTATGTACTCTACACAAGTCAATATGGGGTACGATGGTGGAGAGTTGAATATTATCGATTAAAAACATTAACGTAAGGCTCACTGA
>Ga0187770_10000932_pt1 | contig 14985 bp, 13 predicted proteins | sample 0116_SJ02_MP02_2_FD_133154 | JGI IMG/M metagenome (GOLD analysis project Ga0187770, IMG submission 133154) | Tropical peat soil microbial communities from peatlands in Department of Meta, Colombia - 0116_SJ02_MP02_20_MG | ecosystem: Environmental > Terrestrial > Soil > Wetlands > Peat | place...
CAGAGAGTCAAGCTGGGCCTTTTGAAGACCTGCGATATAAGTCATGGTGCCTTGAAGCGAGTCTCCATAAGACTTCAGAGACTTCCCGGTCTCCTCGCGTCCCTGCCGGGCGACCAGTGAGGCTTCTTCGCGGTTCCTGGCGATTTCATCCCGCAATGAACGATCACATCGCTCCACGTACTTGTCCACCGAATCGAAACGCGGAAGCAGCGAGTCAAATGCGGCGCCCTTTCTGCGAAGCACGATCAGTACGCAGATGATATTCAAACCCAGCAAAACGATCATGATCGCCACAGCCCATAATAAGACCGCAGGCAGGCCCTCCGGGCTGCCGGACAAAATTTGCATCTGTCACTCCAGTTCGGTTTTGGGGATCGCTCGACAGCGGTCTGTCACCGTCTGCATGCCCTTGCCGCTGACCCTCAGACGCCAGCAGGCTTTCAAACTTTTGTCCTTAAATTTTGTTTTTCCACGATCTCTTACTTCAATCTCGGGCGCCTGTTAATTAAAATCGCGACAAATATCGCAGGAAGTTTGGTCGAAAGACGCGCTAACCTCACGGCGCGGCTTCGTGAACTGCGAGCTGGAAATCCTGCCTGCTCAATGTCTCGATTCGGCCTGTAGCAATTTTTCCCTTCCCTTTATTTAAACCCTTGAGGCTTGTTCGCACGACCGTTTTCAGCACTTTGCGAGAGATTCCTTTGGCCGCTGCATTCCACAGTGTCAAATGTTTTGTGAAAAACCACTGGAATTTTATGGAAATTTGACTTTCTCGCGGCATCTGACTATTCTCTTTCGAAATAAATATTCTTCAAAGGGGGAAAAATGAGCATCGAATGCAAGTTGGAAAATGGCCCCGAAACGGAACGCGATATAAGAGAAATCCTTTGCAGCGCGAAAACAATTGCAGTGGTAGGCATTTCGCCAAAAGAGGACAGGCCCAGCCACAAGGTCGCGAAATACCTGACGGAGCACGGTTTCGAGGTGATCGGTGTCAATCCTGGTTGTGACCGAATTCTGGGGGCAAAATGTTATCCCGACTTGAAGTCCATTCCGCAGCATGTGGATGTTGTGGATATTTTTCGCAATGTCGAAGCTATTCCGGGCTTAGTTGACGAGGCGATCGAGATTGGGGCGGGTGCGGTATGGATGCAGCTTGGGCTGGAAGACGGGGAGTCGGCCCAAAAGGCCAGGCAAGCGGGTTTGAAGGTTGTGATGAACAAGTGTATGAAAATAGAACACGCTCGAGTTTCTAATGGCTGAGCGGGTGCTATTCGGCAAAACCGGGTTCGATGTCTCGAGGCTGGTGCAGGGCACATGGGTAACAGGGGGCTGGGCATGGGGAGGCTCCGATGAAGACGAGGCACTGCGCGCCATCTTGCGGGCATTTGAACTGGGGATAAACTTCATCGACACCGCTCCAGTGTACGGATTCGGGAAGTCAGAGCAGATCGTTGGGCGGGCAATCGAACAATGGGGGCGCGGGAAAGTCGTAGTCGCAACCAAATGCGGGCTTGAATGGGACGAGGGCCGGAGGATACGCCGGAACTCCCGCCCAGGGCGCTTGATGTATGAGGCTGAAGAAAGTCTGCGCCGGCTTGGAGTCGATCGAATTGACCTTCTCCAGATCCATTGGCCCGATTCGGAAGTGCCTTGGAGCGATTCCGTGGATGCTCTCATAAGACTCCGCGACCGAGGCAAAATCCGCTGCTTCGGTCTGAGCAATTTCAGCCGCGAACAAATCGTGGAATGGCTGCGAACGGGCCCTGTCTACAGTCTCCAACCTCCTTACAACTTGCTCGAACGGCAAGCCGAAAGTGAGGTCCTTCCATTTTGCATCGAAAATGAAATCCCCACGATGGCTTACGGCGGGTTATGCCGTGGGCTTCTTACCGGCAAATTCGGCGGTGACGAAATTTTTGCTAAAGGCGATCTTCGCCGGAACGACCCCATGTTCAAGGGGGAGCGATTCAGGCAATATGTCGAAGCCGTCAATGAAATCAAAGAGATCGCAGCAGATTATGGAAGGTCCCCCGCACAGTTCGCCCTCAGATGGGCCATTCAGCGGCCTGGAGTGACCTGTGTCATTGCGGGCGCGCGGACCGCAAAGCAGGCCGAAGATAATGCGGGAGCGCTGGGGTGGGAAATCGACTCAGGCGATTTGCGAAGAGTGGATGAAATCCTTGCAGGGCATACCTGATCTCTATCTCTCATTTTTCACTGCGGCGGCAATCAGGGTCAGAGTTTTTTTTGCATCGCCGAAAACCATCATGGTGTTCGGGCGCACGAAGAGCTCATTCTCAACACCGGCAAAGCCGGGATTGGTGCTCCGTTTAAGGACAATCACCGCCCCGGAACGATCGACATTAAGAATCGGCATTCCAAAGATCGGGCTGCCCGGAGTATCCCTGGCGGCCGGGTTGACCACGTCGTTGGCGCCGACCACGATGGAAACATCGGTCCTTTGGAAATCATCGTTTATATGATCGAGCTCGTAAAGCTGATCGTAAGGCACATTCGCCTCGGCCAGCAAAACGTTCATATGTCCGGGCATCCGTCCGGCAACCGGATGGATCGCATATCTGACGACAGCCCCCATTTTTTCGAGCAGATCCGCCAGATCGCGCACCGCGTGCTGCGCTTGTGCTACGGCCATCCCGTAGCCCGGAACCACGATGACCGAATTGGCAAGTCTCAGGACCTCCGCTGCATCCTCAGGCGTAGCTTCGTGGACCACACCGGTGCTTTTCTCCATCAGTTTTCGTTCGGCCTCGGCCCCGAAAGCTCCGAAGATGACATTGCGAAACGAGCGGTTCATGGCTTTGCTCATGTGGACCGCCAGAATGAACCCGGAGCCGCCGTCCAATGCTCCACAGACAATCAACACTGGAACGTTCAGGGCAAATCCTGTGGCTGCTGCAGCAAGACCGGCGTAAGAATTGAGGAGGCAGATGACCACGGGCATGTCCGCCCCGCCGATGCGGACTACCATGAGAATGCCCAGAAGCAGCCCGAGACCCAGCAATGTGTTGAAAGGCGCGTGTTGAGCAGGTCCGGCCACCAGAATGGCCAACGCCACCAGCGCTGCCGCAAGAACGATCAGATTTAGCGTGTTTTGCCAGGGAAAAGTCTGAGGTCGGCCCGGCAGAACGCCCACTAATTTCCCGAAGGCCACCAGGCTTCCTGTAAAGGTAACGGTTCCGAGCAAAACTTCGAAGCCTACGGCCCCAATATCGAAAGGGCTGAGTTGCCGGGCATAGTTGAAATACTCGGCCACACCGACCAGCGCAACCGCAAGGCCGCCGAAAGAATGCGAAAGCGCGATGCGCTCAGGCATCCTGGCCATTGGAATCCACTGACCCATTGGAACTCCAATCACGGTTCCGACGACTAGCCCCCCGACGATCCATTCATAGGTTACAACCTTGCTGTTCAGAAGGGTGCCTACCACGGCAAGCAACATTCCCAACGAAGCAAGGCTCAGGCCCCTGCGCGCCGTCTGGGGATGCGAAAGGCCCTGTAATCCCAGGAGAAAGAACACCGAGGCAATTAAGAGTGTGCAGAGGTATACGTTCTGCCTAAAATCAATGACTTCAAAAATGGGCATTGGATTCCAAGCCTCCCAGCCCGCTTCCAAAAGTTCGGTTCATCCGGTAAACCGGCGCTCCAACAGTCCAGTCGGCGCTCATGCTTTGGTCTTCGGTTTCTTCTTAAACATCCTGAGCATTCTGTCCGTTATGAGGAAACCCCCTACCGCGTTAACGGACGCTGCAGCTACTGCCACGGCGCCAAGGACGGAACTGGCCATGTTCCGGTCCTCTCCCGCCATGATCAGCGAAGCCACCAGGGATATACCTGAAATAGCGTTGGTAAAAGCCATGAGCGGCGTATGAAGAAGCTGGGGCACTTTAGAAATCACCTGATAGCCCGCGAAAACAGCAAGGGCAAAGATGTAAAGCAAGATCAGGAAATTACGGCATTCCATAATAAACTCCCGAGTAATTTGAGGGAGAAATGGCTACTTGCAGCCAATCGCTGTTCACTAATCATTATTCGCTGAATAGTGATTGGAAATAGTTTCATTGACAATTTCACCCCGGTGGGTAATCACGCACCCTCTGATAATCTCGTCATTGAAGTCAATTCGGAACCACCGATCTTCAGGGTCCCAGTATTCAATCACCAGGTTGAACATGTTTGCAGAAAACATCTGGCTGGCATGCACAGCAACTCGCCCGGGCAGATTTTCGAGGCCAATGACAAGGACTCCGTTTACATCCACTTCCTCGCCCGGGCGCGAACCGGCGACATTGCCGCCAGACTCTGCCGCACAATCCACGATCACCGATCCGCTGGACATGCCTCTGACCATCTCTTCGGTGATAATGAGCGGGGCAGGTCGGCCGAACACCTGGGCCGTGGTAATCACCACGTCGGAAACGGCGCATACGCGGGCCATTGCCGCGCGCTGCATGGCAAGCTGCTCTTCGGTCAAAGCCTTTGCATACCCTTCCTGCGTCTGACCGGTTTCTCCCAGCTCGATCCTTAAAAATCGGGCGCCAAGGGATTTAACCTGTTCTTCCACCTCAGGCCGGGTGTCAAATGCCTCCACGCGGGCGCCCAGCCTTCTTGCCGTAGCTATAGCTTGCAGCCCCGCTACACCCGCTCCGACAACAAAGACCCGAGCCGGTAAGATCGTGCCGGCCGCAGTCATCATCATTGGGAATATCTTGCCAAGTTTCCCGGCGGCCACCATCACCGCAACGTATCCTGCGAGGTTGGCCTGTGAGCTGAGCACGTCCATCTTCTGGGCGCGAGTGATGCGGGGGATCATTTCAAGACTGATAGAAGACACGCGCCGATCTCGCAGCGTTTCGACCATCGCTTTTTGACGGAACGGATCCATCAGGTTGATGCAGATGGCATCACGTTTGAGGCTGAGGACATCTTCGCGGGAAGGCCCCCGGATGCTCAGCAACAGGTCCGCCTCCTCGAGCAGGCCCTTCCGGTCAGCGGCTACCGACGCCCCAGCCTTGCCATAAGACTCGTCTGAGATACCAAGCGAGCTACCGATCCCTGACTGGACCACCATAGAGGCGCCTGCGTGTGAGAGCCTGGCGACGTGTTCGGGCAGAAGCGCAACGCGACTTTCCCCGGGGTAAGCTTCTTTTAGGACGCCTACGACCATAATTAATGGAAGATAAGATAATTATATTTTTTGGCCAGTATCCTGTTCAAGACAAAATCCTGCCAAGCGCGACCGTAATATTCACGCCCCCATGGCGGATGTTCCACAAACGCACCCGGCCCGTTCCCATTGCGGCGGCTTCGAGCCTGGACCTTGCCAGAACGGCGTATTTCCAGCCTTTAAAATTAAGTCTCAGGTGCGCCCCGATTTTCTCATAGAGGTTTATTCCCGCAGCGGCCAGGCGGACTCCGTAGGGTGGGTTCAATACAATCAGACCTTTTTCGAGCTTTCTTTTCCGGGGATTGAAGTCAAAGAAATCCATCCTTTCCCATTGAATGTCATTGCCTACCCCCGCGCGATCGGCATTTTCAGCCGACACTTCGACAGCCTCCGCATCGATATCGATTCCTATTATCGCCTCCGGCGCTTTGGGAAGAGAAAAGTCCTTTGCCTTGCTGATGAGAAATTCCCATGTAGCTCTCTGAAATGAAGGCCACCTCTGGAACAGGAAATCCCGGCCAATCCCAGGGGCAATCCGCCTGCTCATCAAAGCTGCCTCTATCGGAAAAGTGCCGGAACCACACATGCCGTCCACGAGCGGCTCATCGCCGGTCCACTCCGATTTGGCAAGGATGGCGGCGGCAAGAGTTTCACGCAGAGGAGCGCCAGTGTTCCGCTGCCGATATCCCCTCCGATGCAGATGGGCGCCGGACATATCAAGGCTGATCAGGCAATGATTGTTTACAAGACTAACGAGGATTTTTTGCGTCTGTCGGGCCTCATCGGAAGGAGGTTTGCCGGAGGTTGCCGAGCCTGCGGGATTCAAGTCCTTGTCCAAGGCATCCGAGGCATTGACAGACCCTCTTTGACGCAGACATTTCACGATGCTCTCTGAGACAATCTGGGCCACCCTCCCTTCGTGGCTTATCCGCGAGTATTCCACTCGGGCCTGGATATCGAACGGTATCTCCGGATTCACCCAAAGTTCCCACGGGATCTGCGAAGCCTTGAAGAAGAGCTCTTCGGCAACGCCTGCACGAAATGGGGCAAGCCGGCAAAACACTCGGCTCGCGGTCCTGAGGCCGAGGTTGCAAACGTAAGCGTCTTTGAGCCTTCCGTTAAATTCCAGCCCCGCGTCACTCGACGCCGGTTCCGGAACCTCGAGCGAACGGGTCTCGTTGAAACATATCCGGGCAAGTTCGGGCGGGACCGCGATTGCGAACCGATGCACAGGCCCGACCACGTGGGTCTTGATCCGGCGGGAATGTTCTTCCTTGGGCATGGTTTTATCAGTAGACAGCGATCAGTGGAAAACCAATCTGTTCAGTTTCTCGGTTCCCAGAAAAAGATAAGGAGAGCGGCCTGTCTGCGCCCCTCTCAAAATCCTGGACAGAGAACAGGAAATTCACTGGACAATAAAGCACACGATAAAACGCCATAGCAAGGGGTCTTGACAAAAAAAACAACAATGAGCGGCAGCAGGGCGTTAAAATATGTTATAAGGACTGGAGCAGGGAGCGTTTGGACTATTTCGCTGTTAAACACTAAAAATTAAAGACCAAAAACAAAAACCGCTTTTAGATGAAAAACCGGCCGGCGCTCGTTTACGCTGACATTAAGGGAAACATATTCGACTGGCCAGCTCTGGAAATGGCGGGAGCCAGCGCGAAAGAATTTAAGCGGCCCCAATCGGCTGAGCTGATTCCGCTGCCTGAAGGAAGCGAGTTGTTCTTTCTCCCGGAGCGTCTGCCGGTTGGCTTCAATCCCAAAGAGCGCAGGTTCGAACCTCTGACATCGGACCCTTTCAACTCAGTGAAGCCTGTCCGGGCTGTAGCGGCATTCATTTCCCCGGCATATACTCAACTCTACTCCACGGCTTACAGGACCAATCCACATGCGCCTCTTCTGCCCCTTTTCGCATACACTGCCGTTGGCTGGATGGAGGGCCGATTCGTGGTTCCCGCAGTAAGAATCGACAGTGACGAGCGGCAGGATTTCCACAATTTCGACCCAAAACTGATCGAGCAAAACGCCCTCAGACGTTTGAAAGAGGAACGTGAAAACAGGCTCTTGCAGCACCTTGGCGGATGCGCCCTCACTTACGGATGCCCTGCCGCAAGGAACCTTTTCATGAACCGCTGGGAAGCCCCGCTGCCCGTGTCCCCGGAGTGCAATGCCGGGTGCATAGGCTGCATCAGCCGTCAGGAAGGCGTCGGCCTATGCGCGACCCAGGACCGTATAGCTTTCGTGCCTACGCCCGATGAGATATGCGGCGCTGCAATCCCGCACCTCGAAAAGGCCCCTCGATCGGTGGTGAGCTTCGGTCAGGGCTGCGAGGGGGAGCCGCTCTTACAGGCCAAGACCATTGAAGCTTCTATCCGGATGATGCGCAAAGCCACCGGCCGGGGCACCATAAACCTCAATACAAACGGAAGTCTTCCGGACGCCGTCGAAAAACTCTGCCGCGCCGGTCTTCAGAGCATCCGCGTCAGCATTAACAGTGCGCGTCCCGAATATTATGAAAGATACTTTCGCCCGAAGGGTTTTAGTTTCGACCAGGCGCGCCGCTCCCTATCGGTTGTCAAAGCCAACGGTGGATTTGCGTCAATAAACTACTTCGTCCTCCCTGGATTTACAGATCAGAAAAGTGAATGGAACGCTCTCAAAGAACTTATATCCGAAACCCGCCTTGATTTGATCCAGATGCGAAACCTCAACATCGACCCCGAGTGGTGCCTGGACCAGCTGAAAGCTGACCTGAGCGAAAAGAAGATTGGGATTAAGCGCCTGATCTCGCTTATCCGGGATGAATTCCCGGATGTAAGGCTCGGCTATTTCAATCCTCCGCTGGAACAATGAACAGGGACCAGTGAGCGGGGAACGAAAAAAACACAATTATCCCTTCCGCCCTTGAGCATCACTCAAGAGGTGCTTAATTTGCCAGCAATTCAGTTCGTCAATCTACACGCACGAAGCCAATTTGCATGGAAGGAGCTAACCGTGATACGCAGAGATTTTCTTCGCGCAGGGGCATGCGGCGCAGTTGCGGGGATAGCCGCCCTTTGGCTGCCGGGGGTCGGGTCCGCGCATGGCGCTGAGCGTGCAGCGCCGCCTGATGCGGGACAGGTCCTCGCGCAGGCGGTAAAAACTCAATCAGAGCAACTCGAAAGGAGGAGTATTATGGCTCTAACATTGCCCGACCTGCCATATGCGAAAAGCGCGCTCGAACCCTACATCAGCGCAAAAACCCTGGAATTTCACCATGACAAGCACCACAAGGCCTATGTCGATAATGCAAACAAACTCCTTGCCGGGACCGAGCTGGAAAAAGAAGATGCCGAGACGATAATGAAGAAAGTTGCCGGGGACGCATCCAAGGCAGGCATATTCAATAATGTGGCCCAGGCCTGGAACCATTCCTTTTACTGGAACTGCCTGAAACCGAATGGAGGCGGCCGCCCTACGGGTAAGATAGCACAAAAGATCGAGGCTGATTTCGGAAATTACGAAAAGTTTGCAGACGAATTGAAAAATGCCGGCGTTACGCAGTTCGGAAGCGGGTGGGCCTGGCTGGTGATCAAGGACGGAAAGCTAGAGGTGACGAAAACGGGGAACGCGGATACGCCGGTCGCACACGGAATCAAACCGCTGCTGACCGTGGACGTATGGGAGCACGCATATTATCTCGACTATCAGAACAGGAGGCCCGATTACATCCAGGCAGTTATCGACCACCTGATCAACTGGGATTTTGCAAATTCGCGCCTGTAGCAGATATTTTTCACCACGACGAATAAAGAGGCACCTTTCACGCGAAGCCGCGAAGGCCCAAAAATAATAGGACCCAGTCGCCAATGGGCGTTGGCCGGAACCAACGATGCGGCAGTACGTCATGCCGGCCCGGACTGCAATGCTCTTATTATTTTTGTTTGCGGCTTCCCGTGAAAACGTTGAGTTAGAGTCGACGGTGTTTAGATTAAAGGTCTCGGATTAAAAACTTTGTCCGGACACCGTTGAGACGATCGAGCATGCCTTGAAAGCGCATGGCCTTCTCCGGCAAGGGAGGGCTGGTGCATGTAACTGAACGTAAAAGAATCATTTCCGTTATGGCCCAGCGTTTCAGACTATCTCGACATCTTGGCAAGCTGAGTCTGGCGGTTTAGACGAATTTGCCGCTTGTTCTCTTTCCCTCGCGAATTATCCCGGGAGTCCTCACGTTCATCTTAGATAGCGAATTATACCGGACATTTCTCGATTGACGCCATTAGGATGCAGTCGTATTCTGCTGTCGCCGATTCATGATTACTGATGGTTTCGAGCCGTTACGGGCACAGAGGGGATGATTGGCCTGTATGATCGTAAAATACCGTCTCGGCAGTCAGAAAAGATAAGAGGATTTAAGACATGAATCTAAGGGAAATCCGGCCAAAAACCATTCTCTCTAAATCCAAGATTTATGAATATGTCCTTAATCCATATGTGGGCTGCCAACATGCCTGTAGCTACTGCTATGCCCGATTTATGAAAAGATTCAGCAAACATATTGAACCTTGGGGTGAGTTTGTAGATGTTAAAATCAATGCAGCAGACTTATTAATGGTGGAGATAAATAAAAAAAAGCAGGGAGACGTATGGATAAGCGGAGTATGCGATCCTTATCAACCCCTGGAAGCAAAATATAGACTGACTCGAAAATGTCTTGAAATACTAATATATCATCATTGGCCTGTCATTATACAGACGCGTTCTCCTTTGGTACTGAGAGATATTGATATTATAAGAGAAGCACCTAATATTGAAGTTGGGCTTTCGATTACCACGGCAGATGATAACATCAGGAAATTATTCGAAATAAATGCACCGCCTATCGATGTGCGCCTAAGAGCGCTTGATGAATTGCATCGGTCTGGAATAAAGACTTATGCCATGATTGCGCCCGTTCTTCCGGGGGCCGAATCTCTGCCAAGAGTCCTGGAAGGAAAGGTTGACTATATCCTGGTTGACCGGATGAACTATAACTATGCCGACTGGGTTTACAGGAAATACCGATTGCAAGACAGCCTCTCTGATGGCTTTTTCTACCGGACAAGCCGCCGGCTTGCCGATGCATGTATGAAATTTGGAATCGACTGCCGCTTGGTCTTTTGAGGGTTTCAAGTGTGATAAGACGGTGCTGCCGGCTGGACTGAAACTCCAACTGGAGGTGTATCGCAGCTTCAGAGAACGCGAGGCTGCCGCACAGACCCTTCCTGAAGCCCTTTGAGACGATCGGCCCGCTGCCAGGTGCCGCGAGCGTTCGGAACAGTAACGGGCCATCGTCGCCCATAAGCCTATCTCGCGAGGAGGGCATTATGGGCCTGGGTGCGGAAACACACTCTTGACGGTATTCTAAAACATATCCTGCAGTTTCATGGGGTCCTTTATTTCTATGGCTGGTTCGCCCTTGAGCTTTTTTTGACCTCGGTCTTCAAGGTATTTGGCCATTTCGAGCGGAACCTTCGCCGGTTCATCAACCCCTGCCTTTGCGAGTATTTGTCGCAGAAAAGCTTCCGACTTCACGGCGAACGCTATAGCATCGCCGAGCACGCGCATGGCTTCCGGGGGGTTGTGGAACCCGACGGAATTCTCCGCACCGATGAAAATCGTGCGATAGAATGCCTCCTGGTAGAAGTCCACGGCCTTGTTGTAAAGATCCTTGTCGATGGGCTTGCCCTGCTCCCTGGCTTTGTGGACGGCCTCGAACAGCTTTGCTGTAGTGGCTGTGGCGTATCCGGCGCGCAACATCATGGAGACGGTCCTGTCCTGGATCTCTATCACCCGGTCCTTAAGCCATCCGGCGCCTTCGGGGTGGCATTGGGCACAAGCGCGCATATCGTTTTTGAGAGGGCTCATCACACGATGGTCGGAGATCTTGTGCACTCCTGCCCTTGTGTATGGCATGTGGCAGTCGGCGCATGAGACACCCGCATTCCAATGCACGCTGTGGTTCGAGAAGAGTTCGAATTCAGGGTGGCGGATGAAGGCCAATTTGAAACCGGTAACCTTTTGTGTCCACTCTTTGTAGGAGTCGTCGCTACGCAATTTTTCGATTATCTTCTCGATGGTAATGTCTCCCCACATGCTGCCCTGCCAGGGGAAGAAAAGCCCAATCGAATGCATTTCTTTGTCCTTGGGAATACTGTAAGTGACGTGGCACTGAGCGCAAACGGCGGTGCGCATTTCCTGGCGTGAGAGCTTCGCGGGATCGACGCCCATTGTTTTGAGCGCTTCGACCAGAGTGAAGCCCCTCGACAGTCTCAGAGACATGTCCCTGTTATCGTGACAGTCGATGCAGGCAACCCCCAGGGTCTTGAATCTTTCAGGGATTTTCGCAAGGATGTCCTCGTACGGGAGCCTGTAATATTCCAGGTCCAACTCCTTTTGGAGCTTCGGCGCATAGGGCGTTTTGCAGGAGAGGCATACGCCGCCCGCCTTGAGCCGGGAGGCATCCACAGCCAGTTGGTCGCGCAGCATGTTGGCGTGACCTCTCGGTTCGTTATATTCCACACCAAAGCCCCAACCACTGAACAGGAGCGCCATGTAGGGGTATTCGGCCAGCTTGTCATAGGTTGGCCTGTCTGCGTCGAATCCCCTTTTATACTTGCTTTTGCCGGCAGGTTCCGGCTCCTCCGTTTTTTTCCATAGAAAGTACTCGTCGGGGTAAGCCTTGCCCCATATTTCAGGGTCCACTTCACCATCGGGAATGGTGACAGTCTTGACCGACTCAGGCTTTGACGGCTGACACCCGCACAGCGCAATTCCGAAACAGCCCAAAACCGTCAATGATAAGCCGGCGAGAATACAGCTCCGAATTGCGTCTTTCCTTGACTTCTTGCTCATAGCGCTCCTCCGACCATGCCGCTTTCAACTTTATTGTGAAGCTCCCTGTGCTGTTTGTATGGAACCGCTGCTTACGTGCATGAGCCTTCGATGGCAATTCCAGCAACGTCGCTCGTTGTCAATCATTTCGACAGAAGTTTCGTGGCAGCGAATGCAGTTGGACTGCAACACGCGCAGGGCGTGGCCCGACGCCTCGATCCTTTCGGGAACTCGACCCGAATAGAACACAACAGTATCCTTCAATCCGTCCAGAGATTTCCATATGTAGTGGCTGGCCATGTTGTCGCGGGGAAGATGGCAATCGACACAAGTTATTCGGCGGTGCGCCCCCTCATGAAACCAAGCCTCATACTCGGCCTCCATTACATGGCACGAAGCGCAGAAGTCCGCCTTTTCAGACTTGGCGAGCAACCCCGGTGGCCCCAGCAGCAAGAAGACTCCGATTGCTGAGCCGATCAATGCTATGATCAGGAGATACTTATAATTTGGCAATCTAACTGAAGTCAATTTGCTCACCTCCCGAAATCGGCCTTGCAGCCATGCCGCTCCCTTAAGCTGAAGCAGCGGAGATTATCACTGAAGAACCCCGGGGTGAAAAGCGCAACTGTGGAGAGGCAGTCTCACCTCCATGCGCCTCCAAAGCGGCCCAAAGGACCTTTTGAAAAACAGCAGCACAACCACTCCGATGCCTGCAACAGCTGGAATTGACTTCTGCGCCCAAAAAATTGGCAGCAGAAACGACGGCGCTCATTAAAGCCGGTAGGAAGCCGGCGACGATCATAGCTTTTGACTCCCTGGAGGTGCAGAATACCTGCCACGAGGTTGCAATTCCTTGACTTAAGTCAAATACCGTAATTTCCCGCTACACCCCGATTTTGGGCAGATTTAGCCCCACCAGCGCATATGGCGTTCTGCGGACTGCAATCAATGTCAGTGATTAAAGAGGGACAGCGCTCAGCCGCTCAACCATTCAACCGTCTTGCAAACAATCAGTTCATAAATTTCAGTCGGATGTATTGGGTAAGATCCCGGCAAATGAAATGAGTGATCGCCGCCTTCGATAACCTCCAGATCCCACGGCGCTGTCAGTTTTGAAAGCACTTGTCTCAATAGCTGCAAATCGCAGAACTGATCCCTCGTTCCGGCAAAAAAAAGCATTGGAGTTGCGATTTTATAGAGATGACTATCCTTGAGGCGATCCTTTTTCCCAGGTGGGTGGAGCGGATATCCAAGAAAGATCAGGCCTTCAACAGCAAGCATCCCTTCTGCCGCCAATTGCGATGCAATCCTTGCCCCCATAGATTTTCCCGCACCCAGAATATGCTTTGGCCGGTGTTGAGGATGTTCAGCGAGAAAACGATACGCTCCTTGCCATGCGAGATACAGGAGATCCTGATTATCCGGACTCTCCTTTCCCATTTCGCGGTAATGGAAATTGAAACGCAGGGCAAAGTACCCGGCATTGGCAAGACCTTCAGCCAGTGAGGCGAGCAGAGGGTGATTCATATCATTTCCGGCGCCGTGTGCAAGGATGACTCCAATGTCCTTTGGACCGGCGTCTGGAATGGACAGAATCCCCGAGACTTTCTCGCTTTCGGAAATGGAAATTACCACAAACTCGTCTTTCATCTGAAAAAACCTCTTTTGGCCAGTTGTTATTACCTGTATTTTTTTCTGTGTCGACGATTGTCATATTTTAATAATTGTTCCGACAGACTTTTGCACCACTTAGCCACTTCAAAAAGGAAGCATTTTGCGAGAAAGCCTCATCCTACGAACATATCAGCTCCATCTTCTCGTAGAAAGGCCTGTCGTGATAACCATCGGAAAGCTGGGATCTTTCAGGTTTCCTGCCGGAGAATACGTATATACTGGAAGTGGCGGAGATAATGTTGAAGCGCGGGTTGGCAGGCACCTTTCCGGATCGAAGAAGCTCAGATGGCATATCGATTATCTGCTCTCAAACTCTTCGGTAGTGGTTATGGGGTTCACATTATTTAGAGAAGCTGAATGCGCCGTGAATCAAACCACCGAAGGCGTAATCCTGGTTCCGAGGTTCGGGGCGACGGATTGCCGCAATGGTTGTGGGAGCCACCTCAAATACCTTGGACCCGAGGCTGATTTAAGCTATACGGCCGGTGTGAAGTGCTTCGGCGCTATTGCTCGATCATAAAATCGAACTTTTGTATCTCCTCTTTTTTCATGTTACCCAGCCTTACCATTGCCTCGCCGGTGAAAAGCCTGAAGGTTCCGGTACACTTGGCGCAAAGCGTATTTTCCCCTCTGTAGATATGGCCCTCCACTGTGGCCTCTCTCTTCCCCTTGACTTCAAGCACCCTCCCTTCCACCCGTATTTCCTCGCCGATGTGGACAGGTTTGTGGAATTCGACCGTTATTGTTTGGGTGATGGCAAATTTTTTCAAGAAGTGAATGGCAGTCCAAGCTGTTGTTTCGTCAAGTATTGCAGCAAGAATGCCCCCGTGAACTTGATTATCCCACCCGCAGAGGTGGTTCGGCACAATCAGCCACGAAAAAAGGACCTCGCCGTCGGTGAAAAATTTCATCTGCAGGCCGGAAGCGTTAGTAGGGCTACACCCGAAACAGTCATGATTTTCACTGTTCGTAAGCGGCCTCAGCTTACCGCTTGACTCCATTGATCCTCCTCCGAAATTTTACAGCCTTTGAGACGTTTGGAGCATAATTAAGCAGCCCCCACTATCGCGTTCCAAGCGCAATCAAGAGCAAGAGACAACATTCAAATCTGCAGTCGATGCCGGATATGCCGGCCGGATCACTCCGGTACGCCTCGCCCCCTTTTTGTTAGATTTCAGTCCGGGATGTCTGGTAATATAGGCAGAAAGTCAGGAGGAAACATATGGACCATCATACCCCGCCCGGATTCCAGGCTGATGAGTTCA
>Ga0187770_10000933_pt1 | contig 14982 bp, 13 predicted proteins | sample 0116_SJ02_MP02_2_FD_133154 | JGI IMG/M metagenome (GOLD analysis project Ga0187770, IMG submission 133154) | Tropical peat soil microbial communities from peatlands in Department of Meta, Colombia - 0116_SJ02_MP02_20_MG | ecosystem: Environmental > Terrestrial > Soil > Wetlands > Peat | place...
ACCCGCTGGCGCATCCCGCCGCTCAGTTCATCGGGGCGCTTGTCGAAGGCTTCCGCGAGCCCGACGCGCTGCAACGCCTGGCGGGCGATCTCCTTGCGCTCGGTCACGCCGAGCCCGCGAATCGTCAGACCAAACGACACGTTCTGCCAGACGCTGAGCCAGGGAAACAGCGAGGTTTCCTGAAAGATCAGGCTGCGTTCCGGCGACGGGCCCTCGACCAGATCGCCAAAAAACCAGCATTGTCCCGACGTCGCATCCTCCAGGCCGGCGAGCAGATAGAGCAGCGTGGACTTGCCGCAACCCGACGGCCCGAGCAGCACGACAAACTCGCCCGGCGCGATGTCGAGATCGACGCCGCGCAAGGCCTCCTGCGCGCGCGGCGTTCCCTCGTTCCACACCTTGCCGATGCCGCGGCAGACAAGGGCGCTCTTCGACGAAAACGGCTTGAACCGCTCAGAGGCCACGCAGCGTCTCCACCCCTTGCGGCACCCAGTAGAGCACCTTTCGTTGCACGAGGCGCATCAGCCAATCAAAGCTGTAGCCCAGCACCCCGATCAGCACGATCGTAAAGAACACCAGTGACGGGTTGAAGGTGTTGCGGCCCAGCATGATCACCTGGCCCAGCCCGTAGCCGACGCCGGTCGCCTCGGCAACAAGCACAACCATCCACGCACCGAACAGGTTGAAGCGCAGCACCACAAAAAGCTGCGGCAGGATCGCCGGGATGATCACCCGGAAATAGATCTGCCGCTTGGTCGCACCCATCGTGCGCGCGACGTTGATGAAGTTGCGGTTGATGTTGTCGATCTGCGCGATCGTCGCCAGCACCATGTGAAACAGCAGAGCGATCACCACCATGAAGATCGCCGGCTTGTTGCCGATGCCGAACAGGAAGATCGCGACCGGCAGCCAGGCGATCGGCGAGACAGGCGCCAGCAAGGTAATGGTCGGCAGGGTCAGCAGTTCGAACAGCGCGAAATAGCGGATCGCGACGCCGGTCGAGATCGCCAGGCTGGCGGCGATGACCAGCCCGGCGAAGACGCGGCCCGTCGTCGCTAGCACCGTGTAAAGCACCGCCAGCGCCGCCGGCGGCGCGGTGTCCTGACCGACCCCGACCGTCCAGCGGCTCACCGTGTTGAAGAACTTCGCCTGGTCGGCCATGCTGCCGAGAAAGATGTGCGGCGGCGGCAGCAGCTTCGGGTCCGCCCAGCCGAGCGCCCAACACCCCTCCCAAATTCCGGCGAAAAGCCCGATCGACGCGATGGTCCACAGCACACGCGGCGTCGCGCGGCAGATCGCGGCCCATAAACGAGCAAGCCCTTGCCAAGCCGGGGCACCGGCTTCGGCCGGCGCAGCCGCGATCCTCAGCTGTGCCATACGCTTGGCCTGAGAGCCGGACCCGATCAGGCGGACTTGTATTTGAGCTGGTCGTAGATGTCCTTGTTCTCGGCGATCACCTGCTCGAGCAAGGTCCAGTCGATCGCGTCGCGGCCGGGTTTTTTGGTGATGTAGCCCATCTCGACCAGCGAATTGACGCGTTCGAGGATGAAGTCTGTCTGGGCACGGGCATCGACCACCGAGGGCTGCTTCGCCATCGCGATGCGGGCATTTTCGATCGAGGTCTTGTAGTAGGGCCCGACGAGCAGCTTCAGCACCTCTTCCGGCTCGGTCTCGGCCATGTGCTGCGCCTTCATCATGCCCTTGAGCAGCGACTTGATGCCGGCCGGATTTTCCTTGATCAGGGTTTCGCGGACCGCGAGCACGCAATCGGTGTAGCCCTTGCCGTAGATGTCGAGCCCGTCCGACAGCATCACGCTGCCCTTGACATCGTTAAGCAGCGCGGTCCCATACGGCTCGATCGTGCAGATCATGTCGAGCGCGCCGGCCTTGAACGCCTCGACCGCTTCCGGCGTGTTGCCCATGTAGCGGACGGTGATGTCCTTGAAGCTCACATTATGCTTCTTGAGCCAGTCGTAAGGCAGCACCTCGAGCGTATCCATCTGGAAGGTGCCGAGCGTCTTGCCCTTGAGCTTGTCCGGGCTGTCGAGACCGGGTTGGGCCACCAAAATGCAGCCCTGCATGCCGCCGCCGCCGACGATCTTGACCGGCGCGCCCTTGTCGTAGAGAGCGATAAAACTGGTGTACGGAATCAGCGCGGCATCGACTTGGCCGGCCCCAAGAAACGTCACCATCTCGGCGCTGGTCGGGGTCACCACGAAATCAAGGATGACGCCATCATCCTTGGCGAGCTGCTTTGCTTCGGTCAGAAAGTAATTGAGGTTGCAGAAACCGCTGCCATGCACCGACTTGATGTGCGACTCCGCGGCATGAGCATGGCCGTGGAGACCGCCGCTGACCGCGATGGTGAGCGCACCGGCGCCGGCAGTGCGCAGAAAGCTCCGGCGGCTGAAATCGATCCCATTCAGCGACGATAAGGATAGCGGTTCAAACCGATCGCACACGGCACACCTCCCCGACATTGGTACCGATCGCGACGCAATCGGCATGCCATGAGAGGCGGCCCGGCGTTTCGGACGCTACCCGATCACCAAAAGCGATCCTGCCGCGCTTAGAGCGGAAGGTGATCGATGACCCGGCCCGCGGCGACCCAAAGAATGGCGAGATCGAAGGCCACGACACCCGCGATCACGACGAGCGCCGACGCGAAGATCTTCGCCGACTGCGTCCCGAACACCACTGTGGTGCCGGCCGTCGTGGCCTTTTGATCGACCTCGAGCCGATCGTTCTGCGCATGCGGCGCACGCTTGGCGAAGCCGTAACGCTCGCTCAAATGTCGCTCCGCGACGACCGCCTTGAAGCCCGACTGCATCGTATTGACCGCGGCGTGCAGGCATGCGCGCATCCCGTGTGACCCGGGCGTTCCGCGCTGGAACTCTGAAGCTTTGATCCATTGGTTCATGCTGGTATGCGTCATTGGGGGAACTCCACATGCCACCGCTCAATACGCATCAGGTTGGAATGCAGATGCACGGGCGTACGTGATGGCCGTCACAATTCCGGAAAATTTTTCCGCAGGGTGACCCAGGGTATCTCCTCCTTGACAGAACGGAACAAAAAGAGTACATCAATCTCATCTTCATGAGGCCAAGGCCTGTTTTTTTCCTGATAGGAACAGGGATAACAGGCGTTGCGGGCATCCTCGGGCTTGGTCCGTCGCCGGTCATTCCCAAAGCGAGCCGAGAGCCTTATGCTTCCCGCATTCTTTCAGGGAGGTATGACATGGCCAACGACGTTTCTCCCGTCAGCACGACCCGGATGAAGCCGGTTCATTCCAGCGCCAAGGCGCCGGTGATGACCAAAGGACGCCGCGACTTCTTCACCTATCGCGATCTCGGCGTGAAGGAAGGCAGCGCCGACAAGATGCGCGCCACGCTGATGAAGGCCAAGGAGGGCATGACCGAGCCGACCGGCTGGCATTACCACACTTGCGAGAGCCAGTTTGTCTATTGCCTCAAGGGCTGGGTCGAACTCGAATTCGAGAACGCGCCGACCGTCCGCATGGAAGCCGGCGACTCGATGTTCATCCCCGGCGGCTGCATCCATAACGAGCTGCGCACATCGAGCGACGTTGAGATCCTCGAAGTCTCGACGCCCGGCGAACTCGGCACCGTCCCGGTCGACGCCCCTGCCGGGCATTGACGAGTTTGCTGGTTCGGTCGCCGGATTAACTTTGAAACTTCCGCGCCAAGACGATCGATAAGAGTTCGGACATGACCTCAGCCGGCAGCAACGAATACCCGATCCCGGCGAGGATGAAGGCTTGGGTGCTCGGCGACCCGGAGCAACTATCGCTCGTCGAGAAGCCTACACCGGAGCCTGGACCGGCCGAGGTCCTGGTGCGGATCGACGCGATCGCCGTCTGCGCCACCGATATCGAGGTCATCAAGCACGGCGTGCCGGCGATGATCGATGGCGGCCTGCCGTTCAACAAGGGCTTCACCCCGGGCCACGAATACATGGGCACGGTGGTGAAGCTCGGGCCGACCGTCGACGAATTCGCGGTCGGCGATCGGGTCGCGGTCGAGATCCATGCCGGATGCGGCCGTTGCCCTCGCTGCCGCGAGGGCATGTACACCTCGTGCCTCAATTACGGCTATCGCGCCAAGGGCCACCGCGCCAACGGGTTCAGTACCGATGGCGGGTTCGCCGAATACGCGATCAACAATGTCAACACGATGGTGCATATCCCGGACACGATCAGCGACGCCGAAGCGACGCTGATCGTCACGGCCGGCACGGCGATGTACGGGCTCGACGTGATGGGCGGCGTCATCGCCGGCGAGCCGGTTGTGGTGGTGGGACCAGGCCCGATCGGCCTCATGGGGGTTGGCGTCGCCAAGGCGCTCGGGGCGCAGCCGGTGATCCTCACCGGCACGCGCGACAGCCGCTTGGAGATGGGCAAGAAACTTGGCGCCGACCATGTCGTCAATGTCAGCCGCGAGGATCCGGTCGAGGCCGTGATACGCATCACCGGCGGCAAAGGCGTCAATTACGTGCTCGAATGCTCAGGCGCGCCGAACGCGCTCAACGAGGCCGGCCGCATGGTCAATCGCGGCGGGCGCATCTGCCTCGCGGCGTTCCCGCACGAGCCGGTGATGGTCGATCTCGCGCATCTCGTACGCAACAACATTTACGTCTTCGGCATCCGCGGCGAAGGCAAGAGCGCAACCCATCGCGCCGCGGCGCTGATCGCACAAAAGCGCTTCGACGCCAAGCTGATCCACACCCACACTTTCCCGCTGGCCGAAGTGCCGACCGCGATCCGCTACGCGCGCGACCGCGTCGAAGACGCAATCAAGGTAGTGGTGCAGAACCGGGTGGCTTAAACCCCAATCCGCTTTCCGAATCGCCGTGGCCGTCGCAACGTTGGAGACGCTCGCGGCGCTCCGTTGAAATGGCGGAATAGGCCGAATCCGGCGGAATCGTTGCTATCCCGCTGCAAAACGCTGATCGTTTTCGCCCAGCCATGGACAGCATCGTTCCTTCCCGTTTCCCGACGACTGCCGCGGACGAGCAGTCGGTCGGCACGTCGCGTCAGATCACCCCGGAACGGCTTGTCGAAGCGGTGGCCGCGTTGCGGCTCGCCCAGCGCCGCTATAGCCGCGATAAGGCACCGCTCGAATGGGCGATGCTGCAAAACAACCTCGGCAACGCCTTGGCGCGGCTCGGCGAGCGCGAACGCGGCAACGAACGGATCGAGGAGGCGATTGCCGCGTATCGCGGTGCGCTCGAAGTCTATACGCGCTCACGCTCGCCGCTCGAATGGGCGATGACGCAAAACAATCTCGGCGCTGCGCTCCGCAGTCTCGGCGTTCGCCAGGTGAGCCCCGCGCTGCTGGAAGAAGCGGTCACCGCTTATCGCGAAGCGCTCAAGGAATATCGGCCGGAGCGGGTGCCGCTCGATTGGGCGATGACGCAGCACAATCTCGGCGCCGCGTTGCGCAGTCTCGGCGAGCGCGAGCCTGGCACAACGCGACTCGAAGAGGCGGTCGCCGCCTATCGCCAGGCGCTCCGGGTGCGGACACGGCAGCGCGCGCCGCTTGACTGGGCGATGACCCAGGCCAATTTAGGCAACGTACTGGCGTCGCTCGGCGAACGCGAGGTTGGCAACAGCCAGCATCTGCGCGAAGCGGTGACTGCCTATCGCGAAGCGCTCAAGGAATACCGCCGCGACCGCAGCCGGCTCGATTGGGCGCGCACCATGAGCAATCTCGGCAATGCCCTGTCGAGCCTCGGCGAGCGCGAGAACGAGACGAATGCGTTGCGCGAGGCGGTGGCCGCCTATCGCGAGGCGCTCAAGGAATATCCGCGCGAGCGACTGCCGCTCGAATGGGCAATGACCCAGAACAATCTCGGTAACGCCCTGTCTCGCCTCGCCGAACGAGACGCCGGCATCGGCCGGATGGACGAGGCCGTCGAGTGCTATCGTGACGCGCTCTCCGTCATCACCCGAGATCGGACGCCGATGTTGTGGGCGATGACGCAGAACAATCTCGGCGGGGCCTTGCTGCGGCTCGCCGAACGCGGGGAGGGTACGGAACAATTCGAAGGAGCGATCGCCACCTACAATGACGCGCTAGCGGTCTTTGTTGCGGCGAACGCAATCTATTACGTCGAGGTCTGCTGGGAAAACCGCGACCGAGCCATCGCGCTGCTCGCGGAACGGCGCGGTGCCGCTACATTGGCGGCCGCACCGCCACTGGGTCAGGCCGAGCCCATCGAGACGATGCTATTTAGCGGCCTTTAAGTAGTCGACCAGCACCGAATCGAGACGCGCCAGCTCACTCTCGAGCCGGTGGACGAAATCCGCACCCTGCAGGCGTAATTTGGTCGAAGTTGGCTCGGACATCGAGGCCAATAGGTCGCGCATCCGCGGGACGCCGAAGACCTCGGTGCAGGCGCGCATCGCCTGCACGGCTTCTTCAAAAGCCTTTACGTCGCCCTCCCCCGCGGCGTGGTCGATATCAGTAACGAGCCGCGCGGACTCGACGCGGAATGCATCCACGATGCTCTGAAACCCGTCACCGTCTTGACCGCCTGTCCGCGGCGCCTCCGCGGCGACCGATGCGGCTTCGCCGGCAAACCGCGGATGCGAGGCAAGCTCGGTGACGACGCCGCCCGAAACGGTGTCTTCCGGCTCATCCGACGATTCGGGTTCAAGCGCCGCTGACAACGCGGCGACGAGCCGCCGCGGTTCGACAGGCTTTGGCAATATCGCGTCCAATCCGACCTCGCGAGCCCGATATTCGGCCAGCTCCGGGCTGTCGCTCGTCAGTGCGATGATCGGCAAGGCCGGTCGAGCGCGCCGACACAACCGCGCTGCGCCATAGTCGGCTCCGGCATAGCCGGTCAGGTCGAGCAACAACGCGTCGACATCGCGCGTTTCCAGCCCCTGGCGTGCTTCGTCGACGTCTTCGGCGAAATGGACGATATGCCCGACTCGGGCGAGGATCGATCCGAGGATCTTACGGTTGGCAGCATTGCCGGCCGCCACGAGGATCTGATGACGCCGCTTCGCCAGCGGCGTGACGGGCTTCGCGGGTGCGGCGGCGGGGCGCAGAGCCGCGAATTGAAGCGGCTCCTTCTCTCGCTCCGGCGGCGGCTGTGGCGCCGGGGTTGCCGGCTTGTCCTCTGCGATGGAACGGCGAGGCGGAGGTGCTTCCTCGAAACGGCGGCGGGGCGTCGCCTCCTCGGCGTTCCGGCCGGGCACCCCGAACAGCGCATCAGGAACGGCCGAAGATGGGGCGGCGAGGAACCAGTCGGCAGGCTCGACCCTGAGTGCATGCAACGCGCTGCGCAGCGCATCTGCGGTAAACGGCGCGGGCAAAATCCCGTCGAATTCCCCGTCGGCGAGCCCGATGACGCTGTCGATGCGCGGCTCGTCGGCAATAAAAAGCACGTAGCATGGCTCCGCCGTCGCGCGTAGTTCCGCGGCGGCATGCGCCCAGCTCAGCGCATGCAGAACGTCGCCGCGCCCGTCGACGATCACCACCGCGCGGCGGACGCCCGCATCGAATGTTTCGAGATAGCCGAGCGCCTCATCGCCGGCGCCGATCCAGCGCGGGTCGGCCCGCCAGGCTTCAAGCGGCTCAATCAAATCGCCGACGAACTCGGGGTCCTTGGAAACGATCAGGACCGGCAGATGCGCGAGGTCGAGCGGCAGCGCGAGAGACGCCTGATCCACCGCGAAGGGGAGTTCAGCGATAAGGGAAAGTCCACGTTGCGGATCGATATCCGCGGCCAGCCGACCGCCCATCAGGCCGACCAGCCGATCAACGACGGCAAGCGCGAGATGCCGATCGGTGTCCTCGTCCGCTGTTTCGAGCCGCTGGTCGGCGAGGCTGCTGGTGACCGCGAGGCGCAGGGTCACCCGATTGGCGTGAGGTTGGACGGCATCGACTTCCACGGCATCGAGATTGATGCGTACCCTGGACCGGGCTGAATGGCGCACAGCGTTGGTAATCAGACAGATCAGGATCTGACGGAGCTGATGCGGCCAGCCGCGCAACTGGTAGGGAAGCTGCGGATCGATCCGCAAAGCGAGTATCGTGCCGCGTTCGGCTGCCGGGGCGCGCAGTGCTGCAATGGCCCCATTGGCCAGCCGATATAGGTCGAAAGACCGCGTTTCGGGCGCAAAAGTCCCGCCGTCGATCTTTACGTAATTGGTCACATCGTCGAGTTGCAGCAACATTGCCCGGGCGCTCAATCGCACTCGGGCGATCACGTCCCATTGCTCGGGATCAGCCGTTGCGCGGTCGATCCCGGCCCCGGCGCGAGCGATCGCGCGCAGCGGACTGCGCAGATCCTCACTAAGCGCGGTCAGGAAACGATTTTTCGACGCATTTGCCGTTTCGGCCTGGCTCTTCGCGGTGCCGAGCCGATGCAGCATTGCGCCGACATAGGTGGGTAGCAGCACCATGGCGACGAAAATGCCACCGGTAAACAGTGGCCGATCTCTCCAGAATGGCGTCGTCATCACGACCGCGGCAAAGGCCAGAAGTTCGAGGACTATCGCCACAAGCAGCGCGCGGGGGCCGTGATGCTCGGCGGTGCTGACCGCAATATAGAGATAGACAAGCACCAGCGGCGCGGTCAGTCCGCCGCCCACAGCGAGCAGTATCGAAAGCAAGATGACGTCAGAGATAAGCGCCGCGTAGCGGCGTAGTCCCGACTGCCGGGAATCGAGCACAACGTTCAGCAAAAAAAGCCATGCGGCCGCTAAATTCAGCGAGCCGACAAGCAAGGCCGGCGCGATCGCCGGCTCCGTTGGGATCGCGGCTAAGAGACCGAAGGTGTAGGCAAGGATCGCCGCGCCAAGCAGGACCCGCGCAATAATCTGGCGATATTCCCCGCCAGTTTCGGCGCGCAACCGGGTGAGGACTGAGTCGAAACCTTGCAGCGCTACCGCGAAACCGACCACCGCGGGCGAGAACAACAGCGCCGTGATCAGCACAATCCCGGTGCGCGGCGCGCCGAGCATTGATAGTCCGCCCGGCAGCGCCGCGAGCCCAATCGGTGGCAAGGCGCCTGCCGCAACCAAGCCGGAAGCTACCAACCGGGGCGATTGCCTAGCCCAGCTCGGCTGGCGCAGCCGCCATAGGCATGTAAAGGACCGAGGCGGCACCGCGTCGTCCCCAAAAAAATCTTGGGACCGATCAGGCGATGGGCCGGGCATGCTTACCAGGTCGCTTTCCCCGCGACAAAGCGCTTGGCTGGATGGCGTCCCACAACTCTATACGAACTAGAGACGATCGGCGATTTGTCCGCCTCGGCGCTCTCGGAGATTGCCGCGAAATATCAAGGATCTGACCCGCTTTGCTCGGCACGAAGTCAGGATCCCTGCGCGCGGCCGCGCGCATTGCGGCGCCACTCCTCGCGAATCGGTACGACCGCTTTGTCATGGACGCGCGAAGCACCGTTGAATCGTGACCCTATGGCAAAATCAACATGCCGACGCGCAGTACGGAGACGATGCCCGGGTCACTGATCGGAATCTGTTCCTCCGGGTTGTACATTTTCAGCATCAAGGGTCCGATGCCATCGCCGATTACAATCGCGGCGTCGGCGGTGCCATCGGTCCGAATCAGGAACACGATATCGCCCATCGCGGCCGGAACCTGCGGATCGACATAGGCGAGCGCACCTGGCCGGAATAGCACGCCTAACCGCTGCGAGAAGTTGCGGACAAGAAAACCGGTCTCACTCGGCCTCAGCAGATCGTGCAACGCGATCCGCTCGTCGCTCGCGCCACGATCGATAGTAAAGCGGTGAGCCCCGTTGTTATCGGCCTTCACCCGCCCGATCACTGGGAGTGACGCGGGTTCGGCCGGCATCGCGGAATACCGGATGCTACGCTGCAGCGCGTATCGCTCAAGCGCCCCGAGTCGGCCCCATTTGGCGCCCTCTTTCAGCAGCGAGCGCGGCACCCGCGGCAGAAGCTGCTCGACCGGCACACCATTCCTCAACTGCTCCAAGTTCTCGGCCGTGCGCCGTTCAAATAATCCGATCAGTTCCTCGGCGCTCATGCCATAAAATTTGGCGACTTTGCTGATCTCATCGCCTTGAACCATTCGGCTGGCCATTTCCATGCGATGATAGACCGAAAGGGCCATGCCGATCGCGTCGGCGACCTGCTGCATCGTCTTGCCATGCTTCTTGCGCAGCTGTGCAAGAACATAACCGGCTGCCGCCGCGCCACTGGCGATGCTGCTACCCACTACCTCCTGCTGCGCCCGCTGCCAGCGCTCAACGCCTTCGGCCGAATCGCGCCCGGTAACGACAGGAATTTCCTCGGGCCGGCAGCGCAGGATCGCGGCAAGGTTAGCTAGCTGCAAATTCGTCAGCCGGCGTTCACCGCTTTCCATTTTAGAAACGGTCGATTCGCCGATCGGGGGATCCATCATCCGGCCGACTTGCGCTTGGGTCATCCGACGGCGCAGACGCAAATCTTTGATATTATTGGGAAAGACGATTTCAGCTTTGGCTCGCATCTCTCCCTCCGAACCGCAACATTGAAAATTTCCCGGTTATCGTCAAGCTGAGAGTCGCGGAGGAATCGGATTCGGCACAGCGATTTGGACGTTTTTCGCGCCGGTCTAGCTGGCGAGCGAAAGACTCGGGATCGAAGCCCGAATGCCGCAGGGGAAGGCGCGCGGGTGCAACACGTCAAAAACGTTCTGGCGACCATGCGATCGCCGCGCTGCCCGGTCCGCAACGGAAACGCGGCTGCCACGCAGGTCTTGAATCAAAGCGAATGCCTCGAACAATTGCTCGAAGCTTTCACCGACATCGCCGACCGCGATGACATCCATCAAGCGGCCGAGCGCCTTGCCCGAGTGCAGGACTGGATCAATCGCGAGGCCGAGAAGGCCGCCGCCGATCCGATCTTCGCCGGGCTGCGGCTTGCATCCTGAGAAAGAGCGCAATAGCGTCATTGAAGCTGCCCCGCAGTGCCAAGCTGATTCTCCAGCTCGACGATTTTTTGAGCGATTGATTGGGGGTCCACCTGATAGGTGCCCGACGATATCGCTTGCTGCAACTCGCTGACCTTATTCTGGTCGATGCCAGGCGTGGTGCGCGCGGCCTGGACAATCGATTGCAGCAGCGCCTCGGTTTGCCCGACGTCCGCCAGATCGGTGGCCGAACTCGTCACGCTTGCCGAACTCGCTGCGCTCGCCGCGTCCGTCGCTTGCGCGGAACCCGTCGCGGCAGTGGAGGTCGGGGTCGAGGCCGGCGCGATCGGATTGGGCGTGCCTACTCCCCGGATTGGATCAGGCATAATCATGTCTCCCGCTCAGAGCCGGGTCGGGGCCGTTGTCCTCCTCCCAGCCGGTAGAGTCCGGGAAGATCGTACGCCAAGTGGCGGCGAGCTCGTCGAGTGCTATGCGCGCCGCTCCTACGGCCTCCTGGTCGTCCCAGGCATTGGCTTTGAGGATCGCGGCCAACGCGTACTGATACACGCTGGCAAGGCATCCGCTCAATGCGGCTGGCGCAGTGCCCGTCAGACCCAGCATGAATTCGACAAGGCTTCCCGCCTTGGCGAGGGCCAGCGCCTTTTCCACCCGATCCTCGGCCGCGATTGCCGCTTCGGCGCGCAGCAAATAGTTGCGGGTGGCATCGAGCCCCATCTTCATGAAGTCCTCGGGGGCCGCGCCGATACCTTCGATCGCGCGATAGGCGTCGGCCACACTGCCAGATTGCCGCGAACCGTTCATCGTCAGCCTCCCGATCCGCTCGACTGGTTAAAGTAGCTGCTGAGAAAGCTGCTCACCGTGGACAACTGGTTCAGCGTCTGCTGGGCGGCGGTAAATTGCGCAGTAAGAAGGTTCGTCTGCTGAGTTGCCTCGTTTTGCAGCGCCGTTATCTGCTGGTTCATCGAAGTAACCGTCGTGTTGAGACTGCTGATTTGTCCCGTAACAGTGCCACTGCCGCTGGCAAGCGCGGCGTTGACGAGGCTCGAAAGGCTGCCAAAGAGGCCCTGGCTGACCGTTACGGTGCCAAGATTGCCGGTGACCCCGGGGGCAATCTGTAATGACAAGCCAAACAACGGACCCGGGCTGGTGACGGCAAGGATATTGTCGATGCCGCTCGCTGCTAGACCATTGATGGAGCCGCTAACGGTGCCACCCGCGCTGCTCGTGACATTAACCGCATATGTGCCGGGTGGCGCAGAGGCAATGCCGCTGACCGAGACATTGGGATTGCTGGCGGCGCCGACCGCGCCGAGCAGCGCGGCAACCGCGGTATAATTTGTCTGCGCCGCGGTTTGAAAGGTCGACGTGTTCAAGGTAACAGTGCCACCGCTCGTGATCTCGAAACCGACCGAGCTGAGCGAGTTATAGGAAGACGAACCGCCTGCACCGCCGACACCGATGTCGGAGGTAAGCGAATTGAGCAGGCTTTGCCGCAACTCCTCGACACTGATATTACCCAAGAGTGGGCCGCCGCCGCTGGCCGCCGAAAAGGTCGATTCCTGGTTGATCGTGCTAAGCGTCGCGTTGAGCGCTTGAACCACGCTCTGTGCGGCGCTGTCGAGAGCAGTGGTACTCTGCACAACGCTTACCGTGGCCGATCCGCTACCGGCCAAGGTCAGGGTAAGGCCGGGGATCACACCGCTGATCGTGTTGGACCCGCTGCTGATCGAGATGTTGTTCCACGAGAAACCAGCGTTGGTCGCAGCCTGGGATAGCGACAAGGCCGAGACACCGGCGTGATAGCTCAGCCCGGTGAGCCCGCCCGTACCGCTGACGGTAAAGGCATTGGCAGTCCCGGTGCTGTCGCTGGTCAGCACCAGATGGTACTTCGAACCATCGAATAGGACGGAAGCGGTCACGCCGGTATCGGCCTGGTCGATTGCCGAGGCGATCCCCGAAAGGCTTGATGAACCGCTGGTAATGTTGACGGTGACGGCCGTGTTGTTGCCAACCTTGATCGAGATCGATCCAGAACCGAGGCTTCCGCTCGAGCTTGACGAACCCGACGACACCAGACTCTCAGCGTGGGCAAGCTGGATATTTGTGAGCGCGTAGCTGCCGACAGCGGCACCGTTGGTAGCCGTCGCTTGGACAACGCCCGATGCCGAGCTCGATACCGTACGCTGAGTAAGCGTCTCGACGTCGGAGAGATTGTTAAGTGCCGACTGCAGGCTAGACAGCGCGCTCTGCACTTTGCCGAGAGCAGAGATCTGCGCCTTGATCGGGGTTTCCTGAGATTGCAGCGCGGCAGCAGGTAACTGGTACGCCGCGCTAGCCTGCTGGATCAGCGATGTGATCTGGCTTGAGCTCAGGAGGTTGGTAACTGTCATGACCTAAATCCGAACTCCGTTGCTGGAGGACCCGTCCCCGGATGTGCTCCGGGGACGGGCTCCCACCGGCGCGGAGCGCCGGCTACTACTACTGCAGCAGCTTCAAGAACGACTGCTGTAACGTGTTTGACTGCGTAAGCGCCGAGATGCCCGCCTGCTGCAAGATTTCCTGCTGGGTCAGGCTGCTCGTCACTTGCGGGATGTTGGCATCTTCAACCACGCCCTTCGCCGCGGTGATGTTGGTGTCGGCGGATTGCAGGTTGTTCACTGTTGCTTGGAGCTCCTGCTGTGTCGCACCGAGCTGGCTGCCCGTGCTTTCGAGCTGCTGCAGGGCGTAATGAACGACATTCAGTGCTGCGGTAGCACCTGCCGTGGTGCTGACGTTGACCGACGATACGGCGCTCAGCGCTGTGCCCGTATTGAGGCCAACATCCGACGCGGCTGCCGAGAGAGCAAAGCTCTGGTTCGACTGCAGCGTCACCAAGCCTTGGATCGTTGCGGTGGTGGTGCCGGCCTGCGCCAATGTCGTCGTCGACGTACCGCCGGCCGCCAGCGTACCGGTGCCGGAGAAGCTCTTGATCGAGATGTTATCGCCCGCTGCGTTGTTAAGGATCAGCTTGTTGGCCGAATTGACCGTCGCCGAGACGCCCGTTGTGCCGGTGTTCTCGTTGATCGCGTTGACAAGCGAGGCGAGGCCCGCTTGGGATACGCTGGTCACGGTCGCCGTGATCTGAACCCCGTTGGTCTGCGCCGCGCCGGTGCCGTTGCCGAGGTCGAACGAGAACGAGCCGGCGGTCACGGTAAACGCAGCACTGGTGTTGGCCACCGCGTTGACATTGGTCGAACTGGTGATCTGGTTGATCGCCTGAGCGACGCCCTGGGCCGACTCATTCGCCGCCGACACCGTGAAGTTGGCGTTGCCTGCCGATCCGGAAACGCCGACTGTGCCAGCGGTAAACGCGCCTGCGCCACCAGAGGTGATCGCGTAGGAAGCGCCGGTATTGTCGGCGACTGCGCCCGACCCGACACCATCGGTGTGGTAGAGCCCCGCAGCGGCGGCACTCGACTGATACGCGCCGATCTGGTTGGAGGCGGTGCTGCCGATCGAAAGTCCAATCGTCTGCCCCGCCGAAGGGCCGACCTGGAAGTTGACGCCCTGGAAGGTGCCATCGAGCAGGTTGACGCCGTTAAAATTTGTCTGCGTCGAGATCGACGAGACCTGAGTTTGCAACTGCGAGACGACCTGCTGCAGAGCGGCCAACTGAGCCGAGGTCGCGCCGCCGTTCGCCGCCTGCGTGGCGATGCTCAAAATGTTCTGCAGGATGTTGACCTGCTGAGTGATCGCACCGTCAGCCGTCTGCACCAGCGAGATACCCTGGTTGGCGTTCGACGTCGCTTGGTTGATACCGCTGAGCTGAGCGGTGAAACCCTGCGCCGCGATGTAACCGGCGGGGTTGTCGGCCGGGCTGTTGATCGACAGACCGGTGGAGAGCTGTTGCTCCAAGGTGTTGGTCGTATTCGCTGTGTTGCTCAACGAATTCAACGCATAAAGAGCGTTGACGTTGGTGTTGATAACTCCGGATAGCATCGTTTGCCTCCTATTGCCGCCGGCCCGGGACACCTCCCGACGCGGATTGGGGTGACCTCGCGACCGGCGG
>Ga0187770_10000934_pt1 | contig 14968 bp, 16 predicted proteins | sample 0116_SJ02_MP02_2_FD_133154 | JGI IMG/M metagenome (GOLD analysis project Ga0187770, IMG submission 133154) | Tropical peat soil microbial communities from peatlands in Department of Meta, Colombia - 0116_SJ02_MP02_20_MG | ecosystem: Environmental > Terrestrial > Soil > Wetlands > Peat | place...
CCTCCTGCCGCAAACTGGGCACCTTTCGCTGGTCGAGTAGGATCCTACGCCATGATCCTGAGTGCACCTGTAGAACGCAGCGTCGGCGTACCCCACCTTGATGGTGATGCCTCGCTTCAGTTCCTCGCTGTGTGCGCTCGCCCAGATTCCCGTAATGGCTTGAGTCAGGGTCGTCTTGCCATGATCAACATGCCCAGCGGTTCCTATGTTGACCTCAGGCTGCTTGGGAAGGGGAGGCTTCTCCGCAGTCGGTTCGACGAGCTTCTGCTCAGACAAGAAACATCGCTGTTTCGCAGGGGCTTTTTAACTGATGCCGACGCGTGGAGAAGTAACGTCAGTACGGTAGGTCGGTTGAACCAGGCTCGTTGACCAGTCGCGGTCCTGATAATTCAAGAGGCCTCCAAGGGAATGTATTTATCACGACACTTCGGGTCCAGACCTCGTCCGGGGGAATACCATTGAGAGCGATAGTACTGTCCGGAGGCCTCGGCATGAGACTCCGGCCCCTCACCGACGACAGACCCAAGGCACTGATTCAAATCAAGGGGCGCCCTATCGCCGAGTACCAAATAGATTGGCTAACGGAGAGCGGAGGAATAGACCAGGTAACGTTTGCCTGCGGCTACAAGTGGGAGAGGCTGCAGGAGCACTTCGGTTCGAGTTTCAAAGGAATATCCATCGATTACTCGGTCGAAGATGAGCCCCTGGGAACGGGGGGCGCAGTCAAGAAGGCCATATCGAAGCATCCCACTGAGGAAATCTGTGTCGTTGCGAACGGCGACATCATTACTGACCTTCCCCTATCTAGGATGATCGACGCTCATAGGCAGGCCGGAGAGATTTCCGCCTCCATGCTGGTTGTCCCCTATCGCTCGAGGTTCGGAGTCGTGAAGATAGACAAGTTGAAGATGGTCAGGGGCTTCGACGAAAAGCCGGCGTTCCCAGACGTTTGGATTAATGGAGGGGTATACGTCCTCAACGCGAAGAGGGCGAAGAAGTACCTCCCCGACTCTGGGGACATCGAGCGCGAAACGTTCCCGAACCTGGTCACAAGAGGCGAGCTCCTATCGTACCCGCACTACGGCGAATGGATTTTCGTGGACTCCATCAAGGACCTCATGCAGCTCGAGGAATCCATGAACGTCGCGACCTGAAGAAAGATTTTTGTCAGCCGGCCGAGCCGTGCCCACCATGGCCGATTTCAAAAAAGCAGTGGAGACCTCCAAGGTACCCCCCGATACCATGCTGACTGTCGAGGTAGGAGGAGATTCGGTACTGATTGCCAATGTCGATGGCAAGTACTATGGGATGGGAGCCATCTGCACCCACGAGGAGTGGGACCTATCAGAAGGGACCCTCGAAGACACGGCAGTGACCTGCGCCGGTCACGGCACCGTGTGGGATCTGAAGACTGGGAAAGGGGTGTTCGACGAGCCTCTCCCCGACGAGCCCCTCTACGACGTGAAGGAAGAGGGTGGTTACCTCTACGTGAGGAAGCGCTGAAACTTCGCCCTAATCCTCCCTCTGCCGGGGCTCGGTAGAATATCAGGGAAGTTTCTAACGCATAATTACACGGTTTCAAGAGGCCTTCTTAGTTGTCAGGAGGGGCTCAAGAGCACCGGCGTTCGACTCCCTTCAAGAGGCTGGGAGGGCTTGTCTACAGGCGGAAACGGATCATAGTAGTCGCTTGGATCCTCGCACTCATCCTGCTGGTTCCAGTCATCATGACTGTGACCAATTCCACTTCTCTGAACGAAGGGGCGGCATCCGGGAGCCAGCTGGAGTCTGTGCAGGCGTCGAACCTGATTTCTGCTCAGTTCTCTAAGACCGTGGCCAATAGTACGCTGCTTGTGGTGGTGAAAGGGGCGAACGTCACCTCTCCCGCAACGCAGGAATTCGTCAGCGGATTGGTGCACTACCTGGAGACGGATTCGGGCCTAAAGGGGCTCAATCAGACCATCGACGTATATTCTCCGCTTTATTCCGCGATAAAAGGGGTCAACGGGGCAATATATTCCGCGGTCAGGGGAGCAAACGCCACTGCCAGGCTACTCTTGGGCGTCCCCGCGCTCTACTTCGGGGCATGGGTGCAAGCCTATACCAAAACCGGGAACATGACCTACGCTGACAGGGCCGCCTTCAGCTATGCCGCCAATACCCTCTCGAGCGCCAACGCCACTGCTTACAATGATTACTCATCTCACATCCTTTCGCTATTTGATTCCGAGTGGACTTCATCATGGTCGGATGGTCAGCTCTCAGAGCTCAATCTCACTGCCAGGGCTTCGTACGCCGCTCGCCTTTCTGGCCTAGAGTACGTCGACACCCACATGCCTGCGTCAAAGGCCTTTGACTCCTCCCTGCTCAGTTCGATCACCCTGGCGGAGTATGTTGCCGGCTCTGCAGAAGCGAACATGCGGATTGTCTCCTTCGCCCAGAACTACGTTTCCAACTCAACGGGATTCTCGCTCCGGTTCGTGGGCGCAGCCTATGGACTCGGCAGGACATACGACAATTCTTCTCTGTATTCGCTGACCGGGAACATACTGTGGAAACCGAGCGAGTATGGCGTCACCAGTGCCCTATCCACGCTCATCTCGTCCCTCGTCTCTCCAGGTCGAGACATCACACTAGTAACACTCAGCTTGGACCAATCGTCGAACGGGAACGTCATCGCGCTAAGGTCTGCCGTGGCCACAGTTCTGAGCGATGCAGATGCGGGTTCCGGCGTCCAATCTGCGATGGTGACTGGGGGGGACGCCATATCCTACGATTTCGGGCAGTCGGCTCAGTCCGATCTGAGTCTCATACTACCTGTGACAATTATCCTGTTGATAGTCGCCACCGGCCTCTTCTTCCGCTCTGCCCTCACACCTTTCGTGACCCTTGGCGCCATCGGAATTGCCCTCGGAATCTCACAGGTGTTCATCGTCCTTGTGGCCACCTTCATCGCCAAGGTGGACTTCACAGTCCCCACGATTCTACTCACAATCCTGATCGGAGTGGGCACTGACTACAGCGTCTTCATCCTTGCAAGGTATAGGGAAGAGAGGGTGAACGGCTCCTCGGTCCAGCAGGCGATTGAGACATCTGTCACCTGGGCTGGTGAGAGCATCACAACTAGTGGGGCCACCGTCATAATCTCGTTCCTCGCACTTGCTTTCACGTCTGTGGTCTATTTGAGGACCATAGGGTATGTGGTCGGCCTCGGCGTGCTTGTGGCGCTGCTGGTCGCACTGACCATGGTCCCGGCGGTGGTGAGCATTGTAGGGGGCCGTGTGTTCTGGCCCTACTCCGGAGAACGCTTTACCAGGTACTCCTTGTCTATCCTCGAGAAGCTCAGAATGAGGAGGGGCTACTTTTCCAAGAGTGGCGCCTTCGCTGTGAAGAGAGCATGGGTGCTCATCGTTCTTGCTCTGGTGGCGACCGGTCCCGCGGTCTACGTCTACGCAACAACGACTCCCACTTTCGACTTCCTCTCGGCGGCGCCTGCCAACCTCGAGTCCGTCTCGGCTTCTAACCAACTTACAGCCGCGTTCGGCAGCGGGACGCTTTTACCCACCTACGTAGTCATGACATTCTCCCAACCTGTGGTAGATGGTCACGCCTTCAACTCGTCTGAAATGGGAGCGGTACAGCGGGTAACTTCGTACCTCCAAGAGTCTCCGGACGTGAGAAACGTCACCAGCCCGACACTGGTGTACGGCCACCAAGTAGACTACAATCGCATAAATCTGTCTACAAGCGAAGGCGCCAGGACCTTCGCGGGGGTCCTCCAGAGCGTAGGCAGGGATAACAAGACAGTGCTCGTCACGATTAACTTCAACATCGATCCAGATTCCGCCAAGGCAATCTCAGACGCCCAGTCGATGCGCCAGACTCTCCACTCACAGTATGGCTCGGCTCACGGAGTCACAGGGATATACGTCGGAGGAGAGACAGGGTCCATCCTCGACACGAAGAACGTGTTCGATTCCCAGTTCAACACCGTGGTCCCGATTGTGGCTGTAGGGGTGGCACTAGTACTTCTCGTGGTCCTCGGATCCTTCTTCCTTCCAGTTTTCGCGGTCTTATCTATCCTAATGAGCATTATCTGGACCTTGGCTGCAACGGAACTCGTGTTCAAGCAGTTCTACAACTTCCCTCTGCTCTTCATCACCCCCTTCTTCCTCTTCGTGACCCTGCTGGGCCTCGGCATGGACTACAACATCTTCATCCTCACGAGGGTGCGCGAAGAAGCCACAAAGGGGAAGCGCCTCAACGACGCCATAGTCGGGGCCATCGAGCAGACCGGTGCCGTGATAACAGCTGCGGCGATCATCCTGGCAGGATCCCTCGGGGCCCTCATGATTTCCAGCGACCTCCTCCTAAGACAGCTCGGTTTCTCGTTCGCCTATGCGATTCTAATTGACGCGTTGGTGGTCAGGACCTACCTGGTCCCAGCTGTCATGTCGAAAATAGGCAGGTGGAACTGGTACAGCCCCGTCCCATTCCTCAACCGCTCAAGGCACCTCTTCGAGGAAGAGACGGCGACTCCAAACACGGCTTAAAGCAAAGCAGGAACCGGGCATACCATTGCAGGCTCGCGACGATGCTGAAGTAGACGAGGAGGTCTTGGAGGAGGGTTGCTACTACCTCTCGCGCCTTGGCCTCAGCGCTGAACAGCTCGGCTCCCACTTCGGTTTGCCTCCAGCGAAGGCTGAAGAACTCGCAAAGTCATATGAAGCAAAGATCAAGTTCGGAAAAGTGACGCCGGGCGACTTCGACCGGGTCTTCTGGGAAGACGTGAAGAAGGAAGCAGAGGGGGACGTAAAGCTCACATTTCTGTCTGAGAAAGGTTTCCATCACGGTTGGAAGTCTGAGCTAGAGAAGCTTGACGGTCCAGCTCTGATGTCCATATATGAATCAAGCAAGGACTTCCTGAACGCAGACCCAAACCAGAAGTTCCTAGACTTCCCTCCTCCGAAGGGGTACGACCCGCTGGCCATGGACAGAGAGATTCGCAAAGCAGTCGGAGTGGTCCAAGAGCTCCTCGAAAGCAGGTGGGCTTCGGAGAAAAGCTCCGGTAGCCAGAAGACCGTCAAACCTTAAAACTCCCACAAAGTCAGTCGAGCTCGAAAAAGGTTGCCGCTGGACTCGGTCGAGAGGGACAAGCTGACCGCGGTCCTCCGCCAGTTCCAAGGAAGGAAGGTCCTCGTGATCGGCGACCTCCTCGTGAGCCGGTTCGTCGAGGTCGCAGCCCGCAAGCTTGCCCGGGAGGCGCCTGTCCCTGCCGGAGACTTTGTCGGTCAGACCCTTCTCCCGGGAGGCGCGGCCAACCTGTCGAGAGAGTTGGTGTCGCTCGGGGCTTCTGTCAGCCTCGTGGGGTTGGTTGCCTCCGACGAGTACGGCAACTGGTTGAAATCGGAATTCTCCAAATACGGACTTGACGCTGGAGGCGTGATAACGGACCAGAGCAGGCCCACCTCGCTCAGGACTTGGTACATGGTCAACACGTTCCACATGCTTCGCATCGACAAAGAAGACAGGAGGGACGTACCACTAGCTATGGCAAAGAAGCTTCTCGCAGAGGCCGAGCCTCGCATTAAGGATGTCGACTGCGTCATACTCTCAGACTACGACCGTGGTGTCATCACAAGTTACCTGATAGGTGGGGTGGTCGCAGCCGCCCGCGCTTCTGGCAAGATCGTGGTCGGCCAGCCCAAGATGCACCACTATCTGGACTTCTCAGGCGTGACCTACGTGAAATCGAACCTGGAGGAAGCAGAGCATGCCACGGGCATGGCCATGGTGAACGAGACCAGCCTCAGGAACATGGGCGTGAACCTCCTCAGCCGCCTCGAGGCCAGGGCGATACTAATCACGCGAGGAGACCAGGGGGTTGCTCTTTTTGACAAGGACAACGTGACAATCTTCCCACCCATAAGAGGACGGAAGAACCTCTTCAGCAAGGTGGGCGTGAGGGACGCGATGACAGGGGTCTTCGGCCTGTCCGTAGCATCGGGCGGGAACCCATACCAGGCAGCTGTCCTGGCCAATGTGGCAGGGGAGGCACGGAGCGAACTTCCACGCATAGCATCGCTATCGCTCCAGGAACTGGAGGCAAGGACGGAGGGGGTCGAGGAGCTCGTGAAGAGAATCGTACAGGCCCCGGTGAAGAGATAGTGGAGACAGCCCAGGAAGTAGTCAGGCTGAAGGAGATTGCCAAGAACACCCGCAAGCTCATTCTAGAGGCCCTCGCAGAGGCAGGCTCGGGTCACCCGGGAGGGTCGCTCTCAGCCGTGGAACTGCTTGTCACCCTCTATTTCCACGTAATGCGTCACGACCCGAAGAACCCTAAGTGGGAGGACAGGGACAGGTTCTTCCTAAGCAAGGGACATGCCGCCCCGCTTCTCTATTCAATCCTCGCCCAGGCCGGCTATTTCCCGGTCGAGGAACTGATGACGCTTAGAAAGACAGGCTCGCGGCTGCAGGGACACCCTTCAATGGGCATCCCTGGGGTTGAAGCTCCCGCGGGCTCGGAAGGAATCGGCCTCTCACTCGCAGTCGGGACGTGCCTCGCGGCGAAGCTAGACGCCAGGTCGTTCAGGACATACGTGCTCATGGGAGATGGGGAACAGCAGGAGGGACAAATCTGGGAAGCTGCCATGTCTGCTTCGAAGTATCGGCTCGATAATCTGACCGCTATCATTGATAGGAACGGAATCCAGCAGGACGGTCTCACGGAGCAGGTCATGCCCCTGGAGCCGCTTGCGGCCAAGTGGCGTGCTTTCAACTGGAACGTCATCGAAGTTGACGGCTACGACTTTACCCAGTTGATGGACGGGTTCGACCTCGCTGCCAGCACGCGGAACCGGCCGACGATCATTGTGGCGCATACGGTGAAGGGGAAGGGAATCTCGTTCATGGAGTGGTCCCCACACTATCACGGGACGCCCCCCGCAAAGGACAAACTTTCCGACGTGCTCAGTGAACTGGAGTAATCAATTGAACGAGATCAAGATCGCCCCATCAATACTGGCATGGGATCTGGGTGACCTCGAAGAGGCAATCAGGATTTCTGTGAAGGGAGGAGCCGACCAGGTTCATCTCGACGTCATTGACGGACACTTTGCTCCCAACATAACGTTCGGCCCCGGTACGGTGAAGGCACTTCGTGGCAGGTGTGACCTGAAATTCGACACGCACTTGATGATCGATTCTCCCCATCTCTACGTTGACAAGTTCCTTGAGGCTGGCTCTGACCTGCTTACGTTTCACGCGGAAGTGCTGACGGGCTCGAGGTTCGATGACCTCTACCGCGCGGTCCACGCGAAGGAGAAAGAGATGGGCCTGGCGATAAAGCCGAAGACGGAGCTCCCCCGATGGGCTGCAGACCGGCTGGACAGGATTTCCACCCTTGTGGTAATGACTGTCAACCCTGGGTTCAGCGGCCAATCCATGGACATGTCGGTGATGCCGAAGTTGCAGAAGATAAGCACCCTCATACAAGACAGAGGGCTCATGCTAGACATAGAGGTGGACGGGGGGATCGAGCCCGAGAACGTCCACGAAGTCGTTAAGAGCGGCGGAAATGTGCTGGTCGCAGGTGCGGGCGTTTATGGGAAGAAGGACCCGGTCAACGCGATTTCGGTGCTCAGGGAGCGTGCGCTGCAGGTGAGGAAGGCTCAATGATGCCCTCGAAACAGGCTGCCATGAGAGACGCCTACGGAGAGGCACTGCTTGAGCTTGGGGCGGTCAATCGTAATGTGGTCGTCGTCGGAGCCGACACCACTGGGTCCCTCAAATCAGGTGTGTTCGGTTCCAAGTACCCGGAGCGATTCTTCAACGTGGGAATCGCGGAACAGAACCTCGTCTCGATTGCTGCTGGACTGGCCCTGACAGGGAAGATTGCATACTCTGGGACGTATGCAATCTTCGTCCCGGGCAAATGTGTTGACCAGATACGCAACAACATCTGCTACCCCAACCTGAACGTCAAACTCGTCTGTTCCCACGGGGGCATTTCCGTGGGGCCCGACGGCGCTTCCCACCAGCAGGTGGAAGACATTGCGATAATGAGGGCGATCCCGAAAATGAAGGTGATAGTCCCGGCCGATGCCCCTTCGACCAAGGGGATTGTCAAGGCCATCGCGTCCATCCCTGGACCATTCTACGTAAGGCTCACTAGGTCGGCTACCCCGGTTGTCTACGAAGGGGGGTTCGAATACAGGTTCGGAGAGGCCAACGTCCTTCAGGACGGGAGCGATGTCGTTGTCTTCGCCTGCGGCATCATGGTTCCCGAAGCGCTGAAGGCGGCCGAGTCTCTGAAGGCCAAGGGGGTTTCTGCGGCTGTTGTCGATATGCACACCGTGAAGCCCATCGACTCGGAAACGATCTTGAGGTTCGCCCAGAAGTGCGGGAGGGTCGTAACGGTGGAGGAGCACAACATTCTCGGAGGGATGGGTTCTGCCGTGGCAGAGGTCCTCGGAGAAGGGCACCCAACACCCATGAAGCGTGTCGGCGTTATGGACACCTTTGGCGAAAGCGGGGACCCGGCTGAACTCCTGAAGAAATACGGTCTGACTGCGGCGAGCATAGAGCAAGCCGCCGCCGGCCTGGTATTTCCATAATAGCCTTTAATATCAAACTGAGAGGTCAGAATTAGAATGAAGCTCTTTCTCGATACCGCAAACCTTGCCCAGATCAAGAAGCTGAATCAAATGGGCATCGTGGATGGCATCACCACCAACCCCACCCTGGTTTCCAAGGAGCCGGGGGAGTTTGAGGATATCATCATCGCCATCTGCAAGGAGGTGAGGGGAGATGTGAGTGCCGAGGTCGTCTCGACGAACTTCGAAGGCATGGTGTCCGAGGCGAAGCATCTTTCCTCTATCGCCCCCAACGTCGTCGTCAAGATTCCAATAATCCCGGAGGGGCTCAGGGCGACCAAGGCGGTAAGCGGAATGGGGATCCGAGTCAACATGACGCTCGTCTTCTCAGCCAACCAGGGGCTGCTCGCCGCGAAGGCAGGCGCATCGTTCATCAGCCCCTTCATAGGGAGACTCGACGACATTGGCCAGCGCGGGATGGAGCTTGTGGAGGACCTTGTCAAGATTAGGAACAACTACAATCTGAAAGCCGAGGTCCTTGTGGGGAGCATCAGACACGCGCAGCACGTTCTCGAGGCGGCGAAGGTCGGTGCGGACATCGCCACAATGCCCCCAGAGGTGATGGAGAAGATGATCCAGCACCCTCTCACGGACTCGGGCTTAAGACGCTTCCTGGACGACTGGGAAAAGGCGAAAAAGGCGAAGGCCACCATTACCGTGTAGAGCAGCAACAACTTTTTACGAGGAGACCATCGGCACTACCCCATGAAGACCTACACCTTACCACCACTGCCATATGCATACGAAGCTCTTGAACCACACATCTCAAAACAGATCATGACCCTTCATCACGACAAGCATCACCAAGCCTACGTCACCGGTGCCAACGCTGCCATGGAGAAACTGGACAAGGCGCGCAAAGGCGAGATGCAGATCGACGTCCGAGCCGTTCTCAGAGACTTCAGCTTCAACGCGGACGGTCACATACTCCATTCCCTGTTCTGGCCAAACATGGCCCCACCAGGGAAGGGAGGAGGCACTCCAGGAGGTAAACTGGCTGACAGGATCAACCAGGATTTCGGAGGCTTCGACAAATTCAAGGCACAATTCTCTGACGCGTCAAAGACTGTCGAAGGAAGTGGGTGGGCGATGCTGATCTACGAGCCCACTAGCGACCAGCTCATCATCTCGCAGATCGAGAAGCACAATCTGAACCACATCGCTCAGTCGAGCATCATAATGTGCTCAGATCTGTGGGAGCATTCCTGGTATCTCCAATACCTGAATGACAAGGCGAAATATGTCGATGCATGGTGGAACGTTGTCAACTGGTCTGAAGCGGACGCGAGACTGGGTAAGGCAATCAAGTAGCCTGACCCAGGACCCGCTTTTTGTACTCTGACTCGGCCGTCGAGACGTAATCGCGCACCTCGAGCTTGATGGTGTTCCGCAAGGCCAGGACCTTCGGACCATATTCCTCCCGTCTGGCTCCTTGCGGTATCTTCGGTGCCAACCCCTTCCTGTTGATCCTCTCTTCGTGCCTGAAGGGGGAGGCCCGAGACTTTGCGCACTTCGTCTGCTCGCTGAAGACGGATGTTCCAAAGGTCATTTGTGTATCTGACTAATGCGCGGTGCCGTCGACTTTATCGCTTGCCTAGGTGCCGGGTGAAACTGCCGCTGGCCCGAACTAGGTGGTCCAGGTCCTTTTCCGTGTGGCATGTCGAAAGCCCGCACGGATGACTCGGAAGAACGAAAATGCCCTGCGACATAAGATGGAGGCCGTACTCCACCTTCGTCCTCCTGTCCTCGGCTACTGTCTCCTCTGCGTTTCTAGGTTCTGGCCCGAAGTGAGTCAAAAAGAGGGACCCCAGCCCAGTCGTGTGGGTCTCTACCCGCCGCTGACGGAATTCCTCGTCGATCCTCTTTCTAAGCCCAGCCCCCTTTTTGTTCAGCGTCGGGTAGATTCGGTCAGCATGACTGCGTAGGTATCTTACGGTCGTGAGACCCGCAGCCATCGTCATCGGGTTCTCCGAGAAGGTTCCTCCACCGATTGACACGAACCTCGTCTTGTTTGAGGGGTCGGCAAGTGCGAGAATCTCCCTCCTGCCGCAGACCAGCCCTAGAGGCATCCCGCCCCCCGCGGTCTTCCCCAGAGTGGCCAGGTCGGGCTTAACTCTGTACCATTCCTGTGCCCCTCCTAGAGCGAGCCTGTAGCCTGTGATTATCTCGTCGAATGCGAGAAGGGCACCCGTCCTGTCTGCCAACTCGCGCAGCCCCATCATGTACTCCCGGTCGGCAGGGATGCAGCCCCCCGCACCGAGAACAGGTTCAAGAAAGATGGCGGCCGTGTCACCGTCGGAGCGTTTGACCTCGGCCTCCGTTGCCTCGAGGTCGTTGAAGCTGACGTTGCGCACATGAACCTGCTCCTCCTCGAGGATTCCCGCACTCTCAGCCCTGTCGAACGGCCGGTGAACTCCTTTGTTCAGCTCAGTGTTGAAGCCGTGCCATCCCCCCGCCATCTTGATGATCGTCCTCTTCCCCGTGAAAGCTCTCGCCAGCCTCACCAGGTACATGGTTGCCTCTGCTCCTGTATTGCAGAGCCTCATCGCTTCAGCGCAGGGCACCGTCTTCTGGATCTCCTCCCCGAACTCGACGGAGAGCCCGCTCCCCATGCCATAGTGAGTGCCTCTGGGAGCCTGCTCTCGAAGGGCGTCGACCACCATCTTGGGGGAGTGGCCTAGCAGGTGCGCCATGTGCCCCAGCCAATAGTCGGTGTACCTGCTGCCGTCCTCGTCCCAAATGTGCTGCGCCTTTGCCCTGCTCACGAATATCGGGTATGGCTCGTAGAACCTGGCGTTGTGGTTGACCCCTCCAGCGAAGACCTTCTTCGCCCTTCCGAAGAGCTTCTTCGATTTACCGGTCCGCGACTCGTAGCCCTCGGTGATCACTTCCCTGGCTTGTTGTCCACTATTTCAAATCCCTTTCCCGCGCAACAGTCAATTATCACCTGTTATGCCTGGCAGTGCGGCCGGATGGAATTCACCGTCTCCCTAGACTCCCCCTTCAGCCTCGAGTACACACTGGATAGCGGTCAGCTCTTTCGCTGGGAGAGGAGGGGAGAGTGGTGGTGGGGCGCGGTCGCGGGCGGGATGCTGAGGATGAAGCAGGAGGGGGATCTCCTCAGGTGCTCGTCTAGTTCGGACCGCCTCGACAGCGAGTTCGTCACGCGCTATTTCCGGTTGGACGTCGACCTAGACCATGTGCTTGCGACCATCTCAAGGGACGAGACGATAAGTCGTGCCGTAGAGAAGTTCTATGGTTTGCGAATAGTGAGCCAGGACACGTGGGAGTGCCTCGCCTCCTTCGTCCTTGCAACCAACGCCAACATACCACGGATCAAGAAGATGGTGGCAGCCGTGTGTTCGCGCTTTGGAGAAGCCTTCGAGTTCGAAGGAGAAAGGCGAACAACATTCCCCCCGGCGGACGACCTTGCAGAGGCCAACGAGAAAGATCTGCTCTCCTGCGGCCTCGGTTACCGTGCGCCCTTCCTCAAGAGAGTCGCCACCTCCATTGCCGAAGGGAGGGTGGACTTCGCTGAAATCGCTAGCCTTGGCTATTCTGGATCGAGAAAACTTCTGCTGGCCGAGCTGCTCGGCCAGAAGCTCCTGCTTGGCGTTGGACCCAAGGTCGCAGACTGCGTACTCTTGTATTCATGCGGAAAGGACGAGGCATTCCCCATCGACGTATGGATCGCGAGGGTCCTCGCCACATCCTACCCGACCCTCCTAGGACCAGCTCTAGCCAGGAGGTACACTGCCGAGAGGAAGGCGAAGTTGTCTCCTTCGGACTATGACAGAATCTCTGCCAGAGCGCGCGCGTACTTCGGGAAGTTCGCGGGCTACGCCCAGCAGTACTTGTTCATGGCCGCCAGGGAAGGGTCCGAGTGAGCTAGGAAGCCGCTTTTTTCTTCTGCTTTGGTTTGCGCCTTACAGCTTTCTCCGCCTTCACAGCCTCCTCCTTGACTTCGTGCTCGACCTTCTCCGCCTCCTTCTCTACCTTGACTGCCTCTTTCTTCACCTCCCTTCCGACTTTCTCGATTTCTTCCTCTACTTCCCTCGCGACCCCCTCAACCCTCCGTGCTGCCGCAGGGTGAGAAGACCAACTCTTCAGGGAGGCGACATTGCCTTCGACAACACTTCGCCTCCTCGGGTCAAGCCTCAGCCCCCAGTTGGAAGCGAGTTTTGGGGAGAGCCCTGCCCCCGCCAGCTCTCCCTTCGAGAACCCCCTGCTCTGCCGTGTGACAAACCCAGTGCCGTGACGGCTGGTTACAATCGGCTCGGGAGCCTTTCCCGATGGCTTGACGGGCTTCGCCTTCACTGCCTTCTTTGGTACCGCCTTCTCTTCCCCCTTCGCCCTCTTCTTCCTAGAGCTCAATGATTTTCGAACCCGGCCAAACGGGGGATAAAACGGTTCCTCGTTCAGGTTTACTATGGCTCCGATTTCCTGAGGCCCCAGGCCAACGAGATGGCACCGGCGGCTGTCAGCATAGCCCCGGCCAGCTCGATGTAGGCGTTCTTGTACACCAAGTATCCGGGGACAAGCACCGCGTCGACGCCAATAAGGAGCACTACGAGCCCGAATACGAAGTACCTCCCGCTGCCTATCTGGATCGGGGTGACCACCTTCCCGCTTGGAAGCTTGACGGGTGCGGGCGCGCCTGGTGCCCTGCCGAAGGTGGGGAGGCCTCCCTTCATTAGGCCCATTGGGAAGAACATCACTCCCAATGCGACGAGGATACTTGATGTGCCCTGAGCAGCCGATGGTTCTGGGCTTGAGATTACACAGTAGCAACCGTCCATTGATGGTGTCATCACGGGGAAAATCGAGCCATAGCTGAACAGGCTGCTGAAGAGAACTATGCCAGTCAATCCAAGCAACATGAAGACAACTGAGAGTGCTAGGAATTCCTTATCCAACGCGTGTCTGTTCGCGGGTCGTTCCAGTTTCTTAAGCGTTTCTGGGAACCGAACTGGTTACTTCGAAGGGCTGGCCCGTCTAATCACAAGACCTGCGGCTATGACGCCCACCAACACGACCACCAGGCCCACCGAGTTGGTCAGGTCGAAGGACGTAACCCCCTGGGGCTCGGTTACGCTGAGCGTGTAGAAGAAGGTGTAGGCGATTATGATCACCGCCCCTACTGCAATGGGGATCCAGAGCTTCAATCTTCGCCAGCCCCTCGCGAACCCCTCATTATGCTTTTGCGAGGAACATTCGGCTTCGCTGACGAGCTGAAGGGTGGGGCGTTAATTGCGCTCGATCCCTTCAAGCGTAAATGAAGAAGGAGCCACTCATTTCACCCTCGTTGAAAAGGAGGTAGCTCTATTCAACAAGACAACCGAACTCCGCGCAAAAGGCCTCTCCAACCCTGAGATTGCAAGGGAGCTAGGGGTCAACATCGATCGCGTTAGGGCTTGGGCGAGGGGCGAAAAGCCAAAACGCGTGCACAGGTACGAGCCTGATCTTACACCAAGCAAAGACCTGGCCTATGTGGCAGGTTTCTACCTCGGTGACGGCAAGGACGCAGGGGAGGAACACAAGGTAAGGTTCGAGTTGGCTGACCGAGAACAGCTCGAGTATGTCGGGGGGCTTGTAGCGAAGATCTTGGAAAGAGACCCCAAGCCTCTTGGCCTTGACGGCGCATTCTACACGGTTCAATACGATTCTGTAATCCTAAGCGATTTCTTGAATCAGGACGTTGAAGCATTAGTTGAGTATCTCCAAACGTTCGTACAGGACTTCCTGCGAGGCTTCTTCGATGCGGAGGGTCATGTCAGCGCTGTTATCGACTTCAACTCAAGCGCTCTTGAATCAATCCTCGTCGGCGCTGCAAATACGAACAACGAATACCTTTCATCAGCTGCAGGAATCCTAGCCAACCTGGGCATCAAGGCCAAAATCAGGCGAACGAACAGACGCGGAGAGGTAATGACAATTCGCGGCAGGTCTTGGATAAGGAAACGAGATGTTTACCATTGTGTCATTGTAGGCTGGGTCCAAGTCAGGAACTTCTGTGGCCTAGTTGGCTTTCACAACGAGGCGAAGGCAGAGAAGCTTGAGGATCTAGTTCGAATCGGGAACAAGTCTCCCCAGGCAAGATTTGCGTGGTTCATGGCGAATTATGAGAAAAGGGGTAGGAAATGGGTTAAACGGGCCAGATGAGCTTATTTCTGGCTGTCCCGCAGGTCGGAATCCCCCGCGCCTCGCGGCGGATTTGAGCCGACGACACTCCGGTGACTGTGGCCTGAGTAGGCTGAACGGGTCAGCCGATGGCCGACCTCTACAGCCGGAAGCTATTGGCCCCTTCGGGTCTACCA
>Ga0187770_10000935_pt1 | contig 14963 bp, 12 predicted proteins | sample 0116_SJ02_MP02_2_FD_133154 | JGI IMG/M metagenome (GOLD analysis project Ga0187770, IMG submission 133154) | Tropical peat soil microbial communities from peatlands in Department of Meta, Colombia - 0116_SJ02_MP02_20_MG | ecosystem: Environmental > Terrestrial > Soil > Wetlands > Peat | place...
GGATGTCTGTTTGGCTATGCTTCTTAATTACTATAGCTGTTGCGGCCGTGATCGGGTTCTTGATCGAGCGCTTGGTGGTGCGGCGACTCGTAGGCCAGCCACTCTTCTGCTATTATGATGACGATCGCCCTGCTGGGTATGATCGAGGGATTAGTATGCTTAATCTGGGGGGGCAAGTTTGGTTCTTACGATTTTGCGCTCCCTATTACATCCATCAGTTTTGGCAAGTTGACGATAGCATCGGAGCCATTAGTTGCACTGGGCGTTTCTGTTACAGTGGTCATTATCCTGGCGCTCTTCTTTCGGTATAGCAGGCAGGGCCTTGCCATGAGGGCAACCGCTGAAGATGAACAGGCAGCGCAGAGCAATAGCGTCAGGGTGAACACCGTCTATACCCTCGCCTGGATGATCGCTTCTGTTCTTGGCGTAATCGGGGGAATGTTTTTGGGCAGCATGAGCGGTGCGAGCCTTGGGTTGAGCATCACCGGCCTTAAAGCATTGGCGATCGCCTTGTTAGGGGGGCTGGATTCTATCCCTGGCGCGATCGTGGCTGGAGTCATCATCGGATGTTTGGAGAACGTATCGGCCGGATACCTTGACCCGCTATTGCCTTCAGGTGGCGGCTTGGCGAGTGTATTTCCTTTCATCGTTATGATCATCATGCTCATCTTTAAGCCTTACGGGCTATTTGGTCTGGTTAAAATAGAAAGGATATAGAATTGATGGACTTGCCCTGCGGTACCTTTAAAGAAAACTATGCCCAGGATATGGCCGTGATTCATACCAAGTTGCAGTGGCTGATTCTAGTTACTTTCCTCGTATTCCTCTTTACCTTGCCCCTTTATGTGGGGGATCGGTGGTTGAACATCCTGACCGTCATAGGTATTACTGTCATTACCGTTCATGGGCTAAATATTCTGACTGGATTTTGTGGTCAGATTTCCCTGGGACATCCCGCCTTCATGGCAGTAGGTGCTTATACTTCTGCCTTACTGTGTGCAAATCTTGGATGGTCATATTGGGCAGCCTTACCCTGTGCTGCCATCGCTGCCGGAATCGTGGGTATCCTCTTCGGGTTGCCCTCATTGAAGGTCAAGGGTTTTTACCTGATTATGACCACCCTAGCAGCTCAGTTCATCATTATTTGGGTCATCTTGCAGCTACGTAATCTCACTGGCGGTGTTGACGGATTAACGGCAGCTAAGCCTAAGATAGCTGGGATGGCATTGAGCTCCAAACAGGTTTGGTTCTATCTGGTGATGACGATGAGCTGTTTGGCCACTTTTTTTGCTAAAAACTTAGTGAGAACGAGGGTAGGTAGAGTCTTTATTGCAATCAGAGACAATGACTTAGCAGCTGAGGTTATGGGTGTTAACCTGTTTTACTATAAACTCCAGGCCTTCTTCATCGGGTGTCTGTTTGCTGGAGTTGCCGGTTCGTTGTTAGTTCACTATGTTGGTATCGCGAGTCCAGAACAATTCACGCTGATGGACTCTGTGTGGTATCTCGGGATGCTCATCGTTGGTGGCATGGGAAGCACAATAGGAGCTATTTTTGGCACGGTATTTCTTAGATTGTTAGATGAATTGATTGTCATCCTAAGTCCAGCTTTAGCCTCAGCCTTCCCTGTAATTGCTGTCCAAGTAGCCGCTTCATTGGGGCTTATCGTTCATGCACTCGTGATCATTCTCTTCCTGATTTTTGAACCAAGAGGATTGGCACATCGGTGGGAAATCACTAAAAAGTATTTTCGACTCTGGCCGTTTTCTTATTAGTTCAGCCAGATTTTTTGTAAAGGGGGTGATTCCATTGGGCACCCTATGAAAAAGGTCAATGGCAAATTAATCTTGGAAAGGAGAAGAAAATGAACAAGACCAAATTGGGACTCACTGTGCTGTTAGGGATAATGATAGTATTACTATCACAGTCTGCTGCTTTGTCTCAGCAGAAGGTGATCAAAGTGGGTGGTAGCTGGGCGCTTACCGGGCCATTTGCCTTAGATTCACAGAGTAACTTATGGGGTACGATGGATTACTTGGCCTATGCCAATGAGCGGCAACTCGTCAAAGGTGTTACCTTTGAGCTCATATGGGCAGACAATAAGGCGGAAGTCCCCCGGGGTTTATCGGTTTTAGAAGACATCATCGCCAAAGGGTGTTTGTTCAGTCACTCGGATGTCACGGCAATATATTTAGCCACAAAGAGCCGACTCAATGAAAAACAGATACCCGTGACTGTCATGGGAAGTCTCCCTCCCTATCTTACTGAACCGACGACTGCCTTTCTCCAGCAAGCGGTAATGAGTGATGCTGGAGGGGCATTCTTCGATTGGTTTTTAGAAAATTGGAAAGAAAAAAGGGCACCCCGGTTTGCCTATCTCACGGCTGACTCAGCCGCCGGGAGGTCGATTGAAGTACCCGAGCTGACCAACTATATAAAAAGCAAGGGGATTGAAATCGTCGGGAGCCAGTACGTGAGCACTCCACAGCTGTCTCCGCCCACGACACAGCTTATGTGGCTAAAGGATCACAAGATTGATCTCACCTTTGGTGCAACGGTTACTTCTGGTATGGGACCCACCGTGAAAGAGGCGGTGAGGTTGGGTATGGGGCGCTATGAACCTTATAAGATCATCTTTGGCTGTTCTACTTTATCAAATCCCGCCCCCATGATTGGGGCGCTGGGTGAGAAGGCGAACGGGGTCATCGTAGGCTCAGCTTACCCTCCTTTCGATGATGAGACGCCCGGTATGAAGTTAGTCAGGGATCTGCTTAAAAAGAATCGGCCTGATAAGAAGCCAAATATCGATATCTATGGGGAATATATAGGGGGCGTCATCCATGGGATGATGATTGTGGAATCTACAAAACTAACCTTGGAGAAAGTTCCTTATGAGAAGCTGACGCCGGGAGATATTATAAAAGAAGGTTTTTACCGGATGAAAGGTTTTGATACAGGAGGACTCACCTCGGGTCCTTTAACCTTTGGTCCGCATAAATATTATGGAGTTGAAACGTGTCCTGTCTATGAATTACTTCATGAGAAGCAAGTGTTATTAGGCAAGTATCCGCTTCGCGGCCTGTTTAAACACTAACGCTGTCAGCTTCAGAAACTCAAATCTGAACGGTGGTCCTATAGTAAGAATAGAGTTTTTGAACGAAGTTCCAACATTTGGAGGCGAAGGATAGAATGGGAAAGAAAGAGGCACAGAAGCCTGTGACATCTACGGGAAGAATGCCGGCTAAAGAGAGGAAGAAATATACAGATGGAAGACTGCGAGAAATTGTCCGATATGCCTATCAAAATGCTCCTGCGATCAAAGAGAAGATGGATGAGGCTGGGGTTAAGCCAGTTCAAATCCGAACGGTGAAAGACCTGGAGAAGATCCCTATTACAAGGAAAGATAACTTCACCGCATTACAAAAGCAGAATCCTCCTTTCGGTGGATTTTTAGGCATACCCAATGGGAAATTGGAGAAAATCTTTATCTCTCCTGGCCCGATTTACGAACCACAGGATGCTGAAGAGGTGATCGAAAGCGGTGCCGAAGCCCTATACGCGGCCGGCTTTAAAAAAGGCGATAGGGTGATGGTCACGTTAAATTATAATATGAGCCCCGCAGGACAGAGGACAGACCAGATTTTAGTAAAGATAGGAGCCACGGCTATTCCCACGGGTGTGGGAAATACCGAACTCCAAATTCAGATCATGAAGGACCTGAAGGTAACTGGGTATGTCGGCACCCCCAGTTTTTTGATGACATTGGTGAAGAGGGCTGAAGAATTAGGCTATCACTTTCGGAATGATTTCGTCCTTCAGCATGCCTGGACAATGGGCGAGATGCTTTCCTCAGCATTAAGGAAGAGTCTGGAGAAAGATTATGGCATCAGCGTTCTCCAGGGTTATGGGACGGCAGAACTTGGACTTCTTGGCTATGAGTGCCAAGAATGTTCAGGGATGCACATACCAGAGGAGATGATAATAGAAATTGTTGATCCTCAGACGGGTAGAGAGGTAGAAGCAGGCGAGATAGGTGAAGTCGTAGCTACTCCTTTTAATAAAATCTATCCTCTCATTCGTTTTGGCACGGGTGACCTTTCCTCAATAACCGACGAACCTTGTTCTTGTGGTAGAACTTCAAGCAGGTTAACTGGAATCCTTGGCAGAGTTGGCGAGGAGGTGAAGGTGAGGGGTATGTTCATTCATCCAAGACAAGTAGGAGAGGCAATGGCCAAGTTTGCCCAGATTTCGAACTTCCAGGCTCTGGTGAGTCGCATAGGAGAAAGAGATGAGTTGACCCTCAATTTAGAGCTTGAGGATGAAACTGTGGATCGTTCCAAGCTAAGCAATGATTTGGCTAAAATCTTCCAGGGGATCTGCCGGGTGAGGGCGGACCATATCCAGTTTGCGATCAAGGGGACCATTCCTAAAGAGCGTAAAATAATATTGGATGAGAGGAGGTGGAAATGAGTTCTAAGATAGCAGGGTTGATCTATCTGTGGTTTTGATATCAAAAGAAAAAACAAGGAGGAACTAATGGAAAAAGCGGAAAAAGAGAAAATAGAGAAGCGATGGAAGAGATTTCAAGAGATGCAAGGGTATACGAATGAGGAAATAGCGATGTACCGTTCCAATCCGAGATACGCAAAGGCGATGGAACGGGCTCCGAAGTTCATGACCCATAAGATTTACGTTGAGGTGGTAGAGTCTCATAATTGTAACGCAGGGCATAAGGTGGGCGATAAATTCGTTTTGACTGGCAATGGGTATCTGATTGCGGAAGAAAGCCCAAAACTTATGTGTATTCACGCTTTGGGGACGTTTATGCCATATATTTACGCAATGTGGGAGCGCTTCTACGAAGATTTAGACCCTGATGGGATGCTGTTTACTACCCTGCATTGCCCCGATGTCGGCTGTAAAAAAGGAGGTTGGGGAGAGATCATCATGCGGATGTATGCTAAGGAGGTGCCTAAAGAAGAGAGAATTAAGATGGTAGGTGCCAAGAAATAGGCTGTTGTTTGAGATTTAGGGATGACGATGTGAATAAGTGAAATCCTTCGTGATATAGACTAAAAAGAGAGGGAGTGAGATATAAGATGAGGCTTGATGGCAAGGTGGCTATTGTAACTGGTAGCAGCCGGGGACTGGGTAAAGCCATTGCTTTGGGCTTGGCTAAAGAAGGTGCAGATATAGTGGTTTCGGCAAGGACGGAGGTTGAGAATCCGCAGCTACCGGGTACGATTCATAAGACGGCCGAAGAAATCCAGGCCTTGAAGCGACGGGTATTAGCGATAAAGTGTGATGTATCGAGCGAGCAGAGTGTGAATGACATGGTCAAAAAGGCATTAGATGAGTTTGGCCATGTAGATATTCTGGTAAACAATGCGGGTGTTGCCTTCTACTATCCGGTCATCGAGACCCCGCTCAAACGCTGGGAGATCGTGCTGAGAGTCAATTTAATCGGTGCCTTTCTCTGTTCAAAGGTTGTGCTGCCTAAGATGATAGAACAGAAGAGAGGGAGCATTATAAACATTTCCTCCTTGGCCGCAAACGAGAGAGAAGGCGGCAAAGTTTCAACAGGATTGGCTTACGCTGTAGCCAAAGCTGGCGTTGACCGATTTACCTGGGGACTTGCAGCAGAGATGGGTCGGTTCAACATCGCTGTGAATTGTCTGAAGCCTCAGGGAGTGGTCGATACGGAAGGGATGAGGTTCTGGGTGAAGGAGGAGGAAAGGGAGGGGTGGGTGACACCCGAAAAAATGGTAAGATGTGCGATTTTTTTGGCTCAGCAGGACGCCAAGGGAGTTACAGGGATCGTAGCGACGGATGAAGAGATTTGTGCGTGGCATGGATTATAAAAATCGGAAAGGAGTTGAATATGGCAGTGAGAACAGCTGAGCAGTATCTTAAGAGTTTGAAAGATGGACGTGTGGTTTATTGTCTGGGGGAGAGGGTCAAAGATGTGACAGAGCATCCTTTTTTGAAGATCTGTGCCAATTGGTGTGCCGCATATTATGTATTAGCTCAAGATCCTAATTACCGCGACTTATTTACAGCAAAGAATGAAGAGGGAGAATTGGTCAGCTTCAATTTCCTGCCCATAAAGAACCAACAGGATCTTCTCCGGCGAAGGGAGACCGTTTTAGCCCTTGCCCGGATGTGTTTTGGTAAGCCCTCTGGGGCCCAGTTTACGGGTGTCGATGGGTTGAATGCATTGACCGTCGTCTCAAAGAGGGTGGATAAAGAGTGTGGCACGAGCTATGCTAAGAATGTTGAGAATTTTCGAAAATACATGCAAAAAAGCGATCTAACTATTGCCCTTGGCATGACCGACGTAAAAGGTGATAGGAGCTTGAGACCCTCTCAACAAAAGCCCCATCAGGATTACTATGTCAGGATTGTGGACGAGAGGCCGGATGGGATTATCGTACGGGGGGCGAAGGCCCACATCAGTCATGCCCCTTGTAATAACGAGATCTTGGTCCTTCCCTGTCGTGCTATGCGCGAGGATGACAAGGATTATGCCGTATCGTTTGCTATTCCGGCGAATACAAAGAACGTGACAATGATTTCCTCGGAGCCGGAGGTCAAGGAACCCGGGAACCTCTTGGATTATCCGATCGGCGCAAGTATCTACCTGGCAGATTGTCTGTTGGTATTCGATGATGTGTTTGTGCCCAAGGACAGGATCTTCTTGAAAAGAGAATGGCCCTTTGCAGGGCAGGTTGCCTATATGTTTGGAAACTTTCACCGCCTGAGCGCGGAGAGCTACAAGGCGATAGAGCTGGAATATCTGACCGGAGCTGCGGCCTTAATGGCAGAATATAATGGTATCGAGAGGGCCTCCCATGTGGTAGAAAAGCTCACCTGGCTTACCATGTATACGGAGACAGTAAGAATTCTCGGTCAGGCTGCCTGTGAACACTGTGTTTCCGAGCCTGATTCAGACCTGGTATACCCCAACCCCATGTACGCAAATATCGCAAAATACTTCTTTGCAGACAATTTTCATCAGGCCACGAAGATTCTTCAGGACATCGGCGGGGGGATCATCGGCACCCTTCCCTCATCGAAGGATTTCTTCAATCAAGAGACTCGAGATGTGATCGGGAAATATTTGGGAGGAAAGGCTGGGATTCCTACCGAGCATCGAATCCGACTTCTCAGGCTGATACGAGACTTAACCTCAGCCTATGAAGATGTGCTTACCATCCATGCGGAGGGTTCGATGGCGGCCCAGAAGCTTTCCATATATGAACTGGCCGACTTCCAAACGTATAAAGCAGCGGCCAGGAGGGCGGCGAGGATTAAAGATGGAAAAGACCATCCTCAATATAGCCCTCTACCAGAATTTCCACCTAAATTATGATTATTTCGGCACTTAGAAGGGAGGAGTTATGCCTTGTGCCCTGTGAGCAGGTAGGCATGACCAAGGGATGAAGTTGCTATAGTTCATTAAGATGGAGGAGAACGAATGTTGAAGGACGTTGTGATTGCAGAAGGGGTGAGGATTCCTTTTAGCCCATTTGGGGGACCGCTCAAAGATATGCCGAGTATCGAGCTCGGAGCCTGCGTGATGAGGGAGATCATGAGGCGAGCGGGTTTGAAAGGGAATCAGATTGATGAAATCTTCTATGGCATGACCTTGATGGCGGAGGCGGCCCTTTATAATAATGTTTGTGCTCGACAGGCGGCCCTGATCGCAGGGCTTCCACCAGAACAGGTCTCCCTCACGATTGATAGAGCATGTTGCTCATCCATGGCCTGTGCCATTTTGGCTTTTCGGACAATCCGATCGGGAGAGGGGAATGTCATCATGGCGGTGGGTTCTGAGAACATGAGCCGGTGTCCCCAAATTGCGCCTCCCGAGATTCGGTGGGGTCAACGGATGGGTCCAATCGTTTTTAGAGATTGCATCTCTCCAGTTGGGCATCCCAATTTTCCGCCGGAAGCTTTGAATGCAGGTGAGGCTGCGGTGAAATACGGCATTGGTCGCGAAGAACAGGATGAGTGGGCCTATCGCAGCCAGATGCGATATCAAGAGGCAAAAAAGGCGGGAAAGTTTAAGATAGGAGAAGAACTGGTGGCGGTTGAAGTTCCGCAGAAAAAAGGCCCCCCCTTAATTCTTGATGAAGATGCATTTCCAAAGGCCGACACTACCTTAGAAAAATTGGCTAAGCTTAGAACCATTTATGGGAGTCCAACCGTCACGCCGGGAAATGCTCCGGGCCTCGATACAGGGGCTTCAGCCCTTTTGATTATGTCGGCGGAGAAGGTCGAAGAATTAGGTTTAAAGCCTCTGGCAAAGATTATAGCAACCGCAAGCGTCTGCACAGACCCGACTATGTTGGCTGTCAATCCTGGATACGCGATTAAAAAGGTTCTTTCTAAAGTGGGCATGACTGTTGAGCAGATTAATCTATTTGAGATCAACGAAGCCTTTGCAGCAGTTCCATTAGTGAGCAGCAAGATTTTGGGGGATGGAGATGAGAACAGGACTAAGAAAATAAGAGAAAGACTGAATGTGAACGGAGGGGCCATTGCCATCGGCCATCCCGTCGGAGCCAGCGGAGCAAGAATCATTATCACTCTGATGTATGAATTAAGAAGAAGGGGCGGCGGTTATGGGGCGGCTGCAATTTGCGGAGGTCTCAGCCAAGGAGATGCGGTTTTGATCAAAGTTGAATAGAATCGCTTTTAGCCAATTGTCATAAGTAAGGAAGAGGGAAAGGATATTTAAGGATTATCTCATAGAAAGATAATCAAAGGTTTTTCAATTTCTTTCATCCCATTTCAGCGATGCGCCTCGCCATATCAAAACAATAATCGTTTTGTACCATCGGACCAGCCTTGAACCCGAGGAGAAAACTTCATGAAAAAGGTATTAGGACTCATTTCGTCACCGCGAAAAAATGGAAACAGTGAGATCATGACGAAAGAAATCATGTTGCATGTAGTGGGCAAAAATCGCTTTGAAATATTGCGACTCTTAGATTTGAACGTCGAGCCATGTAAAGGCTGTTACTCCTGTATGAAACCTGGTAAGAAATGCCCCAGAGAGGACGATCTGGAATTTATTTTGCATAAAATTGCAGAGGCGGATGGTATCATCCTAAGTTCTCCAGTATATAATTGGGGGGTGAACATTGGAATTCGAAAGATATTCGATAGAGCCTTTCTATTCAGACAATGGGCTGATGTCTTTGCGAATAAACCATGCGTAACTTTTGTAACTTATGGTTTACCTTATGAAGAGGGTTATGCCCTAAGTACGCTTAACGAGGTTGTAAGACACTTGCATCTTCGACTAAAGGATAGTGCGGCTTTCATAGGAGCTTCACCTGGAGATGTTCTAAAATATGGAAGAAATATGGAGAAGGGTAAACAATTGGGCGAGGCACTTTTTGCCCCTTTATACAAAAGAGAGGGGGAGAGATTTGAGTGTCCTAACTGCTTTAGTAATATGGTTAAGTTCCGATCAGAAATGGGCCTTCCGTCTCCAGGCATAAGGCCTATTGGTCAGGTGGAATGTGCCTTTTGTGGAACGATTGCAGAAATAAAGACCTCCGAAAAGGGGATAAAGGTGGACTACCATGGGGAAGGACTTTACAGTGAAGAGTTTCCAAAGAAACTATCTGAATGGCACGAGGCGACCATACAATCTTTTGCTAAAGAGAAGAAAGATATTGAGAGATTGATTGAGAGATATAAGGGTATGGATATCAAAATAATATCCAAAGGCAGCCATTCATGACACGCTAAGAAAGTGCCAAAGGTATCCGTGGAAACAGAAATATTTCCCTTGACGCGAATAGATAGATAAGGCAATAATTGTCCACAAACAAAGAGGTAGCTTACACAGGCAAAAGCTTTATGAAAAATCTAAGTTGCATTTGATAAAATTATAAATTTTTGGATTTTCTAAAGGTTCCCAAAGGAGGAATAAGAAGAGGTCATGGGTATTCATAATATAGAGAAGTTTTTTAACCCGAGAGGGATAGCCGTTATTGGAGCGAGTCTAAAGGAAAACAGCGTCGGCTACAAAGTCATGAGGAACATGACAAGTTCTGGGTACCAGGGTTCCATCTTACCGTTCAATCCAAACTATTCCGAACTGATGGGGCTGAAATGTTATGCCTCTTTTAAGGACATCCGAGTTCCTGTAGATCTGTCTGTCATTGCCACTCCGATCGGAGCTGTGCCTAAAATGATAAGGGAGTGTATTGAGGCAGGAATCGGTGGGGCTGTGATTCTCTCAGGCGGAGGTAAAGAAACAGGAGAGGAAGGTCGAAAGATTGAAGAAGAGATAAAAAAAGAGGCCCAGCGTGGCGACATTCGGATCATCGGTCCCAACACGTTGGGGATCATAAGTGCGCAACACCGCATTAACGCCACCTTTGCCCCCCACATGCTCTTGCCTGGGAAGGTGGCCGCGATTGCCCAAAGCGGGGCCCTCTTAGATACGATGCTCGGCTGGTCCCTCGTCGAGAATGTCGGGTTCAGCCATTTTCTGAGTCTCGGTTCTATGCTGGACGTTGATTTTGCCGACCTTATGGAATATCTGGGTAAGGACGACCAGGTGAGTGGCATTCTGTTGTATGTGGAAGGCATGGATGACGTCAAGAAATTCATGAGGGCCGCCCAGGCAGTTTCTCGGGTCAAACCAATTTTCGCAATTAAGGTTGGCCGGTCTCAGGCCGGGGCTCGGGCTGCGGCTTCGCACACGGGAGCTCTGACCGGAGAGGACGCCGTCTGGGATGAGGCTTTCAAAAGGGTTGGCATCGTGAGGGTCAACACCTTCAGCGAACTCTTTGATTGCGCGGTCATGATTGGCAAACAGACCGCACCCAGCCGTTCTGGCCTGGTGATCATTAGTGATGTCGGCGGTGCAGCTGTTCTAACGGCAGAAGAACTGGCCGTCTCAGGGGCCGAACCTGCTAAGCTGTCAGGAGAGCTTATCCAACGGCTCAGTGGCGTTCTTCCTCCTTACTGGAGCCGGGGAAATCCGATTGACATGGTATCCGTTGCTTCTCCTGAGGTATATGTTCAGGTAATTCAATATTGCATGGAGGCTCCCGAGGTCGAGTCCCTGCTGCTTATTATTGGTCCGCAGGCAGGGAATGATCCAACGAAAATGGCAGAAATCCTGGGAAAGAAGGTAGGTGGAGGGGCCTTTGCTGCATGTGCGGTTTGGATGGGCAGAGGGAATGAATTTGACAAAGGGAAAAGGATGATGCTGGAGGCTGGAATTCCTACCTACCTTTCTCCTGAGCAGGCAGTAAGGTCTCTTTTGCACATGTCTACTTATAGACAAAACATTGAGATGCTCAAGGAGAAAACAGCAGAACCTCCACCAAAATTCGAGGTCGACAGCCATAGTGCAGCTCAATTGATCAACGAGGCCATCAAGCAGAAGCGGTTTCTCCTCACTGAGCCGGAATCCAAGGCCCTGCTAAAGACTTACGGTATTCCGACTACTCGGACCGAAGTCGCGTCCTCAGCGGACGAAGCCGTTCAGTTGGCTCGTGATATCGGTTTTCCAGTAGTTCTTAAACTGCTATCGAGCGACATCACGCACAAGTCCGAGGCAGGTGGGGTTAAGCTGAATCTGACCACCCAGGAACAAGTCAGCAGGGCTTTTGCTGAGATCGTGGATGCCGCTCGAGTTTATGATCCCGAGGCGAAGATTTTAGGCGTAACCGTTCAACCCATGGTGCCGCGGCAAGAGTTCGAGCTGATCCTGGGCTGTAAAAAGGATAAATTTTTCGGTCCAGTGATTCTATTTGGAATGGGTGGAATCATGACCGAAGTCCTACGTGATAGGGCTTTGGGCCTGCCCCCATTGAACCGTCCCCTGGCCCGACAGATGATGGAGTCGACCAAGGCTTATCGGTTGCTCAAAGGATATCGCGGGTTACCAGGCTCTAATCTGGCTCTCCTCGAAGAGATCTTGATCCGACTATCTCAGTTAGTGACAGATTTCTCTGAAATTGTGGAGTTAGATATCAACCCCATGGTTGTGACGGCGGATCAAGCGTGGGCCCTGGATGCCCGAGTAGTGGTCGAGGCGGCTTCGGCTGCGTCGCCCCACCATTTGGCCATGGACTTTAGTAGAGAATAAGAGGGAGTAAAAAGGTTATCGTCGGATCTTTTGTTGACGACGCGATGGACGTGGAGACAATAACCGAATACGAAAAATTTATACTTTTTTGAGGAAACTGTTATAAAGCAGAGCTTAAATCTATAGTGGACAACTAAAGAAAGTTGTCATTGCGAGGAACGCAGTGACGAAGCAATCTCATGAGATTGCTTCGCTTCGCTCGCATGACAGTTCAATGTATGTCTACTCATTTAGGGCGTTTACTTTAACATCGGCAGCCGAGCGAGCCAGCTTTCTATCCTTATGACCTTAGAAATCTTGTTACAGCCCTTAATCTACGGATTACAACTCGGTGTCACCTACATCCTGTTGGCCCTGGGGCTTACCGTCATTTTTAGTATCATGAATGTTATTAATCTTGCCCACGGTGAATTCTACATGCTGGGGGCATTCACGGTCTTCTATATTAATGGGCTTTTGAGGGTGAATTATTTTTTGGCTTTGATCATCAGTGTCGTGGTTGTAGCAGCTATTGGTATATTTTTTGAGCGGATTTTTTTTCGCCCAGCGCGGGGACAAGTGGTTCCGACTGTCATTGTGGGTATTGGGTTAATGTGGTTGCTCCAGACTGCAGCTCAACTGATATTCGGTGCGCAACCAAGAGGTATGAAAGAGGTCTTTCAAGGCACCGTATCTTTCCTTAATGTCAACCTCAGCGATTCAAGGGTTGCCGCCGGGATCATCAGTATTATTTTGGTGGGTGGCATCTATCTCTTCATCTATAAAACCAAATTAGGAAAAGCCTTACAGGCCGTAGCACAAGACCGAGAAGCTGCTATGTCGCTCGGGATAGACATCGGCAAGGTTGGGACAATTGGTTTCGGTCTTGGTTGCGGTCTGGCGGGTGTGGCCGGTGGCATCATGGCCCCAATCTTTTTTGTCGAACCGACGATGGGAACGACGACACTGATAAAATCGATGTCCATCATCATACTGGGTGGGGTGGGAAGTATTCCTGGAGCAGCACTCGGAGGGCTCATCTTAGGGATTGTTGAGAGTTATGGGCAGACGTTCCTGGGATATTCCGCGACCACCTTTCCATTTTTAATCATTCTATTGGTCCTTATCTTCAAACGCACAGGATTGATGGGCAGAGCAGCATGAGCCGACTGACCTTGAAAAAAACAGTTCTCTGTGTAGTTCTCTTCGTCATCCTTCTACTGATACCTGTCCTATTTCGAAACCTGTATCACCTGGGAATCATCACATTCATGCTGATCAATGCCCTCCTTGCCGTCAGCTGTTGGTTTATTATGGCAACAGGTCAGGTCACGCTGGGCCATGCTGGTTTTGCTGCGATTGGAGGTTATCTTTCTGCGGCCTTAATCTCAAAATACGCGATTGGCTCATGGTGGAGCCTTTTGATCGCTATGCTCACGGCGGGGATGGTCGCTTTGATCATCGGATATATCACGCTAAGAATTAAGGGCATTTATTTCATCGTTGCTACTCTTGCACTGGGCGAGGTGATCAGAGTGATATTTGGTGCATGGGACGATCCTTTCGGCGGGTTGATCGGCATTATGAATTTACCCCCCCCTGATACAATCATCATCCCTGGACTTTTTTCAATCAAATTTGTATCAAAGGTCTCCCTTTATTATCTCACATTGCTGTTTACAATGATTGGCATCATTGTCATGCATCGATTAAACAGATCGCCCATTGGTTTAGTTTTCCAAGGCATTCGGCAAGCGGATGATCTGGCGGAAAATGTCGGTATTAATATCATGGGATATAAGGTGTTAGCATTCGTTATTGGTTGTATCTTCGCCGGCATGGGAGGCGTTTTGTATACCTACAATGTTGGCAGCATCCAGCCTTCATCGTTTACCCTGGTGCAATCGGCATACTATCTCGTTTATGTCGCCGTAGGGGGAGGCGCAAATGTTTTCGGCCCCATCCTCGGTGCCTTGGTCCTCAACATTCTGTCAGAATTTTTAAGGCCGGTAAAGGAATTTGAACCCATCGTCTTTGCGCTCATTCTCATCGGTGCCGTCCTCTTATTACAGGGCGGTTTAGTGGGACTCGTGCAGGCCCTATGGCGTCGGATCCATGAGATAGCTGCTCCTATCTCTGAAAGGGCTATTTAGAGGCATGTCTCAACGTCGCCTCATCCCCCCTTAGCTTCAGGTGGGAATAGAGGAGGGTTACAAGAGCGGGGTACGGGCATTTAAAATTCATTTTGAACGAAAACTTAGTATCAAAGGAGGTTTTAAGAGATGGTGAGATTCGCTTCTCGGTTATCCTATGGCACTGGAATGCAGGATTGGCAGGAACGTATCCATACAGCTCGTATGAGGGAAGAACGAGCTAATAAGTTACGGGGGGTGATGAAGAAAAATGGCATAGCAGCTTGCTTGTTGGAGCGCGAGGATAATATCCGCTATGCGACCGGTTTGCCGGGGGATGCTTTTATGCCGGGTTTGAGATATTGCCTCTTTTTCGCGGAACATGAACCTATTATTTGGGAGCACGCGGGTCGGTATGAATGGCAGAATGACTGGCCCTGGATAAAACCGGAGAACTGGCGGATTGCCCGCTGCTGGTTAGGAGGGGTATGTGGCACAGAAGCTACGACTGAAACCGCAAAGCTTTTTGCTTCTGAGATTGTAAAGGAGCTTAAAGACAAGGGGTTACAAGGTGAAAAATTAGGGGTCACGGCGTTAGATGGGCCATCCCTTAGAGCGTTAGGTGAGATTGGCATCCAGACATTCGATGCGCAGTCGCTCCTGTTTGAAGCCAGGAAAGTAAAAACGCAAGACGAAATAAACTGTTTAAAGATGATAGCAGCTATTAC
>Ga0187770_10000937_pt1 | contig 14956 bp, 12 predicted proteins | sample 0116_SJ02_MP02_2_FD_133154 | JGI IMG/M metagenome (GOLD analysis project Ga0187770, IMG submission 133154) | Tropical peat soil microbial communities from peatlands in Department of Meta, Colombia - 0116_SJ02_MP02_20_MG | ecosystem: Environmental > Terrestrial > Soil > Wetlands > Peat | place...
ATGCTTTCATCTATCTATGGAAATTTCTGTTATTCTTGCGCACCCTGACCGGTGCAGCTTTAATCACGCCATCGCTCATGCTGCCTGCCGTGCGCTGGAGCGTGGCGGTCACACTGTCTGCTTTCACGACCTTTATGATGAGGGCTTTGATCCGTTGCTGACAGTGTCCGAACTGGACACTAAGGCGCAGCCGCCGCAGGAGATGGCCCACTACTGCGAAGAGATGCGGCGTGCGGATGGATTGATCATTGTTCATCCCAACTGGTGGGGGCAGCCACCGGCGATGATGAAGGGATGGATAGATCGCGTCTTTCGTCCCGGCGTGGCTTACAGCTTCCAGGAGGGCGATCAAGGCGAGGGTATTCCGATAGGCTTGCTGCGAGCGCAGACGGCGATTGTCTTCAATACGTCGAATACTGAGCCGGAGCGGGAGATGCAGGTCTTTGGCGACCCGCTCGACCTGCTCTGGAAAAAATGCATTCTGGAGTTTTGTGGCGTCAAGAACATTGTCCGGGAGACCTTCAGTATCGTAATCACCAGCACACCCGCGCAGCGCGCCGCATGGCTGCGCCGCGTGGAAGAGACCGTGAAAACGAGTTTCTGTTCCTGATCTGGCTGCATGGAATCTGCCCGGCTGCATGAAACTCCGCCGAGTGGCGCGATTTCCACGCCTCCGCCGCCCCTAGGCCTTGTAAAATCAAGCTGAAACCCGCCTCATACCGGCTTTGGAGGCCCTTTGTTTTACTGGCTGCTCTACGAAAAGCTCTTCCCGTTCTTTCACCCCTTCCGCGTCTTTCGCTACCTCACCTTTCGCACCGCCTTTGCTTCACTCACGGCGCTGCTCATTACGTTGTTCATCGGTCCCTGGGTGATTCAGAAGCTGCGCAAGTTCCAGATCGGCCAGTTCGTGCGCGGCGACGGGCCAAAGTCGCACCTGAAGAAAACCGGCACTCCCACCATGGGCGGCGTGCTGATTATCATTGCAATTCTGCTGCCCACCCTGCTGTGGAGCGATCCCGCCAACCCCTTCGTATGGATCGCCGTCTTTGCCACTCTGGCCTTTGGCGCCATCGGCTTTGCTGACGATTACATCAAGGTCATCCAGAAGCGAAGCCTGGGCCTGAGGGTGCGCGCCAAGCTGTTATGGCAAGGGTTGGCTGGCGTAGTGGTGGCGGCTTCTCTCGTGATTCTGACTCAGTTTAAGCACTTTTCCACGCAGTTGACCGTGCCCTTCATCAAGAGCTGGCGTCCTGACCTGCTTTGGCACGCATGGCCCAGCACCATCCCCTACCTGGGCCTGCTGGCCTTTCTGCCCTTCATCGCTTTTGTCATCTTCGTGTTGTTAGGTTCGTCCAATGCCGTTAATCTGACCGATGGACTCGACGGGCTGGCCATCGGCTGCACCATCATCGCCGCCAGCGCACTCACTGTGCTCACCTACGTCAGCAGCAACGTGGTCTTTGCCGACTACCTCGAGCTACAGCACATGCCCAAAGTGGCTGAGCTGACGGTCTTTTGCGGCTCCATGGTGGGGGCCTCCATCGGATTTCTCTGGTACAACGCCCATCCGGCGGAAATCTTCATGGGCGATGTCGGCTCGCTGGCTTTGGGCGGGGCCATCGGCACGGTCGCAATCATCATTCGCCAGGAACTGTTGCTGCCCTTCATTGGCGGTATCTTTATCATCGAGGCGATTTCGGTGATCCTGCAGGTGGGCAGTTATAAGTTGCGCAAAAAGAAGCGAATCTTCAAGATGGCCCCCCTGCATCATCATTTTGAGCAGTTGGGCTGGCAGGAGTCCAAGGTGATTGCCCGCTTCTGGATTGGCGCCCTGGTGTTTGCATTGTTTGCACTCACCACCCTGAAATTGCGTTAAACCAGCTTCGCGCGGCGCACAATCAAATATGTAGCGCAAGCCTGAGGAAATGACCCGTATGATGGAACTTAATAACAAGAAAGTTCTGGTTGTTGGACTGGGAAAATCCGGTCTGGCGGCAGCGTTGTTTCTGCGCCGCCGCGGCGCCCAGGTAACAGTCTCCGACGTGCGCTCCTCCGAGGCGCTGGCCAAGGAGATTCCCGCCCTGATAGAAGCGGGCATTATGGTTGAGACTGGCGGCCACGGCCTGCTCACCTTCCGCCGCCAGGACTTGATTGTCGTCAGTCCCGGCGTTCCGCTCGACACTCCCGAACTGGTGCAGGTAAAGAGCTTCGGACTGCCGATTATTGGCGAGCTGGAACTGGCGGGCCGCTTCCTCAAAGGCAAGATCCTGGCCGTCACTGGCTCCAACGGAAAAACCACCGCTACGACGCTGTTGGGCGAAATCCTTGCTGCCGGAGGTCTGCCCACGCTGGTCGGCGGCAACATCGGCGTCCCGGTCATCTCCCTCATCGACTCCAGCACTGGCGAAGGCTGGTCGGTTCTGGAAGTATCCAGCTTTCAGCTCGAAACCACGGAGCAGTTCCATCCCTCCATCGCTGTTATTCTCAACATCACCCCCGACCATCTGGACCGTCACGGCAGCTTTGAAAACTATTGCGCAGTCAAGGAACGCATCTTTGCCGCGCAGACGGCGCAGGACTTTTTGGTGTTGAACGCCGGCAACGCGCCCTGCGTCGCGGCCGCCGCTCATACGCCAGCTAAGGTCTTTTGGTTTTCCATTGAGAAAGCGGTTGAGCAGGGAGCCTGGGTGGAGGATGGACAGATAGTCTACCGCGCGAAAAAGAATGCGGCCGCGGAAAAGGTAATGCCCCTGAAAGGCATTCCGCTCAAAGGCGCGCACAACGTGGAGAACGTGCTGGCCTCGGTGGTTGCCGCGCGCCTGGCTGGCGTGCCGGCAGAAGTGATTCGCCGCGCCGTTGAGAGCTTTAAGGCCGTCGAGCACCGCCTCGAATACGTCGCCACCCGCAATGGCGTCGAGTTCTACAACGACTCCAAGGCCACCAACGTGGACGCCACCGCCAAGGCCATCGCCGCCTTCAGCGGCGGCATTCATCTCATACTGGGCGGCAAAGACAAGAACTCCGATTACACCCAGCTTGCCGATCTGTTGCGCGCGCGCGTAACCGCGATCTACACCATTGGCGCGGCGGCAGCCAAGATTGAATCGCATCTGCGCGGTGTCGTTCCCATCCACTCCTGCGAAACCATGGACAAGGCCGTCGCCGCCGCTGCATCTGCCGCGCGTCCCGGCGAGGTTGTGATCCTGGCGCCCGCCTGCTCCAGCTTCGACCAGTTTGAAAACTACGAGCAGCGCGGAACGGTCTTCAAGCAGCTCGTCATGCAATTGAAGGATTGAGCCATGGCGAAGCGAGTTGCGGGCGATAAATGGATATTCTTTACCACCGTGCTGCTCATCGTTGTGGGGCTGGCGATGGTTTTTTCCGCCTCGGCGGTTGTGGCGGCCCAGGGAAAGTTCCACTCTCCTTACGCTTTTATCGGCAAGCAGGCTCTCTGGGCGCTGACCGGTTTGGCGGCCATGATACTCCTGTCGCGCCTCGACTACTCTTTTTATAAATCCCCGCGCTTTATCTTCGTCGCGCTCTCCGTCACCACCTTCCTGCTCGCGCTGGTTTACCGCTTCCCCGAATCGAACTACGCCCACCGCTGGATTCGCATTGGTGATTTCTTCACCCTTCAGCCGTCAGAGATCGCCAAACCCGTGATGGTTCTCTTCCTGGCCTGGTTTCTTTCCAGCCGGCTCGGCAAGATCAATGAATGGAACACCCTGTGGCGCGCCAGCATTATTCCGCTGATTTTTTTCGCTCTGATTGTTTTCGAGCCTGATCTGGGCACAGCTCTGGTTCTGGCCGGCGTCACAGCCATCATGCTGTTTCTGGCCGGCCTGGCCTGGAGGTTTTTGGCTGGCGGATTTCTAGCCTCGCTGCCTGTTCTGGCCTTGCTGCTCTTCGGAGTTTCTTGGCGTCTCCAGCGCATCCAGGTATTCCAGCGTTTCCTGTTACATCCCGTCTGTGATCTCAAAGAGGTGGGAAACGCCGGTTATCACACATGCCAGTCGCTGATTGCCGTAGGCAGCGGAGGCGTGGCCGGACTCGGCTACATGGACGGCCAGCAGAAGCTCTTTTTTCTTCCCGAGGTCCACACTGACTTCATCTTCGCTAACATCGCCGAGGAGATGGGCTTGATAGGAGCCATCGTCCTCCTGTTTCTCTTTGCCTATTTCGGCTATCGCGGCCTGCGCACCGCCTATCGTTCCCAGGATCCCTTTGCCCGTCTCACCGCCTTCGGCATCACCATCACGATCGTGTTACAGGCCTTTTTCAACATCAGCGTGGTCATCGCTCTGCTGCCCACCAAAGGCATTCCCCTTCCGCTGATCTCTTCGGGAGGAACTTCGCTCGTCTTTACCCTGGCCTCCATCGGCATCCTGCTCAACATAAGCAGGAAGGTGGACTAATGTCGAGTTTGCGCATCCTCATCGCCGGCGGCGGCACCGGAGGCCACATCCTTCCGGCGCTGGCCGTGGCCCGCGAACTGGTCGAGCAACACTCGGCTGAAGTGCTCTTCGTCGGCACGGCGCGGGGCATGGAGTCGAGCCTCGTCCCCGAAGCCGGTTTCAGTCTGCGCCTCATCGACGTAGGTCAGCTCAAGAATGTCTCCCTGCTCACAAAATTGCGCACTCTACTCGATCTTCCGCGCAGTTTTTTCGCCTGTCGAAAGCTCATCCGCGAGTTCCGGCCCGATGTCGTTTTTGGAGTAGGCGGCTACGCCTCCGGTCCGGCGATGGCGTCAGCCTTGTGGCTCAAAATTCCAGCCATGGCCTTCGAGCCTAACGCCGTGCCCGGGCTGGCCAATCGTCTGGTGGGCAAACGCGTTCAGGCCGCGGCAGTCAACTTTCCTTCAGCGGCAGCCTGGTTTCGGAATGCCGAGGTCACCGGCATTCCGGTTCGGCGGGAGTTCTTTACCCTCGCAGCTCCCACCGCACCGCACTTGCTCGTCTTTGGCGGCTCACAGGGCGCGCGCCTCTTCAACGAGCATCTGCCCCGAATCGCTCCGGCGCTGCTGGATGCCGTCCCCGGCCTTACTGTTCTCCACCAAAGCGGCGCGCATCACTTCCAACAGACCCAGGCCGCCTATGCCGCCAGCGGTGCCGACCCAAAGCGCTGGCAGGTGAAGCCCTTTCTCGACGATATGCCCCAACAATTTGCCCGAGCCAGCCTGGTAATGGCCCGCAGTGGCGCATCCACAGTGGCTGAACTGGCTGCCGCCGGCAAGCCCGCGCTGCTGGTTCCCTTTGCCGCGGCCGCCGACGATCATCAGCGCCGCAATGCCGGGGAGATGGTGAAGGCCGGGGCAGCCCTGATGCTCGACGAGACTGAACTTGAAGTTCCCGGCAAGTTGCTGGCTGCACTCACTAGTCTGCTCAAGAGCCCGGCGGGCCTGGCTGCCATGGCCGCTGCGGCCCGCACCCAGGCCCATCCCGATGCCGCCAGGCGCATTGCCAGCCGCCTGGCTGCTCTCGCTCACCCTACCGCTTGACGATCTTCGCCAGGCGGGGATCATCCCAGAGCGCGGTGAAAACCGGGTCCTTATAGACACTGGCCATATCGGGGTAGTGTCCCTCTTTGGCTCTGCGTAAATACTCCAGGGCTCCGTCGAGATTGCCGCGTTTCATATACGACTTGGCGATCAGGAAAGAAACGCGGGCGCGCTGCTCCGGCGTCGTATACTGTGCGGCAACTCCCTCCGGGGTGGTGCTCAACACATCGGCGTCAAGCTCTAGGGCGCGGGCGTATTCGGTCATGGCATAATCGACATTGCCCAGCCCCATCCAGGCTTCCGCAAGGTTGACATGGGCGTGCGCATTGGTCTCGTCCAGCGCCAGCGCCTGTTTGAAGTAGTTGATGGAGGATTTGTACCTTTTGTCAAGAAGTTCAAGGACTCCCAGGTTGTTCAGCGGAGCGAAGAACTGAGGGTTGAGCTTTATCGCCCGCGCAAAGTACTTGCGCGCCTGGCCCCGCTCTTTCAGTTGCAACTCGGCAATGCCCATCTTGTTATACAAATCAGGGCTATTTATGTTCACACGAGCGGCCGATTCGTAGTGGGAAATGGCTGACTCATAATCCTTGTGCAGGCGATCCAGGTCGCCCTTTTCTTCCGCCAACCGGGCTGCTTCCATCTTGTCCTTTTTGGCCGCTGACGAGGCGGGATTTGTTTTTGCGTACGCCGCCACGCCAAACAGCAAGCTCATCACTGCCAGCATCATTACTAGTTTTTTCATGGCTCACTCTCCTGCATAAGAGCATTTTGAAAGGCGGAGGTACGCTTGCCGGCTCCGGCGATCTGCTCCCTGCATGCATTCCAGTTAAGAACGCCCACGAGATGTCCGCAACGCTATACCTGCTACCTGCCCGTTTGCCGGGGTTAAATCTCTCCCCGGCGCAACCGGCTCAATGTCCTGATACAGCTTGCAATAACCTGTTACGCGGCGCCAGATGTCTCTCCAGCAGAGTCAGAGAGGGGTTACACGCCGTTACATGCCGATTTCCACCGCCCCTGCAACCGTTAAATGCCGGAAATACAATCATGATGCGCTAGCATTACAATCAATCCGGAGGCGGAATCGATGGCGACTGAAAGCCAGGAGCTGGTCGATATTTAAGCGCAACGCGCGGAACTGGACGCGGTGCTTCATTCGGAGTACTTCACGCGCGCGCCCAGGCTCGCACTTCTGCTGTCTTACTTATGCGAGAAGCTCTTTGCCGGCGAAGCCCGCCAAATCAAGGAGTATTCCGTAGGAGTTGAGGTCTTCCATCGCGGTGATTCCTTCGACCAGGACTCCGACTCAATTGTGAGGGTTGAAGCCAATCGCCTGCGCAAGCGCCTTGCCGATTACTACGCCGGCGAAGGCGCATCGCACCGTCTTCACATCTCCATTCCTGTGGGACAATATGTTCCGCAATTCAAATCGGCTGATGCGCTGGATGGGAAAAAACAACCAGCCCTTGCTGATTCCTCTGTCCCAGGCTGGTTCAGAATCAGGAGTGCTCGAATCCTGCGGATGGATGAGTGGTTTCGTCTCTCCGGCCGCCGGATCTGGTGGCTGGTTGCCGCGCTGGCGCTTCTCTCTCTTGGTCTCGGATGCGCTCTTCTTTTCATGCGGCCGATGAAGCAGGTCGCACCACAGGAGGAATCGAATCAATCCTTTGCCTTGCCTGAGGAATCGCAATTTGGCCCGCCGACGGGCGAGGAGGTTCGCATTCTGGCAGGCGCGGGGCGCAGCTTTGTCGATCATGCAGGCAAGCTATGGAACGCCGATGCATGGTTTGATGGCGGCTCCGCCGTGAAAAGCTCTGTTCTGCACATCTGGCGCACGCAGGATCCTGATTTCTACCGCGCCAGCAGGCAAGGGCAGTTTAGCTACGCGATTCCCCTGAAAAAAGGCATCTATGAACTCCACCTGAACTTTGCGGAAACAGACTTTGGCCCGGAGTCCAACGGAACAGGCGGAGAAGGCAGCCGCCTGATGAGCGTGCGCGCCAACGGGAAAACGCTGCTGGCCCGCTTCGATGTTGTGGCCGATGCCGGAGCCAGCCAAACTGCCGACGTCAAGGTATTCACCGACATCGCGCCCGCGCCCGACGGGCTGCTCCATATCGAGTTTTCCGGCGAAGACGGCAAGCAAGCCATCCTCTCCGCCATCGAGATACTACCCGGCTTTCGGGGACGCATCCGTCCCGTACGCCTATTGACTCGCCAGACACCCTATTACTCCAACGATAGTCACTGGTGGAGTCCGGACAATTACTTCGAGGGCGGGCAAATGGCGGCATACACGGCACCGGTAAAAGGGACTGACGATCCTGAACTCTACGAAACCGAGCGCTGGGGAAACTTCTCCTATGCGATTCCCGTTTCGCCGGGAACCTACTCCGTATATCTGCATTTTGCCGCGCGTCATGGCGACTGGGACCAGCCCTCATCCCCCTCCGGCGAGAACAACGTGCCTGTAGACCATGTCTTCGATGTCTATTGCAATGGAACTGCGCTTCTTAAGAGCTTCAACCTGGCGAAGGAGGCGCGCCAGACCGATGTAGTCATTCGCAAGTTCAATGACCTCAGGCCGAATGCCCAGGGTAAATTGCTTCTCAGCTTCGTTCCCGTGGAAGGCTATGCCACCGTGACTGGCATAGAAGTTCTTCCCCAATAATCATCTGTGTTCATCCGTCATCCTTGTCACTGCTCGTAAACAAAAAAACTCGCCTGCCTAAGCAGGCGAGTTTTTTCAGCAGAATCGCAATAGTTTACCGGTGTCCGCCGCCGCCATGGCTGCCACCGCCGCTAAATCCGCCGCCATGGCCGCCACCACTAAAGCCGCCTACATGGCCACTGCTAACATGACCGCCACTCGTTCCGCCGCGTACACCGCCGGAATATCCGCGTGTGCGGCTATTGTATCCGCGTGTGTTGCCGCTATAGCCGCGAACAGCGTTGCCTCTATAGCCGCCGGCATAAGCGCCTCGTCCTGTAGCGACGCCCCGAACTCCATATCCGCCATGATAGCCGTAACCGCCATACCAGCCATGCCAGCCATGACGCCAGCCCCAGCCCCAGCCATACCACGGCCCTACGCCAATGAAGATCCCGTTATAAAACCAACCCGGCCCATAATATCCATAGGGAGCGCAGGCATAGGGATAGTAAGGATAATAGCCCCATGCACAGACCGGGGGCCCGTAAACCACCGGAGCGGGAACAAGCGCGGGACCGACTCCAACATCCTCCACCACATCCTGGGCCATCGCCGTCATTGCGAACGGCGCCAACAGCAGCATTGCAATCAGAACCAGCCGAAATCTCCGCATAAAATCCTCCTTGTGCTGACTTGCACTGCCCGTCCTGCTTTCTCTGGACCAGGGAACCGGAGCCTGCCTCCGTCCTCAGCACTGCCGGTCCAGGGCTTCTCTACCCTGCCAGCATCTATTCTCTCAGACAATATTCCTGCGGTTTAGTTGCGGTCTATTTTGAAAAAATCACCAACTGGCACAATCCCTAGTTGGCCAGAACCGCCCGGTAACGCACCTTGCCTTTTTTCACCTTCTCTATAGCCGCATTGGCCTGGGCCATGGGGAAGGATTCGATCGTAGCCTTGATTCCGTGCCGCGCTGCCACGTCCAGCATCTCCTTGATTCGATAGGGGCTTCCAATTGGGTTGCCGCTCATCGCGCGCTGGCCGCTGATCAGCGGAAATGCCTGCACGCTCACCGGCGACGGCGGAACCCCCACAAAACACAGCGTCCCTGTAGGCCGCAGCGCCTGCGCATAGGCACCCCAATCCTGGTCGGCGATTGTAGTGGTTAAGATAAAATCCATGGAACTGGCCGCGTCCTTCATGGCTTTTAAGTCAAGATTATTCACAAAGTTGTGAGCTCCCAATGCGCGCGCTTCCTCTTCCTTCTCCATGGAGGCCGAAAACGCCGTAACCTCCGCGCCAAAGGCCCGCGCAAACTGGATGGCCAGATGTCCCAGCCCTCCGATGCCCACAATGCCCACTCGCGACGAGGGGTTCACGCCGTGAGTCCGCAGAGGGCTGTAAACAGTAATACCGCCACAAAGCAGCGGCGCCGCCTGTTCACTCTCCAGCGACTCAGGAATGGGCACAACAAAATGCGCATTGGCGCGAACCCGGTCCGCATATCCGCCGTTCCTGCGGACGCAGGTTCCCTCGGAGGCGGGGCACAGGTTCTCCATCCCCCGCATGCACCACTCGCACACCCCGCAGGAGTTTGACTGCCAGCCCAAACCCACGCGCTGGCCTGCCTCAAGCGATCGCACCTCAGCGCCCACCGCCGTCACCGTGCCGATAATCTCGTGGCCGGGAATGAACGGATACTGGCTGGTCCCCCAGTCGTTGGCGATCAGATAGAGGTCGCTATGGCATACTCCGCAATGCGTAATCGCGATTTCCACCTCGTTTACGCCCAGCGTGCCGGGATCGTATTTGAATGGCAACAGTTCCGCGCCAGCCGCATGTGCTGCAAGTCCTTGAATTTGCGTCATGGTCAGTTGGAATCCTCGTATTGGGGATAACTAACAGGACGGTTGATAAGAGGAAGCACCGCTCTGTCGTTGGCATGAAGTTTTTTTGCTATCCCTAGTTTAAACCGCCGCCTGGTTCTATGTGCAGACTGAGCAGTTGAAAACCGGTCCGAGCTCTCCTTGCGGATATTTGAGTTTCCGGTTCTACGGCCTATCCAGCGTGTAAGCGGATGATAACGAAAGATTTAATACTGGTTGTCAGTAAAAAGCGGCTCTCTGGCATGGAAAAAGCATTTCTTCTTCGCCAAAGTGAGCAAATCATCGTGATTTGCGGATCGGCTTAATGCGCGGGATGGAGGAAAACGCCGCTCCCGGGGCCGGCGGCATCGTTGCCGGGGTGTCGCCGGGATAGAGAATTGTGACTCCGGGATTGCGCAGGCTCTCTCCGGCAAGGAACTCGCCAAAGATTTCCGAGTGAGCCTTCAGATATCTGCGCAACTCCTCGCGAATCGCCCCGCCGCCCCCCGTCGATCCGTAGCCGTGAATCACCTCCAGCCGTCCGCGGTAGCCCGAGCGCACGCAGTGGTTGTAGAAGCGCACAAACTCCCGCAGCGCCTCCGCCACTGTGAAGTTGTGCAGATCAATGGAGCGAGTTTTGGGCATTAATAGTATTATTCTATCTAATTCTGTTGTGTACTTGGCATATTTTATACATGTTCAGATATTCATATGATATGCAATTATCAAACAGATTCAATTATTCATCATCTTGAAAAATATCCAGGTGCGAATAGTGCTGATAAGAAAAACCTTCTGGTATTTCAGCAAGAAATTTTAAATGATTAGGAAGTCCTTTGCATTGTTCCTTGATGCGTAGCGCCAACGATTTCTTTATTTCCTCTCTATTTTTACGATTTTTCTCAATGTGACGCCAGCTGGCAAAAATGAATAAAAGAAATAATAATATAGTGCAAATATAGGCCAATAAAATCGGCCTCAAAACAAAAGGAGTAAAAATCGCCGCTATCAACCAAAAATAGATAAACATTGAAAGTGGTTGTATTCCATTAAAACATAGTTGATTTATTCCTTCATCTTCACCGCATATACCAGCAACAGCTATACGCAGTACCTCAATAGTCTCAATCTTAAATGCATGTGCCGATTTCTCATTATCGAGCCTATTTTGTTCTTCTTTCAGAACCTTCAAAATAGCCGTATAAATAACATCGTCAAGAATTACACCTTTTTCATTCGTGATTTTCTGAATCATAAAATTAATTCTTTTAGCCATTATTGTGGCATTATTTAAATCATCAGCATAGTTCCGTTCAGCAACTGCTTGTAATTGTTTAGGCGTAATCATTGCAGCCAATCCTGGAGTTTTAGCCATCTCGGCTTCAAATTTTCTTTTGTAGTAATTAAGTGAATGTTTTGCCGTAGGCATTAATGGTCTTCTAACTGCGATATCGTAATCTCGTTTTCTGACTGCCATTTCGTAACCTCGTTGTTGTTGTATCGTTAGCTCGAATTAGTAGATTCAAAACCAGCGATACTGTGATTCTGTTTAAAGGCCAAACACAAAATTCCATTATTCAATATCATATTTTGCAGAATTTCTAAATTACTTTACTGAATGCATTAATAGTACACTTCTGAATCGCATTTGCAAATGATTATTTATCCGAGATTACTAGCTTCGTTACCGCGTTATTATCGTTTTGATGGATCGAGTTTCGCCTCAGTCCTTCACCTCCCGCAATACCGCTTCCACACCTGCTCCACATAGCTGTCGGTCATTCCGGCGATGTAATCGGCAACGGTGCGGGCCAAACCCTCGGCGGGAATCTCCGCCTGGTGATCGGCTGGCAACAGGCTGGGGTCGTGCATGATGGACGCGAATAATTCGCGGATGATTTTTGCGGCGCTCGCGTGCTCCTCCTCCATAACAGGGGATTCGTAGAGATTGGCATAGAGAAACTTCTTGGCGGCCAGCCGGTATTCTTGCATCTTCGCGCTCAGAGTCACCAGCCGGCGTGGCGCGTGGCGAATCTCCTCAAGGGTTGTCGCGCCCAGAGCGGTGACCTGCCTGCGCGTCTCTTCAATCAGATCCGTGACCAGCGCGTTGAGAAAGCGATGGAGGGTTTCATAGGAGGCCAGCTTAGGCGTGATGGCGGGATATTCGCGCAACACCTCATCGTGGAAGCTTCGGAAGAGAGACACGCCCTCGCGCACCTGCTCCAGTGTGAGAATGCCCGAGTCGAGGCCGTCGTCCAGGTCGGCGGCCAGATAGGCAACCTCGTCGGCCAGGTCGATAAGCTGGGCTTCGAGGGGAGGGAATTGGCCGAGGAAGTACTCAGCCAGCTCCGGATGCTCGTTGGGTAGGTAGTCGTGGGAGTGCTTGACGATGCCCTCGCGCACGCCCAGTGTCAGATTCAGCCCGCGAAAGCCCGCATAGCGCTCCTCGAACCATGTGACTATGCGCAATGCGTGCAGATTGTGGTCGAAGCCCAGGCCATAGCCGCGCAGGCACTCATCCAGCGCCTTTTCTCCCGCGTGGCCGAAGGGCGGATGGCCGATGTCGTGCGCCAGGGCCAGAGCCTCAGTCAGCTCCTCGTTTAATGCCAGCGCGTGAGCTATGGTGCGGGCAATCTGCGTCACCTCCAGCGTGTGTGTCAGCCGGCTGCGGAAGTGGTCCGATGGGGAATCGACGGCCAGGCGCCGAAAAACCTGCGTCTTGCCGGCCAGGCGGCGAAAGGCGCGCGCGTGCAGGATGCGCGCGGCATCGCGGGCAAAGGGAGCGCGGTAAGGGTGCAACGGCTCCGGATGTGCGCGGCGTGTCAGCTCGCCGTCCGCAGCCACCGCAATCCCCGTGGGCAACGCGTAACTCGGCCTGGCTTCAGGATTCTTCATCGCCGCAGACTTAATGCTTCATCTCTGGTTATACCGCAGCCGGGGAATATAAATGAAAGCTCTTTTCTAATGCCTAATGCCTAATGCCTAATGCCTATTCCCTATTCCCTATTCCCTGTCTTTCAGCACTCAAGATCCGCCCGCCTCAGCCTGACCCCATCCAGACGGCCCAGCAGCGCGACGGCGATGCGCGCGGGATCGAGGAGCCGCTGCGCCATGGCCTGCACCTCGACCGCATTCACCTGGTTGATGCGCGCGATGATCTCATCCACGGTGATGAATTCGTGGAAGTACATCTCCTGGCGCGCCAGGTTGGCCATGCGCGCGTTGGAGCTTTCCAGGCCAAGCAGAATGTTGCCCTTCACCTGATCCTTGGCGCGGGTCAGTTCCTCCTCGCTCAGCAACTCCTGCTTCAGCTTGCGAAACTCATCGAGAATCAGCCTCACCACATCCAGGCCCTTGCCTACCGACGTGCCGGCAAAAACACACAGTGCGCCAGTGTCGCGATAGGGGCTAAGGTCGGAGTAAATCGAGTAGGCCATGCCCCGCTCCTCGCGGATGGTCTGGAAGAGGCGCGAGCTCATGCCGCCGCCCAACACCGTATTCAGAATCAGCGTGACGTAGCGGTTCTCATCGGTGATGGGAGGAGCCGGCACTCCCATGCAAATCTGTACTTGCTCCAGCGCCTTTTTGTTGCGCAGAATGATGCGCGCGCCGGCCTCGGGCGCTGGCTGCTCGTGGAGCGTGGCGCCGCCTGCCAGCCGGGAGAATTTTTGCGCCACGGTCTCGGCGAATTCGTCGTGGTCAAGGTTGCCTGCCGCCGAAAAAATCATGTTGCCGCCGTAAAAGCGATCCCTGTGATAGGCGGCCAGGCTCTTCCTATCCAGCTTGGCAACCGTCTTCGACGTGCCCAGAATTGGCCAGCCCAGCGGATGATCCTTCCAGAAGGACTGCGTGAACAGCTCGTGAACCAGCACCTCGGGATTGTCCGCGTCGAGCTTGATCTCTTCCAGAATCACGCCGCGCTCGCGCTCCACGTCAGCGGTGTCGAAGACTGGGTTCAGCACCAAGTCGGTCAGTATCTCCAAAGCCACAGGCACGTGCTCGGCCAGCGATTTGACGTTGAAGCAGATCATCTCCTTGCCGGTGAAAGCGTCTAGGTTGCCGCCGATTGAGTCCATCTCCTTGGCAATACGCTGCGCGGAGCGGGAATGCGTGCCCTTGAAGAGCATATGCTCCACAAAGTGCGAGATGCCGTTCATCTCCGCCGGTTCGCAGCGGGAGCCGGATTTGATCCACACCCCCATGGCCACCGAACGCAGATACTCCATCCGCTCGGTCAGCACTATCAGGCCGTTGGGCAGCACGGTGCGGCGAATGTTGCGCTCAGTCGTCATCGTTCTCCAGAACTTTGATTGTAGGGCTTTGCGGGCCGGCGAGGCATGGGGCGGCGGTGGGAGAAGTGTGCGGCGCAGAGGGGAAATGCTCTATGCTGACCCCAGCCGTGAGCGAAGATTTGAGCCAACCCGCGCCATTGAAAATCGAAGGCCCATTCCTTGGCAGCCAGCCCGCACCAGATAGCCGGAGGCTCTTTGGCCTCAATGCCGAGGCTCTCGCCGCCTGCATGGTCGCGGCAGGCGAACCGGCCTGGCGCGGCAATCAATTAGCTGAAGCCCTGTATCGTCAACGAGTTACAGAGCTGGAGGCGATCACCACGCTGCCCAAGGTGCTGCGCCAGCGGCTCGCCGACGAAGGCTGGCAGGTGGGCCGACCGCGTATCACCCAGGTCTTCCAATCCGTCGACGGCACGGAACGCTACCTGATCGAGTGCCCCGGTGTCGATGGTGCGACCGTAGAAACCGGGCTCCCCGGCGAAAGTTTCAACGCCGCTGGTGTCGTTGAAACCGTCTGGATGCCGGAGGGTGACGACGGCGAAACCGGCGACGAGAGCGGCACGGAATCAGCGGAGGCATCAGTCGCACATCATCAGCAGACCACGCTTTGCATCTCCTCGCAAGCTGGCTGCGCGGTCAACTGCAAGTTCTG
>Ga0187770_10000940_pt1 | contig 14940 bp, 11 predicted proteins | sample 0116_SJ02_MP02_2_FD_133154 | JGI IMG/M metagenome (GOLD analysis project Ga0187770, IMG submission 133154) | Tropical peat soil microbial communities from peatlands in Department of Meta, Colombia - 0116_SJ02_MP02_20_MG | ecosystem: Environmental > Terrestrial > Soil > Wetlands > Peat | place...
TAACCCCTACAACAATCAGGTGCTGAAGTCGTTCGAAGAATTCAGCGACGAGCGTGTGGACGAACTGGTCGCTGGAGCGAACGCCGCCTTCCAGTCCTGGCGCAGGACGAACTTCAGGGAGAGGTCAGAGTACCTCTTCCGTGTGGTCAAGGAGATGCAGAATAGGATGCAGGAGCTCGCGGGACTTGCCACGCTCGAGATGGGGAAGAGAATCAGGGAGAGCGTGGGAGAGCTCAAGCTGAGCGCGAGCATAGTGGAGTACTACGCCGCCAACGGGGAGAAGTTTCTACAACCTCAGAAAATTGATGCGAGGTACGGTGAAGCGGAGATTCACTACGAGCCCCTGGGCCCGTTACTGGGGGTAATGCCATGGAATTTCCCCTACTATCAGGTCGTGAGGTTCGCGGCGCCCAACCTTATGGCAGGGAACGTGGTTCTGGTCAAGCACTCTTCAAACGTTCCGCAGACCTCGATTGCCATAGAGCAGCTATTCCGGGGAGCGGGGGGAATTGAAGGGCTCTACACTAACCTCCTGATCACGAGCTCTAAGGTGGGACGAATCATCGAGGACCCGCGGATTGCCGGTGTGTCCCTGACCGGTAGCACTGACGCGGGGAAGGCGATAGCGGCCAAGGCGGGGGAGAACCTGAAGAAGGTCGTCCTCGAACTCGGGGGGAGCGACCCATTCATCGTGTTGGACGACGCTAACATCGAGAAGGCGGTGGCCCAGGCCGTTTGGAGCCGCATGCTCAACGACGGACAGCAGTGCACAGCAGCGAAACGATTCATAGTGTCGGAGAAGGTTGCGGACAGGTTCCTCTCTGGATTTGCCGACGCACTCAAGAAGCTCCAGCCCGGGGACCCCATGGCCCCCGAGACTACGCTTCCTCCCCTAAGCTCTGAAAGCCAGGCCAAGACCCTCGAGAGTCAGATCGACCTCGCCGTGTCCCACGGGGCCAAGGTCCTCCTCGGAGGTAGGCGCATCGACAGACCCGGCGCATTCCTGGAGCCAACCATTCTCACCGAGGTCAGGCCTGACTCGCCAGCATACAGGGAGGAGTTCTTCGGGCCCGTCGCCCTCTTCTTCAGAGCGAAGGACGATGCCGAAGCGGTGCGCCTGGCCAACGACACCCCCTTCGGCCTTGGAGGCGCGGTCTACACTGAGAACCTGGAGCGAGGGAGGAGGGTAGCCGCCGAAGTGGAGAGCGGGATGGTATGGGTAAATCACCCCACGCTCTCCTCGCCCGAGCTGCCTTTCGGTGGAATTAAGAACTCCGGCTTCGGCAGGGAACTCTCTTCTCTCGGGATAACAGAGTTCGTCAACAAGAAACTAGTCAGGCTGACTTCTGTCAACGACCCATTCTAGCCCGAAAGAAACAGCCAGCGGGGCTCTGTTTAGGGTTCGTAGTTGGGAGCCTTACAGATGACTCTGTTAATAAGCAAGTGTGGAAGCGCTCTTTACAAGTGGCCGAGTTGGACTTCGAACTTCCTGAGGACCTGAAAGAATTTAGGAAGAAGGCGAGGGAATTCGCCCTCAAGGAAATCACGCCTGAATTCGCCCAGAAATACGACAGGGAGGAGACGTTCCCCGAGGAGCTGAGGAAGAAGGCCTACGCCAGCGGACTCGTCGACTACTCCAACCCTTGGTCCGTGCTCATCCTGCAGGAGGAGTTCTGCCGGGTTGACGCGGGGACAGGGATCTGCGCAGTCTCAGGGTTTTTTGGCCTGGAGACCATACAACTGTTCGGGAACGAAGAGCAGAAAGCGAAGTACGTTCCCATGGTCACCACAGGGAAGGTGATGATGGGTCTCGCTGTTACCGAACCTTCGGCTGGCAGCGACGTGGCCGGCATCAAGACGACGGCGACGAAGTCCGGCGACTACTACACCCTCAACGGCGCAAAGATGTTCATCACCAACGGCCAGCTGGCTGACTTCTTGGTAACGCTCACACGCACATCCCCTCAGACCGAGAAAAGGCACCACGGGCTGAGCCTTCTCATCGTCGAGACAGGCACCGAGGGAATCACCAGGAACAAGCTGCACGAGAAGCTGGGTGTCCGAGCCACGAACACGGCCGAGATTGTGCTGAACGACGTCAAGGTCCCCGCCAAGAACCTCATCGGCGAAGAGGGAAAGGGGTTCTACTACGTCATGACTTTCTTCGACATCAGCAGGATCTACACAGCCATCCAGGCGGTCGGCATCGCCCAGGGAGCCCTGGATAGGGTCCTCGACTACGTGTTCGCCCAGGGAATGGAGAACCTGAAGGAGGAGACTGCGATGGCAATCGGTGAAATGGAGATGAGAATCGAAGCCGCGCGCCTGCTGACCTACAGCGCTGCCTCGCGCCTCTTTCAGTTGAACCCTGACCCGAAACTGACCAGCTCCGCCAAGGCCTTCGGATCCGAGACAGCAGTCTGGGTCACCGAGAAGGCGATGGAGGTCACGGGCCTTCAAGGCCTTACCGGCGACCTCGAGAGGTTCTTCAGGGACGCGAAGATCATGGATATCTGGGAAGGCACAAGCGAAGTAGAGAAGCTGACTATAGCGAGGACGATGTTCAGAGAAATGATGAAGGAGTTCCTCGGTGAGAAGGGAGGCGCACAGTCATGAGCAGCGAGGAGTACCAACTGCTCAGGAGCAGCGTCAGGGAGTTCGCCCAGAAGAACATAGAGGGCATATCAGCGAAGATAGAGCGGGACGGGCTACGCTCCGAGACCATAACTGCCATGGCTGCTCAGGGCTTCCTCGGCGCCAGGGTGCCGAACGAACTGGGGGGAACCGGCCTGGACGAGCACGGGTACATGATAGTGCTGGAAGAGCTTGCCAGGGTTTCGCCCTCGGCGGCAGTGAAGGTCCTCATCGCCAACTCGCTATACGTCCCTCTCGCCATGGCCACGGAGAGAGGCAAGGAGACCCTCAAAGACGTTGCCTCGGCAAATGCCAACGCCACAGTGGTGCACACAAGCCTCCTCGAGGGGTACAGAGAGCAGACCGGGGTCGCGGTTGTCAACTCCCGCGCCCAGGGTGTGAAAGACTACGTCCTCAACAGCGACGCCAATCTGGTCATCCTGGCAGCGAATGGCGCTCCGGGGGACCTCATCCTGGTCATGGGCGGAGTCGAGCCGTTGAACGACCAGACGCGCCTCGGGTTCAGAGGGCTCCGCTTCTCCTCGGTCAAGGTCGATTCGGGGGACATCGAGGTCCTCGGACGGAACGGTCCAGGTCGGCTGGAGGACGCCCTCAATGGCATAGACCTGGGAGTGGCGGCAATAGCCCTGGGGATCACCGCAGGATCGGTGGCGAAAGCGATCGACTACTCAAAGGGCCGCACCACTTTCGGACACCCCCTCAAGGACTACCAGCCCGTGGCGTTCTCACTCTCTACCCTGAAGGCTGAAGAGGAGATGCTCAGGACCTTCCTGTACACTGAGGGCCTTACGGGGGCAGCAAAGGCGATGGCAAGAGTCAAGTCTACGCAGCTGGCCCGAGACGCGACGAAACAGGCCCTGCAGGTTCACGGAGGCTACGGCTACTTTGGAGACTTCGGCGTGGAGAAGTTCTACAGAGACGCCATGGCCCTCCCCCTGCTCTTCTCGAGAGGGGCGAAGGACATGGAGAGGTTGTCGCAGGCGGTTTTCGACTCCAAAGCGGGCTTCATGTAATCAAGCGGCGGCATCGCTGGGTTTCACCGACCAACGTCCCCTGCCTGGGTCGTTTCACGGTCTGAGAACGGCACGCCCCTGTACCTCTCCGCGCTCGAGTTTGGAAAGGACCTCGTTTGCCTCCTCAAGGCGGTAGGAGGCCGTGACAACGGGTGCGACAGCCCCCCTCCTGGCCAGCTGGACCAGCTCGCCAAGTTCGGTCAATGACCCTGTGAAGCTCCCCTGAATCTGAGTCCCCCGTAAAGGGAGCATTGGAAGTGGCAGCTGGAACCCTCCTCCCATCAATCCGACCAAGACAAGCTTTCCCTCAAGCCCGAGCAGCCTGAGGCCCAAGGAGACTGTCGCCGGCTTTCCCACGAAGTCTACCACCGCGTCGGCGCCCCTCCCTCCGTTGACCGCCCTGACCCCCGAGACGAAGTCCTTCACGTCGACTTTGGCTGTGTTGAAAGTGTGGTCGGCTCCAAGCTTGGTTGCAAGCTCGAGCTTGGCGCCGTCTATGTCTGCGACGGCTATCCTGGCGGCGGTGGTTTTCTTTGCTATCTGAATTGCCGTAGTCCCCAGTCCTCCGGCGCCCACGACCAGGAGAAGGTCGTCTGTGTGAAGGCCACACTTCCGTATGGCGCTGAAGGCCGTCAGCCCCGAACAGGCGAGAGTGGCAGACTGGGCTGGCTCGATTCCGTCAGACTTGACGAGATATCGCGAATCGGGGATGATGACGTACTCGGCGTACCCGCCGTCCTTCATGAACCCCAGGAATGACGGTCTCCCCTCGCAGACGTTCTCCCTTCCGGCGAGGCACTTTCTGCAGGTACCGCACCCAATCCAGGGGTAGACAACCACCAGGTCCCCTTTCCTGATGCCGCCTGCTCCCGCGTCGAGTCCCAGCTCCTCCACGCTCCCTGCTATTTCGTGCCCCGGCGTGAGTGGCAGGAGTGTTCCGCCCCCTGTCGCAGTTAGTTTCCTCCCCTCTCCCAGATCGTAGGCCCCGGAGATCAGGTGAATGTCGGTGTGGCAGACTCCAGCCGCGCCGACCTTAACAAGGACCGAGCGTGGGCCCAAACGGGGCACGTCTACGGGCACCTCCTTGAGGGGCTGTCCCTCCGCCAGGAGTCTCATAGATCTCATCTGCATGGTCTCACCTGTTCGGGCGGGGATTCGACGCGAACGAGACCCACTCGGCCTTGCACCTCGTGCACTGGAACCGCGCAAAGGTTGTTTTCTGCTCCCCATACGGTTCGGTTGAAGCGATAACCTTCCAACTGTGACCCTCAAGGAACCGAACCACATCGGACACATTGGTCATGTCGAAGTCTTTGGGAGGAGGGCACGGACGCCCATCGTTCGGCAATTCCAATTACCACATGATCCTGAACTTGCACCGCTCCGTGCCCATGGCCTCGCACTCGAGCTCCACCACGGCTACGTTGTCCGACTCGAAAGCGACCGAGCTGAACCCTTTGTAGAACCCCTTGATGTAGTGGCAGACCGGACGCGACGCCTTCACTCCTCTCACCAGCGGGTTGTTCTTGGTGAACATGGTAACCGACCTCCCTTCCATGTCAAAGGCTCCGACCGTCGACTTCCCCCACCCCAGGTTGGTGTAGAGGTCTGCCATAAGCTGAAGGAATCCCTCCTGCCCGATCTTGGCCACCAGCCCCTTCAGCCGTCTTCCTTCGGCTGCGCCCGCTTTTGCCCCGGCGTTGTACCAGATCAGGTCCGAGCCAACATGGAGCATTTCCCGTACGCTTGCAAACACCTCCTTGAGGGCCACCATGTTTAGCACTATGACGTCGTCCCCGTTCGGCGCAGAGAGCTCTCCCCTCTCCGGGTCGAAAATCAGTCCGTCGAGGTACTTTGGTCTAGGCTTCTCTTTCTGTGCCTTCGAGTCTCTCCTCTCCCTTGAGCGGCTTGCCTTCACATTGTTCTCCATCTGGAAGGCGTTGTTTCATCTTCTATTATTGCCTTCCTCGCCAAGGTCCTATCGGGAAGAATGAATCAAGCGAACACATTGGGCGACTGGCCAGTTAGTCCACGAGCAAATGCTAGTGCACGATGGCGATGCCCGAGTACTTCTCTCTCAGGGGTTTCTTGTCTATCTTTCCTGTGCTTGTCTTGGGAAGCCGTTCCTCGAGAATCACGTACTGCTCCGGCACCCAGAACTTGGCTAACCTCCCCTCGGTCACAAACGTCTCCATGTGCTTCCTGAGATCGTTGCCTGTCGCGGCCTGGTTCGGCCTCAGGGACACCACCGCGAGCGGTCTTTCCCCCCACTTCTGGTCCTTGGCTCCGATCACGGCGGCCTCGAAGACGGCGGGGTGACGAACAAGGAAGTCCTCGAGGATGATGGTGGGAATCCATTCTCCGCCGCTCTTGATTGCGTCCTTTATCCTGTCGACTATGGTGACGTACCCTTCCTCGTCCATCACCGCCATGTCTCCTGTATGCATCCACCCCCCTCTCCAGAGCTCTTCTGTCTTGGCGGGCTCCTTGTAGTATTCGCTTGTCAACCAGGGGCAACGGACCACGATCTCCCCCGCGGTCTTGGCGTCCCTTGGGACATCCTTCATGTCCGGATCTACGACCCTTATGGCCACAAGAGGTATCGGAATCCCGGTCTTCAGCAGCACAGCATCGAGGGCAGAATCCCCGCGCAACCCGATGCTCCTGTCCGTCGGGTTGGCCAGCGTTAGGACAGGCGCAGTTTCGCTCAGGCCATACCCTGCCATTACATTAATCCCCAGCTTCTGGGCCCTCAGGGCCATTTCCCGGGGCAGGGCGCCGCCGCCCACGCTGACCTTCCACTTCGCCAAGGCGTCCCTGTACTTCTCGACAGCCGGGTGGACCAGTATCATGTTCAGCACCGTCGGGACCATGTTGGACCATGACACCCCTTCCCGCGCGATAAGCTCCAGTATGTTCGCGGGATCGTACTTCCCCGCAAGCACTGTCTTCTGGCCGTTCAGTCCTACACCGTACGGGACCCCCCAGCTGTGCACGTGGAAGAACGGGACAAGAGGCATCACCACGTCTCTGACGTCAAGCTTGTTCTGGGGGAAGCTCCCAGCCAGTCCAATCTGTGTAGAGAGTGTGTGCAGAACGAGCTGCCTGTGAGTGAACCAGACTCCCTTCGGAAGCCCCGTGGTGCCTGAGGTGTAGAATAGCGTCGCCCTGCTCTCCTCGTCGATTTGCGGGAACTCGTACTGAGGGTCTGCCCCTGCCAAGAGATCGTCGTAGAATTTCGAGTTGGGGAAGGGTACCGTGGGCGCCGACCCGGTGTCGCTCATGCTGACAACGCCCTTCAGAGACTTGATGCTCCCCGCAAGCTTTGACGCGATGGGTAGGAACTCGTCTCTGATCAGGACGTACTCGTCTTGGGCGTGGACCATAGTGTAACCGAGGTGCTCTGGGGGGAGTCTGATATTGACAGTGTGCATGGTCGCTCCCATCATCGGAATCGCATAGTAGGCTTCCATGTACCTGTTAGTGTCGACGTCGATGACGGCCACAGTCGTCCCCTTCTTCACTCCCATGCGTTCCAGCCCGGACGCAAGCCTCCGGACCCTTTCGTAGAAAGCGACCCAGTCGTAGCGGGTCCTGCCGTAAACGATTTCCTGACGGCTCTTGCGGTGTAAGGTGTTGAGTAGCAGTTTGTCGATGGTTAGCTCATATCGAGGGGCGGCCATCTCCGCCATTGGCCTCTTCACCGCGGGCGTGATATTAAAGCCTGATTCGTTACGAACGCACAGACCCACCAATGTGTTCGGTCAGGTCATGCGGCGGGATCTGGCGCCGGCCTGCCCTCGCTGACTCGACGGGTCGTCGGAAAACCCGACAGTTCAGCCGCGAGCTCTGGGCTCCCGCGTGGTGCCCTTGCCTATGCCCTTCTGCATGATGTCCCTGATAAGGGCCTTAGAGGTGCCGAAGTCGTACTCCCTGGAGAGGGCGATCAGGCTTGCAGCGATGGACCCCTCTGCATGGATCATTGCGGGCCCAAGGACGCCGCCCATTGCCCCCGTTAGCTCCCGGATCAGCCGGAACAGGTTCATCCTCTCCTCGGCCGGCATCTTCGCGTTCCCCGCAAGATACTTCTTCATCAGGGGTCCGATGTCCTTTCGCGCGTAGTCTTCGGGGCTGGGCATTGTAGATATGAGCCCCCCGGCTATGTCAATCATGTTCTGGACCGAGCCCATGAACTGTGTGTTCGACTGGAGCTTACCGATGTTTGCCCACAGGCTGTTTGGGTAAACTATCCCGGTCAGCTCGTCCTTGACAGCGTCGAGGGCCGCCAGCCGGATTGCCATCCTCGATTGCTCCCTGTACATTATCAGGTGGGCTAGCTTTTCCCTCACGTGAGAAGCTCCGTCGGTCCCGTTCTGTTCGGCCATTATCTTCGCGGCGCCGAGGAGAGTCTCGGCGATGACCTGCCTGTATGAGAGAGCGGTGAAGCGGTGGTAGAGCCCGAAAAGGTTGGCTAGTATGCCGGCGGCCTCCCATTCTCTGAGGAGGAAGACCCGGTCCTTGGGTACGAACACATCGTCGAAGATGGTGAGCGATTCCACCTCGATGTTCTTCGCAGCTATCATGCCTTCCTCGGGGGTCATGGCGCTCTCCGCCTCCACGAGTGGGCGGGCGACCAGCTTCAGCCCCTTCGTGTTCGCGGGGACAGAGAAGGCCACCGCGTAGTCCTTGTCCATCTCGGTCATCGCCCTCGTTGGGAGTACTATCACCTCGTCTGAAACAATCGCCTGGGTCGTGTGGGCCTTGGCGCCTCTCACGACTATGCCTTTGCCGTTGGACTCCACCACATGCAGATAGAGGTCCTTGTCGGCCTGCTCGCTCGGTCTGAGCACCCTGTCCCCCTTTACGTCGGTCTGACCCACCGCGAGGGCCAAGTCATTCCTGGCGACGTATTCGTGGAACCTGGAGACCCTCTGAAAGTACCCCTTGGATGGGTCCCTCGCGTCCAGGGCTTTCGAGACAATCATGAGGGCCATTATCGCGTCCGAACCAATTGCCTGGACAATGTTGAAAATCCCGCTCCCAGCCCGCGTTGTTTCTTCGATCAGCGTAGACCTCGTCAGCAAATCCTGCGATGTCCGGCACAACTTGTAGAAGGTGCTGACCCGGCGCCCGTCTACCAACATTAGGGGGGAAGGCTTGAAGTTGGGGTCTCTCTGCAACCGGTAAAGCTGGGCGGCATGCCGCGCTGCCAGACTCAGGTACGGATGCTTCGTTATGTCCCTCACCCTCTTTCCTCGGTAGTATACCTCTCTCCCATCGACGAGACTTCCCAGATACTCCTTGGTGCTTCTCATTGCAAAGATCCTGAGATGAAATTCTGCCGGGTGTCGTTAAAGCCTTCTCGTACGCAAGACGCGGGGATGCAGATTGGTTCCTTTGGTTCAAATCGAGTCTCGGCGGCCGTGGCAATCTGGGGCCTGATGGCAGACCAGTGCTGTCCAGCTCAGACTCGCCGCTACTCGCGCGAGATATCCAGCCCATTGACATGGGAGTGTTGTCTGCCGCGAGTGCTCCCTTTCACTACGCGAGAATTCGGGCCACCGTCTTCCAGACGGGGGACCAATCGTCGCCCTCTAGCCGGTACCGTCGACCGCGTCCTCGCGCTCTGCGTGCCACACCGCACCCGACAAGGAACTCCAGATGAGCGACCGTCTCCATGACCGCGAGCCACCTGTTCACGTGCCCCAAAGACTCGTACGACCCTCTAGACCACTTCACCGAGGAGGTCACCTCTGCAGCCGAACGCTCTCCTCCGCGAAGGCCCCTGAGAACTTCCTGCAGGCGCTCCTCATGGTGAGCCGAGATGGTCTCAATCCTCTTCGAGACATCTCCGATGACGCTTCCGTGCCCAGGCAGGGCGACCCTGGGCGCGAGCCTCTTAACCTTGGCCAGGGAAGTGAGGTAAGATCGGAGTGCATCGTACTTGGGGACCGGGTAGAAGGCGATGTTAGGAGTCTCCCCAGGCAGGATGTGATCTCCTGATATGAGCGTCCCGTCGGTCTGCCGGTACAGACAGATGTGGCCAGGGGAATGCCCCGGCGTATGCAAGACGCGCCAGCCGCCCAATCGCGTCGGGATCATTTGCCCATCGACAACGTAGGAGTCGGGTTCAGGTAGGATTGGCCGGCTAGAAGAAATCGCGTCTCTGACGGTCTCCAGAACGTCAATCGGGAATCCAAGCCGATCTGACGCGTATGCCATGCCCCTGTTGAACACGCTGTAGTAGTATCTCCTGTGGAGGGTCTCTCTCCTGTGGTAGGATACCTCCGACGAGTAGGTCCTGATTATCGCCTTTGACCCGCCGAAGTGATCTGGGTGCAGGTGAGTGATGAGAAGCCTTTCGATCGCCACCCCTCCGAGCGCAGCCTGGATCGCGCCAACGAGGCTGTCCCCTGCGCGAGCCCAGCCAGAATCAACGAGGAAGTATCTCCCTGGCGACGTCTCTACGAGATAGCAGTGGACGCGGCTCACCACGCTTTCGAATTCAGCTTCTACCGTTGTGGTGAGCCGAATCACGCCGTCGCAGATTTCCTTGAACTCTGCACCCAACCTATCGCGCCGCAATGGGGCGGACTTAAGACTCTGTATTCTTTCCATCAGCCCGACGAAGGGAGATCGGGGCGGCAGACCCTGTAGAATCGCGGTCAGACCGGGCGTCCGTGTGAGATGTCGGAAGAAGGAGAACATTCCAAATCATAAATAACCGCTGTCTCCGTCCACCAACGGTCAAGGCGCCCTCTGGGAATGCCCCAACAGAGCCGGCTTCGTCCCGGGAATCCGTTGACAGGTTTCATGGAAGGTCTTGAAATAAAGAGGATCAGCCCGGCGAGAAACGCCCTCAGGAGCGAGATGGGTTCGCTAGATGAGCTCGCCGCTTCCATCGCCGAGAAGGGGCTGCTTGAGCCGATAGTCGTGAGGTTTGCCCCCGGAGGTTTTGAAGTCGTTGCTGGGAACAGGAGGTTGGAGGCATGCAAGATGCTCGGGATGAGAAGCATCCCCTGCCACGTGGTCGACCTGGACGACAGGGAAGCCTTCGAGGTCTCACTCGTCGAGAACATCCAGCACGAAACAATGAACCCCATTGACGAGGCAAGGGCATTCAAGAAATATGCCGACAACTTCGGGTACGGCGGAATCACGCAGCTGGCTGAGAAGATAGGGAAAAGCCAGGCCTACATCAGCAACAGGATTCGGCTTCTGGCTCTGCCCAAAGGAGTTAGGGATGACGTCATTCGGCGCCGAATAAGCCCGAGTGTCGCCCAAGAACTCGTGGCCCTTGGGGACGAAGAGGCGGATGAAATTGTAGAGATAATCCACGAACGGAATCTCTCGATGAGGGAAGTCAGGAGGATGGTGAGACACCATCGCGGCACGGCAGCGAATCTGCGGGGAGAGGTGGCCGCTTCGGACCTTGATGCCCGCGAGCCAGGCCTAGCCGAGCTGAGAGCTCAGATGGCCGAAAGGGCAATCGCAAGGGCAGTAGCATCAATGCGGATGGATTCGTACAGGCTCGGAGAAGTCATCGACGACGTCGCTGACCAGTGGGTGCTTACGGAGACCCTCATGCCATGCAGGGATACTCTGAACGAACAGATAGACAACCTCCTACGATTCAGGAAGAGGTTTCTCCGCGAGGATGTGAAGCACTAGAGGAGCGCATGTCCTAGCGGCCGTTCGTCTTAGAACGCAGCGCGTCACGATAATGGATAAATCGGATGTGGACGGTCAGATTCCAGCAATGATCTCCAGTGAGGGAGGCACCACCCCGCTGCCCGAGTCTGGGCGAATGAATGCGAGGGCGATCAAGAACGTAGCCGTATTGGGCGCAGGAACGATGGGGCATGGAATCGCTCAGTTAGCGGCGCAGATCGGGTGCAACGTCGTGCTCCGTGATGTGGAAGACAGGTTCGTTGACTCTGGACTGGACAAGATCAAATGGAGCCTTGGCAAGTTGGTGGAAAGGAAGAGACTGAGCAACGAGCAGGCGAGTGTCGTACTTCAGCGGATACGGAAGACGACCGACCTGAAGCTTGCGGTTTCAGAATCGGACCTCGTCATCGAAGCTACTCCGGAAGTGATGGAGCTCAAAAAGGAACTCTTCGGTTCGGTGGACAGGTACGCTCCGCTGGATGCGATCCTTGCGTCGAACACGAGTTCCCTTCCGATTGATGAAATGGCCAAAGCGACGACGAGACCTCAGAACGTTGTCGGGATGCACTTCTTTAACCCGGCGCAGCTCATGCGGCTGGTCGAGATAATCCTAGGAACTCGGACCGCCTACTGGGTAGGCCAGACCGCCATTGAGTTTGCGAAGGGGCTCGGGAAAGAGACGATAGTCTGCCGGAAGTACGTGCCCGGGTTCGTGGTGAACAACGTCCTTCACGCCCTAGGAAGGGTCCCCATGGTGATGTTTGTTAGCGGAGATGCGACGGCTGAGGAAATAGACTCCGCATTGATTTACAAGGCTGGTTTCCCCATGGGGGTCTTCCTACTCCGGGACTACAGCGGAATCGATGTGGGGTACAACGTCCAGAAGCTCTTCGAAAGCTATGGGTACCCTCCCGACCCCGCGTCGCCGCTGAAGAAGATGGTCGAGGAGGGGAGACTCGGCGCCAAGACGGGGCGTGGATTCTACGAATGGAAGGGCGGACAGAAGCCCAAGATATCTGCTGACGCGGGGGAGAGAATCAACGTCACCCCAATAATAGCGAGTGGGGTCAACGCGGCGGCTGAGCTAATAAGAGAAGGGGTCGCGACCCGAGAGGACATCGACAAGGGCGTCAGACTAGGACTCGGGTTCCAGAAGGGAATTCTTGAGGCGGGGGACGAGATTGGGCTAGACATGCTCGTGGAATCTCTGACCTCGTTTAACGAGAGGCACGGACGGAAGAATCGTGAGCTCTCGCCTCTCCTAGTGGGGCTTATCAAAGAAGGGAAGCTAGGCAGAAAGACGGGGAAGGGCTTCTACAATTACGACTAGACGTCCCCTGCTTCGGGCTCCGCTGTGACCTTGACCACTGGTCACTCGAGCGTCTCCGAATTGAGGTCAGGGAGCAAGATAGGCTTCGCGGACATGGGGGTTGGTAGCGAGCTCCTGGTTCGTTCCGCTCAGGGCGACCCTACCTACCTCCAGGACGTAGGCGCGATGAGCAATGGACAGGGCCTGTCGGGCGTTCTGCTCCACCAGAAGGACGCTCACACCACCATTTGCTATTTCCTTGATGCCTCGAAAGATGGCCTCCTGCGCGAGAGGGGCCAACCCAAGTGAGGGCTCGTCAAGCATAAGCAGTTTGGGATTGGACATCAGTGCGCGGCCAATGGCCACCATCTGCTGTTCTCCCCCGCTGAGGGTTGATGCGACTTGCTTGGACCTTTCCTTCAGCACAGGGAAAAGGGCATAGACCCTCTCGCGGTCATCGTCGATCTGGCGGTGCTCCTTTCGTAGATATGCGCCAAGGAGCAGGTTCTCCAACACCGTCATCTCGGGAAAAAGCCTCCTGCCTTCCGGGCAATGCACCACCCCTGCCTTTACGATTTCGTGACGGTGGAGGACGTCGAGTCGCGCGCCGTCGAATAGGATTTCCCCCGCTCCCCGCACAAGCCCTGATATTGCCCTCAGGAGCGTGCTCTTCCCAGCACCGTTTGCACCCAGAACTGCGACTACCTCGTTCCCTTCGACATTCAGGGTGACGTTGTCGAGGGCGAGAGCCTTGTCGTAATGGACAGTGAGGTCCTTGATTTCGAGCACTTGCCTATCCCTTACCCAGGTAGGCCTCCAGTACCTTCTGGTCGCTCAGTATCTCCTGGGGGGTGCCTTGGGAAAGAAGTTTTCCGTGGTCGAGCACCAACATCCTGTTCGCCATCTGGACCACCTTAGAGACCCTGTGCTCCACCATCAGCAGCGTAAGGTTCCTGCTGGCTTTCGCCCGCGCCAGGGCGTCAGAGAGTTCCTGCGTCTCTTGGGCGCTGAGCCCACTAAAGACCTCATCGACGAGAAGGACCTCGGGGAATGTCGAAAGGGCGCGCGCCAGTTCCAGCTTCTTCAGTTCTCCATGGGAAAGGCTCCGCGTCAGGGAGAACGGAGCACGTAGGAGGCCCACAAGCTGGAGAAGGTCCATCGCCTGTTTCGTGAGCTCCTCGCTGCCTCCCTTCCTGATCAGCCTTCCCTTGCCCTGAATCAGTCCCACAAGGACGTTTTCAACCACGGTGAGGTCTTTGAACGGTCGGACTATCTGAAACGTGCGGTTCATGCCTCTCTGGACGATTTGGTTGGGGCTCCTCCCCGTCGTCTCGCGACCGTCGAGTGTGACCGTGCCTGATGTCGGGCGTTGGAACCCGGTCATCAAATCGAACAGTGTAGTCTTCCCAGCCCCGTTCGGACCAATCACGCCGACTGTTTCTCCCTGGTCGACCTGGAAAGTCAGGCCGTCTAGAGCCACAAGGCCACCGTACCTCTTCGTCAGCTTATCGACGACCACTCTAGGTGGCAGCCTTTTTCCCCCCCAATAGCCTCCTTATTCTCATCCCCCTGAGGTTCGATTTCAGCCTTCCCAGGAGGCCGCCCGGAAATGCCAGGACTATTGCCATAAGCAGGATGCCATAGGTAAGCACAGAGATGTCAGAACTTACTCCCAGGCCATCGATCACCACGACCAAGAGATAGGCCCCCACCACGGGGCCCACGATGGTCGCAATCCCCCCGACTATGGTCATTGCTATGACTTCGAACGATAAATTGCTGGAGAAGGTGTCTGGCCCGACGAATTTGAACAACTGTGCCTGGTACGCGCCCGCCATCCCGGTGAAGAACGCGCTGATGACGTACGCCATCAGCTTGTAGTTCGTAACGTTCATCCCCGTGGCAGACGCCGCCTTTTCGTCGTCCCTAATCGATTCGAGAGCCAAGCCGAGGCGCGAGCTCGCCAGGAAGATGAGGACAATGACTGTGGCCAGCATCAACAGGAGCGAACCGTAGTACTGAACTAGGTAACTGTCAGAGATGCTGGACAACCCATACAGCCCGTGTTCGCCGCCGAAGACAGAGGAGAGGCTGAATGTGAGGTCCCCCGCTATCAGTGGGAATATGAGGGTGGCCAGAGCGAAGTACGGGCCCTTCAGTCTAAGCGTGGGGTAGCCGAACGCGATACCTATGGCGATAGCGACCGCCCCTGCCAGAGGGATGGTGAGCACGGGGCCATACTTGAGGTTGAGATTCATGAACCCGGCAGCATAGCTCCCGACACCGAAGAAA
>Ga0187770_10000941_pt1 | contig 14939 bp, 15 predicted proteins | sample 0116_SJ02_MP02_2_FD_133154 | JGI IMG/M metagenome (GOLD analysis project Ga0187770, IMG submission 133154) | Tropical peat soil microbial communities from peatlands in Department of Meta, Colombia - 0116_SJ02_MP02_20_MG | ecosystem: Environmental > Terrestrial > Soil > Wetlands > Peat | place...
AGCGCATCTTGGCGGCGAACTTCTTCAATAACTCATCTCCTACCAGATGGCCATGCTCATCATTCACTCGCTTGAACTCGTCTATGTCGATGATGGCTACGCAGAATGGCGCGCGGTTTTGAAGCGACCGCTCTATCTCGCCCTCCACGGCGAGACGGTTGCGCAGCCCGGTGAGCGCATCGCGCGAGGCAATTTCTTCAGCCTCGTCCAGCCGGGCCTGATAGGTCTTTACCTCATTGCGCAGGCTGTCGATTGCCGCCTTGCCTTCCGCGGTCATCCTGTCGATTGAGCTCTTCAGTTCTGTGGCGCTTTGCTTGATTGATTCCCGGATGGCGGTCAGATCATCCAGGTTGGCGATGCTTTTCAGCCGCGTTGTCACGTCGGTAATCTGCGCCGCGCAGCGCTGATCCCGCTCGCCTACCGATTCGGCGGTGCGCGCCATCATCAGCAGAATTTCCTTCACCTCGCCGGCCTTTTGCCGGTAGTGCATGGCGGCGAGCCGTCCCCAGCCCTGCAGATGCTCGCGCACGCCGTTTTCCGTCTCCGCGATGGTCTCCGCAGAGAGTGCTTCCGAGAGCTTTTCTTCCAGCTTGCCCAGTCCTTGCTTGAGTTCCCCGCCCAGAGCCGGACAGGCATCCTGGCCGCAGTTGCCCATATCCACCAGAGAAAACCGGTAAGCGGCAACTATCATTGGAAGAAGAAGATTTGTCTCTGGCTTACTATGTTCGCCTGATTCAGTCTGCCCTTCTTCAAGATAATGTTTGATGGAGATCATCGTTCCTCGGAAGAGCTCTCCGCGCGGTGTGACAGCGTGGACAGTATCTCCGAGAATTATCGGCAATTTCCCGGCGTTTCTTTAGTCATGGATATTGAACATTGGCTCGTACATCTGCGCATGACAAGATAAGTTGATTTCTGCTTATATAATTCGTGGAGCTGTTAGCCATGAAACTCAAACTGCCACCTAAGCCCTGTGTGCGCTGCAAGAAGCCCACCTCGCGCCGTCGCGATGGCAAGCCCGTGTGTCTGCGCTGCCGGGTGGTGTTGACAGAACTGGAAGCGGATAAAGAAATGCGCCGCATGGGCAAGCTAAAAGGCACACACGGGCGCAGTTGAGCTATTGTGGGTTGGGAGCCATCGAATTGTCGATCCCGGAGAATGAGCATGACGGAAGATGAGCGGCAAGCGAAGCTGGCCAGCCTGGCCCGTTGCAAGCAGTTTGGCGAGAAGGCCTACGACGATATGTACGAAGCGCACTCCTCCAGCGGCGCCCGCGGATTCTACAGTGATGCAAAGGAGGCCTTCTACGACGCCATTGGGATTGCCGAGGAGCTCGGTTTGCCAAAAGAAGCCGAGGCCCTGCGCAAGCGCCTGGAGCACATTAAAGCGGTCTATAGAAACCAGTTTGCAGAGTAAACGAAAAAAAGACGAAAAAATACTTGACACAGTTCGCTTTTTATTCGCTATAATGCGCCCATGGCTGTCACACGCAGGCAAAAAGAGATTCTCGACTTCCTGGAGTCGTTTGTTAGACGCAACGGCTACTCCCCGTCCTTTGAAGAGATTGCGCGCGGCATGGAGCTGAAAAGCCTAGCTACCGTTCACAAGCACATCACCAACCTGGAAAAGAAGGGGATGCTGGACCGCGTGCATAACCGCAGCCGTTCCATCGACATAGTGCCGCCGGGAACGCGCACACGCACCAGCGATCGGCTGTCGCTTGCAGGGCGCATAGCCGCCGGCGCCCCCATCGAATCAATCGAAAACCCAGAAAGCATATCGCTTCACGATGTGGTGGGCAACCGCGAAGTCTTTGCTCTTGAGGTACGCGGGGACTCCATGCGCGACGAGCACATCATCAACGGCGATTATGTACTGGTGGAGCGTACAAACACAGCACGCCAGGGTGAGATTGTGGTGGCTTTGGTGCGTGGCGCCGAGACCACCCTGAAGCGCTTTTTCAATGAAGGTAATCGGGTGCGACTGCAACCTTCCAATATGGAGATGGACCCCATCTACGTTCCCGCCGCGCAGGTGGCCATCCAGGGCCGCGTGCTGGGGGTTCTGCGCAAGTACCGGCAATAATTCTGGAATGCAACCTGACGCACGCGCGCTCGCAAGGAGATGTGCTTGACTCAGCCGTACTATTATGCAGATATCTCGAAAACCATTGATCACTCGCTGCTCAATCCCACGCTGACAGCCGCTGCTCTAGAGGAGGGTTGCGCACTGGCGGTTCGATATGACGTGGCCAGCGTCTGCATCATGCCTTACTACCTGGCCCGGTGCTCTGCCCTTCTGGCTGGAACAACAATCCACACCAGCACCACCATTGGCTTTCCACATGGCGGGCACACCACTGCCGTCAAGCTAGCTGAAGTCCGGCAGGCGCTTGCCGACGGCGGGCAGGAATTGGATGCGGTCATCAATATCAGCAAGGCTCGGAGCGGGGATTGGCAATATGTCAAGAATGAACTGTCAGCGCTCGCGGAGACTACTCATGCTGGCGGCGCCAAGATCAAGGTGATTTTTGAGAATGCTTACCTTGACGATGCGGCCAAGATCCGGCTGTGCGAAATTTGCGCGGAGATTGGAGCAGACTGGGTCAAAACCTCGACCGGTTACGCGTCCAGCGGAGCGACTATGACAGATCTCGAGCTGATGCGCAGACATTCACCGCCAAGCGTTCAGGTGAAAGCGGCGGGTGGCGTGCGCGATCTCGATACGCTATTGGCCATACGTAAAATCGGAGTAAGCCGGGTCGGCGCCTCCAATACCCAGGCCATCCTGGAAGAATGCCGCATGCGTCTGGGCCTGAAGCCCATCTGCCCGTAAGCCTGGAAGGTCAAAAGAGCCTGGTTTGCCTGCCTGATTCGATTGCTTTGTGGTGATTCGATTAAATCCACCTTCCGGCGACGGGAATACACCGCAGGGTGATCGTGGCAATCCAACTTAGCGCTACCGTGCAGAGAAAGACAAACATACCTTTCACAACCGGAGAGATCGCCCATTGCAACAGGGAGAATTGGAGCCAGGTGACGAAAAGATAGTGAACCAGATACATTCCGTACGCGTTTTCGCAAAGACTGTCAAACACCGGGAGCCTTCTTTGGGCAAACCGCAGGAACAAGGCCAGTGAGGCAAAGCACAACGCCATGCAGGATATTACATACGCCATTGCCTGAATCGCGTTCCACACCCGTGGCGGGTCAAAGCCGGAGTGCGTATTGATGGTCAACAGCGCCAACGCGAGGGTAAAAAGGAACGGGATCACCGCAAAAATCGCCCATCCAAGCCATTTTTTGGCCAACGGACCAGACCGGCTCAGATGGCTTCGCTCCAGCCCCCTAGTTCCCCAGCCTACCCCCAGAAGGAAGACAAACAGATAGAGAAAAACGCGGCTGATCTGAACATTTAGCGGGCCAAAGGTCCACCAGGCGGAGACGCCAAAACGGAGCGCCATGGGAAGATAGATAGCTCCGGCAATCAGGACGACGGCAGCGAAGAGTCTGCTTGGCCGGCACAGACTTGCGATGACGTCTCCCAGCCACGATCCGGCAGCGGGCAGAACCGCCAGCGTCACAGCAACCAGGCAATCAAAGGCCAACAACAGCGACAGAAACCAAAGATGCGCTGTCGGCCAATAGCCCAGAGCAAGCCACTGCCTCCAGTATTCGTGAAACCCTCCTGGAGATCCGGTCTGTAGAAAAGTAGGATAGTAAGCGCACAACGGAATAATCGCAAAAGCGATAAAAAAAGGAACTCCCAGACGGAAGAAGCGGTCACGCAAAAAACGCGGCAGCCCTTTACGTGCCAGGCTCGGCCACAGAAACAGACCGGAAAGCAAGAACATCAGCGGCATTGCGAAAAGTTCGAAGAAGGCCACGAAAACCAGAAAGCCAAACCAGCGCCCAGAGTCAACCACGGGAAACGCGCCCCACCAGCGCGGAATCGCCAGTAGGGAGGCGGGCGGCGAAGGGGCTACCGGTAGATAAGCGAGAAATGAGTGAAAGGCCAGCACCATCAAGGTGAGAAAGCCGCGCAAGTAGTCTATGGCCAGGTTATGCGAAGCCGACGGCGTGATTCCGGATTCTGCCTTGATGGGATCGGACACAGTCCAGGACTTAATCGCAACCATACTTCATCGATCATCGCCCATTGAAACTTCTGCGCGAAATAGTTGAATGAGAAGGATTCCAACTTGCCGCTATTAACGAATAGACATTAAGCCAGAAGGCGCTGGATCTTTTCCTCGATCGCTTCCTGAGGAACATAGCCGACTATTTGATCTGCCACTTTGCCGCCTTTGAAAAAAAGCAGTGCAGGAATGCCGCGAATACCGTAACGGGATGGGGTGGCACTATTCTCGTCCACATTCACCTTGGCGACCTTCAGCTTGCCGGCATAAGTTTCAGCCATGTCATGAACAATCGGCGCGATTGCCTTGCAGGGGCCGCACCAGGCAGCCCAGAAATCCACCAGAACCGGTTGTTCGCTGCGGAGCACCTCCTGATCAAATGTTGCATCACTAACTTCTAAAATTCCCAATCCAGCCATGATCCTCCTTGCAGTCACTGCCTGAATATAGTGTAACGATAAACTGACTCTCATGAGATGCGCAAAATACCAGCTAAGTCGCAAACAGCTCTTCGAGTTCCAAAGGAAATCGTGGGCGACAGACCGGAGAAGCTACGTTTCAATCAATACCACAGCTGCCAATTATTTGCATGCAGAGCAAATAAAAGCGCCCGGATCCTATAAAGGATCACGGGCGCTAGAGCAGCCCTCCCCCAGAACTGCCCACGTGAGAGAATGTAGGTTTTCTGAGCTCCAAAAGCAAGTTATCTTGAGTAACAAAATAGGTAACATACGAGCAGATAACTATTGCGAAAAAGTAACATTCGCACAGGTTTTTTACGTAACACGACATAACATTCTTGATTTCTTAACTCTGAAGGCAAATAAAGATCGCGGCGAGTGCTAAAAAGCATTTTGTCAACGGCCAGTGATTGCAATTTCATAAGAATGGATTGCGCCGGCGGACGAAAATCGGCAGAGCTTGAGTTCCTGTTCCATCAATCCTTTCAATGCGTTACGGATGGCAGCCTCAGCCTCCGGAACACTTTTCTGGATTTCGACGATGGCCAGAACTGAGGGTCCGGCGCCGCTCAGAGCCACACCAAGAATGCCATGTTCTCCGGCCAGAGGCAGCAGCCGAGGCAGCATGGGGCAGAGGGGCGCGCGATAGGGTTGGTGAATGCGGTCCCGCATAGCCACGCGCAGAAGATCGCCTCGCGCCTGTGTAAAAGCCAGTCCCAAAAGCGCCGCGGACTGAATATTGGCAACCGCGTCCGCTCGAGTGTAGTTTGCGGGCAGCGCTGCGCGAGCTTCGCTAGTAGCCAAGGGTTCATTTGGCAGAACCACGATTGCCCGCCACTCCTCCGGCGGCTCGACGCGAGCCACATGAATCTGCTTACCTTCGCAAGCTGCCGTCACAAAACCGCCGAGCCAGCAGGCCGCGGCGTTATCCGGATGGCCCTCCAGAGCCACTGCCTCCTCCAGAATGCGCTCAGCTTTCCACTCCAACCTGCCAAAATTCACAGCCAGGCAGATGCCCGCAAGGCGTCCTGCCGCCGACGAGCCGCAGCCCATTCCCAGAGGAATCTCATTGTTCATGCGAATCGCCAATGAAACAACAGGCCGTCCGCTGGCCTCAAGCAATTGTTTGTAAACCTCAAGAATGAGATTATTCTCAAGCTGAGAGCAGTGCTCCCGGTCGCGGCCAGTCGCGGCAATCGAAAACTCCGCAGCAGGCTCAGCCTCAATCTCAAGATAAAAGTCGAGAGCCACAGCAGCAGCGTCGAAGCCAGAGCCTAGATTGGCGGAAGTGGCCGGAAGGCGCAGCCGTATACGCGCGGGCTTTGCGTCTCGGGAAAAATCGCACGCAGCTTTGCTCATCCTGCTCTTCCCTTCAGAGCGGCTAACACCGAAGCCGGCGTAGCCTCCACCGCCAATGCGTCTCGCCGCAGTCCGGCGATCTCCGTTTCACTTCCCGCGATTTCTTCTTTTCCCAGCAATTTTCCGCGATGAAAGTCGATGGTGTAATCGGCATCTTTGAGAGTATGGCCGGTCAGCATCAGAACGACAGTATCGCTGGAACTCACCTTGCCTTCGGCGCGAAGCTTCTTAAGCCCCGCCAGCGTGACCGCCGAGGCCGGCTCACAGCCCAGCCCTTCGGCGCCTATTTCCGCCTTGGCGATGGCGATTTCGGATTCAGTCACATCAAGGCACCAGCCGCCTGTCTCCTGAATAGCGCGCGCCGCCTTGCGCCACGAGGCCGGATTGCCGATGCGAATGGCCGTTGCGCGCGTATGCGCCATCACCGGCTCAAGCACGGCCGCCTGATGCTCCCTGAAGCTGCGCACCAGGGGATTCGCTCCCGCGGCCTGAATCACGCTGATGCGCGGCATGCGCGTCACTAGTCCAAGCTCGAGCATCTCCCTGAAGCCCTTGCCCAGCGCCGAACTGTTGCCCAGATTGCCGCCAGGCACAATCAGGTGGTCGGGAACACTCCAATCAAATGCCTCGGCAATCTCGAAGGCCGGTGTCTTTTGACCTTCCAGCCTGTAGGGGTTCACTGAGTTCAGCAGATAAATGGGCGCTTCTTTCACTATCTGCGACAACAGGTGCATGCAGCCGTCGAAATCGGATTTCAACTGGCAGGTAACAGCTCCATAATCCATGGCCTGCGAGAGCTTGCCCCAGGCGATCTTGCCCTCGGGAATCAGCACCAAGCTTTTTAGCCCGGCCCGCGCGGCATAAGCGGCCATGGCGGCTGAGGTGTTTCCTGTCGACGCGCAGGCCACGCATTCAAATCCCCATTCTTTGGCCACGCTGATTGCCGCCGTCATGCCCGTATCTTTGAATGAGCCGGTGGGGTTCATTCCCTGATGCTTGACAAAGAGCCGGTCAATTTTCAGAGCTTTGGCCGAGCGCGTCAGGTGGTAGAGCGGTGTGTTGCCCTCGCGCAGGCTCACCACGTTGCTATAGTTGCCCAGAATGGGCAGCAGCTCGCGAAAGCGCCAGACGCCGGATTGGTCCAGCGCCTCTGATGACGAGCGCCGCTCGCGCAATACCCACTTAAGCCCGCCCGCATTAGGCCGGTCTTTGCCTCCGCGCTGACTCCAACCGGGGTATTCCACATCAAACAATTCGCCGCACGCGACGCAGCGGAAGTCGGGCCGGGCCTCCGCGCCGGCGATCTGTGCTCCGCATCCGATACAGCGCAACTGGTGCAAAATGTCGTTCATGCCTGCTTTTAGCCTACCAGCAGCACGTCACGCTCGCCTCGCAGCGTCTTGTGAATTGTGGAATGCATCGCCTACTTCGGCGTCGTTGAGGCTGCCGGGGCGCTCTGCGCTTTCTCCAGCGCAGGATCCTTCAGCTCCTTGCGCGCCTGCTTGCCGTGCGGGCCGTCAGGATCGTACTCCAGCAGCTTGAGATAATGCGCCTTGGCATGGGCATAATCGCCCAGGTGGTGCTCCGCCTCGGCCAGGCCCCAATACACCTCTGGATTTTCCGGGTCCAGAATCATCGCGGATTCAAAGCGCGAAAGAGCCGCCTTCCAGTTTTTGGTCTGCAAGTAGTAGCCGCCTACTTCGATGTCTTTGGAGGCAGATTCCTTGTGTGTGGGTTCCTTGATGACGAGGAGTTTTCTCTTCTTTCCGCTTGTCTGATCGTCGTCCCCCGGTTTGGGCAGCAGCCTTTCGACGCCTGTCAGGCTGGAGCTGAATTCGGCTTCCGGCCCGCTGGCCGCCGGCGCGGGATCGTCAGGGCTGCGGACCGGGTCAACGTCCTCGCCCTTTAGCGGAAACAATGGGACCGGCGTGCTCTCCGACGCATGATAGAGCGTCCCCTCAGGCAGCGGCGGAGTGTTCCGGGAAGGCATCACCGGAACCGTGCTCGTATCTTCGGGAAAGGGATTGTTGCTGGATTGAGTAGCCGGTCCTGGCTGCGATGAGTTTGGCTGTGTCTGCTTCTTGCTGTCGCCAGCCGGCTTGCTCTGGCCTGTTGTATCGCCCGTAGCCGGCACCTGCGACCTCAGCCGCGGCCCCGCCATCAGGCAGACTGCCATTCCGCCAGCCACAATAAGCGTAATTAGTGACGCGCGTTTCATCCCACTCGCCTCATACTGAGCCATACCCTTCAAGTATAAAGCTGCCAGTTCTCAGCGGCATTCATCCATTCCATGCGTCCACAAGCGCGAACTCCCCCGGAACGATACAATCCCCTCTAGGCAGCCTCAATTTCGGCGAGGCCACAGGGAGCAATCTCACGCATGGGTTACCAGGTTCTAGCCAGGAAATACCGTCCGCAGCGCTTTGCCGACGTAGCCGGCCAGGATCACGTCACGCGGACCCTGCTCAACGCGCTCAGCCAGAACCGCGTCGCCCATGGCTACATATTTTCCGGCCATCGCGGCATCGGCAAGACGACCATCGCCCGCATCGTGGCTATGGCACTGAACTGTCACACCGATGTGGGCGCGCCGACGCGGCCTTCGCCTGAGCCTTGCGGCAAGTGCGACTCCTGCACGGAGATTAGACAGGGCAACGCAGTGGATGTAATCGAGATTGACGCGGCTACAAATCGCGGCATCGACGAGATTCGCGAGTTGCGCGATGCCGCCCGCTACGCGCCCTCGCGAGACCGGTACAAAATCTACATCCTCGACGAGGCCCACCAGATTACCGACGCGGCCTTCAACGCGCTGCTCAAGACTCTGGAAGAGCCGCCCGCGCACGTCATCTTCATGATGGCCACCACGCAGCCTGAGGACATTCCCCAAACTATACGCTCACGCTGCCAGCACTTCAGTTTTCACGCCGTCAAATTCGACGACATTCTGGCCCAACTGAAAATGATCGCCGCTGATGAGAAGGTCGAAGCCGAGGAGTCTGCTCTGGCTCTGCTAGCCGAGGCCGGCGATGGCTCTATGCGTGACGCGCTCTCTATCATGGACCAGGCCATTGCCTCCGCTCCCGTGGAGAAAGGCAGCCCTGTGCTTTCAGCGGCGCAGATTCGCGAGCTGATGGGCGCGGTTCCCAATGCAGTCTTCGAACGGCTAATGGAAGCAGTCGCCGCCGGACAGAGCGCTGAGTTAATGGAGCAGTTGAACCTGCTCGTCAATGCTGGCCACAACCCCTCGTCGCTGGCGCGGCAGATGGTTCGTTATCTGCGCAATGCTTTGATGGCCAAACTGGGCGGCGAGCAGACCGAGCTGATGCAAATCTCCGCCGACGAGCGTGCCCGCGCAGCTCGCACCGCGCAACTTTTCTCTGAGGAAGAACTGACTCGCAATCTTCAGATTGTACTGCGCACATTCGACGACCTGAACTACCGCCAGGAGCAGCGTCTCCACCTGGAGCTGGGCCTGCTCAAGCTGATTCATGCGCAGCGTCTGCTGCCAATGGAGGAGCTACTGAGCAATATTGGGGCTGCGCGCCCCGCAACTCCGCCCTCCACCGCGGCATCAACGCCACGGCCAGCCGCAAATCCTGCGCGTTCAGCGGCATCCGCTGCTCCCGCTGCCGCACAGCCTCTCTCGCCGTTTGGCTCAAGAGGCGGCAATTGGGGCTCTGAACTAAAGATGGAGTCGGGTCCAAAGCAGGTTTCCTCGGCCTCGCCGGTTGCGACCGTGGACCGCCCATCGCCAATACCATTCCCTGCCGCGACAGCTCCAGCCGCCGGATACGCAGCACCCATCACCGAAGGTGCGCTGGCCGTGGCTCCGCAAGCTACTGCCAAGGCAGCCAGTCTTCCTACTATCGAGCAGATTCGTTATGAAGTCGGCCGTGCTCTAGTCGATGGCGGCCATGTTTCAGCAGCACAGTTGCTGGGCTCCGGCGCGTGGATGCTCGATGACACCAGCCTGCGCATAGAAGTGGCCGGCATGGGCAAGAAGATGCTGGCGCTTACCATTAACACCGCCGCGGAGAAGATTATTCGCCAGGAATTGCATCGGCTGGGCGCGCCCACGCGTTTTATAGTCGTTCCCGGCGAAGGGACGGCATCGACAGCCGCGCCGATGGCCGCGCCGGCTGTCGGCAGCGTTGGAGAATCCGCGCTGGCCAATCCTCTGGTGCAGCGGGCGCGCGAAATCTTCAACGCCGACGTACGCAGCGTCGTCGATCTCCGCCAAAAATAATCTCGCTCCAGATGAGGAGTACAAACCATGCTCAACCCGCTCAAAATCTCCGAGATGCTCTCCCAAGCCAACAAGATGCAAGAGGAGGTTCAGCAAAAGCTGGGCCAGATGGTGGTCGAGGGAACGAGCGGCGGAGGCGCGGTGACCGCAACCATGAATGGCAAGAAGCAGCTTCTCAAGATTCACATCGAACCGGCAGCGGTTATCGGACTCGGCGGCGACAAGCCGGATGTGGAGATGTTGGAAGACCTGGTGGTTGCCGCAGTCAACGATGCAGGACGCAAGGCCGATGAGGCGATCCAATCCAGCGTTAAGGGCGTGTTGGGCGGATTGAATCTGCCGGGAATGGGCTGAGTTTTACTCAAGAAATACTTATCAAAAACAAAGGGAGGACGAACCGATGCTTCAAGGAATGAACCGTAGAGATTTTATGCAGCTAGGTCTCGCGGCAGGCGCGACGGCGATGCTGCCGCGCGGCGCGAGCGCGCAGGCCGCAACAGCAGTTCCCCGCGCAGCCCAGGCGCACTCGGATGCCGCGAGTACGCCGATCAAGAACACCAAGCTCTACGACAACGTCTATTTGCTTCAAGGACAAGGTGGCAACATGGCGCTGCAAACCGGCCCGGAGGGCAATATCCTCATCGATGCCAGCTTTGCTCCGGCGGTTCCGCGGATTCTCGAGGCTATCGGGAGTTTGAGCAAGGACGTTCCCTTTGCTCTGATCAATACGCACTGGCACGGCGACCACACCGGCGGCAACGAGGGAATGCACGCAGCTGGATACACGATCGTTGCCCATCAGAATACCCGTGAGCGGCTATCCACACCGCAGACAATGAAGATCTTTCACTCGATCACGCCCGCGTCTCCAGTTGGCGCTTGGCCGACGGTAACCTTCGAGGATGCTTTGTGCGTATGGCGCAATGGCGACCAGCTCAACCTTGTCCACCTGGCTCCCGCGCACACCGACACGGATATCTACATTCACTTCCAAAAGGCCAACGTGCTTCACATGGGCGACATCTGGTTCAATGGCATCTATCCCTTCATCGACGAAGGCACCGGCGGCTCCATCGGCGGCATGATCCGCGCCACTGAAAAAGCGCTGAACATTGCAAACAGCGGCACAAAGATCATTCCCGGTCATGGACCGCTGGGATCGAAGGCTGATTTTCAAAAGTATCATGACATGCTCGCAGCTATTAGAGACAAGGTGGCAGCTCTCAAAGCAGCCGGAGCAAGCGAGCAGGAGGCCATCGCCAAAAAGCCCACAGCGGATTTTGACGCCAGGTTGGCCAAGGGCTTTATGGACGCCGATACTTTTACCGGCATCGTCTATCGAACGCTGTAGGAGGCGCGAATCGTGACCCGCTTTGCCGAACCTATGGCGCGGCTGATTGAAGAGTTGAAGAAGCTGCCGGGAGTGGGAACCAAGAGCGCTCAGCGCCTCGCTTTCCACATCCTGCGCGCCAGCGATGAGGATGCGGCGGCGCTGGCCGAAGCGGTGCGCGGTCTCAAGGCCAGCCTGCGCCTCTGTTCTCTCTGCAACAACGTCACTGATATCGATCCCTGCGTCTATTGCACCAGCCCCGCCAGAAATCACCGCCTTGTGTGCGTCGTCGAGGAGCCCACCACTATTGCCGCCGTAGAGCGCACACGCAGCTACCAGTCTGGATCACAGGGAAGCGGCTATCAGGGCGTTTACCACGTGCTGCACGGCACGCTATCGCCCCTGCACGGCATCGGGCCGGATCAGTTGCGCACCGGCACTCTCATCACACGAGTCGAAAAGGGCGAGGTGGACGAGGTCATCCTGGCCACCAGCCCCACTCTCGAAGGCGAGGCCACCGCTCATTGGCTGGCCGGAGTGTTGCACAGCTTTCCTGTTCGCATCACGCGCATCGCCACCGGCGTTCCGGCAGGCAGCGACATCGAATACGCCGACGAGGTGACCATGGCGCGAGCGCTGGATGGACGGCGGGAGATTTAATCCCGAATAAGCTCTAAGGATGATGCCCTGCTGAGCAAATCGACTGCTCCGGTAGCTGCTCTAGCCGCCTGGCACGTAGCGCTGTTGTTGGAATGGGCTCTGGAAAGCTCCGAAAAGCGCCGTGAGATCGAATGCGACTGGAGCGAGGAGCTGGAATCATTTGAGGAGGGGGAATCATGACAGTGAAGACATACGGGGAGTTACTCTTTGAAAAATACCTTAATTCTCATGGCATTCAGTTTGAATACGAGCCTCCTCTTTCGAGCACTAGCAATCTGATTGACTACGTCGTTAAACACCCAACACACGGTCAGATATTGTTTGAGGTTAAAGATATTTGCAATGAGCGTCCATCCGGCTCGTTTTTTCAATTCGATCCATATACGCCCATCCGCACAAAAATCACAAAAGGGGCAGAGAAATTCAAGGATTTACCGGATGCACTTTGTGCGTTGGTTCTTGTGGCTGCACCTGATAGTTTCATCAATCTCTTGGAACCACAAGTCATGCTCGGAGCGATGTATGGAGATTTTGGGTGGACTATTCCAGTAGATATTGAGTTAGGGAAAGCTGATAGTTCTCAGATAGAGTCCAAATTCTTCATTGGTAAAGGTAAGATGGTCAAGCCGGATCGATTCCTGAATACTCGAATAGCAGCACTGATCTCACTCGTCGATTACTACACATTTTCAAAAGAAGCTGTTTTGTATCTCAAGACAGATGACGGTAGAACGGAATCCGAACGAAAAACAGATTTATATGAGGGCCGTACAAATATCAGTGAGGAAAAGACACCGTGTGTAACCGTCTGGGAGAATGGAACCGCAAAGCGCCGACTCCCGCAGGACCTCTTCCGAGGCGAAATGGACGCATGGTGGACTTGCGACGATGGTGTGCAGACACTGTCTTATATAGGCCAGAGAAGGCTTGCACTGAAAATCGACAAATAATTATGCGGGCGTCGCCGGTTCTTTTTCTACGAGCGGCACCCAGAAGCGGAAGCATGCCCCGTGCCCGGGAGTGCTTTCAACCTCGATTTCCCCTCCATGCGCCGCCAGGATGGCACGGCAGATGGCCAAACCCATACCAGTTCCCTTCCCTTTGCCGGCGCTTTTTTTGCCTCGGTAAAACTTATCGAATATAAAAGGAAGATCGACGGCATCAATGCCCTCTCCTTCGTCCTCCACACGAAACTCCAGCCGGTCGCCCAGGCGCCTGCTGCCCAGCAAAATGCGGCCACCCGCCGGTGTATAGCGGGCCGCGTTCTCCAGCAGATGGCGCAGCACGCGTCCCAGCAGGTGCGGATCAAACCAGGCGGGATCATTCGCTTTGTCCTTGCTTCCTGCTTCTTCAGTGTCAACGACAACTGAGTGTCCAGTCAGGACTTTCCGCGACTCTTCCACTGCCTGGTCAAGAAGTGCGCGCGGATGATGTGATACTAAACGAACCTTAACCACATTGGCGTCGATCTCAGCCATCTCGACAGCCTCGCCAATCAGCCGGTCCAGCCGCGAGCTCTCCTCATCGACGATCTCTGCCAACTCCTGCCGCCCTGCATCGTCCAGTCCCTCACCCTCAACCAGCGTGGTTGCAGCGGCTCGGATGGCAGTTAGGGGCGTGCGCAGTTCGTGTGTCAGCGAGTCGATCAACGCAGCGCGCAGCCGGTCGGCCTCGCGAGCCGCCTCCAGGCGTGCAGAGGTTTCAATCGCCGTGGCGCGGGCGAGCGCGATGGCTACCTGCGCGCTAACCGCAGTGGCCACCTCGCGGGATAGCACGCCCTGACGCAAGCCCAGCGCGCCCACCGGCCTCAGCCCAAGCATCAGCGACATTGCCGTGTAACCGCCGGGAATGGCCTGTGAGGAATTTTGGCCCAGGGTCAAGGCCCGCAGGCTCTCCTGAGTGCTTGTCGAAACTTCTGAGATTGAGGAATAAAACTGGTCCTGATCAAGGACGAAAAGCACAACCCCATTCAAAGCAAAGATTCGCGCAATAAGCCGTGGCAGGTCGCGGACAAGTCCTGCGGCGTCTTCCTGCAGCATCATCTCCTGCGAAAGCTCGTATAGCCGTTCCACGTCTTCGCTTCGCTGCCCGGCCTGAAGTGCCTGACTACGCGCCCGCTCAGCCACGCGGCCCACTACCACAGAACTGATCAGGAAGGAAATCATGGCTATCCATGGTTGAATGCCAACAATCCGCAACGAGTGAATCGGCGGCAAAAAGAAGTAGTCGAAGAAAACAGCACAAAGCAGCGCCACATACAGCGCAAGCAGGATACCCGACTGGGCGGCAAACCACACCACCAGCACCAGAAAGACCATTCCAGCGACTGTCGAATTGGCGCCGAGCCAGACCAGGAGACTCATGGTAGCCGCCGCGGCCAGAGTGGCCGCAAGCCAGCGAATTAAATAGCGCACATAGGAGGGCAGTCGCATAATTCCACAAATAAATCATACCTGTCCGGCAGAAATGAGGTAATCTTGCGTTTGGAGAAAGCGCAATGCCGGAAAGAATCCTGGTTATCGACGATGAACCGCAGATTACCCGAGTGCTGCGAGCAGCGCTCTCTGCACAGCGCTTTGATGTGCGCACCGCCAACGATCCGGAGGAGGGCCTGCTGCTGTTTCGCGACTGGCTGCCGGACCTGGTGGTGACCGACCTGATGATGCCCGGCCTGAGCGGAGTCGAGGTCTGCCGCGCCATTCGCGCTCAATCGGCAATTCCGATTGTTGTGTTGTCTGTCCG
>Ga0187770_10000942_pt1 | contig 14934 bp, 19 predicted proteins | sample 0116_SJ02_MP02_2_FD_133154 | JGI IMG/M metagenome (GOLD analysis project Ga0187770, IMG submission 133154) | Tropical peat soil microbial communities from peatlands in Department of Meta, Colombia - 0116_SJ02_MP02_20_MG | ecosystem: Environmental > Terrestrial > Soil > Wetlands > Peat | place...
AGAGGCTAGCTGCTGGAATCACAGGACATCCCTTCGGGGGGAAGAAGGAAGAGAAGACAACAACAGTGTGATGCTCGTCGAGAAGATTTGGACAAGTAACCCTGCAAACAGGCTCGCCAGGGCGCCGGAGATAGCTCCTATGGAGCAGTTCCCTGGGTGGAATGGCTAGCCGGCGCCCCTAATCACCTCCGATATTGATTGAAGCCAGAATCACCCATCTGAAGATTTCACAGGAGGCGGCATTGGGTCTCTAACACTAAAAGGGGAGACATTCCGCCCCAGGGTGGACACGTTGGTTTGAGTCAACGCGTTGTCGTCCACAGATACCACCGTAGCTTCCTGTCGACAGTTCTTGCATTGCTGGCGGGCGTGATCATCGTCATCCTGCTTCTCAGTCTCGGAGACATCGCCTTCGAACGCATCGGGTTCAACTCAATCGAATACTTGCTGATCCTATGGGGCACACTCCTTGGGAGCACGATCAATGTCCCAGTGGGGGAAGTGAAGAGCGCTGAGCCCCGGGTAGCCGTGCAGGAGGTCAAAGTGTTTGGGATATACTACCGAGTCCCGAGCGTTGTATACAAAGAGGCGGTTACCGTAATCGCCGTGAACATCGGAGGAGCAGTCATCCCTATCCTCGTCTCGGGTTACTTGCTTGCCAGTCACACCACCCTCCTTCCGGCCGCTCTTCTGGGCACCGTCGTCGTTGCGGTCATGGTGCATCTAATGGCGCGGAAGGTGAAGGGAGTGGGAATCGTGACTCCCTCGTTTCTCCCTCCGATCGTAGCCGCCGTCGTATCCTATCTGCTCGTACCCGGCTCCCCCGCTGTGGTCGCATACGTGTCCGGGACGCTCGGCACCCTGATAGGCGCGGACCTGACAAACCTAAGGGGCATAGGGAACCTGGGAGCCCCCATGGCGAGCATTGGAGGAGCCGGCACGTTCGATGGTGTGTTTCTGACAGGGATCATGGCGGTGCTTCTGGTTCCGCTTCTCTAAAGCCGCGACCCCCACAAGGCGATAGAGCGACCACTCCGTCCCCATGCTCGATGCGAGGAATATTTGACTATCAAACGAATAGATAGTCTAATTAGTCCCATCAGGTTATCCCGTCCCGTGTCGTCGGAGAGTATTGGCGACCTGCTGCAGGTCCTCTGGCAGAGGTGGAGATCCGCTTCCCCGGTTAAGAGGGGGGCGATAACGCGAGAGCAGTACTGGATACTTCGCATGCTTAGCGAGCGGGGAAAGATGAGGATCAAGGACATCGCCTCAGCAATTGGGTGCACCGCCGGGTCAGCTTCCATTGCAGCAAAACGGCTGGAAAGGTCAGGACTGGTAAGAAGGGAGAGAGGGGAAAAGGACGAAAGGATTGTCACCGTTACGCTGGCGATAAAAGGTGCCAAGAAGCTCGATTCTTGGAGAAGGGAACAGCTTGTCTCCATGTCTGCGCTCTTCGAGCCTCTGAGCGCCAGGGAGAAGCAAGTCCTTCGCGACATTCTCGAAAAGGCTCTTGTCGCCGGAGGCGACCTGCCAATGCCAACCGGGATCACCCGAGGGAAGAGGAGTTGACCCTCCCCCAGCAACTCGAGACCGCAAGGGAAACTGAAGAGCAGGGGGGTTCAGTCGCAGTCCAGGTGTCGGGTCTGACAAAGGTCTACGCAGGCGGAACCAGGGCCGTTGACAATGTGAGTTTCGAAGTAAAAGAGGGGGAGATTTTCGGTCTCCTGGGCCCCAACGGCGCCGGCAAGACCACTACAATCAAGATGATCACCACCATATCGAGGCCAACCGCCGGCGCCATCCGGGTGTTCGGGGTCGATGCCCTGGGCTCCCCCGAGACGGTCAGGCGGATGCTTGGATTCGTCCCCCAGGCCATCTCCGTCGACGGTGATCTGACGGGCTACGAGAACCTCTTGATCTTCGCAAAACTCTTCTACGTGGACCGCGAGCAGCGCGACAGACGAATACACGAAGCCCTGGAGCTCTTCGGGCTTGCCGACAGGGCCGACGACTTAGTGAAACACTACTCCGGGGGGATGATGAGGCGTCTGGAAATTGCTCAGGCTCTGGTCAACCGCCCCAAGCTGCTCTTTCTAGACGAGCCAAGCATAGGGCTTGACCCCTACTCTCGCCTGCAGGTCATAGACCACGTCAGGCAGCTGAACCGCAACTTCGGGACGACTATCCTTCTTACAACCCACGACATGGCGGAGGCAGACGAGCTCTGCGACAGGCTGGCCATAATGAGCATGGGGAAGATAGCTACTTCAGGGGGCCCCAAGGAACTCAAGCGTTCCGTCGGTGGGGACGTGCTGACAGTAACGGCCTCGGGAAAGCTCCCCGATTCGGTCCCTCCCGAGCTCGGCTCGGTCTCGAGCTCCAGCCAGGGGACCATGAAGATCCTGACGCTTGACGGCGAAAAGGCAATCCCGCGCGTAACTGACTACCTCGAGGGCCTGGGAGTCGTGGTCGAGTCCGTCTCCTTAAGCCGGCCCACCCTCGATGACGTATTCATGAAGTACGCGAAGGGTTCGCTTCAGGCGATAGACACCTACAGAGACGCGCGTTCCGCCCGCAGGAGCGCAACGAGGCATGGAAGATGAGCAGCCTTCAGCGGTCGGTCTCCAGCGCATTCACCATAGCGGAGATGGAGGCCAGAAAGTTGCGCCATGACTCGACCGAGCTTTGGATGAGGACAGTCCAACCGGCCCTTTGGCTCCTAGTCTTCGGGGAGGTCTTCAACGCTATCAGAGGCCTAGCTCCAGGCGGTTTCAGCTACATCCAGTACATAGCTCCGGGCGTACTCGCGCAGTCTGTCCTCTTCATAGCAATATTCTATGGGATTACAATTGTGTGGGAGCGGGACGTCGGCCTGCTCACCAAGCTCCTTTCGACCCCCTCTCCCAGAATCTCTGTCGTCGTTGGGAAGGCGCTGGCAGCAGGCGTCAGGGGCATATTCCAGGGGATCATGATATTCGCCCTAGCTCTGATCATAGGCGTGAACCTGCGTTTCGACCCTCTAGATGTCGCGGGTGTGCTATTTGTGTCGGTGCTCTTCGCCATGTGCTTCGCCAGCCTCTCCATGACCCTGGCATCCTTTCTGAAGACGAGAGACAGAATGATGGGAATCGGCCAGGTGATAACAATGCCCCTCTTTTTTGCCAGCAACGCAATCTACCCGATATCCCTCATGCCGTCCTGGCTGCAGACCATCTCGGTGTACAACCCGCTCAGCTACGTGGTCGATGGCATGAGGGCCATGCTGCTTACCGGGGACTACTCGAGTCTCCCCGTTGACATGCTCGTGCTGCTGGCCTTTACGGCAGCCTTCATACTGAGTGCATCCGTGCTCCTCAAGAGGCTCATCGAATGACGGAGCACCCACGATTTGACCGGACCCGGTGCTGAATTCGTCCAGGGCCAGCTACTGCTTCGAGCCTTTAGGAAGTAGGACGAGAACTAGCAGTACGTCTGACCCGCAGTACAGGGTGGTTTCTTCAAGCTCGTGGGTTCATTCGTATTTCTCGCGGGATTGGGACAACCAAACGGATACCCATTGCTACACTCCCGCCACATCATAGATTCGAATCTTCTTCCCCTGTCTCTCGATTATCCACCGGCATTATCGGCTGATTGCACTCCTTCCGCTCCGTAGATTGAACTCACAGCGGGGGTCCCCTTTGGCTAAACACCGCAACTCTTCACAGTGAACGGTATGTCCCGCAATGGTGCTCGAAATCCCCGAGAGAAATCCTCTCACAAAACAGCATATTGGCTGACTGGCCCTAGCTCCGTCGCACTCGAAACATGAAAGCATGCTGATGGTCATGTCTGGGAATCCTCTTCCATGTCCGACGAACTCGGGCACTCCCCAGCCGGTCGCCGCAAGGATGCGCAAGGTATATTCGAAATTGCGACTCAAGTAATCGTTCCCTAGCCTGACCATGAAGAACTCCGCTAGCTCCTTCCCGTAGGAGAATCCTTGTTGGTAGAGGACCACCTCTCCCCCAGATCCGAGATTGTAGCGCATGGCTTCGAACATCCTCGTTGTGGCCGGTTGGCTGAGTATGACCGTCCGCCTCCCCTGCCAGTTGACGGGGAATGAAATTCCGTCCACTATCACACCGTCCCTCCCTTCGAGGGCCTCTGCCCTCACCACGTGACGGGACTCCTCCAGCCTCTCTACAAGTTGGACCAGAGAGATCTTAGGGTCGTTGAACACCACGAAGGCGTTGTAGACCGCGAGCGAGTCTCCGGCCAGCGAGTAAGACATACTCTGGCGTATGTCGACGTTTAGGGTCGCAATCAAGGCATTCACGCTAGCAACCGCACCCACCTCGTCCCGAATGGTGACGACGACCTGCGCGAGCCTCTTCCCTGATTCGATACGCCCGATCAGCAGCTCCTTCGAAAGAGTTCCGCTGGGGCCCGTTTCTCGATGCGTCATGGCGACTAGCTGGTCGGCCATCGGCGTCGGGAAGATATGCTCTAGGTTTGCAAGTGATGACACGTGAACACAGGCGAATACATATACGGGAGAGCCTTCCGCTTTTCCTCCCTGACTAAGAGCGTTACCCGTACACTGAGGCTCGACGACGATGTGGACGCGGCGCTGGAGAGGATGGCGGAAGAAAGCGGGGAGTCGGTCAACGCCATCGCCGGGAAGGCGCTCAGGAGGCTGGTGGAGTGGGACAGGCTAGCGGAAAAAGCAGGCCTGGTCATTGTCAGCCCCATCACCCTGGGCAGACTCATGGACTCGCAGACGCTGGAGCAGGCGAAGGCACTTGGAGAGGGCGTGGGTGCCGAAGTCTGGATGCCAGTGATCATGTCGAATTTTGGCGAAATCACCCTCACGTCCGTCCTCAATTCAATCGAGCTCATCTCTCGCTACATGGGCAGGTTCGACTTCCACTATGCGACCGAGGGAACGAAGCGGGTCGTTACGGTCAGGCACGCTGGGGGGCTGAAATGGTCTGCGTTCTACCTGGGGGCGGCCACTCAACTGTTCAAGGAGGCACTGGGACTTGACTGCAAACCTATACTGACCGAGGAACTCGCCTCCCTGGAGTTCGACGTCCCGCAGAGGGCAGAGAACACATGAAGCAGAGCAGGGCGCGCACATTTAGAGTTGAGGCGGACGTAGACGACGACATCGTGAGACTCGCGAGGGAAGACAGGGTCTCCCTGAACCAGCTAGCAAACAAGGCCCTGAGAAGGTATGTGGAATGGGACAGGGCACCTACCAACAGAGGACTAGTTTCTGTCCCCTCGCTGCTCCTAGTCAAGCTGATGGGGGAGCTGAGCGAGGCAAGGGCTCACGGGCTGGGGAGGTGGGCCGGGGAGGAGCTCTTTCTTCCCAACCTCCAGTCGGGGTACCCCACCGTGTCCCTTGAAAGAGCAGAGAAGCTGATGAGGATGCTGGGCACCTATGGAGGGAGATTTACCTTTGACCACTCGTTGGAGGGGGGGAAGCACGTCTTCACGGTGGGGCAGAGGCTGGGGAAGAACTGGTCGGCGTACTATGCAGGCGCACTTGAGACGATCTTCGAGAGGTTCCTCGGGAAGGCAATCCGTGAAACGGTGACAGACAACATGTGCGTAGTCGAGTTCAAGGTGTGACCACCGCCCCGGAGGAGCCGATGCTGAGTACAGTCAATCGGTAGCGAATTGCCCCAAACTGATTGAGGCGACCAAACGGATGCTTTCCCTGATAAACTTGGGACAATGTGGTTCGAGGTCTGTAGGGCCTTTCGGACTGTCAGGGGGTTCAGAGGCTCGGCCTGCGCGACTTGGCGTTGAATGTGGACAGCGCGTTTGGGAAGATGTGAGTCTCCTCAGCTTGTGTGTGTTCCACGAGCAGTGCTCTTAGTTTCGTTACGTTCATGGCAAGCCGTTCAGGCGGAAGTGATGTGAGTCTCCCCACCTCCTGAATCAATCGGTAGATGGGTCGATGCTGGCGGAAGACCGCGATTGCGGACGCCGCTCCTTTCACGCCGTAGGCTTCAATCAAAATGCGGAGCACCTGCGCTTCTTCGTCCGTTATGTGTTGTCGGAACAACTGGTCTAGGTCCTTCAGGATTGTGGCAGCGTACGTAAAATCCTTGGTCTCGATGGACTTCTTGAGCTCTGTTAGCTTTCGTTCGATTTCCTCGTGCTCTGATATGAGTACAGAAATCAGATTGTCAAATGCCAGCCGTCGAGGCATCACAGGAGCCGTAGACATTGATGTCACATTGTCCTTATTATTGTGAGCAACATCTTGAATCTGCTCAAAGCCTTCACTGCGTGAGGCCTCCCTGCAGGAAGGATAATCGCCTCTCCCTGCTCAATAATGCTTGTTTTTCCTGAGATTGTGATCTCCGCTCGACCCTCAAGAATGTGCACCAGCGCATCGAAGGGGGCGGTGTGCTCGCTTAGGCCCTCACCTTCGTCGAAGGCGAAAATGGTTACGGTTCCTTCTCTGTTATTGATGATCGTCCGGCTGACCACCGATCCCTTCTGATATGCCGCCAGGAGGGACAAGACCTTCTTCTGGCCGGGAACAAGTCCTCTGGAGGGTCCGATGTGTTTCTCCTCCATTTTTCGCCAGCTAGCCACCCGCAATCTGGGCTAGAATATCCACCTCAACGTCGTTCTGCAGTTGTGGATTGCCATTTGCGGACACGCCATCGACTAGAAATAGCATGGTCGGGAACATTTCTTTGAGGGTTGGGTGCAGTCCAACCAACACAGCCTTGAGGTCTGACAGATAGGCCGGATTGCTCAAAGTAACGGTCTCCTTCTTAGCGCCAGTCACAGCCAGAGGCATCCCGAAGTAGACTACCCGGACGGTGATTCCAGTTGCGCTACCCAATTGAACGAGCCCTCCAGAGGCCCCTGAAACCGTGGACGAGCGGGTTGCCAGGGAGGACTGATATGCGTCTTCGGGTGAAGTAGACCCGGACGAGAAAGCATAGACCCCCACCGCCACGGCCAGCAGGGCCGCTGCACCGCCGAGGATTTTGATTATGGCATCACGCCTAGCTTGGTCCACAGGGCGGGGCTTGCCATTTGGCATGGCATTACCCAGCTGCCTTGACTATGACAGTGCCTTTCATCCATGGGTGAATCGTACAGTAGTACGTGTACGTGCCCGGGATGGTGAAGGTGTACGCGAACGATTGGCCGGGCTCTATGAATCCTGAGTTGAAGCTGTTGTTTGTCGCGGTGACCGTGTGCTCTGCGCTGTCATCGTTCGTCCAGATGACGGTGTTGTTCACCCCGATGACCACGGTTACTGTCGGCGGGGAAAAGTAGACGGACGTCGTATTGAAGGCTGACCCGGAGTTGATCGCAACACTCACGCTTCCCGTGGGAGCAGTGCTGGTGGTTTCCGCCGAAGCTGTTGTGCTGGTGGTCGTGGACTGTCCCGCGGCACCTACCTTGAAGATCCCGACCGCCCCAATAGATGCGTAAGCGAAAGCATGGTTGACAAATGGGTTCTCCCCGCCTGCGTCAGGGAAGTACATGTCGACGATGGCCCCTCCTGAAGGCGGAATATTGAGGGTCTGGAGGCCGTGTTCGGCATTCGCTGGATTCCCGTCAATGTAGACAGTATCCATCAATGCCCCGATGACATGGAATGCCTCCCAAAGACTTGGCCCGACATTGAGGATGTAGAGTCTGACTAACTGGTTCGGCTCGACAAGAAGTGGCGATTTTTGGAATTGGAACGCTGTGCCGTTGAACGTCACATAGTCTGGCGTAGCGGCGAGCATCTTGGTAAGGTTGCCAGTGTAGTGGCCGTCGGCGCCTGGCTTCGAGTTCAGGTACCACTCGTTCTCAACGAGGACATACTCCCCCCCGGTCGCAGCGGGTAGAGGCGTCTGGGGGTTCACTATTATCGCGCCGAACATACCGTTGGCGATGTGCTCAAGAACTGGGGCGGTGCCGCAATGATACATGAAAATCCCTGGATAGTTAACCGTGAAGTTGAAGGTCTTGGACCCACCGGGTGGGACAGTCGCGTAGTCCGTGGACCAGTCGACTTGGGCGGCGTGGAAGTCGATGGAGTGGGCTGCAGAGGTGGGGTTGTACAAGGTGAAATCAATAGTATCACCCTGATTGACCCAAACAGTAGGGCCAGGAACAGTACCATTGAAGGTCCATGCATCGTAAGTGACATTAGTTGCTATTTTCACTGGTGCGTTTGTGACGATTAAGCTGAAGTGTCTCGTCGTCGGTATTACAGGCGCTTCCGCCTGCGCTTGAGAACTGATCTGGCTCACTACCGTCGAAACAGTTCTCGCCTGCAGGGAGTTTACCTCGCTCTGAAGGCTGGAGATCTGGCTGCTCATCGTCTGGGAGGTGTCTAGGTAGGATATTCCCCCCGCCGCCAATGCCAGAATTACGACTATCGTTAGCACCTGGACCGATGAGATGCCTCGTCTCTCGTGCCCTAAGATTCCCAATCTGTCCGGCTTTTGAGAGCGCGAACTGGTTAAGCCTTGGCCCTTAGACTTGAGGGATAGAGGGTTCTAGAGCAGTCCACATTTGAAATACGGCCGATTCGGGCCCGTCGTCCGTGATAGAGGCCGTACTTGAGTGCCCTCAGCCCCACAGGTGGATAAGGCTCGCCGCTGAACGTTACGGCGCGTCCATTGAAATTCTTGATTCGAAGATCCTGGCGGGGGGCATCGTCGAGCATCTTTTCGAACTTCAGGTCGATCCAGGCAGCATGGAGAATCTGATGAAAACGATTCAGAGCGACAGGGACGTGATTGACGTGGATTTTATGAGGTCTAAGGCGGGGCATGCCTATGGTTCAGTTTCGTCCAGGCGATGCACGGTTTGCAAACAGGTGGCGAAGTCAAAGTGCTTTCTCTCCTCCCTTGTAATCGGAACCCAGGGTCAGCCTCACTGGACGGTTCTAGGGGGAAAGGATTCGTACACGGAGCTCGTGAACGGTCTGGAAAAATCCAAGATTCCCTACCACCTTAGGCTCCTGAAAGAGCTACACGAAAGCGAACTGTTAACGAGCCGCCAGGAGGAGGTTCTTTCAATCGCCTTTGATTGCGGCTACTTCGACTTTCCTAAGAGGATTGGTCTCAAAGGACTGGCACTCAGGACTGGCGTGAAGGAGTCGACTCTCGCAGAAATAATCCGAAGGGGGCAGAGGAAGATAGTGCACGATTATCTAGAGAGGAAAACCCATCGCGAGAGACAGGGTTGATGCGGGGTTCATATTAACTGTAGAGATGTGGGCCGAATCCCTTCAACACGCTACGTCCCCATCACGAAGTAGGCGGACTTCAGTTGTTCCACTCCATCGAGTTTCCTTAAGCCCCTTTCCAGCTCCAAGATGTCCCCGAGCTTACCGCGAACTGTTGTTATGTCGAGACAGAGCTCCTTGTCCAGGTGCACGTGGGTGGTAGAGGCGATGACGGAGATGTAATCGTGTCCGATTTCTGTAATATCGTGGTCAATTTCTCGCTTCGAGTGATCATACAATAGAAGAATCCCGCCAACAACCACGCCTTCAGGGTTCGACTTCAGCTTGTGGTCTCCTATCGCACCTCTGATGACATTCTGTATCGCCTTCGATCGCTCCTCGTAGCCCATCAGGTGCCAAACATTGTCAAACTCTTTCAGCAACTTAGGCCGAACCGAGAAGCTGACTCTAGATACTTTCTCCTGATAGCTCCTTTTTGCCAAGTGCAACCACGACGGTGCAGGAGCAAGGGAGATCCTAATCAGTATTACTAGAGCAACTTTCTTTAATTCCCAGTAATACCGGACGCAATAAGGGTACTACTTAATAGCGAACCATAATGAGCGTCATTCGGCGCTTTTGACAGAATCCACCACTCCATTGGGAGCATCAAACCTCGGTGTCTCCGGAGCGGAGAAAGCCAGGATTGGCACGGTCTACGGCGCGATAGCTGCGATAACGACTCTGTCGATGGCTGCCGGCACAGTTCTTGGTCGCATATCTCCAGTTCTGAATGGGTTGGGAATCGTGGCTTACGTCCTGGGGTTGCGTCACGGCGTCGACGCTGACCACATCGCTGCCATCGACAACACCACGAGGAAGCTGATGCAGCAGGGCAAGCCGAGGTTCACGGTGGGAACCTGGTTCTCCCTGGGTCACTCGACCATAGTCGTCGGTCTGATTGCGGTCATAGTCTTCGTGACCAGAAGCGTGATTGGGCAAATCCCGGCGCTCCAGAACATGGGAGACATCGTCGGCACCCTCGTCTCTGGCGTCTTTTTGTTCATCATAGGGCTCATCAACCTCCTGATTGTCTTTGGCGTATACCGTCTGTTCAAGCAAGCGAAGTCGGGAACGATAAAGGAAGAGGAGCTCGAGGAGTACATGCTGAAGCGCGGGTTCCTGAATCGGTTGTTCCGACCGCTCTTCAAGTTCGTGAACGATGCATGGCAAATTTACCCGATAGGCGTCCTTTTCGGGCTAGGCTTCGACACTGCAACAGAGGTCGCCCTGATCGCCATAAGCGTTGGCATTGGGGTCTCCTCAACCGTCCCTCTCTGGCAGATACTCGTACTGCCCTTGCTGTTCACCTGTGGGATGGTCTTGACGGACACCACGGACGGCGTTACGATGAGGTTTGCCTACGGCTGGGCATTCCTGACCCCCCTGAAGAAAATCTACTATAATCTGACCGTGACCGTGATGTCTGTGCTCGTAGCATTCGTCATCGGTGTGATAGAGTTGGTCCAGGTGCTTGGCAACGAGCTCAACCTGAGCTCAGGATTCTGGAACTGGCTGGAGAACCTCGACTTTGAGACGATGGGGTTCGCGATAGTCGCCATCTTCGTGATAACATGGGCTTCTGCATACGGCGTCTGGAGATACAAGAAGTATGACCAGAATCCCTCAGCGCTCATTCGCTCCATCGAAGGACCGTAGGACAGCCAAAGGGCTGAAGGATTTACTTAAAGGGCCCTCCTTAACCAACTAGTGAAATGCCCTTATCCTCATGAGGCGGTCCTTAGCGGGCCATGAGGGCGCGAGAAAGGGAGACGGTCCGGCTGGTTCAAATCCCCACGGGCTTGGCTCATTTGACGTGTTTCATCGGATGCAGACGAGAAAGATTGATTCTGCCTTTGATTAGCAGAATTGAAGCTGCCCCGGCCGGGATTGGGGCCTGCAAGCGCGGGCTTAAGCGCCCCGTCTGTCGAGGGAAGTAGATTCAGTCGGTCAGGAGCAATCCGCACCTGCTCTAGGAAGAGAGGAAGTTCGAGTCGTTCGACCTGATGGAGAAACTCTTCGAGGAGCACAGGACGGGTCAGCCCAAGCCATAGGGTGCTCCTTACTTGGGACGCCCGGAGTATTGTCTCCTGACCCTGCCAAGATTCCGGGCTTGGGTGTGCTCGATTAGTCAGAGGTGACGTTTAGCAAGCCGCTCTGCATGGCCCAGTGTATGGAACAGAAGATGTTGCAGTAGATTCGGAATTGGCCGGACTTCGTGGCCACAAATGACACGTGGAGGACCTGGCCGGGCACAATGGTTACGATGTTGCTGTCATAGTAGTACGTCACCTGAAAGCCATGCGCCTGGAAGTCCGTATTGCAGACTGTTATGTTCACTGTCGTTCCTTGGGTGACGTTAAGAATCGGCCAGTTCTTCTCTGGTACCCCGTGGTCAACGCTGTCGTTGTAGCCTTTCTCACTCGCGACAATGAGGAACCCATTGGCCGGCTTGACGCAGTCCGCTGGCAGGGAGACTGTATTTGATCTTCCCCCGCTCATCATGTAGAAAGTGAGAGTTGCGCCCGCCCCTACCAGCACCACGGCCAGGACGACGATGATTGCCTTCCTGTTTGGATTCAATTAGCCCATGGGCCCGGTTATGAATGGAGAAGGGCGGCCGTATAAAGGCAGGTGAAACCCAGGATAAGCAAGAAAGCCATCTTCAGCGACTCGCCCCTAGAGCCGTTTCCCTGGAACAGGGGTCGGGCAAGCCTGAAAGCGGCATAGATTGACGTCCCCAGGCCGAGGGCGAAGACATAGGTGTAGTCGGCATTGGGGAATGCTTGAATTATGTAGTAGGCGCTCGCGCCTCCTATTATCCCGGGCAGGGTGAAGGCCAGGGTCAGGACAACGATGTCCCTCAGGCGCCCCATCATGTCCTTGGCGTGATCCTTCGCGTAGATCCAGTAGGCGGCGCCCACCATCATGGGTTCAAGCCCTTTGTGCAGCACAAATGCAGCTCCAGCCGAGAGACCACCGAAGGCGTCGATCAGGTTCGAGCTTGTGGTGGTGGCCGCTGTCGCGCCTACCGCCGCCCCCTCTCCGAAGCCATGCATCCCGACAGCAATGGCCACAAGGAGCGGTATGGAGAAGCCAAAACCGACTCCGAGTGAGCCCTCGGCAAACATCTTGGTGTCGATAGCGAAGAGAACGATGATACCGATGGCAAAACAAAGCCATAGAGCAAACTGCCAAAAACCACCTGCGAACCCTTCGCTAACCCCGAGCAGTGACGCGTCACCTATGGTATCTGAAAAGAACCACAGGTAGATTCCGATTGTGAAGGCTGCGAGGTATTTCGGACTAAGGTAGGTCGAGGCAGCTGAGATGATAGCGAGTCCGATGAAAGTTGGAATCAGGAATGTGGCGAGTATCGCGCCGAATGTCTCGGCAAAGCCTATCAACTCACGGCATCACTCACCATTCTTACGTCAAAGGTATCGGCTTCGGAGGAACCGAAAATCCTCGGCAGCGGAAGCACCTCCCTTTGCGAAGGGGAAGACCGCTATTGAGCATTGTGGCTCAGATAGCGAAACCGAATAAATCTTAAATCGATTAAAACAATGAATCGAAGCCTTTGTCACTGCCGACCCTAATTACTTCAAATCAGGACGATGTCATGCATTTTGCCCTGCTCGTGCTTTCAATCGTATTGATGATCATCTCGGCAAACGGTTACAGGAGAAGACCGAGCAGCCGATACTTCTTCCTTATGCTCGCATTTGTTTTCTTCTGCCTTGATCAGGCGGTCACCTTCTATCAGGAGATCTACCTGAACGGCCTGCTAATTTCGATCCCATATGTCGACTTGCATCTGATTCACCTTTTTGAGCTGTTGATGAGCCTTAGTTTCTTGACAGCATTGCTCAGACCTGTGACTGGGCCCGAGGGACTTGCCAAGAAGTGAACTCTGACAATCTAAACCGTCGTAATGTCAAGCGATTGATATCCCTATTCCCGGGAGTCCACCTCCGGATGCTTTCTAGGAATCTTGGCGTGTCCCTGAATACAGCGCGTTATCACCTTGAGAACCTCGAAAAGGATGGCGAGGTTATCTGCAGAAGGGAGGGGGAATATCTCAGAGCCTATCCTCTCTGGGCGGCGGACGAACGCAGCAAGGGGATTTGCGCCGTTCTCCAACAGAAGGCGGTGAGGAGAATCCTGCGCGTAATACTAAGTGAGGGGCAAGAACTCACGCTGTCAAACGCCAAGATTTCGAGTCTGGCTCACCTATCGCAGTCGACCGTGAGTGAGTATCTTACGATACTACGAAACCTGCAATTGGTTAGAAGACTGGTCACCAGCGAAGGCCGTGCGGTGTTTGACATCTCAGAGGAAGACAGAAGCCTCCTTTCGACCATTCTCGCCTCATACGATGGGAACTTCCTCTCAAGAACAACGGAGAATTATCTGAGCCTCTGGGAGCTTTAGGCAGTCATACCTCCCCCCCCACCTTTAGACCTAGGTGGCTCCCGTTCACGAAGTGCTGGGAATATACGAGTGTAGAAGGGCAGAATATACGCAGATAAGTCCTCCCAGCAGCCAAGCTGCCATCTTGAGTGTCCCATTGGGGCCGGCCACTCGTTGAGTTGTGAACAGCGGCCCGGCCAACCTCAACAGGGCATGAAGGAATCCTTCGATTTTCACTCGGGCGAAAATTTCGGCGGCCCCGCGATAGCTCGGTGTGTATTGCGGTTAGCAACGCACGGGTGGTGCTAATCGGAGCCACTTCGGAATTCGACCTTAGCGAGGTCGTCCGGTCCGTGCAAGGCTTGGTCAGGCCTGATAGGTCCGAATGATGCTCTGTATCTCGAACAGAGTTCAATTCGAGCTTGGATTGCCCCGGCCGGGATTCGATACCAAATAGGTTCGAACCCAAACTGCCCGGTTAGACGATTTCGGTGTCCGAATGGAGAAGACTTAGACTCGTCTACTATCTTCGGAGCCTGACGCCGTGGTTGCGAAGACGGAGCCCAAGATGAAGTTCATCCTGCGGCTCAAGCAAATGGGTCTTCGGCTTCCTGGCTCTGCGGCGAGGGTTTCGATCCGCGCGTCCCCGCGAAGTAGCCGACCCACGTCGCGACGAGAAGTGCCAGGATCACCCAGAAAGGCAGCATGAGGTTATTTGAAAATAGAAGGGCCAGACCAACCGCGACCAATACAGTCACAACGGTCAGTCCTCCTATTGCCTTGCCTCGACTGGCTTTGGCCAGCTCCTTTCCGAGGACGATTGCCTGAATCTTTCCCGGCGTCAGGAATTGCCAGAATCCGACACTGATGTTTTCCATTTCGTTTTACCTCCACAACCTTCTACCTTGCCACGCAACATAATGGTTCGTCGACTCTGATGTTTCGGGTTACACATCCTTGTGTATGTCATCTAGAAGGCGGGGGATGGTGCTGAACCTCGAGCCATCTACTCACGAGTAGATCTACTCTCAAATCGCACTGTTTCTTTGCCAACAGAGTCACTTGGACCGTAGGAAAATGGGGAAAAGGGGAGTAAACTCCCCTTTCTTTCACTAGCTGGCCATGGCGTGAGTCTGCGCCGAATTCCTCGAGCCTCTCTGGGTCCAGGCGAAGGCGATCCAGACTCCCAGGAGGATCCAGAGGCCTCCCCAGAACACCTGCCAAGGCAGATCGGGGAAGAATACGGCCAAGCCCACCACCACGAGTATAGA
>Ga0187770_10000943_pt1 | contig 14933 bp, 13 predicted proteins | sample 0116_SJ02_MP02_2_FD_133154 | JGI IMG/M metagenome (GOLD analysis project Ga0187770, IMG submission 133154) | Tropical peat soil microbial communities from peatlands in Department of Meta, Colombia - 0116_SJ02_MP02_20_MG | ecosystem: Environmental > Terrestrial > Soil > Wetlands > Peat | place...
CGCGGCTCGCGGATCTCGCTGGCAACGTAGTTGGCTGTTTGCCAGCCGCCGTAGCCGAACATCACCGGCACCATGGTGGCGCCGAATGCGGTGAGAAGATCGAAGGATACGGGCCGGTCGAGAAGCGGATGCCACGCGGGGTGCGTAGCCACCGGCGAGCGGAAAAGAAACCACGCGCCCGCGGCGACCACCATGGCAATCGCCAGGATTCGCAGGACCATGAACACGCTCTGCACGGCGCTCCCGGTTCGCACGCCGAGCAGATTGATCGCTGCAAAAAGAAGCAGCACGCCGGCGGCGATCCAGCGGTCGGAGACCGGGACCGGCACGACATTCTGGAAATATTTTGCGAACGTCACGGCAACGGCAGCGGGCGAGGCTGCGTTGATGACGAACAGGCACACCCAGCCGTACAGAAAGCCTACGAGCGGATGAAAGGCGTCGCGCAAGTAAGCGTACTGGCCGCCAACCACGGGCATGCGATCGGCCAGCTCGGCGTAAACGAACGCCCCGAGCAAAGCAATCGCCCCACCTGCGACCCACGCGCCGAGAATCAGAGCGGGCGTGTGAACCAGGCTCGCGACGACGTACGGGTTGATAAAAATCCCCGAGCCCACGATGCCGCCCATGACGACCATCGTGGCGCCGAACAATCCGACTCCTGCGACCAGGCCGGTGGAGTTCGGGTTGTGTTTGGAGATTTGCTCGCGCAGTTATTTTTTCTCGGGCGCTTTCTTCGCGCCGGATTTGGCCGAAGGTTTTGCGGCAGGCTTGGGCGCCCAGAACGACGGATCGGCGGCCACCCATTCCTTCGGCGGGTAACTCATTTTCGGGCTGATCACAAACAGTTGAGACTCCGAACTTTCCAGCCCCTCTCGATTGAAGTCTTCGATCTTTTTGCGGCCGTCTTCGCCGAGCGCGTCATCGTACGGTTTGCCGTGAATGGCCTCGAACTCGTCGAGATCGCCGCTGGATTTCAGGGGAACGAAAATCGCATAGGAGCCCGAGGGCACGCCGAGCCGGAAATGGAAGACGGCATAGCGGTCGCTCAGATTCGCTTTTTCGTGCGCCGCTTTGATCAGCTTGCGAACCTCGACGAAATGCTCGTTGTGGCCGGGCTTCACACGAATGGAGGTGATCATGAAATAGTGCGTGCCCGCCACGGGAGCTTCGGCATGGTAGCTCAATTCCGGCATGTAGGTGAGGATGGCGCGGCGCGTTTCGGTGAGGAAGTCGCCGTCCTTGGGATCGAGGCGCTGCATTTCGGCGCTGAGCGGCGCATCTTTTTCCTGCGCAGCGCCGTCTTTTTCCCACTCGGCCATCGAATCGTATCCGTTCATGAACAAAACGCGCGGCTCACCGGAAACCGCGCGGAGGGCGATGTAATAAGTCGGCCAGTTCGATTTTGCGAAGGCGCGCGGGTATCCGGTCTCCCACTCCGTATGAGCGTTGGTCTTGCCGGGCTTTTCCACTTCGCGAATCACCGTGAGCACCTTCGGGGGATTCATCGTCACTTCCTGCGCCAGGGCCGCCGCCGGAGATGCCAGGCACAAACCCAAGGCAAGGAACATTCCACTGCTTTTCATTTTTCCGCCTCCTATGGCGAATTTGAATTCACGCGCGACGAGGTTCGATTTGTGATGAGTTGCAAATGGGCCCGGCGGCATCATTTGTCCATTCCACCGAGGGCCGAAATCCGCACGCGAGAATACTCCGGCGGGAGACAGAGTCAATCCTTCCTGTGGTGGCTCACGGCTTCGAGCTCATGCGCCCCTCCGTGTACCATTATGGTGTGGAGGACGGAAGAGCTTGCGAGTGCGAACGGGAGCTTCCTTCATGCGGGAATTGTGGGACAGCCTCAAATCGATTTTGTCCGCCTGGGTGCCCCTGGGGCGCGACCGGCACGCACCACATTATCTCGACCAGAGGCTTGCTCGGCGGATTTCTGCGAGAATCCCGGTGTTTCTCTACGGCCACGAGGGCGACGAACCATTCCAGGAACATTCCCGCACGATCAACGTGAGCGCGCGCGGCGCCTTCATCCGGGTCAAGACGGAAGTCAATTACGCGCAGAAACTCATCCTCACGAACCTCGAAACAAATGAGGATCTCGCCTGCCGCGTGGCACGGCTGCTGCGTACCGAACAGGGGAGTCTGCTCGCAGGAGTGGAATTCCTTCACGCGCAGCCGGGATTCTGGGGCCCGGCGATCGCTGAGGCGAGAGCCGCACGAAAGAATTCGCGTTTCGCCGCGGATTTTCGGTTGCAATCTCTCCGGCGGGAGCGTAATCAGAACCAGCTACGCGATGATTTGGCATGGAGGGAATCTTATGCATGGAAGTGAAACCGAAGCAGCCGCGCCGGCCAGCGCTGGGTGCCTGCGAAAAACTCCCCGGATTGCAGCGCTGATCTTTTTGGCGACTTCCGCGCTTTGCCTGGCGGGCGCAACGCGGCTGAAGTCTGCTGCGGCGCAGTCGACGGCGTCCTCGCCGACGCAAGATTATCTTGTTTATGTTGTCTGCGAATCGGCGGACAGAGTGGTGCTGCTGCGGTTCGGGCCGAAGGGGCTCACGATCGAGCGGCAAACGCGTATCGGCCTCATGCCGGCCGATATCAACGGGCCGCATGGAATTGCCGTCTCGCCGGACAAGCAATACCTATACGTCTCAGTTGGGCACGGGCGTCCGGACGGCTCGGTGTGGAAATTGAAGACGGGCACCGACGAAGTGGTGCGCTACACGTCGCTCGGATTATTTCCTGCGACGCTGGATATTTCGCACGACGGAGAGTTCATTTACGTGGCCAACGCGAATTTCCATGGCGACATGGTGCCGTCGTCGATTTCCGTGGTGGCAACATCGGCCATGGCCGAGGTGAAGCGGATCACGACGTGCACCATGCCGCATGGCTCGCGTCTCAATCCGCAGGGGACGAAACATTATTCCGCGTGCATGATGGACGACATGCTCGCGGAAATCGACACGCACGCGTTCGAAGTCTCGCGGCACTTCATGCTGACGGCCGGGAAAGAGATGGGAATGGCAGGCGCGCCGCACGCGCAAATGAAAATGGGCGAGCTGACGTGCGTACCCACCTGGGCGCAGCCGTCGAATGATGGATCGACGGTGTATGTCGCCTGCAACAAATCGAATGAAATCGTTGCGGTGGACGTCGCGACCTGGAAACTCGCGCGCAAATTTCCGGCGGCGAATGGCGTGTACAACCTGGCGATGACGAAAGACGGGCGGCTCGTGGCGACGAACAAGCGCGGCCAGTCGGTGTCTATTTTTGATCCCGTCACGGGCAAGGAATTGGCGCGGCTGGCCACGAAGCGGAAAGTGGTTCATGGCGCCGTGGTAACTCCGGACAATCGCTACGCGTTCATTTCCGTCGAGGGAGTGGGCGCAGAACCCGGTACGGCCGAAGTGATTGATCTGGATGCGCTGAAGACGGTTGTTACGGTTGACTTGCCTGAACAGGCTGCCGGAATCGATTTCTGGAAGACCGAGCCGAGCAAGCCGTAGCCGCTCGATTCAGCTTGAGCGGGCCGATTGCCCGGCTTTCGCGACTTGCAGGATCAGCTTGCCCGTGTTTTCACCTTTGAAAAGCATGAGCAGCGTGTCGGGAAAAGTTTCCAGGCCCTCGACGATATCCTCGCGAGACTTCAGCTTGCCCGCTGCAAGCCAGCCCGCCATTTCACGCGCGGCTTCGCCATAGCGATTGGCGTAGTCGAACACAACCATGCCTCTCATCGTCGCGCGATTCACAAGCAGCGAAAGATAGTTGGAGGGGCCTTTGATGGCGGTCGTGTTGTTGTATTGCGAGATCGCCCCGCAGATGACGATGCGGGCGCCGCGGTTGATCTGAGTGAGTACCGCATCGAGAATCTCGCCGCCCACGTTATCGAAGTAAATGTCGACGCCTTTCGGGCACTGCGTGCGCAGCGCATTCGTGACGTCCTCGGCTTTGTAATCAATCGCGGCATCGAATCCGAGATCCTGAGTGATGAAGCGGCACTTCTCTGCGCCGCCCGCGACGCCGACAACGCGGCAGCCCTTGATTTTGGCAATCTGTCCCACGACCGTTCCGACAGCACCGGCAGCGCCGGAAACAACCACCGTTTCGCCGGGCTTGGGTTGCCCGATATCGAGCAAGCCGAAATAGGCCGTCATTCCGGGCATCCCGAGAGTGCCGAGATAAACCGGTAGCGGTGCTGCGGACGGGTCCACCTTTGTGAGCCCGGCGCCGTTCGAGATGGCGTATTCCTGAACTCCCAGCACGCCGTACACATAATCGCCGACTGCAAACTGCGGATTTTTCGAAGCCGCCACGCGGCCAAGCGCCAACGCTCGCATCACTTCGCCGATCGCCACCGGCGGAACGTACGACTTGCCTTCTCTCATCCAACCGCGCATGGCGGGATCGAGCGAAATGTAGATGATTTTTACGAGCAGCTCGCCTTCGGCAGGATCGCGGATAGGTTCTTCCTTGAAGGCCCAATCGCTTCGCTTGGGAAAGCCAACGGGACGCGCTGCAAGTTCGAATTTATGATTGAGAATGTTCATTTGGTTTGCCTCGTCCGCGGGCGGACGCGCCAGCCGGGAGCTGAGAGTCGCTCACACATGAGAGTGACTAACGCTGCGCGCATTGTATATAATCGCGCCCGTCATGCCAAGCGAGGAGACCCTTTACACCGTCGCCGATCGCGTCGCGACCATCACGCTCAACCGCCCCGACAAGCTGAACGCGTGGACCGCCACCATGGAGCGCGAAGTGCGCGCCGCGATGGAGGAGGCGGAGCGCAATGATGGCGTGCGCGTCATCATCCTCACCGGCGCGGGCCGAGGATTCTGCGCCGGGGCGGACATTTCCCTTTTGAGCTCGGTAGCCGAGCATGGTGTTGATGCTCGGCGCCGCAAACAGGCGACCCAGAAAACTCCCCGGCGGAAAGGCGTCAGACCCGACTTTCAGAGAAAGTATTCGTATTTTCCAGCCATCGGAAAGCCTGTAATTGCCGCGATCAATGGGCCTGTCGTCGGGTTGGGGCTTGTCATCACGCTTTATTGCGATCTTCGTTTCGCATCGGATGCCGCGCGTTTCGGCACGGCGTTCGCCCGGCGCGGATTGATCGCCGAATACGGCATGGCGTGGATGCTGCCGCATCTGGTTGGAATTCCCAATGCGTTCGATCTGCTCTTTTCCGGCCGGATGATTGACTCGGCCGAGGCAATGCGGATGGGCTTGGTGAACCAGGTGTTTCCGCAAGACGTCTTCATGGAGAAGGTGCGTGAATACGCGCGCGAAGTGGCCAGCGCCGTGAGCCCGCGGTCCCTCCGGGTAATGAAGCGGCAGGTGTACGACGCAATGTTCCAGGATCTGGCCGAAGCATTCGATATTTCGGTGCAGGAAATGCTGGCGAGCCTCCACAGTGAAGATTTCAAGGAAGGCGTCCAGCATTTCCTGGAAAAGCGCGCCCCCGCGTTCACAGGCAAATAGGCGATTCCCGTGCAATTCGAGTTCAGCGACAAAGTGAAGGACTTGCAAAAGCGGCTGCAGGCCTTCATGGACGAGCACATCTATCCCAACGAAAGCCGCTACCACGACGAGATTGCGAACGGCCGATGGTCGCCAACCCGGGTGATCGAAGAGCTGAAACCGAAGGCGCGCGCCGCGGGATTGTGGAATCTCTTCTTGCCCGGCCGGGAGCATGGTGCCGGACTGACCAATTTCGAGTACGCGCCGCTGTGCGAGATCATGGGCCGCAGCGAAATGGCGCCGGAAGTGTTCAATTGTTCCGCCCCCGATACCGGCAACATGGAGGTGATCGCGCGGTACGGAACGCCCGAGCAAAAGGAGCGCTGGCTCAAGCCGCTGCTCGCCGGTGAGATCCGCTCGTGCTTTGCGATGACCGAGCCGGCGGTTGCCTCCTCCGATGCCACGAACATCGAAGCCAGCATCGTGCGAAGCGGGAACGAATACATCATCAACGGGCGGAAGTGGTGGACTTCCGGCGCCGGGGATCCGCGCTGCAAGATCGCCATCTTCATGGGCAAGACCGATCCTTCCGCGCCGGCGCACAAGCAGCAGTCGATGATTCTCGTTCCGATGGATGCTCCGGGCGTGACGATCCGGCGACTCTTGAAAGTCTTCGGCTACGACCACGCTCCTCACGGGCACGGCGAAGTGACATTTGAAAACGTGCGCGTGCCGGCCTCCAATGTGCTTTTGGGCGAAGGCCGCGGATTTGAAATCGCCCAGGGCCGCCTCGGGCCGGGACGCATCCATCATTGCATGCGGTGTATCGGAGTTGCTGAACGCGCGCTCGAGGCCATGTGCAAGCGCGTGCAATCGCGCGTGGCGTTTGGCAAGGCGCTCGCCGAGCAGGGCACGATTCGCGCGGACATTGCGAACTCGCGCATGGAGATCGATCAGGCCCGCTTGTTGACCTTGAAAGCCGCCCACATGATGGACACCGTCGGCAACAAAGAAGCGCGCTCGGAAATCGCTATGATCAAAGTGGTGGCGCCCAATATGACGTTGCGCGTGCTGGATCGCGCGATTCAGGCCCATGGCGGCGCCGGCGTTTGCGAGGATACGTTCCTCCCCGCGGCTTGGGCCAACGTGCGCACGCTGCGGTTGGCCGATGGGCCTGATGAAGTGCACATCGAAGCGCTCGCGAGGCACGAACTTAAGAAATGGGCGAAGCCGGGAGCGGCGTCCGCGTCGCGCTAATTTTCACATTTCGGATCGGCAGGAGGACACATGGCCGGAGCAGCGACGAACGTCTTCAACATTCCGAAGCCTCCGACATTCTCGACCGCACAAGAAGAACGAAAGCATCGCAAACAAATGCTGGCAGCTGCTTTCCGGCTGTTTGCAAAATTCGAATTCGATGAAGGAGTGGCGGGCCACATCACCGCGCGCGATCCCGAGTGCCCCGATCATTTTTGGGTGAACCCATTCGGGATGTACTTCGGCCAGATTCGCGCGTCGGATTTGATTCTGGTGAATCACCGCGGCGAAGTCGTCGAAGGCAAATATCCTGTGAACGTGGCGGCCTTTGCGATTCATTCACAGGTGCATCGCGCGCGTCCCGACGTGATCGCCGCCGCGCACTCGCACTCGACGTACGGAAAGGCGTGGTCGTCGCTCGGCAGGCTTCTCGATCCGATCACGCAGGATGCCTGCGCGTTTTACGAAGACCACGCCGTGTTTCAGGATTTCGCCGGAGTAGTTTACGAAACTTCCGAGGGCGAGCGAATCGCCCAGGCGCTCGGCTCGAACAAAGCCGCGATTCTCCGCAATCATGGCTTGCTCACGGTGGGACACACAGTGGAAGAAGCGGCGTGGTGGTTCATCACGATGGACCGGAGCTGCCACGCGCAGCTTCTCGCCGAAGCTGCCGGCGCCCCCGTAAAAATCGATCCGGCGAACGCGGGTGCCACACGTGAGCTTGTCGGAACCCACATGGCCGGATGGTTTCAATTCCAGCCGCTGCTTTCCCGAATCGTGCACGAAGAGCCCGAACTGCTCGAATAGAGTTTCCAATTGCCATGCCGCCGGTCGTGGTGGATTCACTCGAATCGCTGAAACAGTTCGTAGGGCGCGAAATCGGCGTAACGGACTGGCTCACGATCACGCAAGACCGCATCACGCAATTCGCCGAAGCGACGGAAGACCGCCAGTGGATCCACACGGATCCCGATCGCGCACGGAAGGAATCTCCATACGGCGCGACGATCGCGCACGGATTCCTGACGCTTTCTTTGTTGAGCTACTTCATCAAGCAGGCGATCGAGGTTCGCGGCGGCGTCCGCATGGGTGTCAATTATGGCCTGAACCGCGTGCGCTTTCCCGCTGCTGTCCGCGCCGGCTCGAGAGTTCGCGCGCATGTCAGGCTCGAATCTCTGAAAGAGATCCGCGACGCGATCGAAGCCGTCTTTTCGATCAAAGTCGAGGCCGATGGCTCCGAAAAGCCCTGCTGCGTGGCCGAGTGGCTGGTCCTCTATTACCCTTAGATCGCGCCTTCCTCAATGCAGCGCAAGGACGCCCGCAGCATGACGGCCACAATCTCCGGCATGCGCGCGAACCTCGGATCCTTCGTCAGTCCTTGTGCGTAGCGGTAATAAATCTGCTGGATGATAACGGCGACCTTGAAGCGCGCGAATGCGAGGTAGTACGGCATCGAGGAAACATCCAGGCCGCTCGCTTGTGCGTATCGCTCGGCAAGCTGCCCGCGCGTGAGCGAGCCCGGCGCCGTCGAGGGGCCCCAGCGAATTTTCTGCATCTCCCCGGGATCGGCGGGATCGACCCAGTAGGCGAGCGTCGAACCCAGATCACTCAGCGGATCGCCGATCGTGGACATCTCCCAATCGAGGACGCCGATAATCTTGGTGATGTCCGCGGAATCAAGAACCACATTGTCGTACTTGTAGTCGTTGTGAATCAGCGCGGCGCCGCTCGCCGGTGGGATATTGTCGACGAGCCATCCGGAGATGCGGCTGACTTCCGAAATGTCGTGCGTTCGAGAACCGTGATACCGCTCGATCCAGCCGCGCACCTGCCGCTCAAGGTAACCTTGCGGCTTGCCGAGGTCGGCGAGGCCGATCGCGGCATAGTCGAGGCCGTGCAGGCAGGCCAGATTGTCGATGAAAGATTCACTCAATCCCCGGGCGATTTGCGGCGTGAAATCAATGCCCTCGGGAAGCTGGCGCCGGATAATGACGCCATGAATTGGTTCCATTAGATAGAAAGGCGCGCCCAGTATCGAATCGTCCTCGCAGAACAGCAGAACATTTGGTGCGGGGGGATAGGCCGGATGCAATTTCGAGAGCACTCGAAATTCGCGGCCCATATCGTGCGCGGTTTTCACTTTGCTCCCGAAGGGCGGACGCCGCAGCACCATCTCCCGCTCACCGAACCGTACGAGGTATGTCAGATTGGAATGTCCGCTGGGGAACTGCTGGACGGAAAGAGCGCCGGGGCTGTCGGGGAATTTCTCTTTCAGAAAAGGTTCGAGCCGCGCGAGATCCAATTCCTCGCCAGTTCTGACGGCGGCGGCATGGTCGCGAAAATCGGGCATGTGCGCTCGGACAATTCTCCTTCAGCGATATGTAAGCAGCGAGGGATCGTCAAGATGAGGATGCGCATTAAACGAGCTGAGCGTGAAGCGCTCGGCTGAATGCACGAACTCGCTATAGGAGCCGTTGCGCGACATCCACATGACCTGCAGCGTGTCCTGAGCGGACAAATTCAGCGCGCGCTGCATTGTGACGCTGATCGGGCCGCCGGAACAAAAAATGACGGCTTGTTCCCCGCGAGCTCCCGACGCCAGCACTTTCGTGAGCCCTCGGTTCACGCGGGCGCAAAATTCCGGCCAGGATTCGACATTCGGAAGCAAGATCTCGCCGTCCACCCACATGCGAACGATCGGCTCGAACATGCGTTCGAACTTTCTGCGGCGGTCATCGGGAGTTTGCGCGTTCTTAAAGTCGTCGTAGAGCGCACGGATGGACTCGTCGGTTTCGAGCAGCCGGAGAAGGCTCAGCTTGAGCACGCTCTCTCCGTCGTACTCGTCGAACTCCGGCAGCACTTCCATTTCGCGAAATTCGCGGCCTGCCTTGGCGTATTCCTCGCCGACGAGCCGCCCCGTCTCCGTTTGCCTGAGGCGCGGCCCGGAAAAAACACGATCGAATCGAATATTCCGTCGCGACCAATATTCGCCGAGATAGCGGGATTGCGATTCTCCAAGCGCGGAAAGCTTGTCGTAGTCCGGCTCGAGGAAGGAGGCTTGTCCATGCCGGACCAGAAAAAGGCGGCTCACTGGAAGCTCAAGGGCCTACGCGGTCGCACGCTGTTCTTTGTTGAATTCAGCGAAAGTTTTTCCTTGCTCGGCCAATTGCTGAAGCAGCGGAGCTGGCCGCCAAAGCTCACCATGCTGCTGATGAAATTCGGCGACTCGATCGTAAACCTTCTTGAGGCCCACTGTATCCGCATACCACATCGGTCCGCCGCGATACGCAGGAAACGCGTAGCCATTGATATAAATGATATCGATATCGACCGCACGCAACGCGATGCCGTCTTCCAAAATGCGCGCGCCTTCGTTGACCAGCGCATAGATACAGCGATCAACGATCTCCTCATTGGAAATCCGCCGCTGCGGGATGCCGGCTTCAGCAGCCCACTTGCGAATTGTCTCGGCAATTTCAGGATCAGGACTTTGGCGGCGATTCTCGTCGTACTTGAACCAGCCCGCGCCGGTTTTCTGGCCGTAGCGGCCCATTTCGCAGAGGCGATCTTCCGCGATCGGGTCGCGCGTCCCCGGCTTGCGCAGGTGGCGATTCTCTTTTCGAATGCGCCAGCCCACGTCGAGGCCCGCGAGATCCCCCGTCGAAAGCGGGCCCATGGCCATGCCGAATTCGTAGAGCGCGCCGTCAACCGCCTCGATGCTCGCGCCTTCCTCCACGAGAAACTGCGCTTCGCGGCGATAGGGGCCAAACATGCGATTGCCGACAAATCCGAAGCAATTCCCCACGAGGACGCCCACTTTCCCGATCTTTTTCGAAAGCTGCATGCACGTGGCAATCACTTCTTTGCTCGTGGCCTTCCCGCGCACGACCTCGAGCAGGCGCATGACGTTGGCCGGGCTGAAGAAATGCGTGCCGATGACAAACTGAGGCCGCGCCGTGGCCGATGCAATTTCGTCGATGCTGAGCGTCGACGTATTGCTAGCCAAAATTGCGCCGGGCTTGGCGATGCGGTCGAGTTCGCCGAAAACTTGCTTCTTGAGGGCCATGCCTTCGAACACGGCTTCGACGATCATGTCCACTTTCTCAAAGCCGTCGTAGCTTAGCGTCGGCTGAATCAGCTTCAGGCGCTCGTCCACGAATTGCTGCGTGAAGCGGCCGCGCTTCACTGAACTTGCATAATTTTTCTGGATATTCGCAAGCCCGCGATCGAGCGCGGCTTGGTCCGCCTCCTTCATGATGACCGGAAAGCCGGCGTTCGCGAATGCCATGGTGATGCCGCCGCCCATCGTCCCAGCGCCGACCACCGCAACGCTTTTCACGGGAATCATGGGGGTCTCCTTCGGGATATCCGGAATCTTGGCCACTTCGCGCTCGCCGAAGAAAACGTGAATCAGGGCTTTGGATTGGTCCGAAAACAGACAGCGCGTGAATTGCTCGCGCTCGAATTTCGAGCCTTCTTCGAACGGCATGCGCGTGGCGGCTTCAACGGAATCAATCGCTGCGAGCGGCGCCAACAAGTTTCGCTGCTTCGTGCGCGCTTTCTCGCGCGCGGCGGCAAAGAGCGCAGCATTTTGGCCCGGCGCGCCAAGCTTTTCGTTCCGTTCGCGAGTTTTCGGCGCAGGCTTTCCGCTAATCTCACGCGTAAACGCGAGCGCGCCGGCAAGCAGATCGCCCTCGATCAAGCGGTCCACGATTCCAAACTTCAAAGCCTCCGAAGCTGAAATCGGATTGCCTTCAGCGCACATCTCGATCGCTTTTTCGATTCCGGCAAGCCGCGGCAATCGCTGTGTCCCGCCGGCTCCAGGAATAATTCCGAGCTTCACTTCCGGCTGGCCCACCTGGGCATCTGGAGATGCCACGCGATAATGCCCCGCCATCGCGAGCTCGAGGCCGCCGCCGAAAGCTGTACCGTGGATGGCCATCACCACCGGCTTGCCGCAATCCTCGATTCGAACGAGCAGCGCCGGAAATTCCATCACTCCGCGCGTCTTGCCGGACGTGATTTTGCCGAATTCCTTGATGTCCGCTCCCGCCACGAACGTGCGGCCCCCGCCGATCAGCACTGCGGCGCGGATGCCGCCGTCTTTATCTATTTTCTCGATGGCTTCGGCGATTCCTTCAGGGACACCGGGGCTTAACGCATTCACCGGCGGATTATTGATGGTGATGACGGCGATTCCTCCGTCGGTTGTCAGTTGGACCAGATCGCTCATGATGGTTGATTGCCTCGCGTTGAATTTTTATGCGCTCTGAGCTGCCACGGCGCCCGCGTCGATCACCAGCCGGGCGATGCGCTCCCGATGATAGGTGGCGTCGCCAAAAGCGGTCTCCGACGCTTTCGCGCGGCGGTAATAGAGATGGAGGTCATTTTCCCAGGTGAATCCCATACCGCCGTGAACCTGAATTCCGCGATTACCGACCGTGCGGCCCGCGTCGCTCGCGTACATCTTGGCGATCGAAACAGCCACGGGCGCATCCGGCGCGTTCACTTCAAGCGCCCATGCGGCGTAATACACCGCCGAGCGCGCGCTCTCGGTTTCCAGGTACATATCGGCGCATTGATGCTGCACGGCCTGGAATGACCCGATGGGCTTGCCGAATTGTTTTCGCGTTTTCGCGTATTCGACCGTGATTTCCAGCGTGCGCTGCATGCCTCCCACCAACTCAGCCGCAAGCCCGGCGGTGGCGATATCGAGCGCTCTGGCGAGCTTTGTGAGTTCACCGATTTTTTCCGCCGGCGTTCCCGTGAAGCTCACGGAGTAAAGCTTGCGAGTCAGGTCCATCCCCTGCATGGAGCGAACGCTGATTCCGGGCGCGCTCGAATCCACGGCAAACACGCCCTCGCGCGCGACCACGACGATCGTGTCGGCGACGCCGGCGTCGGCGACGAACAGCTTCTCGCCGGAGAGCCTTCCATTGGTTACGGAGCTCTGCGCCTCAGAAGGATTCCAGCTTCCGCTTGCTTCAGGAATCGCCACCGTAGCTCGCGCCTCGCCCCGGCAAATCGGCGCGAGATATTTATTCTTCAGCGCTGGCGAAGCAACGGCATCGATCACGGCTCCGGCCAGAGTCACCGTTGAGAAAAAAAGTCCCGGCAGTAGCGCGCGCCCGGCCTCTTCCATCAGCAGAATCAGGTCGACGATGCCGAGCCCCACGCCGCCGTATTCCTCGGGGAAAATGATGCCGGTGAATCCTTGCTCGGTCATTTTTTTCCACAGCGCTTCGTCGTGAGCCGTGTCTGTTTCCATCAGGCGGCGGACTTCCGCCATAGGACACTCGCCGGCAAAAAATTTCCGCGCGTTGTCTCGCAGCATCTGCTGGCTTTCGCTGAGGCCGAATTGCATCGAGAAATCCCCTTAGTAGCTGCGCGGCAGGCCGAGGACAAAGTGGCCGATGATGTTGCGCTGAATCTCGGATGTGCCCGCCTCGATCGTATTGCCGCGCGAACGCAGATAACCGTAGGACCAGGCGCCGTTGTCGATCGCGTAGCTGTCTGCGCTCGTGAGCTGTCCGAATGGGCCGAGCAATTCCTGCGCGATCTGCTGGAAGCGCTGATTCAGTTCGCTCCAGAAAATTTTCATAATCGAGCCTTCTGGCCCCGGCACTCCCGTAGCGCTGATCCGGCTGAACGCGCGCATCTGATTAAGCCGCATGATTTCGATTTCGGCGTAGCACTGCGCGAGCTTCTGCCGCACAAGCGGATCCTGGGCAGCGGGCTGTCCGTTGCGGCGCAGAGTTCGCGCTAGTTCAATCAGGCGATCCATATTGCGCTTGTAAATGATTTGTAAGCCGGCGCCGAATGTGCCGCGTTCGTGCATCAGCGTGCCGATGGCGACGTCCCATCCGTCATTCACTTTGCCGACGACGTTTTCCACCGGCACGCGCACATCTCGGAAAAACACTTCGTTGAATTCGGTCTCGCCGGTCATCTGCCGCAGCGGGCGCACGTCCACGCCGGGCGTTTTCATCTCCACCATCAGAACGGTGAGCCCCTTGTGTTTCGGGACATTCGGGTCCGTGCGCACCACCAGCTCGCACCAATCGGCCGCCCAGCCGTAGCTGGTCCAAACTTTCTGGCCGTTGACGATGTAGTGGGTACCATCGAGCCGCGCTTCGGTCTGCAGGCTTGCGAGATCAGAACCGGCATTGGGCTCCGAAAATCCCTGGCACCAGATTTCTTCGGCGCTCAGAATTTTCTTGAGGAAGCGCTTTTTCTGCGCCTCGGTTCCGAAGGCGATGATCGTAGGCCCGATGATTCCCAGGCCCAGGACATTCGCCATCGGCGGTGCGCCGGCTTGCGCCATCTCCTGCCAGAAAATTACCTGTTCCATCAGGCTAGCGCCGCGGCCGCCGTATTCTTTCGGCCATGAAATGCCGGCCCATCCGGCTTCGTAGAGCTTCCGCTGCCAGCTTTTGAGAAAGTCGAACCGCTCTTCGAGCGATTCTTCGCGCACTTCGTCCCATTCTTCGGGAACGTTGGACGCGAGCCACGCGCGCAACTCATCCCGAAATTGGAGTTCGTCGGTTGTGAGATTCAGGTCCATCGCACCAGCTCCACTCGAGCCAGCTAACTCCGCTTTCGCGTGGCGTATTCCGGCCGGAGCATTTCCTGGCCGACCCAATATCTTTTGCGCAATTCTCTCTTCAGAATTTTTCCCGTGCCGGTCTTCGGCAAGCTCGAAAGGAACTCGACCGAGCGCGGCACTTTGTAATGGCCGAGCCGAGCGCGGCAGAACTCGACCAGCTCCGCTTCGGTGATTTGCGCATCCGGCTTCAAAACGACGAGCGCCTTCGGAACCTCGCCCCATTTCGAGTCGGGAACGGGGATCACTGCGACTTCGTACACGCTTGGGTGTGCGACCAGCGCTTTCTCGACTTCGAGCGAGGAAATATTTTCGCCGCCGCTGACGATGATGTCCTTCTTGCGGTCAACGATGAGGATGTAGCCATCGGGTTGGATGGTGGCCATATCGCCTGTATGGAACCACCCGCCACGGAGCGCCGACGCGGTCGCTTCCGGCTGTTGCCAGTAGCCCTGCATCACGCCGTCCGACCGGGCGACAATTTCTCCAATCGCAATTCCGTCCGCATGTACATCCTGATCATTCGCGTCCACAACGCGCAACTCAATTCCCGGCGCGGCATAGCCCGTCCTTGCCTGCAATGCGTACCGGCGCTCTCC
>Ga0187770_10000944_pt1 | contig 14932 bp, 12 predicted proteins | sample 0116_SJ02_MP02_2_FD_133154 | JGI IMG/M metagenome (GOLD analysis project Ga0187770, IMG submission 133154) | Tropical peat soil microbial communities from peatlands in Department of Meta, Colombia - 0116_SJ02_MP02_20_MG | ecosystem: Environmental > Terrestrial > Soil > Wetlands > Peat | place...
ATCCGCCTGCGACGCCGGCCGGTGCGGGCAGCGGACCTCCCTGGTGCCTTCCTGGTGGTGGTGGCCACGGACGATCCCCGGGTGAACCGGGAGGTGGCGGAGCGGGCGAGAAAGGCCAGCGGCCTCGTCAACGTCGCGGACGACCCCGCGGCTTGCAGCTTCCTCGTCCCCTCGGTCGTCCGCCGCGGCGACCTGACCGTCGCCATCTCCACCGGCGGCGGCAGCCCGGCCCTGGCCAGGAAACTCCGCCAGCGGCTGGAACAGACCGTCGGCCCGGAGTACGAGGCGTTCGTGGCCGTCTTGCGCCTCCTGCGAGAGCGGGCCAGGCGGGCCATTGCCGACCCGGAGGACCGGCAGGCGATCTACCGCCGGGCCGTGGACTCGGACCTCTTCGAGGCGGCGGCCCGCGGGGACTCGGCGAGAGTGGCGGCGCGGATCGAAGAGCTCGTGACGGGTCTCCCGCGGCCGGGGGCCGGGTAAGTCAACCATGGCCATGGATCATTTTCTTTTCTATCTGGCCCTCCTCGGGTACCTGCTCGGGACGCTGCACTACCTCCTGTACATCGCCAGCCAACGCGCGATCGTGGGGCGGGTCGCCACCTACGCCACGGTCGCCGGGTTCGGTGCCCACACGCTCTCCTACATCTTCCGGATTTACACCCTAGGCCGGCCGCCTCTGGGCAGCGTGTATGAGAGCTTGTCCTTCCTGGCCTGGGCCATCGTCCTCGTCTACCTGGTCACCGAGTTCCGCTACGGCAACCGCGTCATCGGCGCGTTCGTCCTGCCCATGGTGCTCCTGGCCGGATCGGTGGCGGCAGCCCTCCCCCGCCGCATCGCGGACCTAGGCCCGGCCCTCCAGGGCGCGGGATTGTGGGTGCACGTGGCCCTGGCCATTCTCGGCAACGCCGCCTTCGCCCTGACCTTCTGCGCGGGGCTCATGTACATTCTGCAAGAGCGCCAGCTCAAGTCCCGTCACATTGGACGCATGCACTTCCGGCTGCCCTCGCTGGAACTCTTGGATGACGTCAGCCTGAAATCGCTCCTCTTCGGCTTCCCGTTGCTCACGCTGGCGCTCATCACCGGCTCCATCTGGGCCGAGCACACGCGCGGCTCTTTCCTGCCCCTGTACGGGCGGGAGACCTGGTCCATCCTGAGCTGGGTGATCTTCGGCGGCTTGCTGTACGCCCGGCTGTCCGCAGGCTGGCGCGGGCGCAAAGCGGCCATCCTGGCGATCATCGGGTTCTGCCTGGTCCTGTTCACGCTGATTGGTATCAGCCTGCTCAGGACGGGGCGGGTCCTGTAGGCGCTTCCGGTTATCCGGCCATGGAAATCCTGGTTGTCGGTTTGAATCACAAGACGGCGCCGATCGAACTCCGTGAGCGACTCAACGTACCGGAGGAGGATCTCCCCAAACCGCTCGAGATGATGGGGGAGTCGCCGGACCTCGTGGAGCGGATGCTGGTGGCCACCTGCAACCGGGTGGAGGTCTACGCGATCACGGAGGGTCGCGCCGAGGCGGCGGCCGAGACGATCACCGACTGCCTGGCCGCGTACCGGAACGTCGCCAAGACGGAGTTTATGCATAGGCTGTACATCTACACCGCCGCGGACGCGGTGCGGCACGTGTTCCGCGTCGCCTCCAGCCTCGATTCCATGGTGGTGGGGGAGCCGCAGATCCTCGGCCAAGTCAAGGCCGCCTACTCCATCGCCCAGGCCCGGGAGGCCACCGGCATCATCCTGAACAATCTCATGGAACAGGCGTTCCATGTGGCCAAGCGGGTGCGAAGCGAGACGGGCATCGCCGCCTCGGCCGTGTCCGTGTCCTCAGCTGCGGTCGAGTTGGCGCGGAAGATCTTCGGCGATCTCACCGACCGGTGCGTGCTCATCCTCGGCGCCGGCGAGATGGCGGAAGTGTCACTGCGCCACTTGGTGGATGACGGCGTCCGCTCGGTCCTGGTGGCGAACCGGAGCTACGACCGGGCGGTCACCCTGGCGCGGCAGTTCGACGGCCGGGCCGTGACCTTCGAGGGCTTCCGCCAGGAGATGGTGGGGGCCGACATCGTGATCAGCGCCACCAGCGCGCCGCACGTGATCCTCAAGAAGGAGGACATGCAGGCCATCATCCTGCAGCGCCGCCACCGGCCGATCTTCCTGATCGACATCGCCGACCCGCGCGACATCGACCCCGGCTGCAACGAGGTGGACAACGTCTATCTCTACAACATCGACGACCTGCAGTCGGTGGTGGAGGCCAACCTGAAGGAGCGGCGGCGGGAGGCGGAGCGCGCCGAGGTGATCATCGACCGGGAGGTCGGGGTGTACCTGAACTGGCTCCGCTCGCTGGACGTGGTCCCGACCATCGTCTCCCTCCGGCAGCGGGTGGAGGAGATCCGCGGCGCCGAATTGCAGAAGGCCCTGGGCCGGATGGGGGATCTCACGCCCGAGCAGCGCGAGGCCGTCACGGCCATGAGCCAGGCCATGGTCAACAAGATCCTCCACCAGCCGATGGCGGAACTGAAACGACGTGCGGCCCTCCAGGATGGCCACCTATATACCAGCGTGTTGCGCCGCCTCTTCGGACTGGAGGAGAAACAGAAGTGACCCGGGCAGAAGGGCCGAGGGCCGCGAGCCGAGAGCCGAGGCCCGACCCCCGGTCTCCGGTCCCCGGTCCCCGGTCCCTGGTGATCGGGACGCGGGGGTCTCAGCTCGCCCTGTGGCAGGCGAATCACGTGGTGGAACGGCTGCGCGCGGCCTTTCCCGATCTCACGCTTGAGCTCCAGACGATCAAGACGACGGGCGACAAGATCCTGGACGTGCCGTTAGCCCAGGTCGGAGGCAAGGCCCTCTTTGTCAAGGAGATCGAGGAGGCCCTGCTGGGACGCCGGGTGGACCTGGCGGTCCACAGCATGAAGGATGTTCCGACCGACCTGCCCGCTGGCCTCGACATCGTGGCCATCACGGAACGCGAGGATCCTCTCGACGTCCTGATCTCCCGGACGGGCGCCCGGTTCACGGATCTCCCTCGGGGAGGGCGGGTGGGCACCAGTAGCCTGCGGCGCCAGGCCCAGCTGCTCCACCATCGGCCCGACCTGACCATCGTTCCCCTGCGGGGGAACCTGGACACCCGCCTTCGCAGGCTCGACAGCGAAGGGCTGGATGCCATCGTCCTGGCGGCGGCCGGCGTCAAGCGCTTGGGTTGGACGGATCGGATCACCGAGGCCCTTGCACCTGAGGTGTGCCTTCCGGCCATCGGCCAGGGGGCCCTGGGGATCGAGATGAAAGCGGCGAGCGCCGGGTACCCGGCAGAGGCGGGTGGCCGAGAGCCAAGCATTCTGCGGATCGTGCACAGCCTTGACCATTTCGAGACCCATGTGGCGGTCCTAGCGGAGCGGGCTTTCCTGCGGCGCCTGGAAGGCGGCTGCCAGGTCCCCTTCGCGGCCCACGCCAGGATCTCGAGGGACCGCGTTCTCATCCGAGGCCTGGTCGCCATGCCGGACGGCAAGCAATTGGTTGCAGGCGAACAGCATGGACTCCTCCGCGAGGCCGAGGCCGTGGGGATCGCCCTGGCGGAGGATCTGCTCGGTCGCGGGGCCACCGAGATCCTGCGGGCCGTTCTCGGACGGGCCTGACGCCTGGCGGTGATATGAGGGTGGGAAGCGTGGGCGAGACAGCCGGAAAGGTCTATCTCATCGGGGCGGGGCCGGGGGACCCGGGCCTCTTCACGCTCAAGGGAAAGCGCTGCCTGGAAGAGGCAGACGTGGTGGTGTACGACTACCTCGCCAATCCCCGGCTGCTCCGCTACGCGAAGCCCGGCGCCGAGTTGATCTACGTGGGCAAGCAGGCGGGCCAGCATACTCTCCCCCAGGAGGAGATCGGCCGCCTCCTGGTGGCGCGAGCCAGCGAGGGGAAGGTGATCGCTCGCCTCAAGGGAGGTGATCCCTTTATCTTCGGCCGCGGGGGGGAGGAGGCCGAGGAGCTGGCGGCCGCCGGCATCCCCTTCGAGGTGGTGCCCGGCGTGACCGCGGCCGCGGCGGCGCCCGCCTATGCCGGGATCCCCCTCACGCACCGGGATTTCACCTCGACGGTGGCCTTCATTACGGGCCACGAGGACCCCGCGAAGGAAGAGACCGACATCGCCTGGGACAAGATCGCCACCGGGATCGGGACGCTGGTCTTCTTCATGGGGGTCGGCCAGCTCCCCGAGATCGTGGCGAAGCTCACGCGGCATGGCCGCTCGCCGTTGACACCGGCGGCCGTCATCCGTTGGGGAACGCGGGCCGAGCAGGAGGTGGTGACGGGCACGCTGGCCGATCTCCCGGAGAAGTGCCGGGGAATGAAACCGCCGGCCCTCATCGTGGTGGGCGAGGTGGTGGCGCTCCGGGAGAAGCTCCGCTGGCTCGACGCACTGCCCCTGGCGGGAAAACGGATCCTGATCACGCGGGCGCGGGAGCAGGCCAGCAGCCTGGCCCAGGCCCTCGAGGCGGCCGGGGCCGAGGTCGTCGAGTTCCCCACCATCGCCATTGCGGCGCCGGAGAGCTGGGCGCCCCTGGACGCGGCCATCCAACGGCTGCGCGACTACCGGTGGGTCATCTTCACGAGCGTGAACGGGGTGCGGTTCTTCTGGGAGCGGCTGAAGATGGCCGGCCGCGATGCCCGCGACCTCTCCGGGATCACGGTCTGCGCCATCGGTCCCGCGACAGCGGGAGCGCTCCAGTCGCTGGGCATCCGGGCCGATATCGTTCCCGCCGAATTCAAGGCCGAGTCCCTGGTCGAGGCCATCGGCACCATCGCCGGCGGCGATGGCCTGAGCGGGGCCCGTGTCCTCCTGGCGCGGGCTGCCGAAGCCAGAGAGGTCGTGCCGGAAGAGCTCAGGCGGCGCGGCGCCCGGGTGGACGTCGTGACGGCGTATCGCACGGTGAAAGGCGCCGCGGACGCCGAGGGCCTCCGGGGCATGCTCCGGGAGGGGAAGATCCACGTCGTTACGTTCACCAGCTCATCGACCGTGAAGCATTTCCTGGACCTCGTGGGCGACGACGCGAGGGAACTCCTGAAGGGCGTCATCGTCGCCAGCATCGGGCCCATCACCGCCAAGGCCGCCGCCCGGCACGGAATCGCCAGCCACGTCGTGCCCGAAAAGTACACGATCCCGGCCCTGACCGATGCGCTGGTGAAACACTTTCGGAGTCACCGCCCCTGACCAGCATCCCCTACCGCGAATCCTTCTGCCCCTTTTCCCTTGACAAGTACTGAATTTTACAGGTATTTCTGAGCCCCGCAGAGTCTTTTTTCCGGTGCTGCTGGCGGCCCAGCGCCGGTTTTCGTTTCTGGAATAGATTCTGCACTACTTAACGTTCTTGCGTATTCATTCGGAAAGGACGCATCCGTGGCGGTTCCCGTCCTCGACCTGAAGGCCCAATACCAACGCATCCGGCAGGCGATCGACGACGCGGTCCGTTCTGTTCTCGCGAGCGGGCAATTCGTCCTGGGGCCCAACGTCCGGGCGCTGGAGGCAGACCTAGCCGCATGCGTCGGAGTTACCCGGGCTATCGCGCTCGCCTCCGGAACGGACGCCCTGCACCTGGCGCTCCGCGCCCTGGAGATCGGGGCGGGAGACCTTGTGCTGACCTCTCCCTTCACCTTCGTGGCCACCGCCACGGCCATCTCTTACACAGGGGCCCGACCAGTTTTCGCCGACATTCACCCTGGGTCCTTCGCGCTGCACCCCGATCGGGCGGCGGAATACCTCGCGGGCAAGGGCCCCGGCGTAAAGCCCGAGGGACGCGTGAAGGCCGTCCTGCCCGTCCACCTGTACGGTCTCCCCGCCGACATGGATCCCTTGCTCCGAATCGCCCGGGAACACCGGCTGCGTGTGGTGGAGGATGCGGCGCAGGCGATCGGCGCGGAGTACCGCGGGCGGCGGGTGGGCGGTCTGGGGGACGTGGGCTGCTTCAGCTTCTACCCGACGAAGAATCTCGGCGCCTTCGGCGACGGAGGGTTGGCTACGACGCAGGATCCCGCCCTCGGTGACCACATTCTCCGGCTGCGGGTCTACGGCGGGCGGGACCGGTACATCCACGAGGAGCTGGGGTTCAACAGTCGCCTGGACGAGATCCAGGCTGCCATCTTGCGGGTCAAGCTCCGATTCCTCCCGGAGTGGAATGCCCGGCGGCGCGCCATCGCCGCCCGGTACCGGGAAGGCTTGGCGGGCCTCCCGATGGGCCTGCCGGCCGAATCGCCGGACTCTCTCCACGTCTATCACCAGTTCACGATCCGCGTCCCGGATCGCGACACGGTGCAGCGGCGTCTTCACGAGTTGGGCGTCCGGACGGCGGTCTACTACCCCATCCCCCTTCACCTGCAGCCCATGTATCGCCACCTGGGTTACCGGGCGGGCGATTTCCCCGAGGCGGAGCGGGCAGCCCGGGAGGTTCTCTCTCTCCCCATCTACCCGGAGCTGACGGACGCCCAGGTGGACGAGGTGGTGGAGGCGTGCAAGCGATCCGTCTGAGCCAGTGCAAGAGCAAAGGAGCGCATCCATGAGCGACCTGGCGGGGACGATGCTGGTCACGGGCGGCATGGGCTTCATCGGGTCGAACTTTATCCGCCACATCCTCTCCGCCCATCCGACCGTCCGGATCGTGAACCTCGACAAGCTGACCTATGCCGGAAACCCCCACAATCTGGTCGATCTCGCGGGCGACCGGCGGTACGTCTTCGTCCGCGGGGACATCTGCGACGAGAAGGCGGTGGGCGACGTCCTGGAGACTCAGCGGGCGGAGATTATCGTCCACTTCGCCGCCGAGTCTCACGTGGACCGTTCCATCCACCAGGCCGACGATTTCATCCGGACGAACGTCCAGGGCACGCGGGTCCTCCTGGATGCGGCCCGCCGCGCGAAAATCGCGCGGTTCCTCCACATCTCCACCGACGAAGTCTACGGCAGCCTCCCCGCATCGGGCGCCTTCACCGAGGAATCGCCCCTGCTTCCCAACAGTCCATACGCCGCGAGCAAGGCTGGGGGCGACGTGCTCGCCCGGGCGTATCATGAGACCTACGGCCTGCCGGTCATCATCACCCGAACGTGCAACAATTACGGCCCCTACCAGTTTCCCGAGAAGTTCATCCCGCTGATGATCGTGAACGCCCTGCGGGAGGTGCCGCTCCCCATCTACGGCGACGGCCTGTACGTGCGGGAATGGCTGCACGTGGAAGATCACTGTCGTGCTCTGGCGCGAATCCTGGCGATCGGCCAGCCCGGAGAGGTGTACAATATCGGGAGCGGAGCCGAGCGGGTCAACCTGGACGTCGCCCGGCAGATCCTGGTCCTCACTGGACGACCCGAGTCCCTCCTTCGGCATGTGAAGGATCGGCTCGGCCATGACCGGCGTTACGCCCTGGACTGGACCAAGATCCGCCGGCAACTGGACTGGACGCCGGCCATCCCTTTTGCCGAAGGACTCCGCCAGACGGTGGAGTGGTACCACGCCCATGCGGCGTGGTGGCAAGAGATCCTCACCGGCGAGTATCGCGCGTATTACGCGCGACAATACGGCGAGCGCACCCCATGAATGATTCGCGACGGACGACCGGCGCAGGGGACACCTTGGCGCTATTGGGCGGGCAACCGGTCCGGGAGCGGATGCTTCCCTACGGCCGTCCGGAGGTGGACGAGACCGACATCCAGTCCGTCGTGGACGTCCTGCGCGGGGACTGGCTCACCAACGGGCCCGCCGTCTCCCGGTTCGAGGAGACCTTTGCAGAGGTCGTGGGCGCCCGGTTCGCCGTGGCCCTGAGTTCGGGCACGGCCGCGCTGCACGCCGCGGCATATGCGGCCGGAATCGGGCCTGGGGATGAAGTCATCACCTCATCCCTCACGTTCCTGGCGTCGGCGAACTGCATCCTATACTGCGGGGGGAAGCCGGTCTTCGCCGACGTGGATCCCGGGACGTTGAACCTGGATCCGGCCGCGGTGGAAGCGGCGCTCACGCCCCGGACGAAGGCCATCCTACCGATCCACTTCGCCGGCCTTCCCTGCGACATGGCGGCCATTCACGCCATTGCCCGTGCCCGCAACCTTGTCGTCATCGAGGATGCCGCCCACGCCCTGGGGGCAGAGATCGCCGGCCGGCGGATCGGCGGCCTGAGCCCTCTCACCACCTTCAGCTTTCACCCGGTGAAGCACATCACGACCGGCGAGGGCGGGATGGTGACGGGGAACGAGCCGGCGCTGGCTGATCGGCTCCGGCGATTCCGCAACCATGGAATCGATCGCGAGGTCAGGGAGCGGCAGGCCACCACGCCTGCCGCGTGGCGCCAGGACATGGTGACCTTCGGCTTCAACTACCGCCTCAGCGACGTCCACAGCGCTCTCGGCCTCTCCCAGTTGCGCCGGCTGGATGCCCGGCTCAAGCGCCGCGAGCAGATCGCGGGCCGATACCAGGAGGCCTTTGCCGCCATCCCGGAGGTGACCGTGGCCCCCACGCGCCCGGGGATGCGCCATGCCTGGCACATCTATCCCCTCCAGGTGAACCGGGAGCGGCTGCGCCAGGACCGCGAGGCCATCTTCCAGGGGCTGCGGGCCGAGAACATCGGGGTGAGCGTGCACTACCGGCCGGTCCACCTGCACCCGTACTATCGAGAGCGCCTGGGGACCGGGCCCGGACAGTGTCCGGCGGCCGAGGCGGCCTTCGAGTGCCTCCTCACCCTGCCCCTTTTCCCGGGGATGACCGACGACGACGTGGCGGACGTCGTCACGGCCGTTGAGAAGGTGATCCGGTGGGCACGAGCCTGACCTCTAACCTGACCCCTCCCGATGCCAAGCTATCGGGGGACATCCGATCCGGTGCAAGAGGGCTCAGGCGCCTCTTCGATAAGGCCAGACTCGAAGTTTTCTAAGGTGTTCGCTACGGGGGGCCCGAGTGAATGTCCTCATTGACTTGAGCCATCTCCTGGCGGGCGGGCTCCGTCGCTTCTGCAGGACAGTCTATGGCCGGCTTGCGCGCCCGGGTATCTGGAGGGTTCCCGCAAGGAATAACTGGCCCGTGGGGGCGGATGAGTGATTGTTCAAAGACGGGGTGGGCGAGCCCGCACCATCGTCTCGGACACCGCCGCGACATTCGTCCTGAAGGTTTCGCTCTATGTCGTTGCGTTCGGTGCTAGCGTGCTGATCTCCCGGGGGCTGGGCGTGGAAGGACGGGGCGAGTATTACCTTCCGGTGGTGACAGCCGGGACGCTGGTCACCTTCTGCAAATTAGGCCTGGAACAGGCTAACGTCTTTCTGCTGGGCACCTCTCGTCTCTCCATCGATCGTTTGTCCGGTCAAAACGGACTGGTGGCCATTGCCATGGGCGGCCTCGGGACACTCGGGGTACTGCTGGCACCCCGAGTGCTCCCTACCCTCTTTGCGGATACGCCCCTCGTCTTTTTGCTCCTGGCGGGCCTGACGATCCCTTTTGCTCTTCATACACAATTCTCTGCTGGACTGCTCACCCTTCAGGGTGAGGTCACGTGGCAGTTTCGTGCGGCCCTCCTGGCCAGTGTAATGCAGGTTGCCCTTCTGGGCGGCTTCTTCTTTTCCCGGTGGTTTGGTGTGAGCTTGGTCCTGGGGGTGAACCTCGTGACGGCGGTTGCGACCTGGGGATTAACCATGCCCGTGCTTAACACAGGGAGAACAGCGTGGGTCCGCTGGGATGCGGGCTTGCTCTGGAATACCTTGAGGCAGTCGCTAATGCTCCATCTTGGGATGGTCCTTTTCTTCTTGCACCTCCGGCTGGATATGTTCATGGTCAAAGGGATCGTAGGGACGGCGGCCCTGGGACAGTATTCTCTTTCTGTAATGCTCGCCGAAACTGTGCTCTTGATGACCGATTCGTTGGGGATTGCGGTTCTTCCGCGCCAGATGGGGAATACTCTCGAAGAGGCCGCATTGTTGGCGCTTCGGGGTGCCAGAGCAAACGCCCTCCTGGGCATTGGCTTGGCTTCTCTCTGGGCTGCCGGAGGAATGGTGGTAATTAGAGTCTTCTTTGGCTCACAGTTCACGCCTGCGTATTTGCCGCTCCTGGCCCTGCTGCCCGGAATGGTTTTCCTCGGCATGCAACGCATGTCTGGCGCGCCAGCCCTGCGGACAGGCAGACCGGAGATCATCACAGCTATCTACGCCGCGTCCCTACTGTGCAATGGCACGTTGAACCTCCGCTGGATCCCGACCTGGGGCCCCCTCGGGGCCGCGGCGGCATCCAGCGTGTCCTATGGTCTAGGGGCTGTGTTATTTCTGGTGTGGATAGCCCGGCTGGCGGGAGTACCGGTTTCCGAGGGCATCGTTCCAAAAAGGTCTGATCTGGCATCCCTCTGGCATGCTCTCGGAGAGAGCATACAGATTGTCCGGCAAGCCTATTCTGTGAAGAATGACGTGCCATAGATGACCGAGCGGTGGAAAAACTACGTTACACAGGGAATCCAGGAAGCCGGAGGGCCCATCCCCTTCGCCCTCAAACAGTGGAGGTTCCTTCTCCCGATCTTCTCGGCCATCCAGAGGAGCCTTCCTTCGGGGGGTAGGGTCCTGGACGTTGGCTGCGGAGCCGGGATTTTCACTGCCCTCCTGGCTCACCATGGATTCCAGGTCGTTGGCGTTGACGAGGATCCCGAGATCGTGGCGTATGCCAAGGAGATGGTTGACTATTTCCGATCGTCTGCCAGGGTGGAACAGGGAAGTAGCTTCGACCTTTCCCGCCACTATGATCAGTACGACCTTGTCTATTCATTGGGGGTTGTTGAGCACTTCGAGCCCGCAGTGACGGTCCGGCTAATCCAAGAACAGGCGCGATGCGGTCGGTTCGTCCTGGTCGCCGTCCCCACGCGCTTCACGCGGTACGCCGCGCCGGTTACGGACGAACGACTCTATCGGCGCAGGCAAGTAAGCGCGCTGGTCCGCATGGCTGGAGTCCGTGTCAAGGAGTCGTTTGTCTATGGAGACATTCCGACGAGACTCTCGAGAAATGTGGAGATCATTCTACCCAAGGTGATTTACCGGGGTGTGCGGCATATGTGGACCTACGGAATGGGCATATGCTGTGTCGGCGAGCGCCGATGAAACGGCAGAGAATCGCCGCATCCCGCGACCCTTTCACCCACCATTCCGCGGAGGTGGGCCCACACGCTGACAGCCCTGGCCGGATGGAGACCTAATGTCCACAGTCGTGCTCCCTTGCGTCTTGGGCTCCCGCCCCACGGGGCGGGGTGCGGTAGATCAGACGCGATGCCTCCGGCCGGCTACATCCCTGCAGCCATCCCCTCCTGTACAGCGCGCGATGGTCGGGGCCCGGCTGCGATTCTTGATCGGAGACCATCTCCGCCTGCGGGCTCGCGCCTCGCAGCGGCACGACCATTCCCCGGACGCCGCCCCCGGATCCCTCAGGCTCCTGCACTGCTGCGGCCAATTCGCCGCAACCCAGGGCGGAACGGAACGGCAGGCGCGCGCGGTTTGCGGTGCTCTCGCCGCCCGTGGCCACCGCGTCGAGGTCCTCGCCCGCAAGCTGCCAGGGCCGGAGCAGGTGGTGCCGGGCGTTACGGTACACGTCAAGATCCGGGCCATCGACCGCGGCCGGCTCTTCGGGCTCACGTATGCGGCCAGCGCCGTCGCGCAGATGGTTCACGAGACACGTCGCGCCGACGTGCTCCAGGCGCATCACCTGTACCTGGACGCCCTGGCCGCCCTTCTCGCCGGACGGTTGTGGCGTCGGCCGGTGGTGGCCAAGATGGTGGGGGCCGGGCCGGGGGGTGATCTGGATCGGCTGCGCCGGACCGCGGGAGGATTGCTCCTCTTGCGCTTCCTGCATCGCCTGGATGCCGTGATCGCGCCGAGCCGGACCTGCCGGACGGAGCTTCTGAAGGCGGGATTCGCAGCAGGGCGGATCCACGTCATCGCGAACGGCGTGGACACCTCCTTATTCCGTCCCGAGCCGGCGTTGGAGCGCACGAGGCCGTCGTCGTTCGGCGAGGGGCCTGCGGTTGTCTTCACCGGACGGCTGATCGAGGCCAAGGGACTTTTGGAGCTCTCGGAGGCATGGGCGCTCCTTTTGCACAGGGTCCCGAACGCCCATCTCGTCCTCGTAGGATCCGGACCACTGGAGGCAGAGTTGAGTCGGAGCGCCGCGCTGCCGCCCCTAGCAGGTCGGGTACATTTCACGGGCGAGGTTCTGGATGTCCGCCCCTATCTCCGTGCGGCCGCCGCCTTCGTCCTGCCCTCGTGGGCAGAGGGGTTTTCCAACGCCCTCTTGGAGGCGATGGCGATGGGCCTGCCGTGCGTCGCGACCGAAATCGGGCCGATTGCCGACGCGGTGACCAACGGGGAAGAGGCGCTGCTCGTCCCGGTGAGATCCCCGCGGGCCCTCGCGGCCGCCCTAGCGACGATCCTCACCCGGCCCGACATCGCAGATCGCCTGGGCCGCGCCGCCCGGAAACGGGTGGAGGCCGAGTTCTCCCTGGAGCGCGAGGTGGACGCCCTGGAGGCGCTCTACCGCGAACTCACAGCGGGCTGCGGCCGGGAGGCCCGCCATGCGTAAGCCGGCCGTAGCCATGCAGGCCCTCCCCCGGCCGCAGGCGGAAAGGGTGAGCATGCTTCGGGGAAATGTGGAGCACCCTGGCGTCCTGATGCTCATCTCCCACTTCCCGCCTGCCATCGGCGGGACGGAGAGGCAGGCGCATGGTCTGGCCGCCGGGCTCGCTGTCGCGGGACATCGGGTGACCGTTCTCACCCTGGCGCGCCGCGGGGCTCCCGCCCGTGAGATACAGGATGGCGTCGTCGTCGAGCGTGCCCTCAAGGGCCGCGGTCGCGGTGTCATCTACGCGATAACATACGGGATGTCGCTGCTCCGCCACCTGCGACGGCTCCGGTTCAGGAACGCCATCTTGCATGCGCACCATCTATACCTCGAGGCCATAGCGGCGGCGTATCTGGGACTGCGGTCCGGCCTCCCGGCCATTGCCAAGGTGGCGTGCGGTGGGCCTGACGGGGACTTCGCACGCCTCAAGCGAACCGGACTGACGCCCAGCTTGCCTCTCCTCCGGCGCCTCAGCCGGGTGGTGGCCATCAGCGCCGAGACGGAAGCGGAACTCCTGGCCCACCGCTTCATCCCGGATCAGATCGTGCGGATCCCAAACGGGGTGGATGCGGTCCGCTTCGCCCCGGCCCCCGAGCCGGAGCTGGCGAGGCAGCAGATGGGCTTCGGTCCGGAGACGGTGCTCTTCCTCGGACGCCTCGACGCTCAGAAGGGGTTGGACGTGGCAATCGAGGCCTGGACTCGGGTGGCCACTCGGCGACCCGCTGCTCGCTTGGTCCTCGTCGGAGATGGCCCGGCTCGCGCGGTCTTGGAGGACAAGGCGCAAAGCCTAGGCCTGATCGGGCGTGTGAGCTTCCTCGGCATGCGATCGGATCCGGAGAGGCTGCTTCAGGCCTGCCAGATCTTTGTCCTCCCGTCGCGGTCGGAGGGGATGTCGAACGCCCTCTTGGAGGCCATGGCCACTGGGCTTCCCTGCGTGGCCAGCTGCATCGGAGGCAGCAGCGACCTCGTGGAGCACGGGGTCACAGGCCTCCTGGCACCTCCCGGGAACGCGACGACTCTGGCAGAGATGCTTTGTACCCTTCTCGATGATGGGAGCCTGCGAAACCGTCTCGGGACGGCAGCCCGCGCCGGGGTCATCGAGCGATATGGAATGGACCGCGTGGTCCGAGCATACATGGAGCTTTACGCAACACTCACGGGGGGCTTAGCGTGATGGGGCTCGACCTGTCCGAGATTCTAATCTGCGTACGGTGCGGGGCCCCGCTGCCGCCGGAGCCGTCTTGGGAAAGCACCGGGACGCGGTGCACCGGCTGCGGTAGCGAAGTGCCGGTCATCCGGGGCATCCCGCGGTTCGTGGCCTCGGACGCCTACACCGAGACCTTCAGCTTCGAGTGGAACCACCACAGGAAGACACAGCTCGATACCGTTATCAGCCAGGAATCGGAGAAGACGTTCCGGGAAAAGACCGGGCTGACCCCGGAGGAGGTGGTGGGTCGTCTCGTCCTTGACGTGGGATGTGGCATGGGTCGGTTCGCGGACGTCGTCAGTCGCTGGGGCGGGAACGTGGTCGGCATCGACCTGAGCTTGGCGGTCGAGGCGGCTCACGCCAACTTGGCTGGGCGGGAGAACGTGCGCATCCTGCAGGCTGATCTGTTCCATCTCCCCTGCCGGCTGGGCACGTTTGACATCGTGTACAGCCTCGGCGTCCTGCACCACACTCCGGATTGCGAGAAGGCCTTCCGCCAGCTCGTTCCCCTCGTCCGTCCCGGCGGACGGCTGTGCGTGTGGGTCTACGGGTCCATGGGAACCTGGGTGCGATTCGCTCGGCTCTACCGGCGGGTGACGGTTCGGATGCCCAGTCGGCTGCTCCATGCCCTGTGCCACCTCGCGATCCCCTGGTACTACATCTGCCGCCTGCCGCTCCTCGGGCGGCTGCTCTGGACCTTGCTTCCCATCAGCGAGCATTCGAACCCGGATTGGCGAGTTCTCGACACCTTCGACTGGTACTCGCCCCGGTACCAGTCGCTCCATACTTTTCCCCAAGTGTACCGTTGGTTCACCTCCGAGGGGCTCAAGGACATTCAACTGTTGGACTTCCCCGTGGCCCTGTCGGGACGCCGGCGGCTGCCCGGAGAGCGGCCGTGACGGTTTCCCTGGCGCAGGCGGCACCGCCTTGCACATTCCGCTACCGCCGGGTTCTCGAGACCCTCGCCTGTCCCGCGTGCAGAGGGTCCTTGGCAGAGGTGGACCAACCTGTGCGGCTGTGCTGCAGATCGTGCGAGGCCTCATACTCGGTGGAACATGGCATCCCCATCCTCTTGACAGGCGCCTCCAGGCGCCTACTGTCTTCAGGTCGGATACCTGTCGGACAG
>Ga0187770_10000946_pt1 | contig 14917 bp, 10 predicted proteins | sample 0116_SJ02_MP02_2_FD_133154 | JGI IMG/M metagenome (GOLD analysis project Ga0187770, IMG submission 133154) | Tropical peat soil microbial communities from peatlands in Department of Meta, Colombia - 0116_SJ02_MP02_20_MG | ecosystem: Environmental > Terrestrial > Soil > Wetlands > Peat | place...
ATTCGCGAGTCGGGCGGCGACCGTTCGGCCGTCACGGGAGGAACAAGGGTCCTTTCGGACGAGATCAAAGTAAAAATCGTCTCCAATCCAGGAGAGACGTTCCTCGACCGCATGATTAAGCTGGTCGAAGGAGCCGAACGCCAAAAGACTCCGAATGAGATCGCTCTGAACATCCTCCTCGCCGGACTGACGATTGTCTTCTTGCTGGCTGTCGTTACGTTGCAACCCATGGCCGTGTATTCCCAGTCGCCACAGTCCGTCTTCGTCCTCATTTCGCTGCTGGTCTGCCTGATTCCCACGACGATTGGAGGATTGCTGTCTGCTATCGGCATTGCTGGGATGGACCGCGTTGTGCAGAGAAATGTTCTCGCGATGTCGGGTCGCGCAGTTGAGGCTGCCGGCGATGTCGATACTCTGCTTCTCGACAAGACCGGGACGATTACACTCGGAAACCGGCGCGCGACGGAGCTAATCCCTGCGCCGGGCACATCTGAAACCGACCTGGCTGATGCGGCGCAGCTCGCCTCCTTTGCCGATGAAACTCCCGAAGGCCGTTCGATTGTTGTTCTTGCGAAGGAAAAGTACGGCTTGCGCGGCCGCGAGCTGTCTGCTCTCGCTGCGAATTTCATCCCATTCTCCGCGGTCACGCGCATGTCGGGAGTAGACTTCGACGGCCGGCAAATTAGAAAGGGTGCTTTTGACGCCATCGCGCAATATTGCGCGCAGAAAGGCAACAGGGTTCCTTCCGAAGTGGAAGAGAGCGTCAAGACGATCTCGAACTCGGGCGGGACACCGCTGCTGGTGGCCGAAGATTGCCGCGTGCTGGGAACCATCCACTTGAAGGACATCGTCAAAGGCGGCATGCGCGAACGCTTCGATCAGTTGCGGGCGATGGGCATACGCACGGTTATGATCACGGGAGACAACCCTCTGACTGCGGCAGCGATTGCGCGCGAAGCGGGCTTGGACGATTTCCTGGCCCAGGCGAAGCCTGAGGACAAGCTGGCTTTGATACGCAACGAACAGGCAAAGGGGAAACTGGTCGCCATGACCGGGGACGGCACGAATGACGCGCCTGCGCTCGCGCAAGCGGACGTGGGCCTGGCGATGAATGCGGGCACGCAAGCGGCAAAAGAGGCCGGGAACATGGTGGATCTCGACTCGAATCCCACCAAGCTGATTGAGGTCGTCGAAATCGGAAAACAGCTCCTTATTACCCGCGGCGCATTGACGACTTTTTCCATCGCCAACGACGTTGCCAAGTATTTCGCGATAATCCCGGCGATGTTTGCACGTGCGTTCTCGCAGCTCAATGTCCTGAACATCATGGCGCTGCGGACGCCGCAATCAGCGATTCTCTCGGCTGTCATCTTCAACGCCTTGATCATCATTGCCCTGGTTCCACTGGCTCTGCGCGGAGTGCGGTACCGCCCGATTGGCGCCGAAGCACTTCTGCGACGCAACCTGCTCATTTATGGGTTCGGCGGAATCGTTGCGCCGTTCATCGGAATCAAGTTGATCGATTTGATCATCACTCATATCGGATTGGCGTGAGGAATCCATGAAAAAGAATCTGATGATTTCCATTTGGTTCACCCTTCTGACGACTGTCTTGCTCGGAATCATGTATCCGCTCGTCGTGACGGGATTGGCACGAGTGTTCTTCCCGAGTCAGGCGAACGGGCGACTGATTTATGAGGGAGGGGAAATCGTCGGTTCCCGATTGATCGGGCAGCCTTTCACCGCGCCCGGATACTTCTACTCGCGCCCCTCGGCGGCAGGCTCGGCTGGATACGATCCACAAAATTCGGGAGGCTCCAACTACGGTCCAACCAACAAAGCTTTGATCGACCGCGTCGAAGCGAGCGTCCAAGCCTTGCAGCCCACCAATCCCAACGCACCAATTCCGGCAGACCTTGCGACGACCTCCGGCTCGGGCCTCGATCCGGACATCTCTCCCGCCGCCGCAGAGTTCCAGATTCCCCGCGTGGCCCGTGAACGCGGCATGAGCGAGCAAGACCTGCGAGCCCTTGTGCAGTCGCCGTCCCACACCGAAGGGCGCCAGTTCGGCTTCCTGGGCGAGCCCCATGTGAATGTTCTTAAGCTCAATCGAGACCTCGACGAAACTCACCCCATGCACAAATGAGAGTGAAAGCTTCAATCAGCTTAAAGTTAGCAGCTATTTTTCAGACTTAGTTGAGCGGGATTTTTCCTGGGGCGGATCGAAACGATAACCGATCCACGGCTCGGTGTGAATGAATTGCGGGTGACGCGGGTCTGGTTCGATTTTCTTCCTAAGTTGATTGATGAAAACTCGCAGGTACTCTGTTTCATCGCCGTAATCCGGGCCCCACACAGCCTGCAGCAATCTGCGGTGCCCCAGCGATTTGCCGCTGTTTGCAACCAAGTGACGCAACAAATCAAATTCCTTAGGGGTGAGGCGCACGGGCTGCCCCTTCTTCGTGACCTGACGCTTCTCGAAATCAATCGTCAAGTTAGGGGAAGTAAACGGCGGCAGCGACTCCGCTTGGCCGGACCGCCGGAGCGCGGCACGAATGCGTGCCATCAGTTCCTCTGCGCCGAACGGCTTCACGACATAATCGTCGGCGCCCGCATCAAGGGCCTGCACCTTATCGCGCTCCGTATTCCGGACCGTCAACATGATGATGGGGATGTCGCTCGTTCGGCGTATTTCGGTGCAAGTCTCAAGGCCGCTGATTCCCGGCATATTCACGTCCAAGAGAATCAGGTCCGGGCGTTCGTTCCGCATCAAATCTAGGGCTTCGTCACCATTCTTGGCTTCAATCACAGCGTATTCGCGCGAGGTAAGTGTGGTGCGCAGGACGCGCCTGATTTGGGGCTCGTCGTCCACGACTAGGATCGTCGTTGAATTCATTTGTTGTTCCCCGCACGCCCACGGTCCACCGGAAGAGTGAAGGAAAAAACAGAGCCGTGCCCGCGCTGGCTGACCAAGCTGATGGTCCCACCGTGCGCTTCAACAATGGCCTTGGCGATCGGGAGGCCCATCCCGGTCCCCTGCACGGTGTAGCGCTGATCCTTGCCGCGATAGAATTTTTCGAAGATCAAACTTTGTTCCGGATCATCGATTCCGTCGCCGTGATCGGCAACGCTGACCATGACAAAATCACCTGCCGCTTCTGCATTGACGGCGATGGGTTGATCGGGTGGGGAATACTGATGCGCGTTGTCAATCAGTTGCACGAGGACTTCCATGCCTCGCACAAGATCCACTCTTACACGAGGAAGATTAGGGGCGATCTGAACATTCACGGCGCGGCTTTCCAACGTGACTTTACATTGTGTCAAGGCCGCAGAAATCACTTCGTCGATGGCATGAGGTTCGATCTTCAATTCCACCTGGCCCGAGTCAAGCTGGCCCATCTCGCCTGCTTCGCCAACTAGGTGGTTCAGCCGGTCGGCTTCCTCGTTGATGATCGTCAACAACTCCGTCTTCTGGGATTCAACCAGACCGGGATTCGAGAGCAAATTCGTCACCGAAGCTTTAATTGACGTGAGCGGAGTTCGAAGCGCATGTGTCACCGAATCAAGCAGCGCGGTCCGTAGCCGCTCGCCTTCGTGGGCCGCTTCGGTCTGCCCGAGTTGTTCGACCGCGCGAGCGCGCTCCATCGCCACGGCAATCAGCGTACCCATGGCTTCCAGTGTTCGCCTTGGGAGAATCGGCCCCGAGATTCCCAGGCTGCCAATCGGGCGGAGACCTAGCCTCACGGGAACGAAGCTCAGGCCGTTCGGCGCATCAATCACAGGCTCCTCCCGGGTGACGATCACCTTCAAGCTCTCCGCGTCCAGATGCGGGACCACAGGCCCGGATCGGTAGATTTTCTGTTTGTCCGCGAGGAATAGCGCGGCCGCGCCCACCTCAAAAACATCCACGATTTGGGCGGGGATCCGGTTCAAGAGTTGAATCACGTTTCCAAATTCGAGCAATCCTTGGCTGAATGCGTACAGCTTCTCGATGTCGCGTCGCCGCGCCGAAGCATCCTCCGCTTGCTGTCGCGCACGCGCGGAAAGATGGCTCGCCAAGACAGACACTACTAGAAATGCAAAGAGCGCCACCCAATTCTGCGGGTCCGTAGGCGTGCCGACACGCGCAACGTGGTAGAGATAGGCCAGCATTGCGACAACGGACATGAACACAGAAACCGCCATTCCCCACGCGGCAGAAACAGCTAGAATAGCGAGGATCAGAGTGAGGGCGACAGTCGTCCCATTGGCTGGAAGCACCTTGCGATAAAAAGCGATGATCGCAATCACGAGCACCAAGGCAGCCACAAAGTGGAGAATCCGCGTTGGAAGACGTTGTTGCACCACGCCATTCTATCCTAGCTTTCTGAACGGCAGTAAAAGAGAATATGCCCATGCCAAAGACGCCTGAGGAATGGCTGGCCGCATCAACTCCCGTCGAAAAGACGAAGGGAGTACTGAAGCTGTTCCTCGGCTATGCCCCGGGTGTTGGAAAAACCTACAGCATGCTGAGCGAAGCGATCCGGCGACAGAGCCGCGGCGAAGATATTGTCGTCGGAATCGTGGAGACTCATGGAAGAAAGGCCATCGCCGAGTTGGCATCCCAACTCGAGACCGTCCCCCGAAAAAAAATCGACTACAAGGGCACGCTTTTCGAGGAAATGGATATCGATGCCCTTCTTGCAAGGAAGCCGCAAGTCGCTCTTGTGGATGAATTGGCCCACACGAACATCCCCGGCAGCAGGCATCGCAAACGATACGAAGACGTCCTCGAACTCCTCCAGGCAAAGATCGACGTCATCTCGACCGTGAACATCCAACACATCGAGAGCATTGCTCCCACGGTGCGTTCCATCACAGGCGTGGTGGTCCGCGAAACAGTTCCGGATTGGGTGCTGAAGCTGTCGGATGAAACCGTGATGGTCGACTTGACGCCCGAAGCGCTGCAAAACCGCATGAAGCGCGGCGACGTATACGGCAAGGAGAAGGTCGAGCAGGCTTTAAAGAATTTCTTCCGGCGCGGAAACTTGATAGCGCTCCGCGAGCTTGCCCTGCGTCAGGTGGCTGAGCAGGTGGATCGCAGCCTTGAATCTTACATGGTCGAGAAGGATATCCAAGGATTCTGGCCGGTCCGCGAGCGGATAGCCGTGTGCATCAGCTCGAATCCGAGAGCGCAGTATTTGCTGGCGCGCGCTGCCCGCATGGCGCGCCGCATGGACGCGGAATTGTTTGCCGTCCATGTCGATACCGACGGCGACGTGGATGAACAAACTCAGAAATCCCTCGAAAACAACTTGCAGTTTGCTGAAAGCCTCGGAGCGATGCCGGTACATCTGAAGGGCGAAAGCGTGGCCGATGTAACGGCGCAATTCGTGCGCGAGAAGCACATCACGCAAGTCATCTTCGGAAGGTCGGCGGTGGAGGGCTGGCGAAAGCTCTTGTTCATGAATGCCCTCGGTCGATTCCTGCGTGGCGCCCCTGCCGTGGACGTTCACATCGTCACGCAAGAAGTCGATTAATAAGGCACCCGACGCAGAATTATCTCACAGGGTAGTACTGCCGAAACCAAGGAAGCTACTATCACCTATCCTACCGGAGAGGATGGTTGAATTGCGGCGGGAGAGGCTTCTTTCTTTACTATCATGCGGATCGGTTCGCGAATCCCAAGTTCGGGAGAGAAGTTCCGGACGCGCTCGAGAAGGCTCGGCGTGACTTCCTGCCCGCGGGCAATCAACAACAATCCTTTGGAGGTTCGCACGTCCTCCCCAAAAACCAATCCAACTGTGAGGCCACGCAAAGGCAATTCGCGGATGTTGACCTGCTGTTCGCGGTTGCCGTGCACCTCGGCGAATGCCTCGAGGATAGCCGGGTCATAAGAGCCGGTCCGGCCTCGCAGGACATCGACGGGATGCTCCGGTTTGATCCGTTCGGACTCCACCATGTCGAAATCGAGCGCGATCTTAAGGGCGCGTCCGCCCCATGAGGCGACATCGTTCGACGGGTTGTTCCCCAGCTTACCAAACGCCGAAAATTTCTTCACATGGAGGCGCAATATCTCACGTACCGGTTCGAGCCGCGGAATGTTCGCCAGGAGGTTCTCCACGACCTGTGGCATGCGATCGACCATGGCTTGCTCTTCATCGTTGAGCGGTTCGCCCTGGTAGAGTTTGTCCTGTGTCTTTTGCGGAAGCGTCACGCAACCAATCTGCGAAAGCATGGCCGCAACTTCCACCGGCCACTGTTCGCCAATCTTGAAGTGCGCCATCATTTCCAAAACGCTCTGCTGAACCCTCATGGCGCGGCCAAAGGCCGCCGGATTTGCAAGCGCCAGAATGTCCGTGAGGGCTTTGACACTGCCGCGCAGTGTCTGTTCGAGGAGAACTCGTTCGGAAGTAACCAGACGATACTGCTCCGCACAGGCGGCAAGCGCCTTTACAAGCATATCGGTCGGACATGGCTTGGACAAAAACCGGAAGATGTTCCCGTCATTGACTGCGCGGATAGCGGCATCCATGTCCGCCTGACCAGTTAGCAGCGCTCGCACCGTGTCTGGCGCGGCATGGCGGGCAAAAGAAAGGAATTCAATTCCGTTCATTCCCGGCATGCGCAAATCCGACACTACGACGGCAAACGGCCCCTTCGAGCTGAGGACCTCAAGCCCTGCGACTCCGCCCACGGCAGTTTCCACGACATAGAGGCTTCTTAGAGTCCTGCCGAGTCCTTCGAGAACGTTCTTCTCGTCATCAACACACAGGATGCGCGGGCGGAAGTTATCCACCATGTTTTGTCTCTTGGGGTTCGTGAGTCACAGCCTCCGCAATGCTGTGCCACTCCGGGAGCTGATCCTGCACGCAGAGCGTTTCCACAAGCACCATGTCCATAGGCGCTTGAACCAGGGCGGGGCCACCCTCGACTTGCACTGCATGTTCATGAGTCAGGATGTTGGCAAAATAAACGAGAGATATCGTGTCCAGCTTGTCTTGTGGGACGCGCATCGGATGGTGATGATGTGCCACAGCTTCTACGATCACGTAAGGGAGGCCCCACAGACTGAGCAGGTATGCACCCACTTCGGCGTGTGATACGCCGATCAACTCTTCTTCGATGACATGAAGCGGCCGTTTGTCCACCTTCGAGCCTTCGATGGCGCGTGCCAGATGATCGGGCGCTCTCTCCGCAATCACGAGTTTCCCGATGTCGTGCAATAGGCCGGCGACCACGACGGCATGTGGAAAGTTCGGTGAACCAGGTATCTTGCCCGCAATCGTCGCGACCTGGTGGGAATGAGCGTACAACTCCTCAATGGAGAAACCCGGAATGGTTTTCTTGGGGCGGAACGTGCGAAGGACCTCGACCGAAAGCACCAGGTTCTGCAGGATATTCATACCCAGGAAACTGACCGCCATCTTGATATCGGTGACCTCGCGCGTCACACCGAAGAATGCGGAATTCACGAGCTGAAGAATCTTCGCCGTAAGGGCAACATCTTTCTCGACGATGCGCACGACCTGGTCAATCGGAGTTTCCTCGTTGGAGAGTGCCTGACGGAGTTCCGTGTATGTGCGCGGAAGTGAAGGCAGCTCTTGGAGCGAACCAACGATGCTCGCCAGCATCTTGCTATTGAGCACTTCCAAAAGGCTTGTGCCGCGTTCAATGGCCGCGCGCAGGGTTTGCGAGTCGCACGGCTTTAGTAGGAATTGGTGTGCAACCGGGACAGCGCGATATGCAGCTTCAAGCTCCGTATAACCCGAAAGAATGATTCGAAGACAGTTGGGATATTTTGCGCGGACAGTCTCGAGCAACGCGGCGCCATCGATCCTGGGCATACGCATGTCGGACACGACAACATCGAACGGGGCAGCCTCCAACATGGTCAAAGCCGCTTCCCCACCTTGAGCAAAAGCCATTTCCCAAATCGTGCGTTGTGGCCGCAACATCCGCTGCAAGCCTTCGAGAATTTTTGGCTCATCGTCGACAAACAGTACTCGTTTCATTTCGCGACCGCCTCCCGTGGTTCCCGGCTGCCTGAGACTGGAAGCCGGATGTGGAAAGTCGTTCCCTTGCCGACAGCACTGTCGAACGTCAAAGTTCCGCCATGCTTCTCCATTACGATCGCTCGGGCGAGCGCCAAGCCCTGCCCCGTTCCTTTCCCTACTTCCTTGGTCGTGAAGAACGGATCGAATACTTTTTCTCGGATTGTCTCCGGAATTCCGGTCCCGGTGTCCGAGATGGCTATCTCCACCCAATCGCCATCCTGCTTCGTCCGTACTCCGATTGTTCCCTTCTCGCCTGTTCCCTTCACCACGTCTCCGATTGCATGCGCGGCATTGATCAGCAAATTCAAGAACACTTGGTTCAGGTCCCCCAAATTGCACACCACCGGCGGCAATTCACCGAATTCTGCCTGCACATCCGCCACGTACTTCAACTCGTTCCGGGCGACGATCAATGTGCTTTCCATGGCTTTGTTCAGGTCCGCCGCCGTCTTCTCGGCACTTTGATCCACGTGCGAGAATTCCTTCATGGCGCGAACGATTTTGGCGACGCGTGCCAACCCATCCAACATTTGTTCCAACGCTTTGGGAATCTCCTGGCTCAGATAGTCCGCATCGATTTCTGTGCGCACTTTGTCGATGTCGTCCAATATCTCTTGGCTTGCGCCGCCATTCCGTGCAGCCGCGCAGAGTGCTTCAAACCTGTCCCACAATTTGTTGCGGTCTCTGAAGGCGTCCTGCAGGAACCGCGTGTTGTCGCTGACAAACTGTATCGGAGTGTTGATTTCGTGTGCGATTCCTGCGGCCAATCCGCCGACCGCTTCCAGCTTTTGCGCGTGGCGCAACTCGATTTCCATTTGCTTCTGTTGTGTAGTGTCGTTGAAACTCACGACGATCCCGGTGACGTTTCCCTTAGCGAGCACGGGAAACACCGAATACGCCACATCAAAATGGGAGCCGTCCGCCCTCCAAAAGTACTCGTTCTCTATGTGGCAACCTTGTCCAGTCTTCAGCACGCCGGCAATGGCACAGTCCTGAGCTGGGTATGGTGATCCGTTGCGCCGGGTGTGGTGGAACAGACTGTGTGAGTTTTTTCCCAGCACGGTTGCCACCTCGCATCCGAGCATTTTGGCAGCCGAGCGATTCATGAACGTGATATCTCCTTTCAGGTCCACGCCGTAGATACCTTCGGATGTGGAATCGAGAATCAGAAGCCGCTCATTGGTGATTCGCTCGTTTTCCGCCTCGGCAAGCTTCCGGGCCATGAATTGGCCCACCTGATTGCCTATGCTCGCCACAATCTTCAGAAGTTCATCGTCCGGTTCCCGGACCTCGACGGAAGCAAATTGCATGACACCCAACATATCGCCCTCCAAACCGACGGGAAATGCACACGCGCTTTGGAGTCCGTCTTTGGCCGCTGCCACAAGACATGGCAGGCTTTGTTCCTGGGTCACATTGGAAATCCATACAGGTTCGGATCTCGCCCATACGCGCCCGGGCATTCCAAATCCTTTTTCGATCCTCATCCCGCGAGCCGCTTCGACAAAATGCGGGAAATCACGTGAAGCGTCTGCCCAACACTTCATGCAAAGGAGTTCGCCGGACCAATGGTCGAAATGCCAAATCTGCCCGCAATCGAAATCCAGAAACTCGCAAATCTCCCTAAGAAGGCCTTCTTCCGCATCCGAAAGTGTCTTTGCATCCGCCAGGACGCGTGTCACAGAGTATTGGAGAGCTGTGCGCCGCCGCCCTCGCCGGCGCTCGATGCAGTACAGCAGGATTCGCTCCAGAGCTGTGGGATTTAAGCGGCTCTTTACGAGATAATCTTCGGCACCGGCTCGGACTGCTTCCAAAGCGAGCGATTCGTCATAGTCTCTGCTGATAATCACCACGGGCAGGTCGGAGACTTTAGACTGGAGTTCTCGAAAGTGCTGCATCCATTCGCTCTTGGAGCCGGGGGGGTCAATCAACGCGACGTCGAATCTGTTGCTGCGTAACAATTCAAGGCCTGCAGAACAGGTTCGCACAACCTCAACTGCAAAGGTGGCGTTCTTTGATTCTGCCAGCTTGCAGCAAATTTCCCCCGCATCCTCTGCATTTGCATCGATCAACAGGACCCTGATTGGATTATTCATCGCCACACCTGCGTTGAACCGGCACGACGATTCGCGTGTTCACGTCGAGTCGTGCCTCGGTGATGGGCGCCAATTGAGGACACCAAGCACGTCCTTTATCGAGCCCGCACGCCAGTAAGAGTGCCCCCAAATGAAACGCGCAAGCCGTGGACGGACGCTGTGTTCAAGCCGCTCCATATCGAGAAATCGTCAAAGGAATGGCAAAGGTTTATGCGGGGAGACCGGAAGCCGACCAAGGTCGCGGGCCACGAGGCGCCCACTCGCGCCCATCTGGAGTCTCACACCTTCACACAAACTCATTAAAGAATGGGCCTGTTTCAATGCTCGTGTCGGAGGTGTTTCATAATGAGCATTTGCCACGGCGGCTTCTTCGTTTCTGAAAGGAAGTACGACTTTTCATCATCGGCAGGAATATCGAACGAGAATATCCGGGAAGCCGGCCACTCGAGGTTGAATTGTATGGCTCAGACAGGAGGAATCTGGGCGACGCTCCATCCACCGCCAATCGCCTTGATCAGAAGCACGCTAGAGACCATGCGCCGCGTCAGAATATCGACGGCAGCGCGTTCGTTGGAGAGCGCCGCACTCTGGGCCGTCGTCACCTCGAGATAACTCGCGACGCCCCCCTTGTACCGTGTGACGGAAAGTTCCAGTGAGTGCTCGGCAGATTTGACAGCGCCATCTTGAGTTTCTGCTTCGTGCTCCAAGATCCGCAAGGCGGCCAAGTTGTCCTCCACTTCCTGAAACGCAGTCAGGACCGTCTGCCTGTAATTGTCGACCGACTGATCGTATGCGGCCCGCGCTTGGTCCGATATTGCGTGTCGGCGGCCGGCATCGAACAGAATCTCCGTCGCCTGCGCACCGAGAGCCCAAAACCCGCTAGGGCCTTGGAGCAGAGTTCCGAGTCTTGTGCTGTCGAATCCTCCAGATCCGCTAAGCGTGATAAGAGGGAAATATGCCGCTCGCGCAACTCCAATTTGCGCATTTCCCGCCTGCACGCGCCGTTCAGCGGCTGCAATGTCCGGACGGCGCTCCAACAGGTCGGAAGGCAGGCCTGGAGGAGTTGGCGGTGGAGGCGTCGTGAGCGCCAAGGGAGTGAGCGTGACCTTTGAAGGCGGCTGTCCAGTCAACACCGCAATTGCATGTTCAAACGCCGCGCGCTGGACTCCCACATCAACATCTTGCGCGCGTGTCGTCTCAAGCTGGGTTTGCGCCTGGGCAACGTCCACTGCCGAAGCCAGCCCTCCCTGATAGCGGCTTCGAGTCAGATCAAGGGCCTTCTCGTATGCAAGCACGGTGGAGTCCAGGAGTTGCTTCTGCGCGTCCAGGCCGCGAAGTTCGAAATAATCCAGAGCCAGTTCAGCGTGAAGACTCAGATCAACTGCCGCCAGATCCGCAGCGCTGGCCTGCGCTTCAGCCCGGCCCGCCTCGACCGTCCGCCGTACACTGCCCCACACGTCGGCTTCGTAGGAAACATCCACCGGCAATGCAAAATCGTTGTAGTCACTCGGCGAGGCCCCACGCAGAGGGGCATTCTGCGACTGGCCCGTGCGCGAAGCCGAAGCGCTGCCGGTTACGCTTGGGTAAAGCCCCGACCGAGAAATACGAACAGCGTCACGCGCCTGCTGGAAGGTCGCCTGTGCCGCTTTGAGATTCTGGTTGGAGACGCTCACCTGATCTTCAAGGGCGTTCAGTTGAGCGTCATGATAAACCTCCCACCACTTCCCTTTTGGGTTCTGATCGCTTGGCTGCGCGGGCTTCCAGTCGCTGGCCTCTTTGTACGTCGCCGGAACATCAGTAGTCGGCTTCACATACTTCGGCCCGACAGTGCAACCACCAAGAAGAATCACAAGCAGACAGAACCCTGCTGCTACGCAGAAACGGCACCTTTTTCTCAACTTCATTTTGTTCCGAAACGCCCCCGGTTATTTGTTGGCATAACTGATTCGCCAAATGGACCCTGATCCGTCGTCCGTCACCATCAGCGACCCATCCTGGGCCACTGCGACTCCCACGGGACGGCCCCAGACCTGTCCGTCTTGGGTCACAAAGCCCGTTACGAAATCCTTGTACTCTCCGGTCGCGCGGCCATTCTTCGTTGGAACGTAGATGACCTCATAGCCTGTCCGCACCGAGCGGTTCCACGACCCGTGCTCGCCGGCAAAAATCCCGCTTCGATACTCCTTCGGGAACTGCCGGCCTTCGTAGAAGAGCATCTCAAGCGAAGCATCGTGTGGTTCGAGGAGCACATCGGGAACAATTACTTTCTCCTTAAGCTCTGGGTGCTTGCCAGCGTGACGCGGGTCCTGGTTCCCGCCGATGTAATACCACGGCCAGCCATAGAAGCCACCCTCCTCAACGTGCGTAATGTAGTCGGGCGGGAGATTGTCGCCGAGTTCGTCACGCTCGTTCACGGATGCCCAAAGCTCTCCCGTGTGCGGTTCGATGGCAAGGCCGACCGGATTACGGATTCCCCAGGCATACACCTTCAGGTCCTTGCCTTCCGGGTCCGCCACGAGAACATTGGCTCGGTGGAATTCGGTTGGATCAGTATCCGGATCATTCACGTTCGTGCGCGAGCCGACGGCGATGAACATTCGCTTGCCGTCCAGCGAGAATACGATGTCCCGCGTCCAGTGCCCTCCGCCACCCAACGCTTCGTTACCGCTCGGAATGCTCGGGACCACAACTTCCTGCGGACCGCGAGCCTTCATGTCTCCATTTGCATAGGGAAAGCGAATGACCGAATCCGTGTTTCCCACATACACGTACTGCGGATTCGGCCCCAACGGATAAAACGCGATACCGAACGGCCGGTGCAAGCCGGTGGCAAAGGTCTCTTTCCGTTCAGATTTGCCGTCGCTTGTGATGCCGCGGAACACCAGGATTTTGCCGGGATCGCTTTCAGCGACGAATAGGTCGCCGTTAGGGGCAGTGCGAATCAGCCTCGGGTTGTCCAATTTCCCGGCATAAAGTTCCGCCCTGAAGCCCGGCAACGTTTGAGGCCATGCATCGGATGGTCTCGGGACCACTTGCGGGCGGTTTGCAGTGGGCTTGGTCGCATAAGGCTGCGGCAAATCAGACGGAGTAATGTGGTGTACATTTCCCGGAGCCTCGCCGCGATAATCCGTGAAAGGACTTTCTTGGGCAGAAACGTTGACAAACAATCCAAATCGGTGCAAAGCGTATGTGGCGCTGATCATCCCTACGATAAGGAATCCGAGCGCCGGAATTGGGGAAAGGCCAAGGCGGAACCGTCGCATGGTAGATTCACTCCTCCTCTGAAATCACTTCTTTCATGCCGTTATGCGACGCCGTATCAAACATGGAGATGAGGGCTTCCTGCATATCTATTCCCATATGAGGCCACGCACGTGACTGTTTCTAGACGATCGCCCAAGCTGAACCTCAATTGCTTCTCTTCTCCCCCGATGAGGCAGTCCGCACTCTCTCGCCAGAAACGACGGAATCGGGGGGATTCGTAATCACCAAGTCGTTCTCCGTCAAACCGGACACCACTTCAACTTCGCTTCCGAAATCGCGGCCAAGAACGATGGGCAGAAGCGTAACTTCATTGCCGTTGCGGACCGCCGCAATCTGCAAACCCTGCGACCGAAAAATGAGCGCATTCACCGGCAATATGAACGTGGAGCTTTCCGTCGGCAGCTTCAGATGTACTGAAGCATAGGCCCCCGGAAGAAGCACTCCGCTCGAATTGTCCACGTCCACCTCGACAAGGAGCGTCCGCGAGGCCGCATCGATCGCTTCCGCCGTTCTCACCAGCGTCCCTTTGAATCGGCGGCCGGGAAACTCAGCCAGGGTGATGTCCGCGGGCAAGCCCGGCTTCGCCACTTGCGAGTATTGTTGCGGGACGCTGATGTATACGCGAAGCGTTTTCGTCGAAGCAAGATGGAACAGCTCCTTTGCAGTCCCGCCGGCGGCGCCTGAATCGATCAGCGCGCCGATATCCGTATTGCGCGCGGTTATGACGCCATCGAACGGCGCGTAAATTCTCTCGAAGGATTGCAGCTCTTCAAGACGTTTCACATTGGATTCCGCGGAGGCCACCATGGCCTTTTTTGCCTCGAAATCACCGTGGGCATTGTCGACATCCTGCTTGGATACAGCCTCGGTGTTCTTGAGTTCCTCGTAACGCTGCGCGGTGATCTGGGACAAGCTCATGTTCGCTTGTGCGGTTTTCAAATCGGACCGCGCCTGGTCAAGCTGGCGGTCCAATTCCGGAGCATCGATTTCCGCGAGCAATTGGCCCGACTTCACACGCGCGCCAATATCCACATACCACTTTTTCAAGTAGCCGCTCGCCCGCGCATAGATCGGCGAATCGATGAACGCCTGCATGTTTCCAGGAAGGGTGATCTCAGCCTGTGGGGCGCCGAGCTTGGGATGGATGACGTCAACGGTCGGAACGGCCAATTCATCCGTCTCGGCGCGCAAAGCGTTCTTGGCCTTGATTCGAGGAACGATCCCGGAGACTACAATCGCAGCGACCACAACGAGCACGATGATGGCAACAAATACCCTTCTAGCCGGTCGGCCGGCTTTCGGATTGCTTTCAGCTATTCCATCCTTCTCAATCATGAAATCCTCTTCCAACTGATCAGATCAGTTCTCAAATAGATCCCCCGATGCGGCAGCATTATTCAGCGGCCCCGCGAGCACCTCGCCTGCGGCTGCCGTGCATCATGCTGAAGAATACAGGAACAAAAAACAGCGTTGCGACCGTCGCAAACAACAGGCCTCCGATCACAGCGCGCCCGAGTG
>Ga0187770_10000947_pt1 | contig 14910 bp, 16 predicted proteins | sample 0116_SJ02_MP02_2_FD_133154 | JGI IMG/M metagenome (GOLD analysis project Ga0187770, IMG submission 133154) | Tropical peat soil microbial communities from peatlands in Department of Meta, Colombia - 0116_SJ02_MP02_20_MG | ecosystem: Environmental > Terrestrial > Soil > Wetlands > Peat | place...
ATAGACCACCGCTTGGGTGCGGGTCGACCCCAGCGGGCACCGTCGGCAAGACTGGATCTCTCGGGTGAGCGCCCGGAAGGCCCGGGCGGTCTCCGAACGGGCGAGGGGCCGACGGCCCCGGCCTCCGATGCGTCCGCTGGCGGTGCGGTCGCGGGAAGGTGCCATCGACGGGCGGCAAGCCCGCCGGCTACAATCCTCCTTGGGGGCGACGCCGGGCGCACCCACCGTGCGAAATCCTCGCTCGCTCGGCCGCTCGGCGTGCCGCGTCCTCTTCGGCGGCACGGACCTTAAATAGAGGAACCCTGTGGCTCGGCCCCCACCGTCAGAGATGTCGCCGCCCTCAGGTCTCCATACTGCCGGAAAGCTGACCAGCCTTCGTCAGCGGAGACGCTGGTCCGACCGGTACTACAAGCGCCGCACCCTGCATCTCAAGGAGCGCTCCGACCCCCTCGAAGGAGCCCCGCAGGCCCGCGGAATCGTCATCGAAAAGGTCGGCGTCGAGGCGAAGCAGCCGAACTCGGCGATTCGCAAGTGCATCAAGGTCCAGTTGATCAAGAACGGCCGTCAGGTGACGGCGTTCGCCGTCGGAGACGGGGCCATCAACTTTATCGACGAGCACGATGAAGTGCTGGTCGAGGGAATCGGCGGGCGCATGGGCCGCTCCTACGGGGATATTCCGGGAGTACGATACAAGGTGATCCAAGTGAACGGTGTCTCGCTGGACGAGCTCGTCCGCGGACGCAAGGAGAAGCCGGCCCGATGAGCGGGAACCCGGAGTCGCTCCGACCCCCGGAGCCATCCACCGAGGAGCCCGGTCCGGTCGTCCAGCGACCTGCCCCGCCTCCGCCTCCCCCGTTCCCGCTGCCCCCCTTGTTCGGGAAGTACCCCTTCGAGGGCGTCGAGGTCCACGACCCGGGGCTGCTCCCCTACCTCTACCTCCATCCGGTCTATGCTCCCCACACGGAGGGTCGGCTCGCCGGCCGGCCGTTCCTCAAGACCCGGATGCACCTCGTGGAGCGTCTCGCGAACCACCTCATGAAGGGCGGGAAGTTTACGGGCAAGAAGTCGAAGGCCCTGTCGACGGTCCGCAAGGCGTTCGATGAGATGGCCGCCAAGGAACAGAAGAATCCGCTCCAGCTCCTCGTGGACGCGGTGGAGAACGCCGCCCCGAGAGAGGAGGTGACCCGCCTGCAGTTCGGCGGGATCTCCGTGCCCCGGGCCGTGGACGCCTCTCCGGCGCGCCGCCTCAACGTCGCGATCCGCAACATCGCCCTGGGCGCGATCCAGGCCTCCCACAAGTCCACGAAGCCAATCCATTCGTGTCTCGCGGACGAGATTCGGCTGGCCGCGAAGGGCGACCTCACCTCGTTCTCGGTCGGACGGAAGGAAGAGGTCGAACGGGTCGCGCAGTCGGCGCGCTGACGGACACGGGAGGGAGCCATGACACACATCCGGAGCGAGCTGGCGAAGGCCATTCCCGAGATGATGCGGAACGTCGACAAGATCCGCAACATCGGGATTGTCGCCCACATCCACCACGGGAAGACGACCCTCTCCGACAACCTGCTCGCCGCCGCCGGGATGATCTCGACCGAGCTCGCGGGAAAGCAACTCTACCTCAACTTCGACGAGCAGGAGCAGGCTCGGCTCCTCACGATCAACAACGCGGACGTGACGATCGTCCACGAGTTCGAAGGCGAGCAGTACCTGATCAACCTCATCGACACCCCGGGCCACGTCGACTTCGGCGGGGACGTCACGCGGGCGATGCGCGCCGTGGACGGCGCGATCGTGGTCGTCTGCGCGGTCGAAGGGGTGATGGCGCAGACCGAGACCGTGCTGCGCCAGGCGCTCCGCGAGAAGGTGAAGCCGACCCTGTTCATCAACAAGGTCGACCGCGCGATCAAGGAGCTCCAGCTCACCCCCGAGTCGCTCCAGAAGCGGTTCACGAACATCATCACCGAGGTCAACGAGCTTATCCGGAAGATGGCCCCCGAGGAGTTCGTGGACGAATGGTCGGTCGACCCGCGGGACGGCTCGGTCGCTTTCGGCTCGGGCTACGAGAACTGGGCGATCAGTGTGCCCTACATGCAGCGGACGGGCGTGAAGTTCCCCGACATCATCCAGTACGTCTCGACGGGCCGTTCGCGGGAAATCGCGCAGAAGGCGAAGATTAACGACGTCGTCTTCGACATGGTCGTCCGGCACCTTCCGAGCCCGCGGGTCGCGCAGCGCTACCGGATCCCCAACATCTGGAAGGGGGAGATCGGCTCCTCGGTCGGCCAGGCGATGATGTCGACCGACCCCGCCGGCCCCACCTCGTTCATGGTCACCGACATCACGATGGACCCGAGCGCGGGCGAGATCGCCACGGGGCGCGTCTTCTCGGGCCGGCTCCAGAAGGGGATGGAGCTCGCGATCATCGGAACGAAGCTCAAGAACCGCATCCAGCACGTTTCGCTGTTCATGGGCCCCGAGCGGCTGATGGTCGATGACGTGCCCGCCGGGAACATCGCGGCCGTCATCGGTCTCTCGGACGCCTTCGCGGGAACGACCACCTCGACCGCCACGGACATGGTTCCGTTCGAGGAGATCCGGCACGTCTCCGAGCCGGTCGTCACGGTCGCGATCGAACCGAAGCGGATGGCCGACCTCCCGAAGCTCATCGAGACGATGCGAAAGGTCGCGAAGGAGGACGCGAGCCTCCGGGTCGAGATCAACCCGGAGACCGGGGAGCACCTCCTCTCAGGGATGGGAGAGCTCCACCTCGAGATCACGCAGTACCGCATCGTCAACGACTACAAGGTCGAGATCGAGGCGAGCAAGCCGATCGTCGTCTACCGCGAGGTCGTGAAGCACCCGGGGGGTCCGTTCGAAGGGAAGTCACCGAACAAGCACAACCGCTTCTACTTCGAGGTCGAACCACTCCCGCTCGCGGTCGTCCAGGCGATCAAGGACGGCGAGGTCCCCCAGGGAAAGTCGTTCAAGGACACGAAGGTGCTCGTCTCGAAGCTCGAGACCCTCGGCATCGAGCGGGACGAGGGTCGCGGCATCATCGCCGTCGAGGGGACCAACATCCTCTTCGACGTCACGAAGGGAATCCAGTACCTCAACGAGACGATGGACCTCATCGTGGACGCCTTCAAGGAGGCGATCAACCGCGGTCCCCTTGCCAACGAGAAGGTCTACGGGCTCAAGGTCCGGCTCGTGGACGCAAAGCTCCACGAGGATTCGATCCACCGTGGGCCGGCGCAGACGATTCCGGCGGCCCGGTCGGGAATCTATGGGGCGATGTGCCTCGGGGACCGCCTGCTCCTGGAGCCGTTCCAGAAGGTCACGGTCAACGTCCCGCAGGAGGTGCTCGCCGGCGCGACCCGCGAGCTCCAGCGCCGGCGCGGGGAGATCCTCGACATGACCAGCGTCGGCGACCTGCAGACGATCGTCGCGAAGGTCCCGGTCGCCGAGATGTTCGGGTTCGCCTCCGACATCCGCAGCGCGACCGCGGGCAAGGTGCTCTGGGCGACCGAGTCGATGGGCTTCGAGCCGGTCCCGCCCGAGCTCCAGCCGGGCGTGGTCGCCGACATCCGCCAGCGGCGCGGCCTCAAGCCCGAGCCCTACGACGCGAGCTACTACGCGGGCTGATCTCGCTCTTTCCCGTCCCTACGGAAGGGATCTCTGGCCTCGAAGCCGGTGAAGCTACTACGAGTTGTAGGAGGTGCCTTTCCGAGCGAAAGGTAGAACCTACTACAGGATGTAGTATCTTTGGCCGTACGACGGGTCGCCTACGGACCGGCCGGGGGCGCAACCTTCGGGGCCTTCGAAGGCCGTCGCGCCTCGGGCTCGAGCTCGTCCAGTGTCCTCTGGCCGCCGGGCCGGGGCCCTTCGGCGGAACGGGAGCGCAGCGGCCAAGCGCCCTCGTGCTCCAGGAGCCACCGTTTTCTCCAGAGCCCGAGGCCGAAGCCGGTGATCGACCCACCGTGCCCGACCACTCGGTGACAGGGGACCACGATCGGGATCGGGTTGCGGGCCATCGCTCCGCCGACCGCGCGGGCGGCCCCCCGGAAGCCGGCCTTCCGTGCGAGTTCCCCGTAGGTCGTGGTGTGTCCCGCGCGCACGGTGCGGAGCACCGTCCAGACCTTGCGGTCGAACGTCGAGATCGAGTCGGGCTCGACGTCGAGGTCAAAGTCGTTGCGCTGGCCCCGGAAGTACTCCTGGAGCTGGCGGGGGGGACTGTTCGGCGGGAACGGCGGCTTGCGGCGGATGGCGCCCGGCGGCGTTCCCGTCTGGTTCACCCCCTTCTCGAGGAGGTCGACCACGCGAACGGTCGAACCCTGGTAGGCGATACGGAAGATGCCGATCGGGGTGGAAACGTCCGCGACCTCGAGCGGCTCGGGCACGGGGGAGGAAAAGGCGCCGGGCTTATCTCGGTTTCAACCGGGGCCGACCGACTCCAGTCCGGTCGCCGTGATGCGGAAGTCGGCGGACCCTTCCGGAAGCGACCGGTGCTTGACGAGGACGACCCGGCGCCGGGCGCCCGGGAGCCGTTCGAACTTGAGGATCGTCTTCGCCGCGTGGTTGAGGAACGACCCCCCGAGCGGTTCCAGCGTGCCGGCCCGGACGTTCCGCCACACCTGGTTCGTGATGAGCACGGGGACCTCGGCCTCGATCCCCGTCGCGACCAGGTCGGCGAGGGCGAGGGAAAGCGTCTGGCGGGCGTCGTCCTCGTCCGAGCCCGCGAGAGAGAGTCGGTAGTAGAAGGTCGCCGAGTCGACCACGACCAGGCCGACCGGTCGCTTGCCCTCGCGGGCGAGCGTGCCCGCGGCCGCGACCGCCGCCGCTTCCTCCTCGAGGTTCTTCGGGGTCGAGAGAAGGAACCGTTTGAGGAGGCGTTCGAGGTCGGGTCCGGCCATCGCCCGGAGGCGGTCCACACTCACGCCCTCGGTGTCGACGTAGAGCACCCAGCGACCCTCCCGAGCGACCCGGAGCGCAACCTCGAGGCAGAAGAGGGTCTTCCCGCTCCCGCCCTCGCCGTAGAGCTCGGTCACCGAGTCGGTCTCGAGTCCGCCGCCGAGCAGGCGGTCGACCGATGCGACACCGGTGGGGAGCCGCTCCGGCACCATCGGGCGCGCGAGGGGAGGATGAGGCTTAACCGTTCGGACCGAGCCGACCGAGGGCCGGCCGCCGGCGCGTCACGAGCCGATCGGGTAAGGGTGCTCGAGCTCGGGCAGTCGCACGGAACCGCCGGCCGGGAGGAACGATTCGGGGTGCTCAGTGTGGATCGGGTAGACGGTGCGCGCCCCAACCGAACGCACGATGTCGAGGAGCTCCCGCTCCGACGCGTGGCCGCTCGCGTGCATCTGGTGGAAGTCCAGCCCGAAATGGTCGAGCCAGTTGTGCATCACCCGGTCGTCCACGTCGTCCTCGCTGAACGGCTCGCTCATCGAGTGGATGAACGGAGTTCCCTTCGGCGGCCGCAGGTCGATCAGCTCGGGGAAGTGCATCAGGTCGAGCGCGAGGAGGTACCGTGCGCCGTGGTCCCTCAGCTCGCCCGCCTCCAGCGCACCCTCCAGGAAGGGGGTCTCCCACGTGAAGTACCGTTTCTTGCGCCTCCCGTAGACGGCCAGGGAGGCGGCCTGGCCCGGCACCGGTAGGTCGCCCGGCGGGAACCGCGGCGCGATCGCGGTCAGAAGATGGGCGGTCCGGAGCGAGACCACCAAAGTCCGCTCGGCAGCGACGGCCGCCCGATGGAGGGTCCGCAGCCGGTCGACGTCGCGGGGGTAGGTGCATGCGAGCGCGAGGGTCGACCGTTTCTCGAGCAGGCGGTCGATGCCCGAGCGGACCCCCTCCTCGGAAAGGTTGCGCCGAGCATCGGGGCCCGCGCGAGTGCCCTCGATGAGGAGGGCGGCCGGGCTCTCGTGGGCCGCCGCCTCGAAGAAGGCGTGGGTATCGGCCGCGCGGGGACCGTGGTGGCGGAAGTCGCCGGTGTAGACGAGGGTCCCCTCCGAGGTTCGGACGAGGAACCCGTACGCGAAGGGGACGGAGTGGTCGACCGGGAACGGGACGACCTCGAGGTTTCCGACCTTCACCGGGACACGGTCGCGGAACGTCCTCCAGTCGTGGTCGCCGTACTTCATCGGGGTCGAGCCCTCGATCGCGTCCAGAAGGACCCGCGTCCCCTCTCCCACGTGGACGGGGATCGTGGGGTCGATGTAGGAGAGGTAGCCGGCGTGGTCGGCGTGGGCGTGGCTCACGAAGACGCCGTGGACCTCCGGGGGTCGCCAGGGAAGGTCCGCGTCCCCGAGCGCCTCGGAGCGGTAGAGCCCCTCCATCCGCGGGATGAGGCCGAACTCGAGGAGGTCCTTCACCGGGTAGGTCGACCGGGGCTGGAGGTAGTCGACGTAGTACTGCTCGTAGCGGGGCGAGAACGACGGGCCGAAGTCGAAGAGAATCCGGTCGGGACCGTCCTCGATGAGGACCTTGTTGCCGCCGATCTCGCGGACCCCACCCAGGAAGGTCACCCGCGGTCGGCTCACGGCTCGCGCTAGCGAGCGTCGACCTTAGGGCTTTTCCGCTGAGCCAGTGTGAGGCGGGTTGATGGGAATCAGCTACGTCGGGATCCGGGTGACCGACCTCGCCCGATCGATCCGCTTCTACACGGAAGGGCTCGGCCTGGTCGAGTCGAAACGGGGCCGGATGAGCCACGGGGGGACCTGGGTATCGATGAAAGACCCGGAAACCGGGTTCAACCTCGAGCTCAACTGGTACCCTGCCGACTCTCCGTACGCGACCCCGTTCACGCCGGGGGAGGGCCTCGACCACCTGGGGGTCGACGTGAAGGACGCCCGCGCGACCATCGAGCGCCTCTGCGCGTTCGGCGGGAAGGTCGCGGTCGCCCCCTGGGTGGAAGAGGGACGGTACGTAATCGGGTTCGTGGAGGACCCGGACGGCAACTGGGTCGAGGTCCAGAGCCCGCTCCCGGGCGCTACCGGGCCTTCAGCACCTTCTTGACGTTCGGGTGCTCCTTCGTGAAGATCTTCCCGCCGCAGTTGTCGCAGCGGACGCCGAAGAGGTTCGCGTCGGAGGGGAGCGCTTCCCCGCAACGGATGCAGCGGAACATCGGAGAATTTCTAGGGGCCCCAGCCGCTTAAGCGTTGCCGAGCCCCGACTCCTTCTCGGTCCGCGTGATCGGCGGGGGCGGCTGGAAGACGTAGGCGTTGGAGGCGAAGCGGGTGCCGCACCGGCGGCACTCGAAGATGCCGCTGGCGACCCGCTGCAGGGTGACGGTCGAGCAACGCGGGCAGGCGGCGTACTTCTCGCGGGCGCGGTCGATCTCGAGGACCCGGCGCCGGATGCGGATTCCGTAGCGGGGGCCCATCCAGCCCGTCGCGCCGACCTTCTTGGTCCGCTTGCTCATGCCGGCCCTCCGGTGGCCAGCGCCCGCAGCCGGTCGCCGTGGCGGAACGCGCGGCGGACGACCTCCTTCACGTCATCCGGCGAGAACGCGCCGACCAGCCCCTTCTGCATCGCCACGACCCGGCCGACCTCGTCGGTCGCCACGGTGAGGCGACCTTGGGCGGCGAGCTCTTCGTCGAACGTCGGGTCGACCACGATCGTGTCGCCCAGCCGAACGAAGGTGCACTCGATCGGCACGTGCTGGACCTCGAGCGGGTAGTCGGCCTCGCCGACCCCGAACCGCTTCGCCGGCACGGTCGCGTGCTTCAACGCCGTGACCGCGGCGAGCTGCGCGGCGTCGATGAGGTTCCCCCCGTGTTCGAGGACGTGGATGTCGACGTAGCAGACCCAGCTCTTCTCCGACGGGGTGACGCAGAGCTTGGTGAGGTCGATCGTCTCGGCCGCGCGGATCGACCGGTCGACGACGCGCGAGACCTCGACCGCGCGGGCGGTCGGGGGGCCGGGCTCGAACGTGGGGCTCGAGAGCGGTACGAGCTCGGCGTTGGTCGTAAGGACCCCGGCGTTCGGCGTATCCGGGAACGGCTTGCCGACCTCGAGCTTGATGCCGGAGAGGACGGTCGTGTCGCCGATGCGTGCCAGGGCGCTCCCGTCGGCGGTGACGACGAATCCGGGCTCGACGGAGACCGCCCGGTACTCGTCCGGGCCCCGGCCGTCCAAGCGCTTTCCGGATTGGGCGAGCTCGAGGATGTGGGTCGTCAGGATCTCGGCGGTGACCTCCTCGCTCATGCGCCACCCCCCACCGGACCGAGGGCGTAGCGCTCGCGGAGCGCCGCCTTCATCTTCTCGTAGATGTCGCGGCAGCCCCGCACACCGAGGTCGAGCGCCTGGGCGAGCTCGGCCTCCGTCATGTGGCCCTCCATCTGGAGGAGCACGAGGCGGCCGGACTGCGGAACGAGTGCCATCGGGAGGTCCGCTTCTCCGAAGTTGTCCTCCTCTTTCTTGAGGTCGAGCGCGATCGCACCCGCCACCTTGCCGACGGCGACCGCGGGCAGGAGGTCGACCATCGGGATGCCCGCGTCCGCGAGGGCGACCGACGCGGCGACCAGGCCGGCGCATCGGGTCCCCGCGTTCGCTTGGAGAACCTCGATGTAGATGTCGATGCTCGTCCGCGGGAACTCCTCGGCGAAAACGACCGACTCGAACGCCTCGCCGATGACCTTCGAGATCTCCTGGGACCGGCGGTCGACGCCCGGTCGCTTCCGTTCGTCCACCGAGAACGCCGCCATGTTGTAGCGGCACTGGATGACCGCCTTGTTGTTCTGTTGGAGGTGGCGAGGGTGCACCTCGCGCGGGCCGTAGACGGCCGCCATCACCTTGTTCGCTCCCCACTCGACGAACGCCGAGCCGTCGGCCTGGCGCAGGGCGCCGGCCTGGATCTTGATCGGTCGCAGCTCGTCGAGCCGTCGTCCGTCGATCCTCAGCCCCTCCGGGCTCAGGAGGACGGGGACGTCATTCGCTCCCACACTTCCCATGTTCTTTCTCCTGGACTGTCAGGGTTCGTCCGGACGGATCGTCTCCGTCTCGGAACCTTCTTCCTCTTCTTCCTCGGAAGTTCCCGCGTCGGACTCATCACTCAGCAGCTCGGACGCCGGCGCGTTGCGGTGCGCCGTCTCGACCGGCGGCTCCTCCGGGCCATGGTCGCTGGTCGGCTGGGTCGCGAGGAGGAAGCTCTCGACCCGGTCGGTGAGCCCGCTTCGCTGGCCGTGCTCGTCGATCATCCGGAGCACCTCGGCGACCCGGCGGATTGCGTCGGGGTCGCCGTCCACCCAGACCCGACCGTTCTGTCCCACCGCGATCTGCGCGCCCGTGTGACGGACGATGGTTTCAATCATCGAGCCCCCCCGACCGACGATCCGGGGGATGCGGGCGGGGGAGACCCGCACGATCGTCCCCCCCTCGAGCTTGCCGAGGCCCTCGCCCTGCATCGTCACACCGATGCGGCCGGTCGCCTCGAGACTTTCGACTTGGACGAGGACCGCGTCCCCGACCCGGAGGAATCGCTCGGTATCTCCGACGTCGACCTCCCACGGGGTTCCGGTCATGTGGAGCGGGGCCCAGCGAGGCGCCCCGATGTCCAAGAGCCAGAACGTCGTCTGCACGTCCGTGACGGTCCCCACCACGCGGTCCCCGGGCTTCGGGATGTACCGCCCCGAGAGGGGGATGACCTGGACGAACGGGGGTCGGGTCTGGAGGAGCCCGATCACGCTCGAATAGACCTTGCCTCCGACGCGGTAGGTCCCGGTGCCGGGTTTCAGGCCCTGGCTCGGGAGCTCCTCGCCGGGAAGAACTAGTACCCGCTCACCGGCCGGCGAAGGGGGAGACTCCCCGGGGCCACGCCGACGGTGGCCGGGACGATGACCTCTGGACATCTTTCGTGCAGCACCGGCTCGCACGACCGAGGGGGCCTATTTAACTAACGCGGTCTCGGCGGCGCCCTTCGTGCGCGCGTTGAGCTTCTCGTAGAGCTCCGTCTGGACCCCGGCGGGGATTTCGACCACACCGCTCCACGACCCGTTCCCGAGCCACTGCTCCTCGAGCAGGCGGCCGAGGCCCTTGATCTCACCGATCACCCGCGGATAGTGCTGCGCGGGAAGCTTCACCCGCACCTTGACGACGTCGAGTCGGATCGGGATGAGCGGTCGCAGCTTCGCCAGCACTTCCTGGACCTGGGCATCCACGGGCCGGAACGGGTCGACGTGGAACTTCGCCTCGGCCATCGCGGCCTCGATCCGGGCCGGAGGATGCGGCGCGCCGGTCTGGGGGTTCATCGCGTTCCGTGCGATGGTCGCGACGATCTGCCTCTGCTTCGCGACTTGGAGCTTGTGCCGCTGCTCCGTCGTGACCTGGACCTCGCCCTTGAGGATGATCTGCTTCGCGATCTCGGCAAGGTCCCTCGTGTGGAACGTCTTCTCGAGGTGCTCCTCCGAGATCTTGTCGCCCTTCTTCGCGTCCTTGAACACCTGCTCGAGCGCGAGCTTGTCGGAGAGGTCGACGGCCTTCCCGTCCTTGAGGTCCTGCACCGCCTGAGGGTCGACCAACACCTCGAACCGCGAGCCTTGCGTCTCGAGACGAGCGATGACGGCGTCCTCGACCTTCACCATACGAAGGTCCGTTCTCGGTGGGGGTTACGAACGGCCCCGTCCCGGGCCGCCCGCCGGGGGAAGGCGCTGGACATACTTCTGTATCTCGTCCGCGGCCAGTCGGGTCATCCCGACCTCCCGCTGGACCGTGCAGACCTCGACCTGGGCCAGGCTGCCCCCTTCGTCGAGGCCGGCCCGGAGCCCCTCGAGGGCGAGGAGGATCGCCTGCTCGCGGTCCATGCCGGGTCGGTACTTCTGCTCGAAGAGCTCCATCACGGGGCCCTTGTTCCCGCCGGTGCTCGCCGCGCGGAAGCTCGTGAGCGATCCCGAGGGTTCGGTCTCGAACAGGTGGATGCCCGACTCGTCGTAGCCACCGACCAGGAGCGCGGTGCCGAAGGGACGGACGCCGCCGTACTGCGTGTACTGTTGCTTGTAGTCGCAGATGCGGCGAACGAGGAGCTCGACGGACATCGGCTCGGCGTAGGTGACGCGGTTGACCTGGGCCGACAGTCGGGCGTAGTCGACCAGCACGCGGGCATCCGCGACCAGACCGGCGGTCGCGCAGGCGATGTTCTCGTCGATCTGATGGATCTTCTCGAGGCTCGCCGGCTCGGCGAGCTTCGGGTTGGGGATGCGCCGGTCGGCGATGAGGACGACCCCGTTCTCGTAGACGACCCCAGCGGTGGTCGCACCGCGCCGGACCGCCTCGCGCGCGTACTCGACCTGGAACAGACGCCCATCGGGCGAAAAGACCGTGATCGCACGGTCGTAGGCCATCTGGCCGGGTTGCATCTCCATCGGGGACTCCTCGACGGGCGCACCAAGGCCCCCCTTATAACGGGCGCGAAGGGAGTAACGCCTCGGTCAGGCGGTTACGCGTCGCCCATGCCGCGCGGTCGCCGGCCATCGCCCGACAACGGTAAGAGCGGGGCACGGCGGGGTAGGCCATGGACCCCCCGTCGGGGAGCGAGCCGCGGGCCGAAGGATGGCGCCTCGCCGGCAGCCGTTCGACCTACCTCCGCAGCGCGGCGGAGCAGGCGATCGCGTGGTACCCGTGGGGGCCGGAGCCGTTCGAGCTCGCCCGACGGACCGGACGACCGGTGCTCCTCGACATCGGCGCATCCTGGTGCCACTGGTGCCATGTGATGGACGAGGGGACCTACTCGGATCCCGAGGTGGCCCGGCTCCTCCGGGAGCAGTTCGTCACGGTCAAGGTCGACCGGGACGAGCACCCCGAGGTGGACCGTCGCTACCAGCGGCAGGTCGGCGCATTGACGGGGGAAGGGGGATGGCCGCTCACGGCGTTCCTGACCCCGGACGGGGCGACGTTCCTCGGCGGCACCTACTTCCCTCCGACCGATGGCCACGGCCGGCCCGGCTTCCGTCGGGTCCTGAAGGAGGTCGCCCGCCTCTGGAAGGAGGAGCCGGGGCAGATCGAGAACAACGCCGGAGCGGTCCGCGAGGCGATCGAACGGATGCGTGCGGTGCGCGCCGCGCACCCAGAGAGCTTCGACCGGTTCATCGCGGAGGTCCGATCCGACATCCTCGCGAGCTACGACCCCGGCAACGGAGGTTTCGGTACCTCCCCCAAATTTCCCCATCCGACGGCCATCTCTTTCCTGTTCTGGGACGCGTTCGCTTCGGCGAGCCCCGCGAGCGCCGAGCGAGCTCGGGAGACTTTGCTGCGGATGGCCGACGGCGGCCTCTACGACCAGGTCGGAGGGGGGTTCCACCGATACTCGGTGGACGAGGGCTGGCACATCCCGCACTTCGAGAAGATGGGGGTCGACAACGCCGCGCTCCTCTCCGTCTACGCCGAGGGGCTCCAGCGGTTCGGGGATGCTCGGCTCGAGGAGGTCCTGCGCGGCACCCTCGGCTGGGTCCGCCACGTCCTCATGGACCCGTCGGGCGGCTGGGGCGCGAGCCAGGACGCCGACAACGCTCCCGGGGACGACGGGAGCTACTTCACGTGGACCCGCGCCGAACTCAAGGAGGCGTTGGACCCCGATGACTTCCGATTCGCGGTCCGTCTGTTCGGGGTGGGCACCGACGGGCGGATGCCCCACGACCCCGAGCGGAACGTGCTCTTCCGCCTCCTCCCGATGGAGGAGGCCGCCGAGGGCCTCTCGCTCGAGGGCGGTCCCACGATGTCCCTCTCCCGGATCCTCTCCGCGCTGGCCCAGGAGCGGGCGAAGCGCCCGACGCCGACCGTGGACCGTGCCCTCTACGCGGACATCAACGGGCGGTTCATCGGGGCGCTCGCACGCGCCGGGTCGGTCCTCGGCGACCACACGGTGGTCGCCGACGCCCGGAGGGCCGCGGACCGATGGCTCTCCGAAGCGTACGTCGCCGGACGGGGAATCGCCCACCGCTTGGACCCGAAGGGGCCGAGTGGCTTTGGGATGCTCGAGGATCAGGTGTCGTTCGCCAGCGGCCTCCTCGAGCTCTCCGGGGCGCTCGTCCTGCCGGAGTACCTACGCACCGTCGAGGAGCTTCTTCACCTGGTGGACGCCGAGTTCCGCGGGGAGGACGGTCTGTTGAGGGACGTAGCCCCCTCGCTCTACGACGGTCCGTCCATCGGCGGGGTCGGCGAGCCGTCGTACCCGCTCGAGGACAGCCCGCATCTGAGTGCGAACGCCGCGGCCGCCCTTGCCTTTCTCCGCCTCGCCTCGTTGACGCACGACGAGACGTGGGCCGAGAAGGCCCAGCGCCTCCTCGAGCCGATCGCGGCTCGCATCTCTTCGGCCGGGCTCTTCGCCGCCGGTTCGGCGTGGGCCGCCGGGCTCCTCCGGACCCCGGCCGCGACCGTCGTCGTGGAGGGAGCGGGGAGCGGCGCGGAGCGACTCATCACCGCAGCGCGCCGAGCCTGGCACCCCAACGTGTGGGTCTTCGAAGGCCGTCCACCCCCTCCGTTCTCCCTCCCGGCGGAGATGGGCCTCCCACCGGCCCGCGAGCCCCGAGCCCTGGTCTGCTTCGGAAACGCGTGTGCCCCGCCCGTCACCGACGCGAGCGCGGTCGCGCCGCTCCTTCTTTCGGGGGGCCGGGCGCCGGCAGCGTAGGCAGCGGTCCGAGGTCGGTGCCGTCCAGGAGGAACGCCCGCGCGACCCCACGGGCAAGGAAGCGCGCGTAGAGAAACGAGCGCCCCCGCCGGGGCGCTTCTCGATTGAGCGACTCGACTCCCGCGAGCGGGTTGAACGCCGGAAGCACCACGACCTCCCGGGCCCGGAGGGTGGCATGGCGTCGCCGACGACGCGAGACCGCCGGGGGCACGGGCAGTTGGACCCGGACCCAGCATCGACGTTTTCCCTTCGGGTCCTCTGCCGTGGGAGCGAGCCGGTAACCGGGGTGGAGGTGGCCCGCGACCAAGCGGGACGCCCTCAAGACCGAGTTGGATGGCCACCGGTGTCCGTGGAAGATCCCGACGCCGTCGACGACCACTCCACTCGCCGGATGTACCTCGACCTCCTTCGGCAGGTACCGGACCAATCCCACGTCGTGGTTCCCGAGGACGACCTCGGCCCCGAGGCCGGACTCGAGCAGTCGTCCGAAGTAGTCGAACACGACCGGACGGAGGTACGGAGGGGTCCCGACGATCGGGTGTTTCACGTCCCCGGCGATGACCACGCGAACGGTCCGCTCGCGACGGGCGATCCTCACGACGTCGTCGGCGAGGGAGTCGGCCGCCGCTTCCGGGGGGCCTAGCGGCCGCTCGGGGGTGGCTCCGAGCCCCAAGTGGAGGTCGGCGACCACCAGCGCGGCGGGCACCTCCGGGTCGTCGCTACGGAGGACGAGCGCCGGCGCATCCAGCACCGGGCGTACCGAGGCCGTCACGCCCCGACCGAGGTCGCGGGGGGGCCAATACGCTTCGCGTGGGTCCCGTCGCGTCCGATCCGGGTCAGCGGAGCGCACCCGCCGGCGCCGCCGACACCGCAGAACGTTCGGCGGACACCCACTCGCGGACCCGCTGCTCCAGGAGTCCGAGGGGCAGGGCCCCTTCCTCGAGCAGCACGTCGTGGAATCGACGGACGTTGAAGCGCTCGCCGAGCTCGCGCTCCGCGTACGTACGGAGCTCCCGGTGCTTGAGCTGGCCCATCTTGTAGGCGAGCGCCTGGCCCGGCCAGACGATGTACCGGTCGACCTCGACCTCGATGTCGAGGTCGCTCTTGCCGGTGTTCTCGCGGAAGAAGCGGATCGCCTGGTCCCGCGTCCAGCCGAGCGCGTGGATCCCGGTATCGACCACGAGGCGGATCGACCGCCACATGTCGAAGGTGAGCTGGCCGAACTTGGAGTAGGGGTCGGTGTAGCACCCGACCTCCTCCCCCAGGCTTTCGGCGTACAGCCCCCAGCCCTCGATGAA
>Ga0187770_10000948_pt1 | contig 14904 bp, 10 predicted proteins | sample 0116_SJ02_MP02_2_FD_133154 | JGI IMG/M metagenome (GOLD analysis project Ga0187770, IMG submission 133154) | Tropical peat soil microbial communities from peatlands in Department of Meta, Colombia - 0116_SJ02_MP02_20_MG | ecosystem: Environmental > Terrestrial > Soil > Wetlands > Peat | place...
CTGCGGTGATAGAATCCCGCCATCTGAAACATGTCCGCAGGATCAATCGAATGAAGCCGCAAGCAGAGATTTTGCCCGGCGTGGAGCGCGTGTGAACACTGGCGGCCGCACTATTCCTTTTGTGAAAGCCAGTGCCTGCGGCAACGATTTCTTGCTGATTGATGGCGCCCTCGCTCCTGAGGATGTGGCCTCGTTTACCCGCCGTATCTGCGACCGTCACGAAGGCGTGGGCGCGGACGGCGTCGAGTGGATCCTGCCGCATTTTTCCGCGGATGTCGAGATCCGGCTGATCAACGCTGATGGTTCACCGGCGGAAATTTCGGGTAATGGCACGCGGTGCGTTGCAGCCTACCTGTGTTCCACGCGCGGAAAAGAGCGCATGTCGATTCTCACCGGAGCCGGCATGAAGATTTGTTCTCTGATCGGTCGCAAAGACTCGGAGTACGAGTTCGAAATGGAAATGGGTGCGGCAGTCGTCGAGAAAGAGCTGGCGCTGCTGGTGGATGGCAAGGAAGTGCGAGGCATCCCGGTGTCCATGGGCAATCCGCACTTCGTAGTGTTTGTGTCCGACTTTGCGGCGAACTGGCAGGCTCGCGCTGCTGCCCTGCAGCGCAACCCGCAGTTTCCCCAGGGAGTGAATATTGAACTGGTTTCTCCTCGCGGCCGCCATGATGTCAACGTTGTATTTTTTGAGCGAGGTGTAGGGGAGACGCGCTCTTCCGGGACAGGTTCCTGCGCGTCGGCGGCGGCAGCGATGGTCTCCGGCAGAGCGGAATCGCCGGTTCGCCTGCATGCACCCGGCGGAACGCAAACCGTGCGTCAGGAGGGGAAGCATCTTTTTCTTCGCGGTCAGGCACGATTAGTGTGCCGCGGCGAATTTTTGCTGAGCTAGAGCCGTTGGGCTGATTCGTTATGCACGTCGGTTCGCTTCGGCCGTCTTCGTGCACAATGCCTTCATAGAACAATGTCATCCTCGAGCGCTAAACCTTCAACCTCGAAGTTGCAACGCCTCAAGCCGCCGGCGCTTCGTCTCGGAGACACGGTGGGTATCGTGGCGCCTGCCAGCAACATAAAGCAGGCCGATCTCGAAGCCGGCTGTGAAGCCTTGCGCCGCGCGGGATACAAGCCGTTTTATTTCGACTCCATCCTGGAGAAAGATCTGTACTTTGCGGGCTCGGCAAAGCGCCGTGTGCGTGAGTTGCAGGAGATGTTCTCGCTCGACGATGTGCGCGCTGTCCTCTGTGCGCGCGGCGGTTATGGGGCGAATTACTTGCTGCAGGAGAGGCTGGTCATCCCGCGCCCCAAAATTTTCGTCGGTTACAGCGATGTCACCTCCCTGCTGACTTATTACTCCACTCCGAAAGGTTTCGTCACGTTCCACGGCCCCATGGCCGCCAAGGATTGGGCGCATAACGATGGCGTGCATCTCGCCTCCTGGCGATCGGGACTCTCGGGCACCGAACCGTGGGACGTTCCCACCGGCGCGGGAGTCAGCGGGTTGGTGGACGGCGAGGCCGAAGGCCTTCTTTACGGCGGGTGCCTCTCCATTCTGGTGTCGTCGCTCGGCACGCCGTACGAAATACAGACTGATGGCACGATTCTTTTTCTCGAAGACCTCGCCGCCAAACCCTATCAGATCGACCGCATGCTCATGCAATTAAAGCTGGCGGATAAATTCGCGGGAGTGCGCGGGATTGTCTTCGGCGAGATGCTCGACTGCGTGCAGGCAACGGGCCAGGGATACACTCTGCAGGAAGTGGTAACGCGCATTGTGGGTGATCTGGGAGTTCCAGTTGCCTTCGGCGTTCGCTCGGGCCACGTAACCGCCGAGAACATTACGTTGCCATTCGGAGTGCAGGCGAGGCTGACGGTGCGCGGCGGGCAGGTGGGACTGAGAATTCTCGAATCGGCGGTCACGCCCTAGCACACCAATTAAACAAGCTAAGACCAGACGCGCTCGGTATCGATACGCTCAAACAAGAACAACGATGAACGCCGCCAAACACATTCACCTGATCGGAATCTGTGGCACGGCGATGGCCTCGCTCGCTGGAATGCTGAACCAGCGCGGCTTTCGCGTGACTGGTTCCGACGCGGCCGCCTATCCGCCGATGTCGGATTTCCTGCGCGATCTGAACATTCCCGTCTCCCAGCCGTTCGATGTGAAGAATCTCGAACCGCGGCCTGATCTGGTGGTTGTCGGCAACGCCATATCGCGAGGGAACGTTGAACTCGAGCAAGTCCTGGATCAACGCGTTCCTTTTTGCTCGCTCCCGCAATTGCTGCACGACGAATTTCTGCGCGGCAAGGAAGTTCTGGTCGTCGCCGGCACGCACGGCAAAACAACGACAACGTCAATGCTCGCATGGATCTTCCACTCCGCCGGACTCGACCCATCGTTTCTGATCGGGGGCATCGCGGAAAATTTCGGCTCGAGCTTCCATCTCGGCCAGGGAAAGCACTTCATCCTTGAAGGTGATGAGTACGATACGGCTTTTTTCGACAAGGGACCGAAGTTCCTCCACTATTTTCCCGACGCCGTGATTCTGACGTCGGTCGAATTCGATCACGCCGACATTTACAAAGACCTCGACGCTGTGGAAACGGCTTTCAAACGCCTAGTCAACCTGGTTCCTCGCCGCGGGCGCATCGTGGCTTTTGACGGGGCAGCCGGCGAGACATTAGAGAGCCCAAGCCTGGAACGCTGCCTGGCCAAAGCTTTCTGCCCCGTCGAGCGCTACGGAGCGACCCCACGCGCAAATTGGCGTGTCGGCGACCTACGCCTCGATCCCGGCCACACGCGGTGGACTGTCCGGCGTGACGGCGAGCCCTGGGCTGATTTCGAGTTTGCCCTCGCCGGCGAATACAACGTCTCCAACGCAACCGCTGCCGCGGCACTGGCCGCCGGATGCGGGATTCCGAAAGATACCATTGCCTTTGCTTTGAAAACGTTCCAAAGCGTAAAGCGGCGACTCGAAGTAAGAGCGCAAGTCAACGGCATTACGGTCATTGACGATTTCGCGCACCATCCCACGGCCATCGCCGGAACGGTGAAAGCCCTGCGCGCCCGTTATCCCGGCGCGCGCTTGTGGGCGATTCTTGAACCGCGCTCCAATACCCTCCGCCGGCGCGTGCTGCAAAACGATCTGGCACGCAGCCTTGCCCTGGCAGATGAGATCGTTGTTGCCAACGTGTTTCGCTCGGAGGCGGTTCCCGAGAACGAGCGCATGCAGTTACCGGAACTCGCCGCCGAGATCGTCCGCCAAGGCAAACAGGCGCGCCTGCTCGCCGACGCCGACGCCATTGTGCAAACCGTGGCGCCGGAAATGCGCAATGGAGATGTAGTCGCCATTCTTTCCAATGGCGGCTTTGGCGGCATTTATGAAAAACTGCCTGCGCGTCTCAAGCAACTGGCAGGTAGCAAATGAGTCTATTCCCTCTGGTCCGACGCGCGGCACGACTTGCGCTTGTTGCGGCAATGCTGGTCACGCCGCTTGCGTTTGCGCAGTCGGCGCCACCAATTTCCTACACGATCACACTCGCATCTCCCGCCCAGCATCTGCTCGAAGTGCAAATCATCCTTCCTGCAGGCGCGCCGCATCGGGAACTTCAGCTTCCCGTGTGGAATGCGCTTTACCAGGTTCGGGATTTTGCCCAGTACGTGAACTGGGTGCGCGCCAAAGACCGTTCCGGCAAGGAACTGGCCGTGCGCGTGGTTTCGAAAAGCTGCTGGCAGATTGAGGACGCCGCAGGCGGCGCAGTCGTCGATTATCAGATCTACGTCGATTCTCCCGGACCGTTTGGTGCGCAATTCAACTCGCATCATGCCTTCTTCAACTTGGCGCAAATCCTGATGTATCCGGTGGATTCGCGCGGCGCGCCCGTGAGTGTGCGATTCAGTCATGTTCCGGAGACCTGGCAGATTGCCACTCCAGTCTCGCGTGGCCCGGATGAAGAACTTCAGGCGGAGGATTACGACCGGCTCGTCGATTCGCCGGTCGAGATCAGCAATTTTCGGGAGTCTGACTTCGAAGAGGCGGGCGGGCACTTCCGCGTGATTGTCGACGCCGACACCGCCGACTACAACGTGGAAAGCATCGTTGGCCAGCTGCACAAGATCGTGGCCGCTGCGACTTCATGGATGAACGACCGCCCCTTCGACACCTACACCTTCATCTACCACTTTCCCCACGGGCCGGGTGGCGGCGGGATGGAACACTCCTTCTCGACCGCGATCGACATCAACGCGGAGTCGCTGAAATCGAATCCGGAGACACTGGCCGGAATTACCGCCCATGAATTTTTCCATCTCTGGAATGTAAAGCGAATCCGTCCACAGACACTCGAGCCCGTCGACTACACGAAGGAAAACTACACGCGCGCGCTGTGGTTCAGCGAGGGTGTGACGAGCACTGCCGAGGACATCATTCAGTTGCGCGCCGGATTGCTGGACGAGAAGCAGTACCTCCAGCGGTTGGGCGAGTTGATAGCGGAGTTGGAACGGCGTCCGGCCCACTTGACCCAGTCGGCGGAAGAATCGAGCCTCGACGCTTGGCTCGAGGGTGACGCTTACTACCGCCGCCCCGAGCGCAGCATTTCGTATTACAACAAGGGCGAACTGCTCGGCATCATGCTCGATCTGGCGATCCGCGACGCCAGCCACGGGCAGGCCTCACTGCGCGATGTGTTTGAGTGGATGAATGTGAACTATGCAAAGAAGGGGAAGTTCTTCAACGATAGCGAAGGAGTGCGGCAAGCTGCGGAGACCGTCAGTCACTCCGATCTCGGCTGGTTCTTCGCGAAATATGTCGGCCAGACAGAAGAAATCCCGTGGAATGATTTTCTGCGCTGGGTCGGCCTTCGTGCCCAGGCAATCACCGTGTCCGTTGGCGATGCGGGATTCCTCGCTTCGCGCAACTTTGACGGACCCATGTCGGTGTTGGCCGTCACGCCCGGCAGCGACGCCGAGCGCGCGGGATTGCTGGTCGGCGATGTGATTGTGGAACTGCAGGGGAACTCCGCTGAACAGGATGCGCGGCAGGAGTTGGCGCGGCTGAATCCGGGCGATACGCTCAGCCTGAGAGTGCGTGGCCGGCGCGGGGCAGAACGCCAACTGAAATGGAAGGTCGCCAGCCGCCAGGAAATTTCTTACGAGGTGGGCGATCTCGACCATGTGACCGACACTCAACTCGCCCGCCGCGCGGCGTGGATCAAGGGAGAAGACCAAAGCGCCGCAAATCAGGCCGGCGCAGGTGACACCTCGGGAGTGGGGCGGTCGGGATCTCAAGCGCCCGGGTCCCAAGAAAAATGATCAGAACGCTCATCATGCTGACGTTTTGGGCCCTGGCCATGCCGGTGGCCGCACTGATCGGCTTTTCTTGGAAGTTTCTGACGGGCGACATTCGTGTGCTCTATCGCATATTCACCTGGGGCGCGTTCGCTGGCGTCCGCCTGACCGGCGTTCGCGTGGAAATCGTCGGCCTCGACATGCTCGACCGCGCGCGGACCTACATCTTCATGTCGAATCACGCCTCGAACCTCGACCCGCCCATTCAGATTCCGCTCATCCCGCGCCGTACTTCCGTGATGGTGAAAAAGGAATTATTCAAGACTCCCATCCTCGGGCCGGCGATGCGCATGGCGTCGCTGGTTCCGGTGGATCGTGGCAACCGCGACGCCGGCATTGAAGCCGTCGAGGCGGCCAGAGCGGTGATCCAGCAGGGAATCAACATGACGGTTTACGTGGAGGGCAAGCGCTCCTTCGACGGCAAACTTCTGCCCTTCAAGAAGGGGCCCTTTTATCTGGCCATGGAGTGCGGCGTTCCCGTGGTTCCCATCACGATCGTCGGCACGCACTACGCCATGCCCAAGAAACGCTTCGCCATCAAGGCGGGAGTGGTGAAAGTGATCTTTCACCCCGCCATCGATCCCAAAGACTTTGGCAGCCGCGAGGGCCTGATGGAAAAAGTCCGCGCAACAATCGAAGACGCATTGCCCGAGGAGTATCGGCAGACAAACTCAACCACAGAGGCCACGGAGGTTCACAGGAAACTCTAAATTCCTCTGTGACCTCTGTGGTTAATCTTTTTTTCGCAGCGCCCGCGCCATCTCCGGCAGCTTAGGAAGAATCGCGGAATACTTCAGCCACAACTTGTGATCGACCGCCGGCGATCCGCTGACCAGCGTGTCTGGCGCAATGTCGTTCGCTACACCGCTCTGGGGCGTCACGATCGCATTGTCTCCCACTTTGCAGTGCCCAACCACTCCAACCTGACCGGTAAGAATGACCTTGTGGCCGATTTCGGTGGATCCCGCCAATCCCACCTGCGCGCACAGCAAGGCATCTTCTCCCACCTGCGATCCGTGGCCCACCTGCACCAGGTTGTCAACCTTCACGCCGCGCCCGATTCTGGTTTCGCCCACGCTCGCGCGATCGATGCAGGAATTCGCCTGTATTTCAACGTCGTCGCCAATCACGACCGGTGCTGGCTGCGGAATCTTGTGCCAGCGGCCATCGGCAGTCTTCGCGAAGCCGAATCCGTCGGCTCCAATCACCACTCCGTTCTGCAGGATCACATTGCGGCCAATGCGGCAATTCTCGCGCACGACCGAGTGCGCGTGGGCGAAGAAGTTGTCGCCGATCTTCACCCCGCGATAAATGACGACGTGGGCCAGCAGCACCGCGTTCGCGCCGATCTCGACATCCTCACCGATCACGACATAGGGACCGATGTGCGCGTTGGCTCCGATTCTTGTGCTCGAAGGCACGACTGCCGCGGGATGCACGCCCGGGGCGTAGCGCACGGGATGGTGAAACAATTCCAGCGCCCTCGCAAAGCTGAGGTAAGGATCCTTCGCCCGCAGCATGGCCGTGGGAATAGCAGGAAAGTCCTCGGCCACAATGACGGCCGTGGCTTTGGTTCTCCGCGCCGCCGCCGCGTACTTGGGATTCGAGACGAAAGTCAATTCTCCTGGCCCGGCCTGTTCGATGCCGTTCAGGCTGGTAATTTCGGTGTCGGGAGAGCCGTTTTCAAGGCGCAGGTTGAGGGCAGCAGCGATTGCAGAGAGTTTCATTGTGATGATCGGAGATGCCAGTAAATCCTACACTAGCGCAGCGTCACGATGACGGCGTCAGCACGAGCAGCGTAGGGGCGGACGCATTCGTCCGCCCCGCCGAGCGCAGCGAGGCGTGCGCCATGAGTCCGATCAGGAAGTCGTTGCTTTCGACTTGATCGAGCCGGGAGTTTGCGCTTATTGCACCACCAGCGTGAATGTGCCTTGCTGGGAGACGGTTCCCGCCGTTGCCGTCACGGTCACGGTGTAGTTGCCGGTAGGCGTTCCTTGTACGGGTGGCGGAGTCGAGGAACTTCCGCCACCGCCACCGCAGCTTGGGACGAATACGAGCAACCCTACCATCAATCCCAGAAGCAACACGCCACGACGTCGCCGGGGCGCCGCGAGCAGGACTATGCCCGCCAGCGGTAGCGCAGCAATGGGGACTGCCATCAGGCTTGCTCGTTGCGACCTAGTGGTCGGAGCTGTCGTGGTGACAACAATGTTGACGCTCGCGATCGTATTCGGTCCCTGTCCCGTCACGCTGGTCTGGCCGCAGGTGGCCCCGGTGGGCAAGCCGCTGCAAGTGAAACTGACTGAGGTGGTGAAGTTGGTGGAGGCGATAATGCCGGCCGCCGCGGTCGCTGACAAGCCAGGACTCGTGACGATGTACGGCGGAAGCGAGACAAAGGCAAAGCCGGGTTGAACCGTGAACGAAACGGACTGCGTGCTGCTGCTTCCGTTGAAGCTGGCATCGCCGCTGTACACGGCGGAAATGGTATGGTTGCCGGCATCGAAGCTGATGATCGCGTCGCCGATCGCCGTGTTGCCCTGGCTATTAAGGGGGGGATTACTCACGACCGCAACCGGGGGATTGGTCTGCGCATTCGTCGTGGGCAGAGGCCCGAACGTATCGGTAAACGTGACCGTCCCGGTTGGTATTCCTTGTCCCGACTTCCCGGCCACATCGGCGCGCACATTCACCAGGCTGCCGAAAGGATAAGGACTCGTAAGCGGATTGCCATTGCTGGCATTGTTGCCGAAGAGACTCAGGGTGGTCGTGCTCTGCTCGGGGTTTACCGTGACCTCGAATGTGTTCGAATTGCTGGACCCATACGTTGCATCTCCCCCGTAGTGAGCCCAAACGCAGTAAGGCCCGCCACCGGGTAGAACGGTCGTTGAGAAAGCGACTGAGCCACCGACCAATGTCGCGCTGTTGACAGCAGCGGTATTCCCGAAACAATCGACCGTGTCGCTTTCAGCCAGGAGGGCGACGTTGCCGGTTGGTGTGCCAGTGCCGCTGCTGGGCGCCACCGTGATGTTGACGCTGACGGGCGTGCCATGGGTGATATTGCTGGTCGAGCCCAGGGCCAGCGTTGTGGTCGTCGGGTTAAAGGTAACGCTGTTCCATTCGTTGACGAGGTTCGCGACATTCACCGAACCAAGTCCCGTCGTCTCGTCATAACCTGGACCCGCTTGATAGTCGCTCCCAACCTCTCCCGGCACGATGTTGTTTCCGACTGTGACGTCGTTGAAGATGCAGCTGCTGGCCGGAGCCGTTGTCGTGTTCGAACCATTGCACTGTGTGGGATAAATACCCTGTGTCGCTTGCGACTGCGCCAGTGGATAAAGCACGTAGTTCGCCTGTCCCTGTCGCCCGCCCTGGTTCTGATCGACCAGAGCCATGATCCCGGCGAAGGACGGCGTCGCCGCCGACGTGCCGCTTACGAGATAGACCGAGATGAATCCCTGGCTATCGGGGACGCAGGAAGCCTCGAGGCAAAGCAGATAGGCGTCATGTCCGGCAGCTGTCAAGGACACATCAGGCACGTCACGCACTCCGTCCGAAGGAATATTCAACAACGGCCCGGATTGCCATGAGGGTTTCGGAACACCGGGGGTTGTCCCCGGTGGAGAGATTTGAGTATCGCCCAGGTTCCCCGCGCTAGCTCCGCCGCCACCGGACCAGAGGCCATTCGTGAGGCTGCTTTCATTCCACACATTTTCCGGGATATAGGAAATCGCCGTCTCAGAGATTGGGGGAGTCGAGGTCCAATACTTACTTGGGTCGCCGTTCTCGTTGAACATCGTTCCACCGACTGCGATATTGAAGGGCGTCGATGCCAGGGCATTGACCGAGACCGGACCAGTAGCCGGAGGGGAGTTGGGATCGTCGCAGCCCTCGGCGCCTGCGTCTCCGGCCGCGACGAAGTATGTAATGCCTTGCGCCGCAGCCTGTTCCGCCAAAGCGTTGATACCGGCAAGTCGTGCATCGGTCGCGAAGTATTCGCACGTGATGAAGCTCTCCGTCATGATGTCCGCGAGATTGTTGTCCACGATGTACTGCTCGGAGAGATCGATACCATCGGTGGTATTGGTCGTGCCCGAAACGACGAAGTCGATCGTGGCACCAGGCGCGATGGCGCCGGACCATGTCGTATCCAGAGTGGCTTCGGCTTCTTCTCCGCCGCCGAAATCACCCGGATCGGGACCATCGACGATGATGTTGAGATTACCTTCGAAGAAGTTTCCACCGGTTCCGATCTCATTCCAAAAATTCTGAACGTCCTGGCCGTCGTTATAAAGATCATTGCGGCCAACGACGCCAATGGTCCTGCCAGCTCCATTGATTAGGTTGCTGTACACAGGGTTAATGTCGTAGATCACCGCGTAATCCTGCGGCATCAGTGCATTAAACCCAGCCTGGCCGTTTTCTGGAGGAAAGGTAACCGTGGGTTTCTTCCCCTCGATGACTCGCGCGAGAACGGGATGCCTCGCCAAGTGGGCCAGCGTCTGGCTGACAAAGTTATGCAGCGTCAGCACTCCCTTCACCGCGGGCACCAGCGCGGTCGGAATCATGGGATCACTGGCGTTCGCCCAGTGTTGCTCGCCGTTCACGATGTATTTGTGGATCGCCGTGTGAAATGCTTCCTGAACCTGGCTCGCCGAGCCAGAGAACTCCAGCACGGTGCGGCCCTTTGTCGTTCCCACCTGAAACCCGTGCGACTGCAGCCAGCCCGTGACGATTTGCATGTCGCTGTCGGTGGGGCCGAATTGTTTGCCGAATTGTTCCGGCGTCAGCCACTTGTGATAGCTGGGCGAATGCTTGTCCTGCTGGTTGTCGAGCAGCGTGCGCAGCGCAGTCTCTTGTTCAGGGCTGCGCTTCAGCACCAGCAGCATGCGATCCATGGGGAGGCTTGCCGGGGCCGTGCCGAGGTCGAATTGAGGCCGTGCCAGCGGGTGCGTGTTTCCCTTCAGCGTCGTGAGCTGCGATTCGTCGATCGACTGGGTGATGAGCGGCTGGGTAATCAGCGGCAGAGGGGTTCCTGTCACTGCCGCATTCTGCCCTGAAGCTCGGGCGCAGAGAATCGCGCCTGGAAGAATCACCGCGAGGATGAAGGATCTCGCCGCGCGAAAATGTGAGAAGGCTGAAGGGGCCAGGGACACTCGTACCGTGGGCATGCCGGATACCTCGACTCGGATGAACTTCACCTCGGAGGCGATCGGCGCAGGAGGAAGGAACAGTTTTGCCGAATCGACTCTTACCCGGTTGTTCCGGGTGGCCTGACACGGTAGCTTAACTGCCGGCAGTTTGCAACGAGTTTTGGGTAATTGTTAGGGCCGGAATTCAGCCAGCACGAATCCGTAAAGAGGCGTTGCGCTGGAGCCGGACAAGTTATTCCCCGAACATCGGTACCTGGCGCTGATCCTGCGCCCCGCGGCGCTGTCGCCGCGTTGCCCCGATCACGGCCAGCACGGTCAGTGACTCGAGTGCCGTCCGCGGTACGAAGATCCGCTGCGTGTTCGAACGCTGATCCGGCGGGCTGATCAGAAATCCTTCCGGCATCGTCTGGGCCAGATCGGCGGGCATCAGGCCTTCCAGCACTTCGTTGTCCTTGAAGCGCAGCCTCACCCACAGCCCCTCCGACCGCGGCCGGGACGTGAACGTCTTGCGGGTCAGCGATTCGGAATCGCCGAATTCGCGCACAAAATACACGCCCTTGATCTCCCGCAGGTCGATGGCAATGACCGTCCCGGAAGTATTCAGCAGTTCCAGCTTGCCTTCGTGCACAAACTGCGCCGGTGCCAGATAGCCCGAGACGGAGTCCCGGTCCATCTTGCGGACGATCACTTTCTTGTGCGTCGAAGGCATGGAAAACCCAGGGGACAGGGATTAGGGGCTAGGGGTCTAGCAGGATTTTTCTGGCCCCTAACCCCTAGCCCCTGACTCCTGCCCTTGCGATTTTCGCATCTTTCCCCAGAATTCTGCTGGAATCCGCCTTGGCAGTAGCCAAAATGTAAACGTTGTGTTATTTTCTTTAGCTTGCCGCAAAGATTTCGCACCATCTAAATGCTTTATATTAAGTCACTTGCAGACGTATGTCTGAGGGCTGCGTTTGGCGGCGGCATGGCCCTGTGGAAATCCTGTGTAAAAGCGGCTGGTAGCAAGCTCAGTCTTCATGCGGACGAAACGGAGATAACGGCAGCAAGGTTGGCCTGAAAAGGCCGCTGAAAGCGAATGGCTGATTACATTTACACCATGGAACTCCGGTTGACGCCGGATCAGCTTAAGGGCGTCGGCCTGATTCAGGACGTAGCCCGCGCCGCCGGGATGAATCTCTATCTGACCGGCGGGGCCATTCGCGACATCATCAGCGGCTTCAGCATTCGCGACCTCGACTTTACGGTTCAGGGCAATCCGCTCAAGTTGCAAAAAGATCTGGAAAAGGCCGGGGCGCAGATCACAGCTGTCGAGGAAGACGCGCGCACCATTTTCATTTCTTTGCCCGGCAACGCTCGCGCCGAAATCAGCATGGCGCGCACCGAGCGCTACGAAAAGACAGGCAAGCCGCCGATCGTCGCGCCCGCCACGATCTACGAAGACCTCCGCCGCCGCGACTTCACCGTCAACGCCATGGCGCTCTCGCTGAACGAAGGTTCCCGCGGCCTGCTGCTCGATCCATTCAACGGCGTCGCCGATATCGAAGCCAAGCTGATCCGGATTCTGCACAATTATTCGTTCCTCGAAGATCCCTCACGCCTGATTCGCGCTACCCGCTTTGCCGCGCGCTTCCACTGGCCGCTCGAGGAGCGCACCCAGGCGCGCTACGACGCCGCCAGGGAGGGCAACTACATCGATCACATTCTGCGCGGATCCATCGGGCACGAAATCGCCGCGCTCGCCCACGAAGACGATCCGCTGCATGTGGTGAAGATGCTCGAGAAGGAAGGCTGGCTCACCATTCTGCACGACCACTGGACGAGCGCCAAGGTCGACGCCAACGGACTGACGGCGCTGATGAAGACTCGCCAGCAGATGGTCGATCTCGGCTACGCGCCAGATGCCGGCCCGGCTGTCATGTACTTCCTGACGGGGCGTCTTTCGAGCAAGGACGTCGCCGATCTGCAGCGGCTCATTCCGCGCAAGGACCTAGTAGAGGCGTGGCGCGACATTGAAGATCACGCCAAAGAGCTGGCCAAGCGCCTGATGGGCAAAGAGGCCGCCACACCCTCGCGGACGTGGCAAATGCTCTCGAAGGCCCGGCCGGAGATGATTCTTTTCCTCGCCGTGACCGCGCGCCAGCAGTCGGTGGAGCAGAAGATCAAGAACTTCCTGACCAAGTGGCGGCAGGTGCAGCAGAAGATTCCGCTGCCCGAAATGACGGAGTTGCTCATCACCCCGCAGCTGCCCGCCTACTCCAAGATCGCGCAGGACGTTTTCATGCTGCTGCTCGATGGCAAGCTGCGATCCCGCACCGAAACGTTGAAGTTCCTGAAGCCGTTCGCGCCGCCTCCACCGCCTCCTCCTCCAGCGCCACGCCGTGGGCGCGCAGCCAAGGCCGCCGAAGCTGCAGCAGCGAGTGCCGCGGGCAAGGCGGCTCTTGCCAAGCCAGGCGCGAAAGGGAAGAAGGCAAAAGAGGCCGCCGCGAAGCCGACAGTGCCGCCCGCAGCGCCAGTGTCCAAGCCGGTCACGCCTCCCAAACCGGCGCCGAAAGTGACCGAGAAAGCAAAGCCAGCCAAGCCAGCACCTAAAGTGGCCCAAAAGCCGGCCCGCAAGTCTCCACCGAAAAAAGCTGCAAAGAAAAAGAAATAGCTCGTTCTAAAGGGTGAGGCGAGACTTGGTCATCACGAAGCCCCATTTCGCTTCCTCACTGCAGAGCGTCTGGTTGGACAGCCCTCCCCTGTCCCCACGGTCAACCGTTGCGATGTCCGAAGAACCCGCGCCCCACTTGCTTTTCGGAGGTATAATGATTTTAGTATGCGCCGCCTGATAGCCATCACGGCGTTCGCGCTCGTCCTCACCGTGCCGGTGTGGGCCCAGCATGGAGGCGGCGGTCATGGCGGTGGTGGCGGTCACGCCGGTGGTTTCGGCGGCGGCCACGGCGGGGGCGTTGGCAGTGGGCACGCGGGCGGTTTCTCCAGCCACAGCGGCGGCGGTTTCAGCGGATCTCACTCCAGTCCCAGCGTTCATGCCTACAGTGGTCCGCTCGCATCGGCTCCGCACAGCTTCTCCGGCCGCACTAACTTCTCGCAGCGCAGTTTCTCTCACGGTCCATTCCTGCACGACAATTTCCGCATCAACACTTTCAATCGTTACGCATACTGGGGCCGTTACGGTTATCCGTGGTGGGGTTGGGGCTGGCCTTGGGGCTTTTACGATCCCTGGTGGTGGTGGAACGACGACTCCTACAACAACGACGACTACGATCAGAACGTAGCTGCCGCCGCCGAAATGAACCAGCAAAACCTGGAAGAGCAGCGCATGTTGCGTCAGGAGGAAGCCGAAGGCGACCAGGATGTCTACGCGCCTTCGTACCGGGCGCCGCGAGCCGCATCCAGCGCGGAAGAACACGCCGTGGCCATGATGCCTAATACAGTTCTTGTCTTCCGCGATCAGCACAAGGAAGAAATCGAGAACTACGCCATCGTTGGCCAAACGCTGTGGAATTTCGCTCCCAAACACACCGAAAAGATTTCGATCGCCGACCTCGACCTTCCCGCGACCACGAAAGCCAACGCCGACCGCGGCGTCACCTTCCGCGTCCCTGTCCCGGGCGAAGCCCAATAGTGCAGGTGTGAGAGATGATGAATGGGCCTCCCAGAGAGTCGGCTAAACCTCACCGCGGCATTACGATGCACAAGCTGCCAGTCGGAGGAGACTTCCCGGGGCTGGTGTTCGCGGTTGGAAGTGTCGCGATTTTCTTGATTGCCCTTCCGTCCCTTTGGTATTTCGTGGGGTTTGCAGCGTTACTCGGGCTTGGCGTCGCGGCCCTGCTGCACTTCGCGCGTCCGAGCAGGAATTAAGCCCAATTGTGCGGGAATCTGCAGATATAACTCCTCCAAACGGCATCAACCCCGTCCCTTTGCTAGAATGATCAGATACCCAATATGCCTCTAAAAACACTGTTCTTAAATCCCCCTTCGTTTGAAAACTTCGACGGAGGCGCTGGCTCCCGTTGGCCCGCGACCCGCGAAATCGAGAGTTACTGGTACCCGGTATGGCTGGCGTATCCCGCCGGCATGCTGGAGGGTTCGCGCCTGCTTGACGCACCTCCGCACCACGTTTCCGGCGAAGAGACCATCCAGATCGCCAAGGAGTACGAATTTCTCGTCCTCTTCACCTCGACCCCCGGCTTCCCCGGCGACATCCGCCTCGCTCGCGCCATCAAAGAGGCCAATCCGAAGATCAAAATTGCTTTCGTCGGTCCGCATGTAACCGTGCTGCCGGAAAAATCTCTGCGCGACTGCCCGGCCATCGATTTCATTTGCCGCAAGGAGTTCGATTTTGCTGTCGTCGACTATGCCAAGGGCAAGCCGCTCGAGGAAATCCCAGGAGTTTCGTTTCTGAAA
>Ga0187770_10000949_pt1 | contig 14902 bp, 8 predicted proteins | sample 0116_SJ02_MP02_2_FD_133154 | JGI IMG/M metagenome (GOLD analysis project Ga0187770, IMG submission 133154) | Tropical peat soil microbial communities from peatlands in Department of Meta, Colombia - 0116_SJ02_MP02_20_MG | ecosystem: Environmental > Terrestrial > Soil > Wetlands > Peat | place...
CCTCGACGCGCGCTTTCATTTCGTTGTAGTTTGTCTCGGCGGCCGTGAGCTCTTCGCCGACAAGGAGCTGCGGCTCCTGCGCCATCAATTCTTCGGGCTGCGCGTTGAGTTCGGAAACGCAGGTCTGGCGGAGATAGTCGCGGTCGGAATCGTTGCGCGCCTTTTCGATCTGGCGCTGGGTGCGCTCGGCGCGGAGCTCGTCGAGCGACTGGCGACGTCCGCGCAGAGATTCATCGAGCTGGCCGGCGCGGGATCGCGCTCCGGTCCACTCGGATTCGAGCGCGGTCTTGTGATCGGCGAGGCGAGTCTTCTCGCGGCTGAGCTCTTCGGCCTGGCGCGCCAACAGCTCGCACGAGGATCCGATTTCACCTTTCTCGGAGACGAGAGCGGCACGCTGCTGCCGCAGCCCGTCGATGCGTTCCTGCGATTGCGCCATTTCCGATGAGAGGCGCTGCTCGATCGATTCGGCGCTCGCAAGGCGCTCGGCCATCGCGGCCAGCTCTTCCCGACGCGCGACGACCCGCTCCTGCAAAACATGGAATTCGCTGCGCAGAACGGCGAGAGCCTCGGCAGTTCCGGCGGCTTCGGCTTCAGCAGCAGCGCGAGAGCGAACGGCTTCCTCGTGCTCGGAGCGCACCTGCTCGGCGCGCGCGCGAGCGGCTTCGGCTTCGCCCTGGAGCCGCGCAATTTCAGCGCGTCCGGCGGAGACGTGCTGCTCGATGCGAGCGTATTCGCGGCGAGCGTTTTCGCGCTCGTGGGAGGCAGAGACGAGGGCCTTTTCGGCTTCCATGTGCTGAGCGGTTGTCGACGCGAGATGAGTTTCGACCTCGGAGATTTCGGCCTCGAGATGCGACAGCTCGGCTTGCTTTCCGCGGGCGACCGCTTCGAGGCGTGCCGCTTCGGCTTCGCGCTGGCGGAGCTCGCGCTTGAGCGCGAGCGGTCCGGCATCGCCCTTGCGTCCGCCGGAAACCATGCGGCCGTGATAGCAGGTGCCATCGGGCGTGAGGAAATAGCTGTGCGGATTATCGCGCGCCATGCGCTCGGCGATCGCGGGCGTTTCGACCAGGTACGCGGTGCGCAGCTTCTTCAAAAAATATTTTGTGTTCGGGCCGAGAGGCTCGCGGAATTCGACGAGACGGTCGAGGCGCTCGATGAAGTCGCCAGGCATTGAGGAGCCGCGATCGATTTCGGACTTATCGATTTCGAGGCTGCCGATCGAATCGACGAAGAAAGTGGCGCGGCCGCCCATTTCGTTGCGCAGAAGCGCGACACCGGCGCGGGCCTGATCGAACGACTCGACGACGATGTATTCGAGCTCGTCGCGAAGGAACTGCTCGATCGCGCCTTCGTATTGCTCCTGCACCTCGGCATAGTCGGCGAGCAAGCCGACGGCGCGGAATCCGCTCGAATGGTTTTCGCCGCTGGCATTGAAGAGCTTTTGGACGGCATCGGCCGTGTAGGCGCGCTCGCGGAGAATTTGTTCGATCGAAGCGTGGCGGGCGCGTTCGGCGGAAAGGTCCTGGCGAGCGCTTTCGAGCTGCTGCGAAGTTTCCTGCTGCAACTGACGCAGGCTCGCGAGACGCGACTGTGCTTCGCGGACAGCCGCAGCCAAATTTTGCGCACGCTGCTCGGATTGCGCGAATGCGGTGTCGGAGGCTTCGACACCCGCCTGGAGCCCGGCGTATTCCTGCTCGATCGCGCGCAGGGCTGCGGTACGCTGAGATTCGGAGGCGCTGTGCCGCGTCGCGGTTTCTTCGGCCTGCAGCGATTCGGCCTGCGCGTGGGCTGCTTTTTCCACAAGGGCGCTTGCCTGCTGACGCAGCTCGGCCACGCGGGTTTCGAGCCGAGCCTGTTCAGAAGTGCTCGCAGACACGTGTTCGGTCGATTCGCGAAGGCCGGCTCCGAGCGAATCGGTCGCAGCGCGCAGAGCCGCGACCGATTCGCGATGCTCGGCAGCGCGCTTGGCGAGATCGGAAGCGTTCAGCTCGGCTTGTTCGATTTCAATCGAGAGGCGCGCTGCGCGAGAATCGAGCTGCGCCATCTGCTCGCGACTAAAGGTGATGCGATTTTCGGCGCGATCGAGATCAAGCGCGGTTTGATTCAGCACGTTTTGCGTGTGGCGCAGTTCGGCATCGAGTTCGTAAGTGCGCGCGCTCAGGCGCTCCTGCTCGCCCTCGAGCTCCTGCACGGAGCGCGATTCGCGCTGCTCGGCGGTCTCCATTTCGCGCAGAAGAGTCTCGAGGCGCGCGGCTTCAGCGTCGAGATGACCCGCTTTGCTGCCGAGGACGATTCGCAGCAGGCCGCGCATCTGTTCGCGCAATTCGGCGTAGCGGCGCGCCTTCGACGCCTGCCGCTTGAGCGAGGCGAGCTGCTTTTCGACTTCGACCAGGATGTCGTTGACGCGGGAAAGATTGATTTTCGAGGCCTCGAGCTTCGCTTCTGCGAGGCGACGCTTGGTCTTGTACATCGTGATGCCGGCGGCCTCTTCGATGATGGCGCGGCGGTCCATGGGCTTGGAATTGAGGACTTGGCCGATGCGGCCCTGCTCGATGATCGCGTAGCTATCGGGGCCGAGGCCGATGCCCATGAAAATTTCCTGGACGTCGCGGAGGCGCGCGACGCGGCCGTTGATCAGATATTCGCTTTGTCCGGACCGATAGAGGCGGCGGCCGACGACAATCTCGCCGGGCCGAAGATGAATCGAGGGCTTTTCAGCGCCGCGCTTTTTCCACGGCTTGCGGCCTTCGGGCGCTTCTTCTGCGTGAACTTCCTCGTGCGGAATTTCGGTGACAGGCAAGGGTTCGGAAGGTTCCGCAGCCGCACTCGCTTCTGCGGGCGCTGCGGGCTCGGCGCCGATTACCTTAGCGACGGCTTCGGACAGCTCAGGATCGACCAGCGTGAGCGAAACTTCGGCCAGACCCATAGGCGGGCGCTTGGCGGTGCCGTTGAAGATGCAGTCCGACATGCGCTCGGCGCGGAGCATTTTGTGACTTTGCTCGCCGAGCACCCAGGAGACTGCGTCTACGACGTTCGATTTGCCGCAGCCATTGGGCCCGACGATGCAGGTGACACCCGTGCCGCTGAACGTAATCGGCGTCTTCTCGCAGAACGACTTAAAACCAAACAGCTCGACTTTGCGAAGTTTCAGCACCCGTTCCCTCGCACGGTCCGCCTCTACGTGTGATGCTTCGACAGCAGATGAAGCGGCTTTTGGATTTTGTACTGGAGGTGTTTCGAGACAGAAACGTTCGGAGGGTCGATATCCTTGGCCCTTCCGCCTGGCGCTACCGGATCGGCGGTTACGGGAAAACAACTTAGCATGGCACCGGAGCGGAGTAAAGCGGCGTTTTGACCGGCTTTACAAATCGTGCGCAGGCGTCACGGCTGTGGGCCGAGCGGCAGTCGCACGCTTTCAGAGTGACCGCTCCGATCCGATCGCGCCTGGGAATCAGCGAGAGATGGACTGAAACAGGATCACGCTCAAGCGTTTCGTCCCGGATGTCTTGAAGACTAGGCTTCGACGCGACGGGGGCGAGCCATTTTCTGAGCCATGAAAAGGAGAAGCTTCTGATCCTTCGGGTTGGTTTTGCCTAAAGCCCTTCGGAATTGGTCGAGGATTTTGGCGTCCTTGCCCGAGCTTCCCCATGCTGCATGGTCGTCGGACTTGTGTTTCAGCAAATGGGGCAGCTTGGGAGGTTCGTCACCATCATAAAAGAACTGGTAGAGCGGGACTTCCATAGCCCGGGCGAGCTTTTCAAGCGTTTCAATGGCTGGAACGGTATGACCGTTCTCGACGCGCGAAATGTAGCATCGAAGCAGGCCTGTGCGCTTCTCGATGTCTCCTTGCGAGAGACCCTTCTGCTCTCTCAGGGCGCGCAACCTATCGGCGATAACCATGTCTGGCTCCTCGTCCACGGAGTGGATGATATTCGAATGATGCACCGGGCGAATACCTCGCCCACGACGATGGGGAAGAAGATCAGCACACTTCCGCCCTTTCAATTTGTAGCGGGATTAATCCTCTCAAGCAATACCGTAGATTACCGAGGACGGCAACGATCGAAAAAATCGAAAACCGCGGGCAGCACCAGCGGCACCATGCCACCGTGGTCGGCGTCTACTTCGAGATATTCCAAGTTGAAGCCGCGCGCAATCATCCAATCCCGCATCAAATAGCTCCCCTTCACAGACGGCAAGGCCTGCGTGCCCTCCGACATCATGATGGGCATGGACCGTATGCGATCCCAGGGATAGTTTGCCTCATCGACAAACGGGCCGGACATAGGCGCGATCGCTCGCCACAAACGGGAGTATTTTGCCCCGAGATACCAAGTCCCACCGCTACCCATCGAATGCCCCATCAGAAACATCGCAGTTTGGTCGATGGGGTATTCGTTCAAGACTATCTCGAGAACGTTGAGGACATCCTTCTCACTTAGTTCAAGTGTCCGCTCCTTTTCAGGTGTTACCTCGGCTCTTTGTTTGGCAGCGGCTTCAGGCTGTCCAAAGACGGCTGGAAGCCTGAGCGGAGTTCCATAGGCACCCAAGGGGCTGTAGCCGAGAGGCGACACGAGAACGTAGCCGTGCTGCTCGGCCAGCTGCAAAAGCTGCTTGCCATTGCTATGCAGGTAGCGGTTCTCGTCGGAACCGCCTCCATGAAGCATCACGATCAGCGGTAATTTCGACTGCCCGTCCCACCCGGTTGGAACGTAAAGCCGATAAGGCATCGCCGCACCAGCCTCTGAAAATTGATACGTGCGATGCTGGTCGCCTTTGGCTCGCCATTGCTGGTTGCCAGGCACTGCGATTCTCTTCGCCAGCTCTTGCGACTCGCGAATCTGCTGTTCTGCGTCGATCGCTGAACCAAACGCGATCGGCTGGCCCGAGCACGAAGTCAGCTGTGGAGCACAAGGCAGGACAGTGACCGGTGGGTTCTGCTGTGCAGTTGCCCCAGCGACGAGGAAAGCCGCCGCAAGAGGAATCGTAATGTAGCGGTTCATCCGGGGTGCCGTCCTTTTGATAGTAGGTCAAGCCGAACTTCGGTTTTCCCTGGATGCTCCAAAGAGAGAACCGCCGTTCAGGCTTTGATGTACCACGGGACGTTGATCAAGACGATTCTAGTACTGCCGTGCAGCAAAATGAGCGCCTTCAGCAATTCGGCGCGCTGATTGTGGAGCGGATAGTGATACCAGTGTCTTTCGACCAACTCCGGGACGATGATCGCAATCTGCCGGTCCTGACATTCCTTTTCGGCTTCTAGGACGTAATCGAGAATCGGCCGGAGAACCAACCGATACGGCGAAGATAGTGTAATCAGCTCGGGCGGTTTGCGGCCGGTCCGCATTACGGGCTCTTCGACCATTCGTCTCCACTGCTCCCGAAGAACTTCGGTTTCGTCTTCGGTAGCAACGTGCAGCGCTCGAATATCGGGCGAAAGTGTGAGCGCAAACTGAAGCGCGCGCTGCGAAATCTTGCTCCAATTCTGAATCGGCACCACCACCAGCGGCGGCCCCATCGACTCGATCTGGAGCGGCACAGAGTCAGACACTTCGGCGGCTACATTCCTGTAGTGCCGCTGCACCCAAAGCATCGCCACGACCATGAACGCGATCAGCAGCGCGCTGACCCAGGCGCCCGCGGTAAACTTTGCGACGAGCACGACCACGGCTGTGATCCCGGTCGCGATGGCGCCGAGACCGTTGACAAGCATGAATCGCACAGAGCCCGGACCTCGCAGGCGTCTCCAGTGGCCCACCATTCCAGCTTGCGACAACGTGAACGCCATAAACGCTCCGATAGCGAACAGCGGAATCAGGCGATCCGTCACGCCGCCGAAGAGCACGAGCAGCACTCCCGCAAGGACCGCGAGAACGAGAATGCCTTCCGTGTAAACCAGACGCCGACCGCGGTAGCCAAAGGAGTGAGGCAGAAACCCGTTTTGAGCGACGGCGCGGCACAGGCGCGGAAAATCCGCGAAAGCAGTGTTAGCCGACAGGCAAAGAATCAGCAGAACCGAGCCGATCGTCACGTAGTAGAACCAGCCGCGTCCCGAGACTGCAGCGACCAGCATCGAAAGGACGCTTTGGTAGCCCGGCGCGCCGGGATCGGTGGCTGCAATGCCGTATGCTCGAACGAGATACGCGATGCCGGCGAGCAGGACGATCAGTAGGCCGATGATTACGGTCAGAGTTCGCTGCGCATTGCGCACAGTTGGTTCGCGGAAGGCGCGCACGCCGTTGCTCACGGCTTCAACGCCCGTCATCGCCGTGCAGCCATTCGAGAAAACCTGCAGTATCACCCACGCACTTGCGGAGGCGAGGAGCGCGGGTCCGGCCGGAGGCGGAGCAACGACCGGCGTCGGATGGCCGCCCGTCAGTGCGACCTTGACGACTCCAACGACGATCACCCACAGCAGCGTGCCGAGAAACAGGTACGTCGGCACCATAAAGAAGATGCCCGCTTCGCGCACACCGCGCATATTGACGATGGTGATGACCACAAGAATGCCGAGGCAGATCAGAAGCGTGTGGCTCTGCAAATTCGGCGCTGCGGAAACGAGCGCGCCGACGCCGGCCGAAATGCCGACCGCAACGACCAGCACGTAATCAATCATCAGCGCCGCGGCCGCGAGCAAACCGGGAAACATTCCCAGGTTTTCTGACGCGACCGTGTAAGAGCCGCCCCCACCCGGATACGCAGCGATCGTCTGGCGGTAGGAAAAGTAGACGATCGTCAGCAGCAAGATGATGCTGGCGCTGACCGGAACGATGTACGCAATGCCCATCGCGCCCAGCGGAATCAACAGCGTGAGCGCAGCCTCAGGACCGTACGCAGCCGAGCTAAGCGCATCCAAGCCGAAGATCGGGATGCCCGCAGATGCTCCGATCTGTTCGGCGCGTTCGTCCGAGGTGGCGAGCGGTTTACCGAGAAGGATGTCGAGAAAGGACATTTGCCCTCGCAACACAAGAAATAACGAGCGGTAAGAGTAGTGCGATAGCCGCAGAATTGGAACTCAAAACGCGCTGGGAGCCAACGGAGCGCGGCCATTTTAATGCAGCTGTAACATGGACGCGTAAGAGGTTCTGCCGGAATCAGGCCTGCGGAACTTCTCGCAACAGGGCCTTGGCCTTGCGGAACCACGGCCGCTCAATTCTCTGTAGATAGCGGGGCATGGTGCGTTTCCGCTGGAGAATTCTTTCTGCGGCCTCGCGGGCCTCGCTCGCGCGGCCCTGCGATTTCAGGAACTGGGCGTAGTTGTAGTGCACTTCCGGGAAGTTCGATATTTCCGCAACGCGGGCGAATAGCGCGTTTGCCTGATCGGTGTGGCCCAGCTGGCCATAGACGTGGGCAAGAAGGCCGGCGGCGCGATCATGGTCGTAGCGCGCTTCGTGATTGACCACGTATTCCAAATCGGGCAGCGTGCGGGCAGTGTCACCGAGCGCGAGCGAGCACAATGCTCGACGATAGAAAGCGTCCACCGAATTCGCTTTCGCGGCGATCGCTTTGTCGTAGCAATCGCGGGCATGCGCGTATTTCTTCTGATCGAGGAGCAGGTCGGCCAGTTCCTCGTAGTTTCCCGATGAAGGATTGTCCAGAACGGCGGCTTCTAACTGCTCGATTCTCGACCGCTGCTGGAAACCCCTGAAAAAATCCCCTAGAAGCCTAGTGTCGGGAAAAACTTCCACTACGATGTACGCCAACGCACCTAACGCGCCGCCGATGAGAATAATCCAGTACCAATAGGTGTCCGGGCGGCGGCGCAAGGCGTGAATCAGGGCCAACGCCTGGAGAATGAATCCCCAGGGAAAGAAAAGGTAGCTTAACCCAGAGAACATTTCACACGAGATTAACTGCCGCCTGTTTGCGTGTCAAAGAACGAGGCGCCAGCCGGACCGAAGCAGTAAAAGCGTTGCTTCGCGCGTGATACGGGAAGCGTTGACGCCTGAATGCGCGTTGACTTGCGAGAGGTCGCAGCCTAGGATGGCGCGCACGGGAGACCAGCGTGGACTCACCCAGGGGTCCGGGAGTGCGCCGAGTCTTTACGGCTGCCGTTGTATTGGCTGCGATTTTCGCTCTTTCGCTCGCCGGACTCATTCCCCCAAGACCAAAGCCAGCGGACGCACCCTCCAACACTTTCTCGGCGTTACGGGCGTGGGACGTATTGCGCCGAATTCTCGGCCCAGATGTGCCGCATCCGGTCGGCAGTGCGGCGGACGATAACGTGCGCGCGAACATTCTCGCTGAGCTGACGCGTCTGGGCTACCAGCCTCAGGTTCAAACCGCATTCGCTTGCGGCACGCTCGAAAGCTGCGCGACGGTGAACAACGTTGTTGCACGACTCGACGGATATGAGCCCGGACAATCGGTGCTTCTGGCAGCGCACTACGATTCCGTCCCGGCAGGACCGGGCGATTCGGACGACGGGGGGGGCGCCGCATCGGTGCTGGAAATCGCTCGAGCGCTGAAGTCGACGCCAACGCCGCGCCATTCTGTGATTTTCCTGCTCGATGAGGGCGAAGAAGCGGGATTGCTTGGCGCACGGGCGTTCGTGGACTCCAGCCCTTGGGCCAAGGATGTTCGCGCGGCAGTAAATGTGGATGCACGCGGCGCGTCCGGCCCGAGCTTGATGTTTGAGACTGGATCTGCAAGCCGATGGGCCGTACAACTGTTCGCCCGCCACGCGACGCGTCCGGCTACAAGCTCGATCTTCTACACAGCGTACCAATACATTCCGAACGATACCGATTTCACCGTCTTCAAGGCTGCCGGATATCAGGGCCTGAATTTCGCGTTCATCGACAGCGAGCAGCTCTATCACACGCCACTCGATAATTCCGCGAACGTGAGCGTCGCGACGCTGCAACATCAGGGCCAGAACGCGCTGGAGGCAATCATCGCGCTCGCAAACGCCGACCTTTCGAATCTGCCGGAGCAAGAGGCAGTGTTCTTTGACGTCTTCGGGCGGTTCGTCGTGCGCTGGCCGGCGCGCCGGACGTGGCTATGGGCCCTCGGCGCGATGATTCTGGTAGCCGCTCAGTGCGTATGGATGATCTATCGCAAGCGCATGACTCCCGCTCAACTTTACTGGGGCGCGATCGCGTGGCTGGTGGTGATCGCGGTGACAGGCGCACTGGCGGTCATTTTGGTTCACTTGATTCGAATTGGAGGCGCCGCGCAAGTTAATTGGATTGCCCATCCCCTGCCGCTTGAGATTGCATTCTGGTCCTTAGCGGCCTCGGTCGTGATCACAAACGGGATTTTTTTCACGAGGCGAGCCGGGTTCTGGGGACTTTGGAGCGGAGTTTGGGCATGGTGGACGCTGCTTGCGGTTGTGGTCGCTGCGCTCGCGCCGGGCCTGAGCTACATTTTGGTCGTACCGGCGGGCGTGGCTGCGGTAGCTGGGCTGCCCGGGACCCTCGCGAACAGGGAAAGCGAAGCAGGCTTTGAGCTTTCGGCGATTTTGCCGCTCGCGGCTGCGGGGATCGTTGGTTTCCCGCCGGCTATTCTGTTGTACGTCGGACTCGGAAACGGCGCCTTGATATTGATTGCGCTGCTCGTCGCAGTCCTGTTGATGCCGCTCGCGCCGCTGTGCGCGGACTTGCGTGGTGCTTCCGGCTTGCGCGGGCTCGCATTGCCGTGGATTCCGATTCTCGCGACCGCTCTCGCCACATTCGCGGCCATCGTTGTCCCCGTGTTCTCGGCGAAGGCACCCGAGCGCGTCAATGTCGAGTACTGGCTCGACGCCGATTCCGGTGTGGCGCACTGGATCGTTCAGCCGGCATCAGGCCGCTTGCCGGTACCTATTGGCCTCGCGGATGCCTTTAGGCGCGCCGACCACGGGGCGTTTCCGTGGGAGGCGCGTCCGGCGTTTGTCGCCGACGCGCCACATCTCGAATTCGCCGCGCCCACCTTCACGATCCTCGAATCGTCGCAAGGTGACGGAAAACGTAACTACCGGACGCTGCTGCGTTCGGAGCGCGGTGCGCCGTTTGCGGTCGTATTCTTCCCTCCTGACGCAGGAATAGAAAATGTGCGTGTCGGAGGACAACCGCTTCCGATCGAAGCCGCCCGATTCCGGCAGTATTACAACGGCTGGGGCGTCTACTCGTGTCCCAACATGCCGATGAACGGCATCGAGATCAGCCTTTCCGCGCCCGTCGGAAAACCGATCGAAGTGATCGCTGCCGATCAGAGTTACTCGCTGCCCAGCGACGGCGCGTTCCTGTTGCAGGCGCGGCCGCTCACGGCGAGGCCATCGCAAAACGGCGACGTCACGATCGTCAGCCGACGCGTTCAACTCCTGCCCTAAGAAAAAGACCGGCAGCCGCGGCTGGCTCACGCAAGAACGTCACATGCCATTGGCGCCGAATCCCGCTATTATGATCTCTGGTTCGAGGAACATCCCGAATGAGCAGCGACGGGAGCGCTACAACCAAGGCCTCGTGGACCACGCCAGCACGCTGGTGGTCTGGGATCACGGCACAACGCGAAGAGCGTGTCCTGCTGATTCTGAGCATCCTGATCGGCGGGTTGACCGGTTTGGCTGTTGTCGCTCTTATTTTGCTTACCGAGCGGCTTGGCATGCGGCTGTATCCGGTCGGAAGTCCAGCCTGGCACCGAGTTCTGATTCCGATCGCGGGCTCGCTGGCGATGGGCTACGTCTTATTCCGCTACTTTCCGGACGCGCGCGGCAGCGGAGTTGGGCAAACGAAGGCGGCGCTCTACGTGCGCGACGGCGTCATCACGCTGCACACTATCCTCGGGAAGTTCTTTTGCACTTCGGCTACGCTCGCTAGCGGAATTCCCCTAGGGCCGGAAGGACCCTCCGTTCAAGTCGGTGCCGGCATTGCATCGGTGCTGGGGCGAAAGCTGTGACTGCGCAAAGAAAATGTGAAGGCGCTCATCCCTGTCGGCGCTGCGGCGGCGATTGCGGCAGCGTTTAATACGCCGCTTGCGGCGGTTGTATATTCTCTGGAAGAAATCGTCGGCGATCTGCACGCCCCGGTGCTTGGTTCGGTCGTCCTCGCGTCGGCTACATCGTGGCTGGTGCTTCGCGTATTGCTTGGCAACAACCCTCTGTTCCAGGTACCGCACTACGAATTGGTTCACGGGGTCGAGTTCGCCATCTACGCGCTGCTTGGAGTGGTGGGAGGCTTCACATCCGGCGCATTCACGAAAGTTCTCTTCATGATGCGCCCCCGTTTCCGCGATTTGGCAGGACGACTTGGCTGGGCCCAGCCCGTGATCGGCGGTGTGCTGGTCGGATTGATGGGATTGTGGGTACCGCAAGTTTTGGGTGTGGGCTATGGTTACGTCGGCGATGCGCTGAACGGCAGAATGGCGCTCAGAGTGATGGCGCTCTTGGTCTTGCTCAAATTTTTCGCCGTAACGACGAGTTACGCTTCCGGGAACGCCGGAGGCCTTTTCGCGCCGAGCCTGTTTCTGGGCGCGATGGTGGGAGGCGTGCTTGGGAGCGCGGCTCATTACGTTTGGCCAGCCTACACGGCGGCACCGGGCGCTTACGCTCTGGTGGGTATGGGCGCACTCTTTGCCGGTATCATGCGCGCGCCGATGACGTCCGTTCTGATGATATTCGAGACGACGCACGACTATGAGGTCATCGTGCCGCTGATGATCGCCAACATGGTCAGCTACTTCATTGCATCGCGCATTCAGAGCCGGCCGATCTATGAAGTTCAAGCGATACAGGACGGCATTCATCTGCCAAGCAGAGAGGTTCTGCAGCGCCGCGGCCAAAGACCGGTGAGCGATGTGATGCGCCCGCCGACGGAAGTCGTGCGCGCCGATTCCACGGCACTGATGTCTTTCAGGCGAAAAGAGGCGGGGATCTTCGTGTTTGGCCGGTTGAGGATGACCACAAAATAATAGGAGTGATCACTCTCGCGGAACTACAGCGCGCCATCGCCAACGGCGACGATGGAGAGGTACTGAGAGACCTCATATCTGATCGCGCCTTTCCTCACGTTCATCCCGACCATCCGCTTGACGTGGCGCTTGAGCGTATGGGCGCATCGAAGCTCGAGGCGCTTCCGGTGGTAAGCCGCGCTGATTCACATCAAATTCTGGGCATCATCATACTCTCGGACATCCTGAAGGCGTTTGGGATCGATCGCGGCCGATCAGAGGATGCGGGAATCCAAGACGCAACCTAAATCGAACTAGAAGGACGGTTCAATGAGGTGGCTGATGACGATTCAGGGGACCTGCTCGCCGCACCCAGGCGCGACGAACCTGGGTGCGGCGTTCTTAATTAGATCCGTCAGCTAATTCTTAGGAGCGGCTTGGTGGTTTCCAGCTTTTTTGCCTTCTTCAACGGCTTGAGCGATTTCTTGGGTGCCATGGTATTTCTCCCGATGATGGTTTAGATCACAACCTAGGTGCCGCATCCGGCGCATTGCCGGGTGCGGCAGACGTCGGTTAGTGATTTCGCTGGATAAAACGGTTGGTTAGAGGCTTAGTTGCTTGAAGCTTCTTTGCTTTGCGGAGCGGCTTGGTTGATTTTTTGGCTGCCATGTTAAATCTCCTTTTCGATTTTGAGCTTGCCGCGGTGGGCGGACGCCGGACATGTGTGCAAGCGATTCGCCAAACCCAGTGCCCTCGGAGCTATAGTACTAACCTCTTGAGGCACTGACAGATACGGGAAAGGTCGCGAATGTCCGGGACGGTCGAAGAGGCCTGCTGCCGTTGAAATTGTCAACGCACGGTGAAATATTCAACAGAACACTTGAAGAGTGCACCGCGTTTGATGCCCGCCAAGCTGTCGGCTAGAATAGCCGTTTTGCACTGGCCCCGAAATGGCTGAGATACGACTCCACAACACGTTGACGAACCGCGTTGAACCGCTCAATCCCGTGCATCCGGGCGAAGTCCGCATCTATACATGCGGCCCCACGGTCTACGCCTCCGCCCATATCGGAAATTTTCGCACGTTTATCTTCCAGGACGTCCTGCGACGCTTTCTGCGATCACAGGGCTACCGCGTGATGCAGGTGATGAATGTTACTGACGTGGACGACCGCATCATTCAATCGGCTGCGGCCGCCGGAGCCGGCATCCGCGAATTCACCGAAAAGTACATCAAAGCGTTTCTCGAGGATATCGGCGCGCTTCACATCGAAATGCCGGAGGAGCTTGTCCGCGCAACCGATCACATCGAAGATATGGTCGCTCTAATCGAGAAATTGCAGCAAAAAGGCCTCACCTACACGAGCGACGGCTCCATCTACTACCGTATCTCGAAATTTCCAGAGTACGGAAAGCTATCGAAAATCGATCTGACCGGCATTCAGGCAGGCGCGCGTGTCGATGTCGACCAGTATGACAAGGAAAACGCTCGCGATTTCGCACTGTGGAAGGCTCCCAAACCGGGCGAACATTTCTGGGAAACACGCATCGGTCCGGGCCGACCCGGCTGGCACATCGAGTGCTCGGCCATGTCGATGAAATACCTGGGCGACACGCTCGATATCCACACGGGCGGAGTCGATCTTGCGTTCCCGCACCACGAAAACGAAATCGCGCAAAGCGAGGCGGCAACCGGAAAACAATTCGTCCGGATGTGGCTGCACGCCGAGCACTTAATCATCGAAGGCCAGAAGATGTCGAAATCGCTCGGCAATTTTTACACGCTGCGCGATCTTTTCGCCAAAGGTCACAAGCCTTCGACGATTCGCTTTCTGCTTCTCTCGGTTCCGTACCGCCGTCAGCTCAATTTCACGGAAGAGGGGCTCACACAGGCACGGAATTCGGTCGAGCGGCTGCGCAATTTCGTCACGCGCCTGAAGACCGAGCAATTCCCCGCGGGATCGAATTCCGAGTCGCAGAAGCGGATCGAGAAGGCCGAGGCCGAATTCGATGCAGGCCTCGCAAACGACATCAATACGGCCGTCGCGCTCGCTGCGGTCTTCGACATGGTACGCGACCTCAACACGGCAATGGACCGCGGCGCGTTTCTGCAACAGGATGCTCCGCGCGCCGTCGCTGCGATGGAAAAGTTCGATATGGTTCTCGCTCTCCTCACCGATGACGACGAGGAAAAGCTCGCCAAGCTCGGCTTCGCGCCGCAGAAACCGCGTCCGGCTGCCGCCGACATTGAGGCGCTGATCGCGGAGCGCCAGGCCGCAAAGAAGAACCATAACTTCACACGCGCCGACGAGATTCGGCAAAAGCTCGCTGATTCTGGTATTCTGCTGGAAGATTCAAAGGACGGAATTGTCCGCTGGAAGTACAAATGAGCGTTTTCTCTCAGCACGGGCACCCGCTTCACACATACAGACCTCCTTGCTTCGAACGGCCGAACCTCTTCGGCGTTGATTAACCGAATTCCTCCAACTGGTGGCTCGCGCTCGGATTGACGGAACCAATTCGGGTGACGGGAAAAACCCATTTTGAGGAGGAGCAGATGCAAGTGGCTGAAAAGCTGATGAAACTGCCGCATCTGGTTACCGCGCTGCCCGGACCCAAGGCCAAGAAAGTCGTCGAGCGGGATCACAAGGTGATTTCGCCGTCGTACACGCGCGATTACCCGCTGGTGGCGGCGTCCGGACGAGGCGCGATGGTCGAGGACGTCGACGGCAATACGTTTCTCGATTTCGCGGCAGGCATTGCGGTTGTCGCGACGGGGCATTGCCACCCCGACGTTGTCGCCGCGATTCAGAAGCGAGCGGCGGAACTGATTCACATGTCGTGCACGGACTTCTATTACGAGGGAATGGTCGAATTCGCCGAGAAGCTCGCATCGATTACGCTCGGGAGAAGCCCGAAGCGCGTCTATTTCGGAAACTCCGGCACCGAAGCGATCGAAGCTGCGATGAAGCTCGCGCGCTACCACACCAAGCGCGACAAATTCATCGCGTTCTACGGCTGCTTCCACGGGCGCACG
>Ga0187770_10000950_pt1 | contig 14901 bp, 13 predicted proteins | sample 0116_SJ02_MP02_2_FD_133154 | JGI IMG/M metagenome (GOLD analysis project Ga0187770, IMG submission 133154) | Tropical peat soil microbial communities from peatlands in Department of Meta, Colombia - 0116_SJ02_MP02_20_MG | ecosystem: Environmental > Terrestrial > Soil > Wetlands > Peat | place...
ATCGAAATCGCGCTCTTCGACGCCATGGGGCAGATCGTGCGAAAGCCGCTTGGCTCTTTGTTTTCACCGCAGCCTGCGAAGAAGGTGCCAGTGTTTGCCGGCTCCCTCTTCTCTTCGCGCGGCCCCCTCGAGGATCAGGTAGACGTGGCCATATCCAAGGGACTCGCAGGTGCCAAGGTCAAGATAGGGTTCGGAACAAGCAAGGACCGGCGGACGCTGGAGACCGTGAGGAGGAAGTGGCCTGACGGGATGCTGGTAGGTGATGCTAACGGAGCCTATGATGCTGCGGGGGCTGCTAAGGCGGGCGAAGCATTCGCAGACTTGGGTCTGGCATGGTTCGAGGAGCCGGTGCTGTCCGACGATATCGAAGGATATGCGAGGCTAAAGGGCTCTGCCGTCAAGATCGGTGCAGGCGAGAGCTGGTTCGTGGATGACTTCCGGCTCCCCATCGAGCAGAAGCTGGTGGGGGTCATAGAGCCGAGCGTGAGCAGATGCGGGGGTCTAGGCGTCCAGATAGACGTGGCAAGGAAGGCGGCGAGGATGGGGATTTCATTCTCCCCGATGGTGGGAATGAACTCCGTCGTGTCCTTGGCGGCATCCATCCATGCAGCGTCAGTGTGCCCTTCGGTTGGTGTAGAATACAACCCATTTCCCAACCCGCTGCAGACGGAACTTGGGGAGGGATTAGGAAAGCCGACAAAGGGGGTAATTGAAGTTCCAATGAGGCCGGGACTGGGAATTACGGTAGACCTCGGGTTCGTGAAGTCGCACTCGCGGTAGAACGAGTGCCATCATCAGAGAAGATGGATTAGATCGTCCACGTTTGATATCTTTGCTAGGAGCTTCATGCCTGGGGCGTCCTGGTCAATGCCGGTCGTAACGAGGATTGCGTCGATGCCTGCTCTCTCGGCACCGAGGATGTCGGTGTCTGCTTGATCCCCGATCATGACCGCTTCGCTTTTCATTGAGCCGGCTCGGCGAAGTGCTATGGAGAACATGAGACGCGAGGGTTTGCCTATGACTGTGGCACGCTTCTGACTGGCGTACTCGATGGCCTTCACAAGAGGACCCGTGGCCATGGCTGGGCCCGACTTGTACATGTAGAGCCTGGAGGCGTGTGTAGCAACAATACCCGCTCCGTTCCTGGCTAGCCTTGCCGCGTGGTCCAGCTTCTCGTAGGTGATATTCCTGTCGAGCCCCACGACAACGAAGTCTGCGGTTTCGCCCATGGTCCTTCTGTGTCCGCACCTCCTCATCTCGGCGTCTAGCCCCTTTTCACCGACTAGGAAGTAGGACACCTTCCCGTGTTCCTCCAGAAGGTACTCCGCGGTGAGGAGACCGCTCGTCAGGACCTCTTCCTTCTTCACCGGGATGCCGAACTCCAAGAGATGCGAATGGACGGTGGCAGCCGAGTCCGTGGAGTTATTCGTCAGAATGAACAGTTTCTTTCCGTTTGCTCTCAGGGCTTCGATGGCCTTAGTCCCGCCGATCTTTACTCTGCTCTCCTTGCCTTTGTAGAACACCCCGTCGAGATCAAAGAGGAAGAGTGTTTTCGCCTGAAGAAGACGCTTCATTCCTCTCTCCTCACTTCGCCCTTCGCAGCATCCAAGAAGACTTCGTCTCCTGACTTTAGTCCAGAGTAGGCAGTGAGCGGCACCCCGGACATAACAGGAACCTCTTTTCCGTAGACGACCCTCGCCATAACAGAGCCTATCACAGCTGACAGATCGACTGACTCTGTCACGACCGCGGCTGGGTTGTTCCCGAGGCGCACCGTTTCTAGGAACCAGGAGGAGGCGGTGGTTGAACCCTTGCCGAACGGGTAGAAGAGTATCTTCCCCTTCACGTTCATTCCTTTCACGTCGCTCCTGACGTCAGTAACTACCCCTGTGGAAGGGTCAACGCCATGGGCGAATGTGAAAGCCCTTAGAGAGACGAGGGCCTCACCGTGAGCGCTCCCCATTATGAGACCTCTGCCCCTTTCTAGCCACTGTTTCATGATGTCACCCTCTCGATGATCTCTTTCTGCTGAGCGTAACCCACCTTGATCTCTCCCTCCGACGACACGATCTCGGCCAGTTTGGCCGAGTTGGTGAGCACAGTGTTGAATCCGAGCGCCTTGAGCGGGGAGATCTCGGCGTCAGTGCTGTGTGAGATGCGGGCTCCCGTCCGTTCGATGATTGTCGATATGCCGGTCCGCTCGGCCATGTCATAGGCTGGTGAAGAGGTGTATGCGTACATCCTGACCCCCTTTTTCAGCTTCCTCCCATCGAGCTGCTTTGCAAGCTCGCCCAGCTCGTTAACCGAAAGATGGGGGACGCCAAAGGCAACCAAGTCAGGGAACTCTGAGGTCTGGTTAAGGTCGGACTCGATGTCGCTCAAGCTCGACCTCGTGATTTCAATCTCTTCGACCCTTTCGCCACCCGAGGCCTCTGCCGTCGTCTTGGAACCGGGAGTGATGCCGGGGAAATGAATCATTGTAACAGGGCCCGCCGCAGCTGCTCCGGCTCCTAGATGCTTGATCTGGTCGGACGTTACAGACGAGGGGAGACCGGCAAGAGAGGGAACGCGTGCGCCCGCGTTCCTTCCGACGAAGAATCCAATCGAGCGATAGTCCAGGTCTGTGAGGCCCTTCAGGTTGAGCCTGAAGGCGACATTGGCCAGCCTGTTCTCGTCGAGAAGCATGCCGAACTTTGGGGTCAATCCTAGGACAGCGCAGGCAACGTCCATACCAGCAGTCATCTTGTTGGACTTGGATCCGAGGACCGAGTTCGCGAATACCACCGCGCTGGATTCTGCCCAAGCGACCACGTCGCCTTCCTTGGGGAAGTTGCAGACCTGGTACTGGACACAAGTCCAGCACCTCATCCCCCCCATTCTAGTGTAGGCGTCGCACAGCCTGAGCTGCTGTCGCGCATAATCTTCAGGGATTCCAAAGCTCTCCCAGTTCTGCAGATCGATGCTCGCCGGGTCGACCGAGGTAGGGACGGCGAACCTCCCACCCGAATCGGCGAATCGCTCTAACACCTCCACCCCCGCGTCGTGCAGGCTGCTGTAGTGGGCGAGCACGTGAGCGGACTTAATGGGCACGAGCTCGTCCGCGCCTACGGCGTCCCCCACCTTGGAGACAATTTCCATGGCGAACTGCTTTGCCTCGCCCAATCCGCCCCGGAGCGCCTTCTCCTGGGCCGAGTCGAGATGCAACTGTTTGGTTCGCTGCTAGAATCGGTTAAAAAGCCATTTCACGGTCTCCGTCCGTTGAAGTTCTCCTACTTCCTACCAACGAAGCTCTCCTTCGGCTTCGGTTCAGTTGAAGGCGTGGGGGCCGAGACGAAGGGCTTGGGGTCGACGAAGGCGCTTGTTGTTACTGACGGGGTCATGGTGAAGACCGGGATAGCTCAGAAGGTCACCGACAGACTCGCCATCCCCTTCGAAGTTTTCGACGAGGTGGAAGCGGAGCCGAAGATAGAAGTGGCCCAGGCTGTCGCCGACAGTGTGAGATCGAAGCCCTACGACCTCGTGATAGGGGTAGGCGGAGGGAGTTCCATGGACATGGCCAAGGTGGCTGCCGGCTTCGCGTCCAACGAGGGCACGGCCAGGTCATTCGTCGGGAACGACATGTTTGCGAGGAAGCCCGTACCCTCAATCATGGTCCCTACAACCGCAGGCACAGGGGCCGAGCTTACAGTGACCTCCATGGTGACGGTCGAAGGGCACAAGCAGTGGATTAACAGCCCTCTCCTTCTCCCCTCGGTGGCGGTGGTAGATCCGGAGTTAACGATGACCATGCCCCCGGGAGTCACCGCTGCCACGGGAATGGACGCGCTCTGTCATAACACGGAGGCATACCTCTCCGGCCTCGCGAACCCAATCACGGACTCCGCTGCCCTAGAGGGAATAGCACTCGTAGTGAAGAACCTTCAGAAGGCTTTCGAATCAGGGAACGACAGGATCGCGCGCGAATCGATGAGCCTCGGTGCCCTGATGGGAGGCATCGCTCTGCAGGCGAAGATGGTCTATGGCCATTCGATCGGGTACACCGTCGCCACCCGGTTCAAACTCGCCCATGGCGTCTCGTGCGGTCTCCCGCTCCCATACATTATCTCCGATTATGCTGTCGCCTGCGCTCCGAAAATGAAGAAGCTGGCGGAGGCATACGAGGTGGACCCATCGATCGAGGCTCAGGCGCTGGGACGAGAAGTTGCGGAGAAGGCGAGGGGCATCGCGTCAGGGGTCAAGATTCCCACCACCCTAAGGGAGATAGGAGTCGCGGAGTCGGACCTGGGTACGCTCGCGGACGAATGTCTGGCGATGTATCCGAGGCCGAACAGCCCCCTGGTGTTCGACAGGAAGAGCATGGCCCAGCTCTATCGCCGGATGTGGGAAGGGAGTCTCGAGGCATAAGCGCAGAAATCTTATGAACATGCGCGAATAGTCGAAGAGAGTTCTGTCTTGAAGATGTTCATTCAGGGTGAGAGTGTCGATGCTGAAGGCGCGGCATCCTTCAACGTTGCCAATCCCGCAACGGGTGAGGTGGTCGATTCCGTCCCCAAGGGGGGGAGGGAGGACGCCAAGAGGGCGATAGACGCCGCTAGCGACGCATTCAAGGTGTGGTCGGAGAGGCCTTTGATTGAGCGATCGAGGGTCCTGCTGAAGATTTCCGAGCTGGTGAGGGCAAACGTCGAGGACCTCGCGACGACGTTGACTCTGGAGCAGGGGAAGCCTCTGGGGGAGGCCAGAAGCGAAATCAACTCGTTCGCAAACACGTGCGAGTACTATGCTGGACTCATAGGGAGGGAAAGGGGCGCGCAGACCCCGTTCTCCACCGGGGAGGGATTCTTCATCGTCACCAAGCGGCCGCTAGGGGTAGTCGGGGCGATTCTCCCATGGAACTTCCCAGTGTCTCTGATGGGTTGGAAGGTGGCTCCCGGGCTTGCCGCGGGGAATACGTTTGTGGTGAAGCCGGCGAGTACCACACCGCTCACAGACATCATGGTCGCGAGCATCCTTGTCAAGGCAGGGCTGCCCCCGGGAGCGGTCAACATTGTAACGGGGCCGGGTGGGGTGGTGGGCGAGGAGCTTCTCGACAACCCGAAGATCGCAAAAATCGCATTTACTGGAGAGACAGCCACAGGCAAGAGGATAATGGAGGGTTCGGCGAAATCAATTAAGAGGCTGACACTCGAGCTGGGGGGATCGGATCCGATGATCGTCTGCGACGATGCTGACCTCGAGCTCGCGGTGGAAGGAGCAGCCTGGGGACGATTCAGGAACTGCGGCCAGTCGTGCACCTCCGTGAAGAGGCTCTTCCTATTCGAATCCATCGCAGACGAGTTCGTCAAGAGTTTCGCCGAGAAGGTGAAGACGATCAGGGTGGGGAACGGCCTGGACAAGTCGACGCACATGGGGCCCGTCCACACAGAGGAGCAGCGCGAGAAGGTCGAATCGATGGTAGAAGACGCGGAGGGCCGTGGTGCCAAAGATATAGTGAAGGGAGGGAGGCCGAGCCAGAAGGAGCTGGCGAAGGGGAACTTCTACACTCCGACCGTTCTCGGCGACGTGGACTATGACGCTCAAATCGCAAGGGAAGAATGCTTCGGACCGGCGCTTCCCATTTTCGTTGTGAGGGACCTAGAGGAGGCTATCGAACGGGCCAACGATACCCCCTACGGCCTGGGCTCTTCCGTCTGGACCAGGAATGTCGAGCGGGCATACCACGCGGCGGAAAGGATTCAGGCGGGGACCACATGGGTGAACTCTCCCCCGATCGCCAGGGCTGAGGTGCCGTTCGGGGGCTTCAAGCAGAGCGGATTTGGGAGGGAGTTGGGGATCGAAGGCCTTGACCACTATTTCGAGACGAAGAGCATTCAGGTCCTTGAGTACGGCAAAGGAAAGAAGTGGGCCTTCCCAATCAGCTAGGCGCGGCTGAGCTGGGCGTGTCCGCCCTTGCTTTTCTCCTGTCCATTCTGTCTTTCTGATGGTACTTCGCCCAGGCGTTGTTAAGAGGGAAAGCGAGTCTCTTCCCCATGATTTTCTCCAGCCAAATCGGGATGAGGAACCTGCGATTGACGTCGAAGTATCGGTAGTATTTTTCATCCCCTGCCTCAGCCTCCGCTAGAACTTGACGAGCGGCGAAGTCCCCGCAGAAAGTGGCCCATGGCAGACCCACGCAGCCGATGACCCTGTGCACCCAGGGGGATGCGGGTTCCCTGAGGACCGTCGGGAGCAGGTCCCTCGTCATGTCAATCCTTCCGGACCAATACTGGATGAACCGCACACCCTTCAGGTTAGGAAACATCCTCCTGAACCCTCCGATGACACTGTCGATCACGCTCGAAGTAGTCGAGTCGTTCTTGGCGTAGGTCGTGAGAAGGCTCCCACCTCCGAGTAGGAGCCGCTTCGCCCCCGTGAGTCTGTAATAGGAATAGATCAAGTCAGAGTCCCAGCACTGAAACGGCTCGTCTGGGAACATGGACTTCTGCTCTTTCGGGCTCAATGGTTCGGTGATTGAAAGAAATGTTTGTTCGTGGTAAACGTTTGAAGAATAGGGGCTGAGGTCGGGGCCTAGCTTGTCGGCACAGAAGATGACCTGATCTGCCGTCACGGAACCCATATGAGTGTGCGCGGTGTGCCCCGAGAATGAGACAACGGCTGAAGACTCGTAGATTGAAATGCCTGCGTCGATCAGGTTCCCCTTGATTCCCTGGGCGTATCTAAGGGCGTCGACGCCGTAGGTGTCCCTGTACCTTACTGCCGAGGTGTAGCCTTTCGAGCCAATGATTGACCCCACCTCCCCACCGTTGTAGACTTGCGATTCGTATCCCAGGCTCTTCCGTGACGAGTCTTCGTCCCACACAGCCCCGATGCCTCCGCTCCCCTTACCAAGGAAGAGGCTGTCCTGCTTCTGCAGGTCGCATTCTACACCTCCGGACCCTATGAGTGAGATCATCCTGTCGATGCCTTTGACAGGCACTTCCCAAAGGTCCTTAGCGCCAGTCGGGCCGAACCGCCTGATGAGCTGCGACAGCTCCAGCTCGCTGTCTGGTGTGAGGAACCCCGCGCTCTTGCCGGTTGAGCTGCCCCCGCAGATATTCTTCTCGAGCAGTACGACCCTGTTGCCCGTTCCGACGAACCGCGCCGCAGCAGCAAGCCCCGAAGCTCCTCCACCTACGATAAGCACGTCGCATTTCAGATCCTCCTTCAGAGGGGGCTGTATCGGAAGCCTTGTTCCGATAAGGGTCGTGAACCACCAATTCTGGAGGAGCAGCTGTAGCTAACCCCCTCTTTGACCGTCGCCGGTCTTCTTCGACAGCCCTGCGAGCCAGCCAGCCACCGAAAGGTGGCGCTCCCTAACGTTCTCTTCCTTGAACCAGATGACGCGAGCTCGGAACGCGTCCTCCCTCGTAAAGATGCCGACCACCTTACCAGTGCTGGGTTCGACTACTGGGAGGCTGTCCGAATCGGTTTCAGCAAGTCTGTCCGCGGCCGCCCTTGACGGCTCGTCAGGATAGGTGATTACCTTTGGCCGCGGGGCCAATTCCCCCACGGACATGCCTGACGCCACAGAGCTCTTGGCGAGTTTTTTCATGTCTGACGAAGTGAGATACCCGGCCATGCGGCCATCCTCATCGACTACTGGATACCCGGCGGCGTCCGTGCCAGCCACTCTGAGAATCAGCTGATCGATAGGGGAGGCCTTGGGGATGGTATCGAAATCCTTTCTCATTACCTGGGAGACGCGGACCCGCTCAAGGACATCTACTTCGTATTCCCGCGATAGATGGACTCCCCGCCTCGCCACCTTCTCGGTCAGGATTGAACGCCTCATTGTGAAAACGGTCACGAAGTCGGCTACTAGGGCTCCAACGAGAAGCACCGGAAGTGCGTTCAAGTCCCTGGTCAGCTCGAGGGAGAAGACGACGCCGGTGAAAGGTGACCTCATGACTCCGCCCAGCATTGCTCCCATGCTTACTACCGTGAAGAGGGACGCCGTCCCCGAGGGAAGGAACAGTGCTTCTAGGGTGCCCAGAGCGCCCCCCATCATCAAGAGCGGTGCCAGGACACCCCCCGAGGTCCCCGAGCCCAAGGAGACGGACCAGATTGTTGCCTTCACGATCAGGAGGCTGGCGGCAGCACCTGCTGCGATATTCCCTACAAGCAGCAGATCAATCGTGTCGTACCCCACCCCAAGGGCTCTCGGCACGATCAGACCTCCGAGGCCGATCACCAGTCCCCCGATGCAGGGCCACCAAGCCCAGTGAATCGGGAGCCGCTTGAAAGCGTCCTCCGATGCATAGACAGCATAGGTTAGTGCCGTCGACGCCAGTCCCGCAATCAGTCCAACGGCTCCTGCGGACAAGATTGCGGTCCAGTCGGGAGTAGGAGGGGGGAGAACCGGAAAGAGGGGGCCGGTACCTAGGATCGACCAGCGAATCACGGTGGCCGCTATGCTGGCCATGCCGACGGGTATGAGGCTCCTTGGCCTCCACTCGAAGAGAAGGAGTTCGACCGCCAGCATTACTGCTGCCAAGGGGGTGTTGAATGTGGCGGCCATTCCTGCTGCCGCCCCTGCCACGAGCAGCGTCTTCCTTTCTGAAGAGGAGAGATTTAGCATCTGGCCTAGAACTGATCCGAAGGACCCTCCGGTCATTATGATGGGACCCTCCGCCCCGAAGGGACCCCCCGAGCCGATGGAAATTGCGGTTGAGAGCGGCTTTAGCACTGTGACCTTTGGTTCAATACGACTCTTGTTGATCAGGATGGCCTCGAGTGCTTCGGGGATGCCGTGCCCCCGGATTCTCTCCGACCCGTACTTCGCCATTACACCAACGATGAGCCCACCGGCGACGGGCACGGCAATCGCGAGGTACCCAAGCTGGTTATCCGCGGGGGACACGAAGGTAAAGGCGACCCTGCCATAGTAGAACAGATTGGTGAAGAACCCGATCAGGTAAAGGAGGGCCGCAGCTATGAGGGCTCCGACAACCCCTATGCCTACCGCGATGGCGCTGACGTAGAACATTCGCCTGTCTGCTGTGGGGAAGTCACCCAGGCGATCGATGCTCTGTTGATCACTCGTTCAGGCAAACCCTCCGGATGAGAAAATATGGTTACTAGAGCATGGTATTTACAACTTCCCCTGTACTAATCCTAATGTCAGCTGAATATTCTGTGATTTAGGAACCCAGTTTTGCATACTCTTGAACAAGACAGCCTCTAACGCACAAAACTGACAGGAATGGCGACGGTTTGACTACTGCTCCGGCTGTGATGTTATGTTAATCATCCAGTGGACGCCGAACTTGTCAGCAAGTTGGCCGTAGGTGTCCCCCCAGAACTGTTTCGCAAGGGGCATGTCGACCTTTCCCCCTTTTCCGAGCTCATCGAAAATCTTCGTCAATCTGGCGCTGTCGTGGCCGCTGATGCTCATGTGAACGTTGTCCCCGAACTTCGCTCGGCGGCTAGGCATCGCGTCGCTTGCCATGAATGTCAACCCTTCGTTCTTCAGGACCGCGTGCACGATCAGGCCGCTCTCGGCGGGGCTGCGAGCCATCTTGGCTTCACCGAAGGTCTGCATGGTGAGTTCCCCGCCTAGGATCGAGTGGTAGAACTTCATGGCTTCTGCTGCCGTTCCATTAAAGGTCAGGTAGGGAGTTAGCTGAGGGTCCATTTGTTACGATTGACACCTCTCCTATTTAACTGGCGCCTGACCGATTGCCAGTCCAACCATCCATCTTCCGACTGCGTACTGGTACATCAGCCAAGATCGCGCACAACGTCTAAATACATTCACCAGGCGCCGGAGAAAGAAAATGGCTCAGTTCGCCAGGATAAAGCTCACGAGCACTAACCTGCCAGAGCTTGAGAAGGTCGCAAACGACATCAGGGAAATCGCCGACAAAACAGGGGTCAAGGTTCGCGGCCCCCAGCCGCTCCCCACTAAGAAGCTCAAGATTACCACAAGGAAGGCACCGACGGGGGAGGGGAGCCACACATTCGACCACTGGCAGCTGCGGGTCCACAGGAGGATACTCGACGTTCAGCCTGACGACAGAACCATGAGGCAGATCACAAAGCTTAGGATTCCCGAGGACGTCAAGGTAGAGCTGATTCTTACATCCTAGGCCTGGGCTTTCACCCAGTCAATGGTTCGAAGAAGACCCTGCTCAAGTGTCAACTCATACTCGTACCCCAGGTCAGACTTCGCCCTTTCCATCGAGGGATAACTAATCTGGGGCTCGGCTTCAAGCGCAGTGCGTGGAGGAGCGAGGTTCAGCTTCGACCTCGAGCCTGTTAGTTCCTTGATAGTCTCAGCAAGCTCCCTTATCGTGACTGGTCTCTCCCCCCCGAAGTTGTAGGCCCTCCCGACCGCCCTGTCGTTTTTCAGGATCGTGAGCGCCAGCTTCGCGAAGTTGTCGACGTGGGAAGGCGAAGTGGTGTCCCTCCCGCCGTTGAACAGGTTCAGAGGCTCGTCCTTCAGGCAGGCCCGGATGAACCTGATGGTCGCCCTCGTAGGCTGGTCGTGCTCCCCGAACAGAAGCCAGCTCCTGGTGAGGGACACTGGAAGATTCTTGGTCTTGAAGAAGCTCATGGCCAGGTTCTCTAGAACCACCTTCGAATAGTCATAGGGGACCCTTGGGTCAAAGGGAGTGTCTTCCGTGACGGGGTTCTTCTTCGGCGCGCCGTAGACATTTGCGGAGGAGTTTCCAGAGAATCCAATCTTACCATTTCTCTCGACTAGAAAATTGTGATTCTCCACCTCAACACAGAAGACATTGCCTCTGTAATCCTCGTACCTGACGTTTCCGAAGGTCCTTCCAAACATCGGCGTCCCTTTGTTTCGAGATATGCTGACCTGAAATCCCAGTGATTTCACCTGTCGGCCCTCGATTACTGAAGAAGTTTTGCGTGAATAGCACACTGTGAAGGCCCCAAGTTTTGCACAGAGTTCCATGACATCGTTGACAAGGTTCGTTGAAACAGTCGTCAAGACCTTTCCCCTAGACCCGTCTGAGTCGAGAATCCCCTGCAAGAGAGCTTCAAGATACTCTGGTGAAGCACTAAGCATCCATCTTGGAATTCTCTTCGTGTAAACGGGTCGCTTGTTTGACCTCTGGTCGCTGCATTGCTCGAAGAACTTATAGAGAAAAGTCGAATTTACGTACACTGACTTCTTGTACCCCGACCATTTCACACCGTTACGTGTGAGGGTCCGCTCGAGCCGCGTGCGGCAGCTATCTGTGCGAGGGATAGCGAAGAATATTCTCGGGTAGAAATACTCCTTCCTTGATGGGCTTCGGACCTTGTCGACGAATCTGCCAGCGGAATCTCTAATCGCCATTACCTGCGACCTTGTGAGCCCGGTCTCGACAACTTGATACTGAGGCCCATTCAGATTCCCGTCCCCTATGTACAGCCCTGTGAGGTAGAAGAGATCCAGCATGCTTGAGATGCCCATGTCCGCACTGAACCAGTCTGGATTTGTTCCAATCCACTTACCCGTCGAGAGGCGACACCTTGCTCGCTTGGCGACCTTGTCTGCTTCCTCTAGCATTTCTACCCACCTGCCGGAAGCGCCGCTCCTACGCCAGACTCGGATTAACATCCTATGGTTAGGTGTAACGAGCATGTCGATTCGCTTTCCGTTGAAGTGTATCATCTTACCATCATGCTCGTACACGTGAATTCGCTCGATCGGCTTCGGTTCGATGATGCCTTTCGGACTCAGTGTGAAGACCTCGTCTCCAATTTCAAGTTCGTGATACCACTTCAACCCTCCAGTGGTGAAAACCCTCGTCAATTTGTCATGGCAAGTGCAGAGGATCCTTGTTACCTTCTTGCGAAGGGCCAGCTCGAGCATGTTGAGGCTCCCGAAGCAGTTGACTTCGAAGCAGAGCTTTGGGTCCTCCACAGTCTTCCTGATCTCTGTAATTGCTGCCATGTGAATTACAGCATCGAAGTTTAGGGATGCCAGCCTCCCGAACACGAAATCCCTGTCGAGTAGATCCCCCGAGACCTCCCAACCTGCGACGTCGGTGGGTATCGTTTCGACCCCCTTCTGCTGGAAATACTTCACAAGATTCCTCCCGACCATCCCCCCAGCCCCTGTGACCAGGACCTTCAACGACTCGAACGGCCGACTCCCATTCTATTTAAGCAGAGGAGACGATTCCTGATTTCTTTGACAGTTCGGAAACCAATTCAGGGTCAACAACACCATAACCCATCGCTTCGGTTCCGTCAGCCATGGTCAGGGGCAACCGCGAGACGTAGTATGGGACTTCGTACTCCCCGACTCGCTCCGCGGGTGCCTTGAACACGAGGCTCCAGGTGTAATTCCTAAGTTCGAAACAGGATACGGCGGTTACCTTCCTCTCGCCGAAGCCTCCCCCTCTCCCCCCGGCCGCAGCGGAGCCCTCACCCATGTTTAGCACGAAGAGCATGTTCTCGCCCGACTGAGGCCTCAGATCGACGTCCTTCCTTGCAATCACTATCGCCCTCGACGGGCCCGTAAGGTGGGCGACGAGCTCCTCAAGGGCGTCCAACATGACCTGTGCCCAGGGCTCGGCTCTATAAACGAGTCATGAACGGGAGCCTGCATCTTACTGGTTCTCCAGATACTCGGTCAAGAGAGTCACGGCGTCAGGGGTCATCGAACCATCGTTGAACATTCGTCGTAGGAGGGGCGTCGCGACCTCCTTCACAGCCTCGACTTCTGCTGTATCGATCCTGCAGGGCAAGTCTGTCCTGGCGACATAGAGGGTCACCCACTCCCTTTCGGTCAGCCCTCCTGACTTGATCGGAGGCAAGAGTTGTTTCCTCAGGCGGACCAAACCGGCGGAAATCCCGAGCTCTTCGCTGAGCTCTCTCGCTGCTGCGTCGTCATATGCCTCCCCCGCCTTCACGTGTCCCGTGCTGGACAGGGTCCACAGGCCCGGCTGCCACCTGTCGCTCTTGCTCCGCTGCTGAAGGAGGAATTCCCCGTTGGTCCTTAGCACCAGGACGGCCACTGCGCGGTGGAGCAACCCCATTTCCAAGCAATCTTTGATGGTAGCGGTTCCTATCGCCACGTCACGCTCGTCTACGATGTCGACAACCTCTCCTGCCGGCAACTCGCTTCCCAGCACCCTCCCGAGGGGCGATGATAAATCGAATTTCCGCAAATTCAGAGTACCTTCGTGTGGGGCGAGCCCATGCAGAGAGCAGATGATGATTAGGTGTGGTCTTCGAGGATGCTGGGAAGTCAGACAGCAGTGGCGGCAGGAGTCCCTCCCCCTGCCGGGGGCGTGGTAGCAGCGCTGTACATCCTTGGAGTTCTGCCTATGTAGACGTTAATGAGGATCAGTGCGACTATCGCTATCAGAATCAGCGCTATCGTGTAATTGAAGTTGTTGAAGACATCGAACGTTGACAGTGCAGCTACGACCACTCCCCACCCTAGGTAGAACATCCTTTCGCTGACGTCGAAGATTGTGAACGCCGCTACTACAGTCCAGAGTCCGCCCAATAAGAGCATAAGGGACACCATTCTTGGGAAGTCGATAATCCCGACAAGCCAGGCTGCAGCAGAGAGCAACACCACGATTATGATTCCGGCTCCGTACCCCAGCTTCAGGCGTGTTGCACCTCTAGTGTCCATCGAGAGGCGGGTATTAAGAGGTCTCGGTTCACGATTCGGGTCAGGGAAGGGAAAACTGGCCAAACCGTTCCTCGTACGCGCGAATCAACCGTAGAAGTGCCGTCTCTTCGAAGAGCTTGCCAATCACCTGCACCCCCAGGGGAAGTCCACCCGCCTGCCCTGATGGAACTGAAGCCGCAGGGAATCCGACGTAGTTGAAGGGCAAAGTGAGACGGTTGAGAGCAGAGTAGACCTGAACCTCTTTGCCGTTGATGGTTGTCGCGGTCTGGCCTACCTTCGGCGCGGTAATCGACGTTGCAGGAGCGATAAGGAAGTCAAATTTTTCCATCGCCTGGGAGAAGCGCTCTATGATTGCAGGGCGTGTATTGATGGCATTGACGTAGTCGACAGCCCGTATGTCTTTACCCATCTCGAGCAGCCTCCTGACGTCCGCCCCATAGAGTTCGGGAGCGGAGTCAAGCCACCTCTGGTGGAAGGCGGTCGCTTCGGCACGGCGGATGATGAGCCACTTGTCATAGACCTCCTGGACCAGGCCGAGGTCGGCTTCATCCATGGCGCAACCCATCTCGCGCAGATTGGAAGCGAACTTCTCGAAGTTCTCCTCTACCCCCGGGTCAATGTCGTCGTGAAAGTACGGTCGGATCACCCCGATTCGCGCCCCAGGGAAGGGAGCGGTCAATGACTCAAGGTAGTCGGGGACAGGCTGATTGGTGGTGGTTATGTCTGACTCGTCGTGCCCCGTTATGGCTTGGAGCAGGGCTGCGGTATCCCACGCGCTCTGGGTCAGAACACCGACTGTGTCAAGCGACGCAGCAAGAGGGATGACTCCGATCCTGCTCACCCTGCCGTACGTGGGTTTGAAGCCGATAATCCCGCACAGGGCTGCCGGAATCCTCACGGAACCCGCCGTATCGGTCCCAATTGCCCCGGCAGCCATCCCTGTCGCGACGGCCACGGCGGAGCCTCCGCTGGATCCTCCCGCCACCCGTTCCCTGTCCCACGGATTCCTTACGGGCCCGAAGTGGGGATTGTCGCTTGTCACCCCCGCGGCGAACTCGTGCATGTTTGTCGTCCCGACAAGGACGGCCCCCTGTTCCTTGAGGCGGCGGACAGCTGTCGAGTCGTAGCCGGCAATGTTGTCCGCGAGTACCCTTGAGCCAGCTGTGCACCGGACACCGGCGATATAGAAGACGTCCTTCACCGCGATAGGGATTCCATCGAGTAGACCGAGCGGCGCCCCTGCCCTGTGCCTGCGCTCCGAC
>Ga0187770_10000951_pt1 | contig 14891 bp, 13 predicted proteins | sample 0116_SJ02_MP02_2_FD_133154 | JGI IMG/M metagenome (GOLD analysis project Ga0187770, IMG submission 133154) | Tropical peat soil microbial communities from peatlands in Department of Meta, Colombia - 0116_SJ02_MP02_20_MG | ecosystem: Environmental > Terrestrial > Soil > Wetlands > Peat | place...
CGCGTCTACCCAAAGCCCGCCGAATCCGCCTCCTACCCCGAACCCTCCTCCTCCGAATCTTCCTACTCCCCAACAAGCGGAGGTGTATTTCAGCGTGGAGCCAGTCGCGGTTGCTCCGCTGATTAACGTGAATTCGAGTATTAACGGTTTGGAGGTGCCTTCTTCTCCTTCTGCCGTGGGTCAAAACTTCACTGTGGAGATACACTTGAGAAACGCAACTGAAGCGAATGTTCCGGCTGGTGTTAGCGGTGTCGAAGTGCACTTTGACTTTGGAAACATCGTGAACTACTGCATGCCCATAGGGTTCACGACGATGCTCGGTCAATCGGGCGGTGCACTTTCAGGGCCGTTGATTTATGGTATTGCCGGCGGGTTCTACGATGCCAACGGGAACACCGTTGAAACTGCAAATTATGCTCAAGCAACTCAGTATGAAGTTGCAGCCGCCAGTCCAGTAGGCTGGAATAACGATGACGGACTCGTGGCCCAGATAACGTTCATGATAACTGGACAACCCTCACAAGCGCTGAATCAATCAACCTTCTACACCCAATTGCACATAACTTACGCCGAATTGGTAGACAACAATCAACAGGAAATACCGTTTTCCATCGTTCAAGGCACTTTGAAAATCGACGACCCCCCCACTATTCTAGGCGACACCAACGGCGACGGCAAAGTAAACCTTGTAGATCTCGTCATCTTCGCAAAAGCCTACGGCTCCAAGCCTGGCGACCCTAACTGGAACCCCGCTGCGGACATACTCGGTCACGGCAACGTAGACCTTGCTGACTTGGTAGCACTTGAATTGCACTACGGACAACACTACCCATAACCCTCTCCAATTAGTGCGCGTTCGAGCCCCGTAGAAAAAGGGGTTTTGCGAGTGATTTTGCCACTGAGTGTTAGGTGCAAAAAATCGCCAGCTGCTTTTCTGCCAGTCCTGTTCTTGACACTCCATGACTTAGATGGAACATTTCTCGCAAAGACCTGTCTATCGTCAGTAACAACGCGTGTGTATTCGCGAGTTTCGTCTTCGACAGGGTTTTCAAACACGTCCAGGAACGTTTGTGAAAAGACATTAGGATGTGTGGAAGAAGACGAGGATGTTGTCCTTGGGCTTCAGTATGTCTTTGAGGCCGTGTGCTAGGTCAACTTTGCTGATCAGCTCGTTCTGGTTCTTGATATTCTTCTGGGTAGTGACTGCTGTCGCAGAATGGCTTGTTCTGAGACTTGCCGCAACGGCAAAGGGTAACTCGGTTGCGGACTTCATACACTTTTCCGTCGGTTGATTCTACGGGTATGCGTCCGCGCACCCAGATGGGGCCGCTGGCACTTATCGCTGGATCTTCGATTATGCCGATCGACGGTTCAAGGGAGGGTTCGATGGCTTTTCCAGTTTTCTTTTCCCATAGGACTAATCGGCCTGACGGGCAGTCGCACGCGTCTTCGATTGCCGTTTTCTTTGCTTGAGGATCGTCTGATTTTGGGATGAGGTTCCATATGTCGCCGCCTCTGTGGCAGAAACGTGCGGATGCGCAAAGGATTTCGGCGTCAGTCATTTCCAGCGATGGGCCGTCAATCCTCTTGGCCTGTTCCATGTATGGTTTTCTGCTTGCGGTTTCCGTGCCGTCGAAGTTCACCTTCGAGTGTGTTCCGTCGCAGAAGGGTTTGTTCTTGGACTGTCCGCAACGGCAAAGACCACAATTCTCTTGTGTGGGGTATTTTTCGCTCTCGCTCCATTGACGGGGCGTTCCTTTGCCGTCACAGTCTATTAGCTGCTTGGTTACGGGAACATTTCCGGATACAAGATATGGACCATTCTTGCTCACCTTAATCCGCATTTCAGAGCTTGAAGGTTTACTTCTTGCTTTCTTCTGAACTTTCATATTTCTACACGTTCTCCTTTTTCATCATTCATTCTCTTTGAGCGCAGGTCGAAGTTGCTAACTCCCTTCTTCGCTGAAGTCTCCTTTGGACCGCCATAGCATCTTGCCAGATTGTTTCTTCATTTTCGCGCGCTAACCTTTGCTGTTTGCTTAGATTCAACAACCGGAATTATCTCAAAGTCAACCAAGTCTCGCCATTGAATCGTCCATTTCTGGAATAGACGTGCATCATCACATTCCATAAGTTGGAAGCAGCGATTGTAGCTGGCTTCCATCCAACTTCCAGCGTATTTCAATCCTTCAGGCAGCATTCTTCCTTTTTCTTGCACTCTGCAATAAACTGCCTTTGCATCTTTGAACCGCTCAATCACCATGAACAGCATTACTTTCCCTCTCGTCTCGTTCAACCTGTACACTACAGCTTTAACCCGCTTGCTTTCATTTATGTTTCGGCTTTAAAAGATTCGCGTTGAAATGAGATGGGTTTTCCCCAATGTTTCAGCGGCAAGCCTTGAGGGTCTCGCTCGTACGTGAGCATCATCTGTTGGAGCATACGCGACGCATAAAATGCGACATTCTGAAAGTGGGCTTACCCTTTCAAAAGCAATTGCTCCTTTCATTTTTCATGGTTCACCGTCTGTTCAGCATCGAGTTTGCTACGTTTTGAAGTGAAAGAAAACTTGGCTAATAGTTAGCAATTTGCATAATCTTTTGCTCATCCGTTAAGGGAGCGAAACTTTTTTAGTTTAGGCTAGATGAGCTGTTTGATGGAGAGTGCCTTAAGGAACTCTAGGTTCTCCCAAAGTTTCTTCTTCTCCTTTTGGCCTAGGTCGGGCACTCTCTACAGAGAATTGAATCTCCCTTCTCCCTCGGCACTCTCCACAATAAACAACGGAGAAGACTGTTTCTTATTCTTTTTGGAATTAAGTTCTATAAACCCTCTCGTTCTGGGCTCGCACCAATCTGTCTTGATCTTAGTATGCGGCTTATGCTATTTTTTTCCCGAACGCCGTTGGAGCTGGACCGTTGTCGTAGACTTCATCGATATTAACAAGGTAAACGGGTCTTTTTCTCCTCGTCTCTTTCGCCGGTGTGTAATGAAACGAATCATGAACCAGGTTTACGAACTCGCTGCACGAATCGTCCTCGTGGATTTCGATTTTTCCGCGGATCTCGAAACTGATTGAAGGCGGCTGATAAAACAGCAGGCAGGCGCTCAGATTGTGCTGAACTATCTGCCACGTGTGCTTTGAAGATTGAGGTTTCGACAGGGCAAGCTCGATGGTTGACATCAGACCAAAATCAACACGTTCGTTTGCAATTTTGGGATCTTCAAAATACAAGTGTTCAAGCAAGAGTGAAGCGCCCGCCCTTTGATATTCTCTCGAATTCCTCTCCAATTCATCTCCAACTTGATTCTTCCCGAACAACTTATCTCCGTATTCGACGTGCTCTTCAAAAGCCTTTATCACAGCATCCATGCACTTCTCTCTCGCCACGTAGCCCACCCCAACGATTTTGGCGTTGACGAATATATCACCGTCTTCTTTCCGAAAAGCCGTGCATAATGCAGGATTGTGACGCGTGCTCTCCAAAAAGAAACGATTCTCATCCACTACTGAATGGCCATTGATCAGGTCGAGCAACGCTTTTCTTCTTGGAAAATAGTTCCATCGCAAGAAACTTTCAGGAAGGGTTACCGTGAGTCTCCAACACCCCACAGGATGCACTCAGTGATCTCTGAAATAAACTAATAGCCTCACTCCTGAGATTTTGAACGAGTGTTTCTTATGCCCCAACTGGCTTTACTTCATGCGGGAACGGTAGACTTCACCCCCAAACACACCACAGAAATCTCAAATCAACACAGCAAAAGAACATAAACTAGGAGTTCAAAAATGACTGAAAGGAAAGTCTTGAAAGAAAAATAGAGAATTCTAGTGTTAGGGTTTGGGAGCAAACTTTCCCCCAGTAACACGTTTCGAGATTCTCTCAAAACTGATGAGCCGGTTGGCGCGATTGAATGATGCTTACTGTTCGATCTTGGAGATAACACTTAAACATTAGTCTAATCATATCCCTTGGAGCAAGTGCTGAACGCTGAGGTTCATATAGGATCTCAATATTGGCGTGTTCCCATGATTAGAAACAGAAATCAAATTGCCCAATATGACAAGAGTTAGGAAGGATGTGTGATGAGTAAGATCGACGTTGAGTATGGTCTTGACGATGTGTTAAAATCTAAAGACAGAGTTGTCGTTCTTTTCTATGCTTCATGGTGCCCCTTTTCTCAGAGGTTCTTACCTGTCTTTGAGAAGTACGCACAAGGCCAAACTCAGACGTGTCTGCAGGTAAAGACCGATGATAAGGCGAGTCTCTGTGAAAAATATTCCGTGGACGTTGTGCCGACAGTACTTCTCTTCGAAAAAGGGAAAGTCAAGAAACGGTTGGACGGCGTGCCAGGAGTAGGATTAGAGGAAAAACACCTTGCAAACCTTGCTAAGGAACACTAATTGAACCGGCCTCGATTCTGCGTTTTAGTGGAGTGACATCCACGAGTCAGGAAAAGTTGAAACCATCTGCCGCAAGACGAATGGAAGTGGCAACTCTCGCAGGAGGCTGTTTCTGGTGCACCGAGGCAGTTTTCAGTCAATTGAAAGGCGTGGAAAAAGTCGAATCTGGCTATGCTGGCGGCAACCTTGAAAACCCGACCTACCAACAGGTCTCTTCCGGAAGAACAGGGCACGCGGAAACCGTGCAAATCACCTATGATCCTGACGTGATATCCTATAAGGAAATCTTGGAGATTTTCTTTTCAACTCACGATCCGACGACTCTGAACCGTCAAGGTCCCGACGTGGGCACTCAATACCGCTCAGTAATATTCTATCACAACGATCAACAAAGGGAAATCGCCGAACAAGTGATAAAAGAACTCACTGAAGAGAAAATCTTCGATGCGCCCATAGTGACACAAATAGAACCCTTCAAAGCTTTTTATGAGGCTGAGGACTACCATAAAGACTTCTTCAAACGTCACCCAGAACAAGCTTACTGCAGTCTGGTCATCGCGCCGAAACTCGCAAAGCTTCGGGAACACTACATGAACAAATTAAAACTGCAGATATGACCGTCTTCCGACTTATCCTTGCCTAAGCGGAAAAGGGAGAGGGCACACGGCAACATTGCCACAGATTATGATTAAAGCTCCTCCAGTCTTACACTTACCTCGGGATTGCTTGCTGAAGTAACATGTGTGCTAAATTTCCACTCGGGGCAGACGCAGAGTGTTCAGGAGAAGAAGCATGGTTAGGCCGTCGTCGCCCGAGGCTACTGTGAACCATAAGGGAACAAGCCCGAATAGCCCGAGGGCGCCGAGAACGATTTTGATGGCTAACGATGCTATTATGTTCTGTTTAGCGATTTTCACGGTTTCGCCGCTGAGCTTGACCATGTAGGGAATCTGGGACAGATCGTTCTTGACCAGCACTACGTCGGCCGACTCCAGGGCAACGTCCACTCTGCTGCCTCCCATCGCGATTCCCACGTCGGACGCGGCGAGAGCCGGAGCATCGTTAACACCGTCGCCTACCATCGCAACAGTTCCATACTCCGCTTTGATTTGACTGAGAATCCTCAGCTTGTCTTCGGGAAAAAGTTCAGAATGCACCTCATCAATGTCAAGCTTTCTCCCAACCTCGTCCGCTATTTCCCGTTTGTCCCCCGTCAACATAACCGCGTGAATCCCCGACTTCTTCAAGGCCTTCACCGCTTCAGCTGCGTCATCTCTAACCTGATCCAAGACACAGAACGAGGCCACACCAGTCTTGTCCATTGAGACACAGACTGCAGTGTGTTTTTCGCTCTCGTAGTTCTCGCTTATCTGTTCGCAGTTGCAATCATGCTGTTTCATGAGCTCCATGTTGCCGACCACAACGTGAACGCCCTCTACATAGCCCGCCATGCCCTTGCCCGGAACTTCTTCAACGTCCTCTACCTTAAGGTCACCGTAGTTCAGGTTGCGCTCCTTCGCCTTCTTGACGATGGTTTGAGCAAGCGGATGATTCGAGAACTGTTCCAGAGCGGCGGCGTACTTCAGCGCCTGCTGATCTGATTTTTCGACAGAATCAACATCGTTAACCACCGGCGTGCCCAGGGTCAGCGTGCCGGTCTTGTCGAAGACAATAGCCTTGACTTTCGCAAGTTTTTCGATGCAGATTCCGCCCTTGATGAGGACTCCTTTTCGGGCAGCAACGGTTACGGCTGCGAAGATGGTTGCTGGAACCGAAATAATGAAGGCGCTGGGGCAGGAGACCACCAGGAGGATTAACGATCTGTAGAGCCATGTGCTGAACGCTCCTCCGGTTAGCCTTGGGATTCCGAATGCCGTGAAAGCTGCGAGAGCTATAACAACTGGGACGTAGAAACGTGCGAACCTGTCGACCAACTTTTCAATGTGTGCCTTCCTCTTCTTGGATTCAATGACAAGCTTCACGATCCTGGAGACCAGCGTCTCTCCGGCGGCCTTGGTGACAGTCACTTTGAGAATACCACCCGAGTTGACGGTGCCCGCGTAAACGCAGTCTCTGGTTCTCTTCGGAACTGGGATGGACTCTCCAGTTACGAGCGACTGATCAACAGAAGAATAGCCTTCAATCACGTTGCCGTCCATTGCAATTCTTTCGCCCGGTCTCACCATCATAGTCATGCCAGGCTGGACTTCTTTCACGTCAATCGTTCTCTCAGAACCATCGACGATAATCCTAGCCTTGTCGGGTATGAACCGAGAAAGTCCCTCAACCGTTCTCGTCGCTCTATCTTGAATGTATTCTTCGAAATACTCCGCCAACGAGTAGAGGAAAAGCACGGTCGCAGCTTCAAAAAGGAAACCCAGATAGGCCGCGCCCAAGGCTGCAACAGACATGAGAAACTCCACTGAAAACCTTCTCTCTATGATGAGCTCCTTCAAACCCAGAACGCCAACGTATATCCCACCTGTGACGACAGAAACATAGTAGATTATGCTCGATATGCTTGCAGGCTGATTCAGCAACGGTATCACGAAACCAAGCGGCACTCCTTTCAGCAGGAGATCCAGCGAACCTGAAATGGCCATGGTCAAACCGAAAGCCAATGCTAGAAGAATCCACACTCTCTTGCTTCCAAGGGGCTCAAGCTCGTCCAGTTCAGGTTTTTCCTGGCAACTCATCCGGGATCATAATCCGAAAGGCGCAGGTTATAATATTAAATTAGTGCTAGCGACTTCGAACGAAGTATTAATAAGCTAATAACTATATGACGCTATGTTAATAGCCGAGGCGTTTCAGATGACGGTTATAAGCATAACTCTTCCGGGTGAGCTTCTCACAAAGTTCGACGAGTTCATGAAGACGCGTGGGTACTACAGCCGGTCAGAAGCGTTCCGAGACGCGATAAGAAACCTCATCGTTGAATCGGACATCGCCAAGACGGAGACGGGTGAAGTGGCAGCTACAATAATGATTACAAGCGACTATGCACGAAGGGACGTTGACCTCAGGATGACCGAGGTCAGGCACGAATTTGATGACGTGGTAGTGGAGAACGTACACAGACACATCGACGACAAATATTGCCTAGAAATCTTCATCGCCCAAGGAAAGAACAAGCGAATCCTCGATCTAATCGGAAGGGTCAGAGGAATGCGGGGCATTCAACAAGTAAAGGCCATGTTCATGTCCCTATAACCACTTCTATGCGAGTATCCTCCAGACATTCGATGCCCGTGCATTTCTTGAGTGCGGTCGCCGGGATTTGGACCCGGGTCGTCGGCGTGGGAGGCCGATGTCCTAGCCAGGCTAGACTACGACCGCACCGTTGGAAGCTAGGAAGACGGGTATAGGTTAAACATTATTTAGCTTTCTCTGCACAAGTTCAGACCCGAACAGCAGAATTGTTAGGTTTGCTCAGAATCGATTCTTTCTCTTTCGAACCTCTTGTTGGGCCAGAATAGGAGTGTTTTGAGAAGTAGACTGTGGCCAGTATGAGGACGGCTGTAGCTGCCGCGAAGATGTACATCAGGCTCCGCACGTTTTGCAAGTTCTGATCGTAGTCTGTGATGTGCTGTTGGTAGGAATTGTTCAAGTTCTGATAGCTTTGCTCAAGCTGACTGTAATTTCCCAGTAGATTGGCGTAGTTGCTGAGGAGTTCGTTGTAACTTTCATTCAGACCTAGCAGGCTTGTTATTATGGGCTGTTGGGCAGTGTAGTTGTTGACGAGTGCCGTGTATGTTGCATTCAAAGTGAGGAAATTGGCTAGAAGCTGATAGTACAGATCCAAAGTTTCCGAAGAGATTATCAGGACTGTCTGGTTGCTGTCCGAGTACGTGAAATAGAGGTAGTTGAAGGTGCTGTTTTGGCCGTTTAGCCACGTCGGAGCAATTTCTCTATCGCCAACTAGTACGTCAACTGGGGCGCTAATTAGCGCTGTGGGGATGGTGAGGCGCGAGAAACCAACGGTGCCTTCTGCACCCGTGACGTTGAAGCGTATTATTTTGTTCCCTGTTTCTGTTCCAACCTCGAATTCGAAGCCAGAGACTGTCGAATTGCTGATAACTGGGATTTGATAGGTTTCGCCTTGAAAGGTGGCGGTGGGGCTGGAGAACTCTCCCGTCAGAGGATCATTGTCTCGGTTGTTGGGAGCCACGGTGTAGCTCTCGATGCCTATTCCGTCTCCGCGGTTTTGGCCTGTGTAGTTGCTCCAGTAGTTTCCTTCACCGTCGTAGTCCCATATGTTAGAAGGCGAACTGGGGTCAACCTGAAACGGCTCGTAAAAGTTGTTGTGGTAAAAAATGTTCTGATAGCAATACAGCGTGATATGCTCCCCTGCAGGATTGTTGGCAAAAGTGTTGCCTGAAAACACGTTGCCACCGGAAGAGTATAAGTAAAGCCCTCCGTAACCGGAGTTGTTCAAAACCTCGTTTCCTGAGAACAAGTTGTTGCTTGAGGCGGTAATGGGGGCAATTCCGCCCTCGGAATTCTCTGTTATCAAGTTGTATGAGATTGTATTGCCGATCGAGGATGAGAGTGAGACTCCGTATTGATTGTTCTCTATTATATTGCCCGAAATTGTGTCGTTGCTCGAGAACGAGGTGGTTGACTGTGTGAGTGCAATTCCATACTGAGAATCCTCTATCGTGTTTTGGCTTATTGAATCCCCCTGAGGCTGAGAACCGAAAATGTTTATTCCCTCGCCAGGGTATAGGGTGCTTTGAATCGTGAAATTTTCGACGGTAACATTGTTAGCCATTATGTCAATGGTAAATTGGTTGTTTTGTCCGTTGATAATCGTTTGGTCTCTGTCTTCGCCGATCAAGGAGATGGTTTTGTTGATCTGTAAGCTTTCGTTGTACGTTCCTGGGTTGACTATTATGGTTTCTCCTGATGTTGCATTGTTGATGGCTGCTTGTATCGACTCCGACGGGCCTACAACTATGGTTGAGGCTGCATTCACGGAAAATTTGAGTGCGGCAGGTAACGTTAACAGCAGAAAGAATATACATACAACTGAAATGGTTTTTTCCACTCTGATTTTCTTTTCAATGCGCATACAAATCACCTAGGACCCCGTTGAGAACGCAGGTCACGCTTTCCCAGTGTTCTCCCGAGAATGACAGATCCCGCGATTGCTACTGAAAAGGCGGACACAAAGACGATCGAACTGAGGGCGGGTTGCAGGACATCCCAAACGATCGCGACGAAGGATGCAACTACTATCAGGCCGAGAGTAAAAGTGTAGACTCTGAACCTGACGTTTCCATATTTGCCTGAGTCTTCTTCGAGCTGAGTTAGGGCCGAGTTAAGCAGGTTCTGTGCCTGTTTTATCTGTTCGTCCGTTGCCAAAGTCGCCATGTTCTTGTCGATGTCTTGGAATTTGAAGCTTGAAAGAGCGTATTTCTGCAGTTCCCAGGGTTTCTTCTTTGGCAGGATCTTGACTATGCCGCTTTTCTCCATTTTCTTAAGTATCGTCTGGATTTTTCTTACAAGTTGAACGTCGGCTGTTTTCTCTTCTCCGTACACCCTCTTTATTATGTCCTTGACATCTGGGAAACACAGTTCCAACTGAAAAGAAGCTATTGCCTTTGCGAGACCGAACTGGTGTTCGCCCTCGCGCAAGCGTATGGTGCTCAATTTGTAATCTGCGTTAAGGGCCTCTTGCAGGAACGTTGTCTCGCTTGGCGTCAATCTGGGCTCTGACAAGCCTGTCGCCTATTCAATACTTTCAGTTGAAACAATATAATAAAGGCTTCGTGCCATGGATACGTATTTTCAATAGCTCCAAGCTTTCAGAAGGTCGTTTTCAATTCATTCAACGGAAACAATGGCTAATATTGTCAATGAACCCATGTATATTACGGTGCGGGGTATGGCAAACCGTGTGAGAAGCGTGGATATGCTGTGCCTGCCAGCGGGCAAGAAGTATAATCTGAGCAGTTTGCAGCCTTTGCACAAGAAGTACAGAAGCCACTTTGAGATCATTGGTCTGGTGCTTGAAGCCGTGAAGGCTGACAGCGCCACTCCCTTCTCCATCATGAAACACGCGAACGTCAACTTCATGCAGCTCAAGAAATACCTTAAGTCTCTGACTGAGATGGGCTTCCTCGAAGTTGAGATTAGGAAGAGTACGATTTTCTACAGGGCCAGCAAGGAAGGTCTTGAATTCTTAAGACAGTATTATGCCCTGGTTGAGATGCTGTTGACTGCGAGAGTCTGGGACAGCGGAAGATTGACCAAGCAACCCTTGGACAGTGAATCTTCGTTGCGACTACACCCTAAAGCTAGCTTCGACATTGTGTAGAAGAGACATTGCGTAAATGAAAATCGCTGTCTACAAAACAAAATGAATTTGCCGGTAGGGATGGGACCGTGTTCCTTCCTGTTCAGCCCGCTTGACTGTGCTGATTATAGACAAAGTGCTATAGCCAATCGGAGATTCTTTTTTCGGGCTTCTCGAGTCTTATGCCCATGGGGGCGAGCGCTTGTTCCAGTGCTGTGCTCATGTTCCTGACATAATCGTGCACGTTGATTTCCAAGATGCTTTCCACGTGTTTTGCGGGTTTTACTGTGAAGATTTTGCCCCTGAAGTAGAAGGGTTTGACTTTTACAAAACTGACAACGTCGCCTCTCGAGACTTTTTCACCCCGCTCTAACAGTTGCACGGCACACTGATATGGTTGCGGCGTCAGTTCTGTGTTGGCGGCTTGCCTGTCTTTTGGATCAAAGTAGAGTTGTACTTGATACACGAGGTCTTCTAGGGGTGCTTTGCCCGTTTTTAGGCTTTCTTCGGCTTGAAGAACCAATGCTGTGATTCTTTTCTTTGCCTCTTCATATTCTTCATTGTTCGTAACGTTTGCCAGTTGTTTTATGCAGTCTTGGAACACTTTTTGGATGAATCTTGGTGAGTTGGATTTTATCGCTGTCAGACCTTTCAGGTCTGGAGTACCGTCGACGCGTATGCCGTAGTATGCTTTTTTGGCTGCTGGTAGGACGCAGAGAGCGTACTGTTTTTCTATTGCCAAGTCGAGTTTGAGTTTCTCCTTCACCGTTTTTACGAGCCATTCCACTTGTGCTGGCTGTGGATTGTCCAGGAAAATGGAGTCCGTGTCGCCGTAAGTGGGGTGCATGCCGTTCGTTTCTGCCATGTTCCACGTGGTTTGCAACGCCCATCTGCTGTAGCCGGTGATGCATTCTGCCAGTGGTGGGCAGGCTAGGCCGTGTATGCGGACTGTGACGCCGTAGCTGGAAACGCTGATTAGCTTGAGAAGTTTGGCCAAGGCTTGGGCGGTTTTTCTCTGTTGTTCAGGGACTGCACTGTTTTTGGCGAGGGGTTTGAACCAGTGTATGCGGAGGTCTTTGATGGCTCCAACGAGGATGGCCCAGAAGCCTCTTCGTCTCTTGCACACCCAATGATCCCCAGTTTCGATAATCCTGTTTGATATGCATTCTGGGTGCGTACAGTCGACGGTTTCGTAGGAGAGGTTGTAACTGTCGATGACGCTCGGATATAGGCTTTCAAAGTCTAGCACAACAGTGTTGAAGTAGGTGCCTGCCTTCGGCTGCACAGTCAGTGCGCCAGGAACCCTGTGCGTTTCTAAGCCTCTCCTCAGCTCCGTTGAAGTTGGAACCAGAGTATTGTTGTTTCTCAGGTATGTATAAATCATGGATTTCAGCCAGTCGCTCACTCTATGGCTACCATAAGTCTCTGTGACGGGGACGTTTGCTATTCTAGCCAGCATGAAGGCGCGGTGCAGGCGTTCCGGGTCCACGGCGTCTATGCCCAACTGTTCTGGCTTGACCTGCGGTATTGGCTGCTGCAAAAGCTTAAACCAGTTCCAGATTTGAACGTGTTTTTGTGGGTCAGTGCTGCTTGTGTCCGCGAAAGCGAGGGCAAACTTATTTTCAAGCTCTTCAGGGACGCTGGCCGCCGAGATTAGTCGACTATCCTCAATCCTGTAGGGAGAGCCGAAGATTAGGTTGTGGTCGTAAACGTAGCTTTGAACGTACTCTATTTCGCTTTCCCAAACCCGATTGAAGATTTTGCTGGCTCTTTGAAGAGCGTTCAAGGTGAAGACCGTAACTTTCGTGTAGTCTTCAATCTGGTCTGTGAAAAGGCCCCGTTTCTTCACGACTTGTGTCTCGCCGTAAAGGCTTCGTATTCCTTCCTCGTCACTTTGCGTGCAAGGACTTGGAAGGTAAAAATATGGTTTATAGTCCGAGTCTCGGACTTCCCTGAGTTCCCCCGTCTGAGCATCATGCAACCTCAGCACAACGACTCTGCCTTCCGTCTTAGCATCGAGTAAATAGCAAAAACTCAACGGATCCTTCACTGGGTTTAAGAATGGATTTTGCCGAGATAACCGTTTCGAAAATAAGAACAGCAAGCATGCCGTTCCTTGATTGAGCACACTTGATATGGATGTTATGGAAATTCAATGGTGGCTAGTCGTGCGCGCCAATGTTCATGGGTGGAGGGCTTTTGCCAAGTCTTCTGCGTATTTTTTCGTTTTCTCTAGTTCTCCCTCTTTCAGGTGAATTTCCTTGCCTTCGACGTAGGTGACTAAGGGTGGCATGACTATTTTGAACCCGAGTTTCTTGAGTTTTTTTTCTATCCCCTTTGCCGCGTTTCCGCTGAGTGGCGCTTGTATCTGCGTGTCAAATGCAGCAGCAAGTTTTCCAGAGAACTCGTCTTTGCTAAACGTGTCCAGAAATTGCATGATAGGTCCAGTTGCTTTATGCCATTGTGTAGGTGACCCGGCTAGGATACAATCGTAATTTTTCACACTCGCCGCTTCCACTTCCTTAACGTACAGGCAGTCAACCTCAAATCCTTTTTCTTTGAGAACCTCGCCAACCGTTTTCGCTACTTTCTCTGTGTTTCTGTTCACGGAAGCCGTATCATAGGTGACAAGAATCTTCAGGTGATTCCCTCGTGATTGAGTTGGTCTCGAAGCTTTTGAGTTTTTCGAAGGCGCCAAATCATTTGTAACGATTGAAGTTCTTCTCAGCATTGCTCTGACATCTCAAGTTTCAGTTTGTAGCAAAAAGCGCAGTCAAAAGAATTCGTGCGTGGTCCTTGACGCGGGTTATTTATATGGCGTCCGCGCGTATACTTCGAATAGGGGAATTGAAGACGCTCGGCTCTGAGATTGATGAGGCGAACAGGAAGGCTGTCGATCGTATCATTTCTGCTGAGGCTGTGTTGGTGGACCTGAGGCCGGCGCGAGAGGCCATTCCCGGCTTCAAGGACAACTTGATCACTCACGCTGGACCACCGATATCATGGGAGAGGATGCTCAAGGTCCAGAAGATAGCGGTGATTAATGCGATAAGATCGGAGGGACTTGCGGACACCCCTCAAAAGGCAGAAAAGCTGGTCAGGAACCAGGAGGTGAGTGTGGAGTCCAACCACCAGTACGGCAACGTGAGCGGCATGTGCGGTGTTACTTCGGCCTCGAGTCCTGTGCTTGTTTTCGAGGACAAGGTCCACGGCAACACTTCTACTGACTGGATGCAGACCGACATGACCTCGTTCGGGGACACTTACGAGAGGGGAATCAAGGAGGTCGAGTTCGTGAGAGAAACTCTGGCCCCAGTCATGGCCGCTACCATCAAGCATGCTGGCGGATTCAATGTGAAGGAGCTCATGGCCAAAGGATTGCAAATGGGAGACGAGCTTCACGGGTCGTTCGACGCTACGCGGGGAGTGTTCATGAACTGGATTCTTCCTCACGTCGTAAGGACAGGTTTTCCGAAGGAGACGCTCGGGAAGGTCGGAGACTACTTCATGGGAAACGGAGGTCGATGGTACTGCGGCAACCTCATGATGGGCGGTTGCAAGGTGATGATGGATGCGGCCAAGGGAATAAAATACAGCACAATCGTGACGACGATGGCAAGAAACGGTGTTGATTTCGGCCTCAAAGTGAGCGCCTTGGGCGACACGTGGTTCACCGGTCCTGCAGGAGAGATCAAGGGTTTCCTTTTTCCGGGTTTCACGGCCGCCGACGGCGCCCCGGACATAGGTGACAGTGCCATCTCAGAAACGAGGGGTCTCGGCGGAACGGCGCTCTCTGCGTCTCCGTCCCAGGCAAGGCTGTTTGGGGGTGCACTCCAAGAGGCGGTGCAGCACACAAGGGCTATGCGGAAGGTTTCGATAGTGGAAGACCCGCTCTTCAGGATTCCGTACATGGACTTCGTGGGCGTCCCGGTCGGGATCGATGTCCGCAGGGTCGTGGAGATGAACACCGTGCCGAGGATAGATACAGGAATCGCACACAAGGACGGCGGCCACGGCATCATAGGCACAGGCATCGCTGATGCTCCGATTGAAGCCTTCAAGAAAGCAATCACGGCCTTTGCGGCGGATTACGCTTAACTGGACGCGCGCGCACGATAAACCGGATGGACGGATGGGGCGTGTTGTGATGCAGATATCGCTGGGGAAATACGTCTCCTATTTGGTTGC
>Ga0187770_10000952_pt1 | contig 14885 bp, 14 predicted proteins | sample 0116_SJ02_MP02_2_FD_133154 | JGI IMG/M metagenome (GOLD analysis project Ga0187770, IMG submission 133154) | Tropical peat soil microbial communities from peatlands in Department of Meta, Colombia - 0116_SJ02_MP02_20_MG | ecosystem: Environmental > Terrestrial > Soil > Wetlands > Peat | place...
GCCGGGCCGGGCGGTTCGGGGCTGAGGTCAGCCTGCGATGGCTTCCCGGGAGCTGGACGGTCGGGGATCGGGCGGTGGCCGGGGGAACCCCGGGCCCGGAGGGTGGGGGAACGGGGGTGGCACCGCTCGCACAGCACCGGAGGTTCCCCCCATCGACGCCGCCGTCGGCCGCGGCCTCTCAGCCGCCTTCGGCACCCGGCGCGTCGACACACAGCGGGCCGAGCCCAACCCCTGGGGCCCCGCTGGTCCGTTCCATGGCTCCACGAGTCAACGAGGGTCGCGAGGATACTTAATCGATGTAACGTTCATCGCGTTACAACGATGAGCTCTCCCGTTGTCCGAACAGCGCAACGGCGAGCCGTCCCTGCTCCGTGAGGGTGATGCGGGCCCGGGGGCCCGGTCGCTCGCTGCGAATGAACCCCCATCGATGTTCGAGCGGCTCGAGCCGACGGCGCAACCGGCCGTGCTGGGCCTGCGGCGACCCGGGGGTGCCGGCCGGCCCCGCGGACCGATCGAGGCCGAGCTCCCGGATGAGGTCGCGTTTGCGGAGGGCTCCCCCCCTGCGGTCGAGCGCCTCCAGCACCTCGACCAGCTCCGGCGAGGGCGCTCGCAGTTCGTAGACGTTCACCGGCTCGACCCGCTCGACCACGTCGTGGACCGCGTGAACGCGGGGGGTTCGACCCGAGTACCACGCCCGAGAGACCTGGACATAGTACGGCTCTCCCTTCCAGAGCATGCTCGCCAGCGTCCCGGCGATCGCCGTGATCTTGGTTCCGGTCGATACGTTCACCCGCAGAGGCACTTGGTCCATGCGGGAGCGGTCCGTCCGGTCCTCCGCCTCGAAGATTCCTCGGAGCGAGGCGAGGGCCCCGAAGACGTTCCAAAGGTCCGTCCGGACGATGCGGACGTCGATCGGCCAGCGGAGCGCGTGAATCCGCCGAACGACTTCCTCCACGAACGGCGCCGCCTGGTCGTGCTCGGCGCGGGTGAGGAGATAGACGCGGTCGGCGTGGTCGAGCTCGAGCGGCCGCGTGATCCGCTCCACCTCGAACCCGACCGGGGCGATGTGGATGCGGGCGTTCGGGTCCCCCAGGGGGAGACTGCCCTCCGCAGGGTCCGGCCGTCGCGCGCGCGGCATTGGACTGAGAGACCACCTCGGCGGGATGAGGTTGCGGGTGCGACCGCCCGATGGAATTGCCACCGGTCCCGGATTGTTTCCCGCGCCGAGGCGTTGCTTCTGGAGCAACGACCTTCCCGGGGCGAGAGGATTTAGCGGGGGACGGGTCCGGAAGGTCTCCAAGGAGACCGATGCCGCGACCGCTCGTGGAGGCCCTGCGTGGGGCGCCGCTGTTCTTCGAGCCGGTGCCACCGCCCGCCCGGGCCTCGACCGCCCTCGCCGAAAGTCGAGTGGCCGCGGCGGCTCGTCTGGTGGAGGCGATTGACCGGGTCGACGCGATCAACGTGCCCGAGCTGGTGGACGAGAACCACGAAGGGCGGCCATACTACCGGACCCAGGACCCCCGAGCCTTTGCCCGCGCCGTCGCGGACGCACGACCGCTCGAGGTCGTGGTCAACAAGATCGTCGCCCACCTCGACCGGGCCGCCCTCGAGCGGTGGGTCACGGAATCGGTCGCCACCGGGGTCCGTCACCTCGTCCTGGTCGGCGGTTCGAGCCGCTACATCCCCTACCCGGGCCCCTCGGTCATCGAGGCCGACCAGCTCGTTCGTCCCATCGTGGCCCCCCATGCGGGGACGGTCGGCAACATCGCGATTCCCCAACGTACGGGCGAGGCTCACCGGATGCTCACCAAGACGCGGGCCGGGGCGTCGTTCTTCACGACCCAGCTCGTGTTCGACGCCACGTCCGTCGCCCGGATGATCCGAGAGTACGACCACCTCTGCCGGCGCGCCAACCTCTCCCCCGCCGCGGTGCTCGTGAGCGTCGCGCCGCTCGCGGACGAGGGGGATATCGACTTCGCGCGATGGTTCGGGGCGGAGATCCCCGAGGAGGCGGAACGCGCCATCCTCGAGGGGACCGACTCCGACCCGGTCGGCCGCAGCATCGACCGTGCCCTCGCCGTCTGGGAGGAGACCCTACGTCTCACCCGAGCGGACGAACTCGAGGTCCCGGTCGGGGCCAACGTGGAGCAGATCTCAGCCCGGCACTTGGACGCGGCGGGGGAGCTGCTGCGGCGGTTCGCCGAGCGCCTTCCGCGGAAGGGCGGGGCGGGTGGGGCGGGCTAGCGCCCCGTTCGCGCGTGCGGGTGCCGGTGGCCCGTCCGACCTCCCGCGATGAGCGGAGCGGTCGAAAGCCATCCCCCATCGAGGATCCCGCGGACCCCCCGGAGGTCCTCGGCGGCGGCTTCGATCTCCCGCCGACGCCCGGTCAGGACGACCACTTCGGCACACGCATCCCCTTCGAGGTGGACGTGGGTGGTCGTCCGGACATGCTCCCCCCAGCGGTGCTCGGCAGCCGTGAGGCGGCGGAGGACCCCGGGCGCGGAGTGTCGGTAGAGGAGGGCCACCACACCGAGCGCATCCGCGTTCGGGTCGGAGAGTGTCCGCTCGGCGAGCTCTTTGCGGATGAGGGCCCGGATCCCGTCCGAGCGACTGGGGCTGTTCCGCTCGGCGACCCACCGGTCGAGGTGCTGAAGGAGCTCCGGCTCGAGCGAGACGCCGAGACGCACGACCTTGCTCGTCATGGTCCGGAGGAGATCCGCTCCTCGGCCTCGCCTCGCACGGCGGGACGGAATCCCACCTCCTCGTAACGCTTCCAGCGGTAGAGCACGAGTGCGACCGCCCACGACCCGACGAACAGCAGGACGATGCCGACCCCGAGCGACTCGAAGTCGAGGTTACCGATCCAGTTCCAGAAGGCCCCCTGCCATCCCAGACGGTAGGAGATCACCTGGAGGAACTCGACTCCGCCGATCGCGAAGGCGACCAGGACGGAGATCACGGTGAGCGTGAGGTTGTAGAACACCTTGCGGATCGGCTTGTTGAACGCCCAGCCGTACGCGTAGCGCATGGCGATCCCGTCCGTGGTGTCGGAGAGCATCATCCCGCACGTGAACAGGAGCGGGAGGAGCATCACGGCCCAGAGGGGGAAGGCGCCGGTCGCGGCGAACGTCACGGAGATGCCGATGAGGATGATCTCGGTCGCGGTGTCGAACCCGAGCCCGAAGAGGACACCGATGGGGTAGATCTGCCAGGGTTGCTCGACCACGCGGAAGAGCTTCCCGAAGTACCGGTAGAGGAAGCCGCGTTGCTGCATCTGGTGCTCGAGGGCCGCGGAGTCGAGCTCACCGGTGCGCAGGCCACGGAACATCCGGTAAACCTCCCCGACGATGACGAGGTTCACGAGGCCGATGATGACCAGGAAGACCCCCGAGATGATCGTGCCCAGGGTGGCCCCCACCGCGGCGAAGGTGTTGTAGGTGCGGTCGATGAAGTTGAGAGCGATCACGAGGAGCCCGACCATCGCGACCACGATGGTCGAGTGGCCGAGCGAGAACCAGGTGCCGACCGTGAGGGGTCGGCGGCCCTCGTTGAGGAGCTTCCGGGTGGTGTTGTCGATCGCCGCGATGTGGTCGGCGTCGAAACCGTGCCGAAGTCCGAGGACGTAGGCCGTGATGGCAATGCCGGAAAAGATGAGCCCTCCGCCCGTCACCTCGCTCGAGTAGTGGTGCGGCAGGAACTCGAACGCCGCGGCGAACGCCGCAAAGGTCACTCCGATCAGTACCACGTAGAGGAAGACCACGAACAGCCGCTCCTCGGAGGTCAGGGCGAGGTCGCCCGGGCCGAGAGGTCGGGAACGGTCCATCCCGATTGCCACCACGGAGAGGGTCTTAAAGTTATGTCGATTTTTAAATTCGTGTTACCTTTGGTTGCCCGTCGGAGCCGGGGCCCTCCCCGGGGGCCGGTACTCGCCGCGGGCCGCCTACTCTTCGACGACCGGACGCCGGTGCTTGATGAAGTCGCCGTCGCGGAGCTCGCGGACGGCGTTAAGGAGCTGATCGCGGGTGTTCATCACGATGGGACCGTACCAGGCGACCGGCTCGTGGAGAGGTCGGCCGGAGACGAGAAGGAAGCGGTAGCCCCCATCCTCGGCACGGACCCGGACCGACTCGCCGTCCCCGAAGAGAACGGTCTCACCGGAGGGGACGATCCCGCCGTCGTGGCCGCCGAACCTTCCACCGCCTTCGATCCCGTGGGCGAACACGGTGTGGCCGGCGGGGGGTTCCCAGGAGAACGATGCATTCGCGGGGAGTTGGACGTCAAAGTAGGTCGGCTCGACCGTAATCCCGTGGACCGGTCCCTCGACCGAGCCGAACTTCCCCGCGAGGACCTTTACGCGGCCGCCCTCATCCGTGGGTACGGTGGGAATCTCCGCGCCCTCGAGCCCTCGGTAGGCGGGCACGTCCATCTTCTCGCGCGCGGGGAGGTTGACCCAGAGCTGGAACCCGGCCATCGTCCCCTCGGTCCGCTCCGGCATCTCCTGGTGGATGATCCCGCTCCCCGAGTTCATCCACTGGACGTCGCCCGGCCCGATGACGCCCGAGTTCCCCAGGGTGTCGCCGTGGGCGACCCGGCCACCGAGCATGTAGGTCACCGTCTGAATCCCGCGGTGGGGGTGCCACGGGAACCCGGCCATGTAGTCGGCGGGGTTCGAGGAACCGAAACGGTCGAGCAGGAGGAACGGGTCGAGGAGCGGGACTTCGTTGTTCGAGAAGGAACGGCGGAGGCGCACCCCGGCCCCCTCGACGGTCGGGATTCCGGGGAAACGGCGCACGATGGAGCGGACAGGGTCGTTCATGCCGGTTACCGTGGTCTATTCGATTTCCGTTCGCCACTTAAAGGGCGACGTACCCCGGGGTAACGAACCTCGTTGAACGGGACAGGGGGGTCGGGGCACTCGTTGGCCCCCTCCCTGCTGGGGGGGTTCCTTCCCGAACCGACGGCCGGGTCACAGCCAGTGGAGAAACCAGAACAGGCGGACCACCCCGAAGCCGACGGCCATCCCCGACACCGGCCCGAGGGCCCAGCCCATGAGGATACTGCGGACCGACCTCCAGAGACGGGTCGACTGCCGACGAGCGACGCCCGTCCCGATCATCGCACCGACCAACGCCTGGTTCATCGACGTGAAGAAACCGAACGCGACCGAAGCGAGGATGACCGTCGACTGGGCGAGCTGGGAGAGGGTGGCCATGCGGGGGTCGAGCTCCACGATGTCGAACGCCACGGTGGTGAGGAGGGGTCGGCCCCAGGTCAGGACGCCGACCGCGAGACCGGCCCCGCCGACCAGTCCGGCGACCAACAGCCCGAACAATCCCGTCATGACGAGCGCTCCCGAAGCGTTCGAGACGTCGTTCGCTCCCATGGCGAACGAGGCCGCGCTGCCGACACCCACCAATCCGAGGACCGCGTACTTCGGGAGGGCGGATCGGGCGACGAGCGGATGGGGTGGGCGGAGGCGATCCGCGAGTCGGACGAATGAGTAGCCAAGGCCGAACGACACGAAGGGCGCGATGGCCCAGAGGATGAGAAGGGCCTCGATCGTCGTCCAGTGGACGACGATCCCGGCGGCGAGTCCTCCTCCGACCGCGGAGAAGACCAGGATCTGGATGGTCGACGTGGGGATCGTGAGAAAGTTGTAGGCGCTCGTCAGGGCGAGCGCCGTCAGGACGATTCCAAGGGCCAGCCCGAGCGCGACCGAACCGGAGCCGATGATGCCGTGACCGACGGTCGTCTCGACCGCCCCGCTCGCAAGGGCGGCGCCGACGAAGGCGAGCGGGGCCATCAGCAGGAGCGCCGGGACGAGACGGATGGCGCCCGCGGCATAGGGCATCCCCATGCACGCCCCGGTGTAGTGGGCGCCGATGCTCACCGCGAAGGCAAACGCCGCGACCACGAGCAGCACGGCGACTAGCAGCACAGGACCCTCGCACCAACCAGTCGGCTCCGTCGTGGGCAACGGCAGAGGTTCCGTTCGGGGGAGAGGACCGGCACGGGTGGGCGAACTCATCCGGGCTCTCGGATAAGGACGTCGGCCGCCGACCGACGGTCGCGAGGGTTATCGCTCCCTACGCCAGAGGGGACCGCATGGCCCCGACCGGCTCCTTGCTTCGAGCGCTCGAGTGTCGTGCCTGTTGCTCCGAGGTTTCTCCGGACCGGCCGGTAGGTACCTGCCCGACATGTGGAGGTGCGCTGTTTGCCGTGTATGACCTCGAGCGACTCACCGGCGCCACCTGGACAGCCCACCTCGCAGATCGACCTGCCACGCTCTGGCGATACGGCGAGCTTCTGCCGGTCCGTTCCGACGAGTTCGTGGCGACTCTGGGGGAGGGATTCACGCCGGTGCTTCGCTTGGGAGAAGCCCCCAACGCTGCGGGGGTCGAGACGTGGCTCAAGGACGAGGGGGCTATGCCGACCGGTTCGTTCAAGGCCCGGGGGATGGCGGTCGGGGTCTCTCGCGCGAAGGAGCTGGGTCTCCGTCGCCTGTTCGTCCCCAGCGCGGGCAACGCGGGCGTAGCGCTCGCCGCGTACGGTGCCCGGGCCCGGCTTTCGGTACGGGTCTACCTGCCCGAAGCGACTCCGGAACCGATGAAAGAGGCGTGCCGGCGTTACGGAGCCGAGCTGGTCACGGTCCCCGGGACGATTCGGGACGCGGGAGAGGCTGCGCGAAGAGCGGAGCGGTCGACCGGGGCCTTCGACATGTCGACCTTGCGCGAACCGTACCGCGTCGAAGGAAAGAAGACGATGGGCTTCGAGGTATGGGAACAGTTCCGGCGGGAGCGGCTGCCCGAGGCAATCGTCTATCCGACCGGAGGTGGGACCGGCCTCGTGGGGATGTTCCGCGCGTTCGGCCAACTCCGGGAGCTGGGCCTCCTCGAACGCATCCCCCGATTGTATGCAGTCCAGGCGGAGGGATGCGCACCGGTGGTCCACGCGCTGAAAGCCGGCCTTCCGAAGACCGAGGTCTGGGAAAACCCCCACACACTCGCCCCCGGACTGCTCGTCCCGACACCGTTCGCGTCCGAACGGATCCTCGAGGCCGTTCGGGGGACTAGGGGAGGCGGGGTGACGGTCACCGACCGAGAGATTGCGGAGGCTGTCTTGGCGCTCGCGGGGCGGCACGGGGTTTCCGCATCGCCGGAAGGGGCCGCACCGTTCGCAGCGCTTCCGCACCTTGTGCGGACCGGAGCTGTCCGAGCCGGAGAGCGGGTGTTGCTGTTCAACACCGGGTCGGGCATTCCGTTCCTGACCTAGGGAGGCTCGGCCGCATTCCTTCCTCTTCTCGAACGACACCTTCATAGAGGCCGCCCCAAGACGCCATTCGGAGCTCTCGGGTGAGCGCCTACGCTAGGTGGACCGACCGGGCGCCGGTCCACGAGAGATGGGAGTCGTTCGTGCACCTCTCCCATCGCTACTTTTTACCGGTCGCGGCCGGCAGTTGCGTGACCGTCGCGGTCGCGACGGCGACGGGCCGCTTGGGCCCGCTGAGCGCGTATGCTCCGGATGTCCTGGGCGCGACCGGGATCGGCCTCCTTGCGACCTCGGTGGGATTCTGGCTCTCCCGCCGCCCGGCGTCGGGAGAAGCTCGGGAAGCCGAGGGTCGCGAAGCCGCCGTGCCCACGGTCTGTTCGAAGTGCTCGTCGCCCATCGATGATGAGGGGAGCGACGTTCACCCTCCGGCGGCGACCGTCCGCGAGGAGAAGCCGTACTATCGTCCCACGCCGCGTGCTCCGCCCGTAGCGGCGTGGTCGGCCGGGGACGAGATCTGGTCGCACTGGGTTGTGCCGGCCGGGGGTCGGCTCCCGGTGGACTTGATCGGGCCGGTGCCCGAGACGGCCTGGGCCCCCCCTGCTCGCGGAAACTCGCCGCTGTTCCCGGACCGGGAACCGGAGTACGAACTTACCCAAGGGAAGCTGGTCGCGATTCCGAAGGAAGAGTACGAGCCCGAATCGATCGACGTCCCCGCGGAGGGTGGCAACGAGGACGAACCGCCGGAGGCCGAACTCGTGGAGATTGCCCCCTTGGTCGACCTCGAAGGGGCGGGCACGCCCGCGGGGGACGTTGGGCTCACCCTGGAGGTCGCCCACGGGAACCTGGTCGACCGCTTCATTTCCGGTGCCTGGGCGGCGGCCCCGTCGGCGCCTCCTTCCGCGGCCCAATCCTCCGCCCGCTCGGAGGTGCGACCGAGCCCGCGCTTGAGGCGCCCCTTCGAGTCCTGCACCTGCGCTTCCTGCGGGGACTCCCTCCCGAGCGACGCCCCGGGCCATCCCTGCCCCGAGTGCGACCAACCGGTCTGTTCGCGGTGTCGTCGGTGGGCGGTCATCCATTACGGCCAGACGTGGTGCTCGGCCTGCGCCGTCGACCACGGATGGCCCGAGCTCTCCCAGGCCGCCTGAAGCACTGAGGGTGGGCCGTGTCACGCGCTCCCCGAGAGTTCGGTGCCGTGGCCCAAGAACTCGGGCCCCGAAGGATCGCGCAAGAAGGCCCGTCGCTCTCCGATGACCGCCACGAGAAGCTCGTCCGCCCTCGGTCGTTGGAAGAGTGGCTTGCCAACGATATGTAGCGGGTGGGGTTCGGCCCCTGTTGACCGCAGCCAGCTCGCCGGCGGGTCCCGCATCCAGTTCGACGGGAGATTCCCGTCCTCGTCTCACCACGCTCGACGTGGTGTTGCTGCTGGCGCTGGCTCTCCTCTGGGGCTCTGCCTACATCTCGATCCGGGAGGGGATCGTTCTCGGAGCGTCGCCTCTGATCTACGCGTCGGTCCGGTACCTGCTCTCGGCCGGGGTCTTCGCGGCCCTGGCCGTCACCCGGCGGGAACGATGGCCCGACCGCCGGGCTATCGTGATCTCGGCGAGCGTCGGAGGGGTGCTGGTCATCGGCCTCTACGGAGGACTCCTCTACTGGGGAGAGCAGTACACGACGGGCGGCTTCGCCTCGGTGCTCTCGTCGACCTCCCCCATCCTGACCGTCGTGGTCGCGTACGCCCTGTTGCCCGCCGAACGGTTCACCCGCCTGTCGCTCATCGGGGTTCTCCTCGGGTTCGCGGGGACCGTCGTCCTGGTCGCGCCGTCCCTCCGCGGAGGGGCGGTCGGTAGCTGGGGCGGTGCCCTCTTCATCATCGGGGCATTCCTCAGCACCTCGGTCGGGACGGTCCTCCTCCGGCGCATCGGCGGGGGTCGTCAGGGGCTCTGGCAGCTCGGCGCGCAGTTCGGGGTCGGAGGTCTCCTCCTCGCGGTCGCGGTCGTGCTCCTGCCAGTCCGCGAGGCACTGCCGCTGAGCCCGGGGGTTCTCGCCGCTCTCGGGGCCCTGGTCGTCTTCTCCTCGGTGATGGGCTACTTCGTCTACTTCACCCTCCACCATCGCGTCGGACCCGTGCGCGCGAACGTCGTCGCCTACCTGCTCCCGCTCGTGGGCATCGGCATCGGGTCGGGAATCTTCGCTGAGCCCGTCACCTTCTGGGAGGTTCTCGGTTTTCTGATCGTGATCGCCGGAGTGACGCTGATCGTCCGGGATTCGATGCTGACCTCGCGAGCGGCCCGTTCGACCTGACCCTCTCTCGTCCGCCTCGAGGGAGAGAAATCCACGCGTGGCCCGCCCGCCGTGGTCGAGTGCTGATCACCCGGGAGGCATGGTGGAAGCCGGCGACCCGGACGACGCGGCCGCCGCGACGGGCGGCGACTTCGCCATCGGAAGCGGGGTCCCGCCCGACCAGGGTTGGGGCCGTCCCAGCCGGCGGCGGATCCAGAACCGGACGTCCTGGTGGTACATGTTCCCGTAGGGGCAGGCTCCGACGCAGTCACCGACGCCGCAGCACTTCGTGCTCCGGTACTCGCCGGTCGAACGGAAGTACAGGGGCATGTCGACCAACCCCACCGGGCAGGCCTTCGCGCAGTCGAAGGTAGTGCACCGCTGGCAGACCGCGCGGTCCTTGACCTTGAGGCGGAACGTGCTGACCCTCGCGAACGGGATGCTGAGGGCCCCCCAGTGGCAGAATCCGGTGGTGGCGCAGTTGTAGGTCCCGACGTAGGGGACCGAGACGAACATCGCGAACCAGAGCCCGCCGAAGTAGAGCTCGATCGGGAGCGGCAGCGCGCTCGTATCGGTCATCCCGTTGGCGAGGTGGGCTGATGGCAACCAGTGGAGGACGCCGAGCAGGGACGTGGCGAACAGCGAGACGAGCGCGAGGCTGGAGGCGACCAGGTAGGCCGTCGACAGCTGGCTCCCCAGGAAGTAGCGGCCGACCCGAGAGGTCTGGTTGAACCCGCGCATCTCGCTGATCGTGCTGCCCTGGTAGAGGAGGGCCGCGCCGCACATCACCGAGCAGAGCGCCTTCCGCCCGAACAGCACGGTCATGACGCCGACGAAGGCGTACATGAGGAGGATCGCGAGGAAGACCGTCGACTCGAACGGTCCCCCCGACCGCAACCCGAACCCCCACCCGATGACGGGCAGTTGGGCGAGCCACGGGACGGAAGCGACCGGGGTCGAGGAGGCGAAACTCGGGATGTAGACCGCGGCGAGCCCGTAGACGGCGATCATGAGGCCGAGGCGGTACCGCAGGGCCCGCTCCCGGGTCTCTCGGATCTTGAACACGACAAGGGCTCCCATCGTGAACCCGATCACGATGAGGAACCAGGCGGACGCTAGGATGGCGGCCGCGAACCAGAGACCGTTGTAGACGGCGGTGCCGATCATTCCGGCCGAGTTGCCGGGGGAGGGGAGGAACGGGATGAACTGAAGGAATCCCGGCCCGGCGATCTCGAGGTCCAGGAGGGCCCCGAGGAAGAACTCCGCCAGGAAGGTGAAGAGGAGAATCTCGAACACCCAGAACGGATGGAGAAGCCAGGGAAGCCGCGGTTCCGGATCCGCGGCCGTAAACGGGAGGCCGGCGCGAAGAGCCGTCGTCAGCTGGAAGAGCACCGAGACGGCCAGGACGACCGGGGACCCCGAAAGATGCCAGAGAAACCAGCCGGCCGCTGTCACCGCCGCACTGGCCGCCCAGAGCGCAAGGAGGCGAGAAACGGACGGGGCCATCTGCTTCGTTCGATAGATGAACTGCAGAGCGACGACGAACGTCACGACGAACGCCGCGACCCCTGCGTAGGTCGACGCCGTGCTCCAGCCGGCCACCGGGAACGTGGTCGGGGAGAGAAAGACGAACGCCGACTGGGCCACGAGCAACGCCCGTACCGGTCCGTCCACCCTCGTTCGCCCGAGGAGTCCCACCACCAACATCTCGGCCGAGGCAGCCCAGAGGAACGCCGGGGAGACGACCGCGTTCACCCAGATCGCGAACGGCGGTGGCAGACCTCCGACCGGGGCCATGGCCCGCCCCGGTGCCGAGGCGACCCCGAGGAGCAGGTCGGCCGCGACGAGCAGGACGAGAAGACCGAGGAACGCGGACCGAGAAGGCCACCGAGGAGGCGCCGGGGGGCTAGCGGTAGCGGACGGCGAGTCCCCACTAGAACTCGCCGGTGGTCTCCCCACCTTCGCTTCCTTCATTTCCCTCCAAGACGGACGTGCCGTCGAACGCGATCTTCTCGAGGCCCTGTTGGACCGAACTGACCATCCCTTCCGGGAGCCCGGCGACCCCCAGCGATGCGCTAACGTAGCCTCCGTCCGTGACCACCCACCACAGGTAGGTCATCTCCCACTGGGCCACGCGGAGGCTGAGGTTCCCCCCGAACGCCTTCCCCAGGTCTTCGTAGACCAGGAGGTACGTCGGGAAGACGAGCGGGTAGCTGCTGAGGCCCGGAGCCTCCAACAGGGGGTCGCCGGACCAGTTGACGACCGAACGATTTGCTCCGGCGTCCCACGCCGCCGCGGCCGCGACGACCGCTCCTATGTCGGGCGACGTGAAGTTGCGCGCAGCGTTCTCCATCCGGGCCACGGAAACGTTCGTCGGAAGACTCACCCCGGTCTCCATGTACCCGAGAGCGCCGGGGGTGGTGGCGACGAAGGCGGCCATGTTCCCGCTTCCGTTGACCCCCACTCCGGTCGGCCACGGGACCTGATCGCCCACGCCAGCCTCCGTGCTCCATGAAGAAACGGTGTCGGCGAGGAACGTCGTGAACACGCCGTTGAGGGCGGTCGGGTCCGAGCGGTGCACGACGGAGATCGGGAGGCCGCGGGGAAGGTTCGTGGACGGATTCAGCTGGACGACAGCGGGTGCGTCCCAGGAACGGATGGTCCCGGCGAAGATCCCCTCAAGGACACTGCCGTTCAGGCGGAGACTGTCCGCGACCCCCGGGAGGTTGTACACGACCGAGACGGAGGTGAGCCCGGTCGGCAAGAGGACGGCCGGAGACGGAAGGGCCGAAAGCTCGGCCGGGGTGGGCGCCGCTTCGAGCATCGAGAAGTCGACCGGTCCGGCCACGACCCCCTGAGGACCTGGGGTCCCGGTTCCCGAGGTGAAGTTGATCTCAACGCAGCCCGCGTCGGAGCTCGTGAACCGGTCGGTGAGGAACCCGAGGGAGACCGCGAACTGGGGTTCGGAGTTGGGCGCGATCGATCCCGGGAGGTCGACCTTCTGACCCCCCTGGGCGACGCAGCTCTGGGGCCCGAGCAGTCCGGGGAGTGGGTCGGCGTTCGCGCGAAGGTTCAACCAGCCGGTCGAGACTCCGATGCCGAGGGAGACGAGAAGAATCACCGAACAGACCGCCGCTACCTCCCAGGGGTTCGCCCGGTGGGGCCGTGGGAGGGTGAGTCCGGCACGCGCCGCTTCCTCAGAGAATCGGTCGCCCGGGTCGCTCTCGGTGGCTGACCGTTCCTCCACCATCGACCCGCCGTTTCGAGACCCCGAAGGGATTGCCGTACGTTTTCCTACCCTACGTATATATACGTGCCGAAATCGACGCATCCTCCCGGGTCCCGAGGGAGAGCTCGAGCCCCCGCGCCCCGGAATCTCCTCGCCGTGATCGCGTGCCTACTTCTGAGCCGTGGCCATCAGCGTCTCCATCGGGAACGTGAGCCCGTCGGCGTCACAGTACCCTCGAAGGTCGCGAACGACCTCGTGAATGATGGCCTCCGTCGCGGCGGGTGGAGCCTCCCATCCTGCCGCGTACGTGTGAGGGAAATCCTCGGCTGACAGGAAATAAACATCCCCGACGTCAGGACGGACGTCGATTCGCTGGAATCCCGCCGACTGCAGTAGGGAACGGAGGGCCTCGGGGTCGCCGAGGGAGAAGATCCTCCGCGTGAGCGCCTCCGCGCGGGGACCGAGATGGCGGCCGAGGGCGGTCGCCAGCGAACCGTAACCGGGGGACCGGTCGATCGATCGAAAGACGCTCACCCCCAATCGGCCACGGGTGTCGAGCACCCGGTGCATCTCCCGAACGGCCGACTCCCGGTCGTCAAAGAACTGGATGCCCTGCTGGCAGAGCACGACGTCAAAGGACCCCGGGGAGAATGGTAACGAGGAGGCGTTCCCGCAATGCCAATCGATTCGGGCGCCTTCGTCCCGAGAGGCCTTCCGGGCCACCGCTAGGAACGCCTTGTCCAGGTCCACGCCCGTGACATGTCCGGTTCCGGCGAGTCGCTGGGCGGCCAGACGGGCTACGGTCCCAGTCGCGCACGCGACATCCAGGACTCGGTCGCCCGGTCGCACTCCGGTGGCGTCGAGCAACCTTCGAGTCCACGGAACGAAGACCGCAGGGACCATGTACCGCTCCCACACCTCCGGGAACGTGCCCGAGAAGTCTCGGGGCTCGCGAACACTCGGTCCAGAATGGGCGCTCATTAGGGTCATTCTGCCACCGCGCCCGTCGCGATAACTCTGCCGTCCATTCGCGCGGGCTCGTGGGCGGGCCCGCCGGTTATCGCGACGGGATCGCCCTCGTTCTACCCCACACTTTAAAACCTCGAAGGCTAGAGGCGACTCCACTTTCCCATGATGGACGTGCACCTCGACAGCTGGCTTCGGGAGTTCGGTCCGCGGGGCCGCGAGAAGGTGGAGGCCGATTCTGTCGAGCAGCTCCTCGACGTCCTCGAGAGGCGCTACCCCCGGCTGCGGTTCCGGCTCCGGGACGAGACGGGAGCGCTTCGGAGGTACGTGCGGGTGTTCGTCGACGGGGAGGATGTCAGCGGGACGACCGGCGTCCGAACTTCCCTCTCCGGTGCCCGAGAGGTAGATATCCTGCATTCCATTGCAGGCGGGTAAGCAGGGCGTCGCCATGGCGAAGAGAGGAGTGGTCCGGATTCTTGTGGGGACTCGCAAGGGAACGTACGTCGTTACGGGGGACACCCATCGTAGGAATTGGAAGGTGGGGCCCCCGGTCCATAAGGGAAGCGAGGTCTACCACGTCGTGGCGGACCCACGACACCCCGGGAACCTCTACGCGGCCGTCAACAACGACTTCTGGGGGCCGATGCTCCAGCGCTCCCGGAATTGGGGGAAGACCTGGGCCGAGATCACGACCCCCCTGACCCCGAGCGGTAAGGACCGGCGGCCGGCCTTCAACGAAGAGGACCCGACCGCCGCCGTGCGCCGACCGCTGAACCGGCTCTGGCACATCGAGCCCGGCCGGGGGAGCGAGCCGAACACCCTCTACCTCGGCGCGGACCCGCATCTCCTGTTCCGCTCGGACGACCTCGGGTCGACCTGGACCCCGATCGACAGCATCAATCAGCACCCGGACCGCAAGAACTGGGCGCCGGGCGCCGGCGGCGCCTGCCTGCACACGATCCTGCTCGACCCCCGGGAGCCGCTCCGGTTCTACATCGGACTCTCGGCGGTCGGCACGTTCCGCACCGAGGATGCGGGAAAGACGTTCACCCCGACCAACAAGGGCGTGCTCGCCCCGTTCCTTCCGAACAAGCACCCCGAGACCGGGCAGTGCGTGCACCACGTGGCGGTGGACGCCGCGGAC